>JAABUM010001445.1_pt1 | contig 35664 bp, 39 predicted proteins | sample 5559161 | NCBI WGS metagenome assembly JAABUM01 (sample SAMN10711868, study PRJNA513369) | rock metagenome | isolation source: Antarctica rocks | place: Antarctica: Victoria Land, Siegfried Peak nord
CACGTCGAGGCCGAGATAGCTCCGTTGCTCCTCGAGGAGTTCAGCCCGCCCGGTCGCGGCACGCACCCACTGCTCGTTGTTCCACGCCTCGGGCGTCGAACGTCCCAATAGGCCGTCCGCGACCAACCCAGTGCCGACCGCGAGGCGGTTAAGGAAGGGCGCCTGCCCGAGGCGAGGCCGGAAGACGACGTCGAGAAATATGCACGCACTGCTGGAGCGCATTCACCCGTCGATCCGCACCCCGTGGTCCTGCGAGTGGCGAGTCATGGGCGCGCGACCACCTCAACCCGGCGTTGTCCGGCACGTTCCATGTGCCGGCGGGTTCGACGGCGTCTTCGCCCGGACCGAGTGCCGATGCCGCGAGTGGCGCTGGCGCACTGATCGACCGGACGGCCGGGGAGATGATCGGGCTGCCTCCGCCGGAGACGTGGCTGCGGGATCACGGTTGTTGTCGGGTCGCGCGGGAGCGGGTCAGTTCAGCTGAGCTCGCGGTCGCTGTCACAGGTCATCGCCGCCCACACCGGCGCGAGTGATCCGACATGGGCTTCGGTGGCGAGGCTCCGCACGAGCGTCCCGGGCCCGTCCAGGTCGAGCCGGTGGCTTCCCACAGCAGGCGGCGGTATGCCGGGTGCTCGTCTCCCGAGGATGCTGACGGTGTCGACGACGCGGCAGTGGCCGAGCGCGCCGGGGCGGAGCTGGGACGGAGCCAGGTCGAGGTCCTCGGCGAGGAGGGGGTGGCCGTCCAGCGTTGCACGGCTGGTCTGGAGCAGCCTGCCTCCCGGCTCACCGGTCCTGCCGAGGACGAGGGTCTCGCGCAGCACGGCCACCGAGCCGGTCGTGAGCTCGATCCGGACCTCTCGGGTGACGTCGGCGCCTCCCGAGAGGACGAAGGTCTGTCCCTGCCAGGTCAGTCGACGTAGCGGCGGGCCCGCTCGATGTCTGCCGGGAGGCGGCGCCCGGACCCGCACCTGGGCGTAGGGATGGGTCGGCGCCAGGTTCCACAGCAGCCGGATCAGGTCGGGAAGCAGGCGCAGCGCCCGGCGCAGAAAGTTGCTTGGTCCGTACGATGAACAAGGCACCACGAGGGTCGGCTGACGAAGGCAATCGCCGCGAGAGGTCCGGGGGCCAACACCCCTCTACAGGGCGAGGCCGCAGCCGCCGCCTACTGGAGCACGTTGACCGCCCGGGCGACGACCAGTGCTGTGGTGGACAGGGCGATGATCGACTGGAACGACATCAGAGCCTTGGCCCACCTGCTCAGCGGCATGGTGTCGGTAGGTGAGAAGGCGAACCCGTTGGTCAGGCTCACGTAGAGGTAGTCGAAGAACAGCGGCTCCCAATCTGGCGACGCCAGATGGGGGTCAGCCATCTGAGGGAACAGAAAGTCCGGATACTGTCGGGTCCCGGTCGCCCGACTGAAAGGTCCACCACGGTCGAGCTCCCAGAACCAGATGCCAAACGCGATGACGTTCGTCCCATAGATCGCTGCCCCACTCCCGAGCAGGCCAATGGCGTCCTGGCCGGTGTGGCCCTTCAGGATGGCGTAATCGAGGCCGCCCGCGGAGATCGCGTTGTCGATGGTGATGGCCGCGACGAGGCCGATACTGGCGAACCGCCCTAGCCTGGTCGACCTGTTGAGCCGCACCGGATTGATCGCCGTCAGGACCAACAGGAGAACGACCTCAAGACCCGGGATGAGCCACCGCGGATGCAGGCCGTACCGGTCCGGCAGGCGCAGCTGTAGCGCCACCACCACCACGATCGCGGCAGCGACAGGTAAACGGTTCTCCGGACTGGTGGCCCGCAGCCACGCCGGAACATGGATGTCTGCGTGCTCGATGCGAGCCAGCAGATGCGACAACTGCTCACGTCGATGGCTGTCCGGGTGTGCTCCCCCGCCCGCCGACCCGGTCTCCATACCCCCAGTATCGGACACCAGGCTGACAATACCGGCCGCCCTGCCGTACCTGCTCACATGCAGAGCCCCTCCACGAAACCGAGCAGCCGCCCATGACCCACGCGGTGGGAGCCGATCGTGAACCCCTCGCCGTCAACCTTCACCGAACGCATCCCAGCGGCCGAGAACCGTAACCATCAAAGCCAGGCGGAGGCTCTCGACCAGACGTCAATGGGTGAGCGGCGCGCGAGCGTCCAAGCCGCAGGCGCGAGCGTCCCGTGAGGTGCCTCGTCCGGACCGGAGGGTGCGCCGAGCTCGTGGCAAGTCTGACCGGGATCGATGCCGAGGTGGCGGCTCGGTCCGTCTTGGCCGTGCAGCTCGTCGGCGGCCGCAAACCTTCTTCCGCACGGCTGATCACCGCACCGGGTGACCGCGGGCTGTACTCCCACCAAGATAACCTGCGCGTCCAGATGGCTCTGTTCCCCGGCTTCGCCGCCGCCCGTTAGATGGATCAGCCTGGCTCGCCCTATCAAGTTGCGTCAGGGTCCCAAGGAGTCGGCTGGTTGGAGTCGTAGCTTCCTGACATGGGTCTCAGTTCGGGTGGGACTTCGTTCCCGACCTCATCCCGCGGGTTTTCCATGAGGGCCTCGCGCACGATCCGGCGGGGGTCGTACCGACGGGGGTCGTACTGTTTCCAGTCGACATCATCAAAATCCGGCCCCATCTGCTCCTTGAGTTGATGTTGGGCTTCCTGAGCCATGGCCTTGACCTGCCGGACGACTCGGGCGAGTTTGGCGGCGTAGCCGGGGAGCCGCTCGGGGCCGAGCACGACGATGCCGATAATCAGCAGGAGGAGGAATTCCCAACCGTTGATGTCGAACACCATGTCTCCCCTCTGTTCGGGCCCCGGTTCTCGCCGAGTTCCTCAGCCAATTCTCACACTGCAGGCCAGTCCAGGCGGCGGATGCATTCGGTCGACGATCGGCGAACCATGCGAGTTGGTCGCGCCAGTGCCATCGAGGGTGCCGGGGACCGGTTCGCGTCGATGGCGCGGCTTGCCGTGCGTCCCCGTCGGCGGCTTCGGCGCCGTGGACGTCGACCGGCTGGCGTCTGACGCGGCTGCGCCGGTCTTGTGACGGTAGGGGCCACCGAATCTCCGTCGGGGGTTACTGTCATCGTTTCTGGCGGGCTGCTGCACGCTCCAGCGGAGCATGTTCCGGCTGTGGTTAGAGTCCGGCGGGGGGTGTGGATAGGGACGTTGTGAGGGCGTTCCCGTTGGTGATCTGGTCGCTGGGGGCGGGGAACGGAATGTTGGGCTGGCCGTTGAGGACTCGGTCGGTGATGGCCTTCCAGATGGGCGCGGCGATGCTGGCGCCGTAGACAACGGGGTAGAACTGGCCACCGAGCGTGACGTTGTCCAGGACCTGGGTGTTGTCGAACGGTGTCCCGACCCAGACGGCGGTGGACAGTTGCGGGGTGTAGCCGACGAACCACGTCTCATTGTTGCCGTCAGTGGTTCCGGTTTTCCCGGCGGCGGGGCGGCCGTCCGCGAGGGCGCTCGCCGCCGCGGTTCCTTCACCGGATACGACGGCGCTCATGATGGCGCCCACGCCGTGGGCGACGTCCGGGTCGACGACCTGCTGACAGTTGGTCGTGCCGGGCTTCGGCACGGGCATGGTCTGGCCGCCCGACGTGGTGATTGCTTGCACGGGAACGGGCGTGCAATGTATGCCGTTGTTGCCGAGGCTTCCGTAGGCGCTGGCCACGGTCATCGGTGAGACTGAGTCGGTGCCGAGGGTGATCGCGGCCGGGTACGGCTTGACCGGCTGACCGTTGCTCTGATGCAGACCAAGCCGGGTCTCGGTGTCGCGTACCGTACAGGCACCGAGCTGGGAGACCAAGGCCACGAAGGCAGGTCGGGCCCGCTTCGTAGACCGCGGCCGACGGCCCGGGCAGGGACCGGACCCACCCGATCACGTCGCCGTTTCCTGGCGTCAACCGCTTCTTGAACACCTCGCCCGTTTCGCCATCGATCGCCGCCGCGACCACAGGTCGTGCGTGCACATCCAGACCAACACTCGTACGCTCGGTAAACACCGGGGCCTCCTCACCACATGTAGGCACTGCCAAGCAGAGCTTTGCTCGGTAACCCACGAGACTGTGCGAGCGAGGCCCCGGCCCGCAAGAGCGAGCACCTACATACCGTCTAGCGTTCTGGCGTAACCATCACCTTGCCTGATGTGTCGGCGCCCGCTGCCCTGAACGCCAGGGCGACGTCCTGGAGCCCGTAAGAGCCAGACACCAGCTCAGCCACCGGGACGCCACCGGCTACCGCGATCTCGATTGCGGTGATCATGTCATCGTCGGTGTAGGCAGCGCACCCCTGGACGCGTAGTTCCCAGTCCTGGATGAACGGCAGGTTGATGGGTACCGGTCGCGGTGGGACACCGACGATCAGAAGCGTCCCTGCCCTACGGAGCAAACCGATGGCCTGCGCCAAGGAGCGTTCGCTGGACACGCAGTCGAAGACGACGTCGGCTGGACCGCCGAGCATTGATCGAACGCCTAGCTCTAGGTCCTGCGTGGACGCCAGGACCCCACCAAGAGCACCGCAGCGCACGGCTCGGTCGATCTTGGACTGCTCCATGTCCGTGACGACTACCGTCTGGGCCCCTGCATGGAGGGCGGCCACCACGCTCAGCAGCCCGATCGTCCCGGCACCGAGCACGACCACGCGCGCGCCGGCGAGGCTGCCGGCGATTCGCGCCGCGTGGACGGGCGTCGCGAGGCACTCCACGAGAGCCGCCTCCCGGTCGTCGAGCCCGTCGGGGACCGGGTACAGGTTGCCGGCCGGTGCGACGAAATACTCCGCCATCGCACCAGCCAGAACCCGGGAGGAGTCGCATCCGATCCAGGCGAGCGACTCACATGCGTTGGTGCGCCCTGCCACGCAGTTTGCACAGGCGCCACAGGCCACGTTGGGCTTGAGCAGGACCCTCTGCCCCGACGTGAAGCGATCCACCCCGGCCCCGAGGGACACGACCACGCCCGTTGCCTCGTGGCCGGGCACGTAGGGTGCCGTGAGGAAAGGGTGGTGCCCCGCCAGGGCGTGCGTGTCTGACCCGCAGATCCCCACCAGCGTGCTCCTCACGAGCACTTCACCGGCCCCGGGAGCGGGCACCGCCACCTCTTCGAGCCGGACACCGAGCCCTGGCTCGACGAGTGCGCGATGCATGGTCGTCAGGGCCGAGGCACCGTTCGACTGTCCAATTTCCATGACTTCTCCTTGACGGCGCTCGCTGTGAGCGGCTAGACGGGGTGTGGAAGACGTAGGCACAAGGGTGAAGCTGTCGTTCGCGGTCAGAGCGCGGTCGGCGCCCACCTGGTACTGATCACGAGTGGCTCTGCGGGCGTGATCACTCGTTGGTGCGTGTTCACCCCGTTCGGCGGTCCGGACTGCGGCTCGACGCAGGCAGCGTCGGGCTCAGGTGTGTACACGACCATGGAGGTGGCCGGTGAGGTCATCAGGAGCTCGACGCGGCGAGGCCAGGTGAGGGCCGCGCTCAGGCTTGTGTCGAAGCCGAACGCGTCATCCCACGGCCACGGGCGTGGTGAGATGCGCCGTCCCGTGGGTAGGCCATCGTCGCCCGGCTCTTCCCGCCAGTCGGCGGAGAAGTGGATGGAGAGCTCGTCGGCGGGATCACCTACAGGCGCTTGGGCGAGCTCCTCGTGCGTACCTGTCCACTTGGCGAACCAGGGGTGCCACCCGGCTGCCGCCGGGAACGGGGTCCCGTCGGTCTCAACGGTCAGCGTCATCTCCAGTGCTTCCCCAGTGAGCTCAAACCGTTGCTTCACGCGGCCGGGCCACGGCCAGGGGTCGGTGAGCCTGAAGGTGAACTCTGCCGTGGTATCGGTCACGTCGAGCGTGGTCCACGGCGCAAAGAAGGTCATGCCGTGCAGGGCAAAGGGCGGGTGGTTCACCGGGAGATGGTCCTCCTGACCGTCCACCAGCAGAACCCCGTCGCGCACGCGTCCCACCCACGGCACCATCGGGAAGCTGCCGTACTCGAAAGCGCCGCGGTCAGCCTTCCACTGCCGGAGAAGCTCTGCGTCGCGCACGGTGAACGACGTGAGCCGGCAGCCGTCCAGCGGGTAGATCGATGCCGCGAGATCGCCGGCTCGCAGGTCGACACGGGGTCCACGCGGGCCTGGCCACGGCGCAGCGGACGACTGACGGACCGATTGGTAGGGATCGGGATCGAAGGGCTTCATCAGGGCCTGCTCCTTGTTCGGTCGTGCCTTGACTCACCCGTCGAGGCGGCTGGCCGGTGGGTGCGGATGCTTGTTGGCCACGCGTCGGCTGTCGCATTCTGCAGGCTCGCCCGGAGGAGTCGTCACGGGATGCCGGCGGCTAGGCGCAGGTAGTGCGCGACCACGCTCGCGACGGACTCGCGGGCCTTCGCCCCGTACTTGCGAGGATCGACGTCAGTGGGGTGCTCGGCCAACCACGCCCGAGTCGCCGCCGTGTAGGCGATGTTCAGCGCCGTGCCGATGTTGATCTTGACCACCCCGTGACGGGCAGCCTCGGCGATCAAGGCGTCCGGGACCCCGCTCGAACCATGAAGGACCAGCGGAACTGGCACCGCGGCATGAAGGCGCTGGATGAGCCCCAGGTCGAGAGATGCCGACTTGTCGACCATGGCGTGCGAGGAACCGACGGCCACTGCTAGCGCATCGACGTCGGTGTCCGCCACGAACCGGACGGCTTGGTCCGGATCAGTGCGGACTCCCGGCGCGTGAGCGCCATCCTTTCCGCCCACCTCGCCGAGCTCGGCTTCCACCCAGATTCCCGCGGCCCGTCCCCAGACCACCGCCTGCCGGGTGAGCTCCCGATTGGTCTCGAAGTCGTGGTGCGAGCCGTCGTACATCACGGAGGAGTAGCCAAGCTCCGGCGCCAGTCGCATGAGCGCGACGTCCGTGATGTGGTCCAGATGCAGTGCGACGTCCACGGACGATGCGCGAGCCAGCTCGACGGTCGCCGCGGCGATGGCGCGGGCTTGTCCGTGGTAGGCGATGGCATTCTCGCTCAGCTGCAGGATGACCGGAAGTCCGGCGCGCTCGGCCCCCTCGACGATCCCCTCGGCATGCTCGATGGTGATGACGTTGAAGGCAGCGACTGCGCTTCCGGTGGCGACGGCGCGCGCCATCAGCTCCGAGTTGGTGATCACAGGCATGCGCCCACCTTGACGTAGACCCCAACCATACGCAAGCATCTCCAACGAACCGCACGGAGCTCGCAACGTTCGCACTCCGCGCGGCATGACCCGGGCAAGGAGGCAGTGATGACGAGTGCCGGCACGTTGCTGGTCGCTGAGCGACGCCAAACGTTGATCGACGCGGTTCGGACACGCGGCCGGTTGGAGGTCGCCGCGGCTGCGGCCGAGCTCGGCACCTCGACCGAGACGATCCGCAAGGACCTCATCGCCCTCGAGTCACAGGGCCTGCTCAACCGTGTGCATGGCGGCGCGCTGCAGCTGCAGTCCCTCACCTTCGAACCCGACATCGGGAGCCGGACGGAGAACCTGGCCGAGAAGAGGCGCATCGCCGCCAGGGCCCTCGAGGAGGTGCCGCGTGACGGCGCCATCTTCATCGATGCCGGGTCTACGACCCAGGTCTTCGCGGAGATCTTGATCGACGCACCCGGCCGCCAGGTGTTCACCAATGCGCTCACCGTGTCCGGGATACTCGCCAGCAAGCACTTCCTCAACTGCCACACCGTCGGTGGCCGCGTTCGTCCGAACAGCCTCGCGGAGGTCGGTTCGTTGGCTCAGCGTGTGTTTGACGACTTCCGCTTCGACGTCGCGTTCGTGGGTACGAACGCTGCCTCGTTCAGTCGTGGGCTGTGCACACCGGACCCGGAGGAGGCGGCCATCAAGCGGGCGATGATCGTGAGCTCCGAGCGGGTCCTGCTGCTCGCCGACCACACCAAGTTCGGCCGCAACTCCTTGGTCAAGTACGCCGACCTGGACGAGATCGACCTGGTGATCACCGGTACTGAGCTCGAGGCCGAGCAGCGCGCGGCACTGGCGGACGCCGGTGTGGAGATGGAGCTCGCATGATCGTCACTTTCACCCCTGCTCCGGCGATCGACTGGACCGTCGAGGTGGACTCCTTCGAGCTTGGGGCGGTGAACCGCGCCGTGCGGTCCAGCCGCGAGCCAAGCGGAAAGGGCGTCAACATCTCCTGGGCGCTGCACCGAGCCGGTCTGCCGACACGAGCGGTCTTCCCGGCGGGCGGCAACAGCGGCGAGTTCATGGACGAGGCTCTGTCTCGCGCCGGGATCGAGCGTGTCATCGTCGACACCGGCCGGGATGTGCGCGTCAACATCACGCTGATCACTCCCGGCAACTCCACCAAGATCAACGAAGCAGGCAGTGCCCTCTCGGAGGAGCGCATCCGACAGCTTCAGGACGCGATCATCCGTGCGAGCGTTGACGCCTCGGTGGTGCTCATCTGCGGAAGCCTCCCTCCCTCTACCCCGGTCACCTTCGTCCGCGACATGGTGCGCATTCTCAAGGCGTCGGAGGTCGACGTGGTCGTCGACACCTCGGGCGAGGCACTGCAGTTCGCCCTGGAAGCGCGACCCGACCTGATCAAGCCGAACGTGCACGAGCTGGGGGATCTGACAGGGCAGCGTATGGCCACGCTGGGGGACGTCGTGGACGCCGCACGACAGGCGCGCGAGCACGGGGCCGGAGCCGTGCTGGCGAGTCTGGGGGCCGATGGTGCTCTGCTCGTCGACGATGAGGGAGTCCTGTACGCCCGCGCGACCGGCATCCCGTTCGTGAACTCCGTCGGCGCAGGCGATGCGCTGCTGGCTGGGTTCTTCGGCGGCGGACGGACGCGGCAGGAGCGGCTCGCCATGGCTGTCCTGTGGGCCTCCAGCGCGGTGGCACACAACACCACCCTCTTCCCGATACGGCACGACCTCGCCGATCGGATCGCCGTCGGCGAGCTGGCCACGCCGGAGCAGCTGCTGTCCGAGCCGTCGTCGGCCCTGGTCAGGCTGAAGAGATGAGCACCGGACGGGAGCTCCTCGTCGGCCTGGATGTGGGCACGACGAGCAGCAAGGCTGTCGTGTACGGCCTTGATGGTTCTCTGCTGGCCCTGGGGCGGGCCGCGACGCCCTGGCGAACCGTCCGTGGCCCGGCCACGAGCGCGAGCTCGGCGACCGCCACGGAGCTGAATGCCTATGAGCTGTTGGACGCTGCTCGCACGGCGGTCTCAGACGCGCTGGCCGGTGTGCCGGACGGACACGTCGTTGGTGTTGGAGTCACGAGCATGGCCGAGTCGGGCGTCATCCTGGATTTCCGTGGCGAGCCGGTCGCCCCCGTGATCGCTTGGCACGACACCCGGGACGCCGACCATGTGACTCGGCTCGGGGAAGAGATCGGGGCCGAGACCTTCAGCTCCCGGACGGGCCTGCCCTTCCGATCGCAGTGGTCGCTGACCAAGCACCGATGGCAGCTCGAGAACGGTCACGCCGTAGCGAGTGCCGTGCGGCGTCTGAACATCGCCGAGTGGATCGTTCGCGGTCTCGGCGGTGAGGAGGCGAGCGATGCCTCCTTGGCCTCGCGCACTGGCTGGTTGGATCTGGTCTCGCGCAGCTGGTGGTCCGAATCGCTCGACTGGTCCGGTGCGTCGGAGGCGCTCCTGCCGCCACTGGTGACCTCCGGTACAGCGCTGGGCCGCGTCTCGGCCACAGCCGGCCTGGAGCGGCTCACGGGTGCGGTCCTCACCACCGCGGGCCACGACCATCAAGCGGCAGCCGTCGGCGCGAATGCTGCCGGCGTGGGAGACCAGTTCGACTCGTGCGGCACTGCCGAAGCGCTCGTACGCACGGTCCCCGCGGGCTTCTCCGGCAGCGGCATCTCATGTCTGACGCGCGGCGGCATCACAGTCGGTTGGCACGTCCTCGAAGGACAGTGGGCGCTGCTGGGTGCCACGCAAGGGGGCCTCGCCCTGGAGCGGATCGCCGGACTGTTCGGCGGTGGCCGCGAGGCCGTCGCGCGGCTGGATGCTGCTGCGATGAGCTCCACGGCGGGCCGGGTGACCGTGGACGTCGACGACACCGCAGGCGTCACGATCGGCGGAATCCGTGACGGCGCCACGGCGGGGCACCTGTGGCTGGCTGTGCTGGAAGCGATCACCGACCAGATCCGCGACATCGACATGTCGATGACCGGCGTGGTCGGACCACATCGCAACATGGTCGCTGCCGGCGGGTGGTCGCGAAGCCAGGCCCTCATGCGCGTCAAGCAGCGTGCGTTCGGCGAAGTCATCCGGTCGGACGTCGAGGAGACCGGTGCCCGCGGTGCTGCTCTGTTCGCCGGCCTCGCCGCCGGCGCATACCCAGGCCCCGGCGACTTTCCGGGTCCAGATCCGACACCGGTACCGGAGCCGGCGACCCCGGCACATGGTCCCGGTCGATCAGCGCCCGCTCGGGGCCCGCCGGGTGGCGCGGAAGGAGCGAGGTGACGTAGAGCACCTCGGCGGCAAGTAGGGCACGGCCACGAGGCCGCGCGGCGACGAACCAGAGCGCACCTCGTGAAAGCTTCACTCCTCATGACAACGCCGTCACAGCTTCTCTTCCGAAGGAATCGAGTTCCATCCCGCGAGGGTGACGGAGGAGTCACCCAGGACCACGACGAAGTCGCCCGACGGGAACCGAATGAATGCCGTCCACGTGAGTGGACGGGGCATTGCGACCACCAGCGCCTGGCCCCCAGCCTTACCGCCACCCGTTCGCGTTCGTGCTCACCGAGGAGAACTCATGATGCGAGACGACGAATTTCCCTTTCCGCCATCGGGGCGGGCATCTTGCCCGCGCTCCCGCATGGCTCTGAGGACACGTCTGAAACCGACGGAGGGGAAGTGTCTCACCCATCAGAATCGCGCAACAACGACGACGCTGTTGCGCATCAGCTGTCGCCGAAGAGTTGGACTCGTCAATCACATTGGAGGAAGCACGTGTCATTTTTCCGAAACACTCAGATGAGGCACCGCGGCGCGATCGCTGCGGCGCTCGGTGTCAGCGCAGTTCTCGCACTCGGCGCCTGTTCGACAACGACGACATCTCCGGGGACGAGCGACGGAGCCGCCACGGCTTCCGGAGCCACCGACAACCTCGTCCTAGTGCAGGCCGTGCGGTCGCTGTCCAACCCGTACCACGCGAACTGGGTGGCGGGCGGCACGCTCTTCGCCGGTTCGGTTGGTCTCAAGCAGGTTGTCCTGAGCGATGAAGGTGACTCGCAGAAGCAACTTTCCCAGATCAAGTCCCTGCTCGCCGGTGGCAAGAAGATCATCCTGAACGTCGACCCGAACACGTCGTCCGACACGCAGGCTATAGTCCGTGCGGTCAGTGATGCCGGTGGATACGTCGTCACCCAGTGGAACAAGCCCGACAGCCTGCACCCGTGGGACGTCGGAGATCACTGGGTTGCGCACATCTCGTTCGACGGCCGTGTCAGCGGTCATGACATCGCCAAGATCCTGTTCGACAAGCTGGGTGGCCAGGGCGGGATCATCGCGCTCCAGGGCATCCTGGACAACGTCTCAGCCAAGCAGCGCTTCAGCGGTCTGGAGAAGGCGATCAAGGAGAACCCCGGCATCACGCTGCTCGACCAGCAGACCGCAGGCTGGGACCGCCAAACCGGCTTCCAGGTGACGCAGACGCTGCTGACGAAGCACGGCGACAAGGTCAAGGGGATCTGGGCGGCCAACGACAACATGGCTCTTGGTGCCTTGGAAGCGCTCAAGGCGGCCGGACTCGAGGGCAAGGTGCCGATCGTCGGTGTCGACGCCGTTCCCGAGGCCGTCCAGGCGGTTCAGGACTCTGCGACCACCGGATACCTCGCCACCGTTTCTTCAGACGCGTTCTGGCAGGGTGGGGCTGCGATCTCCCTCGCTTACCAGGCAGCGACCGGGAAGTTCAACGCGGCGAAGGCCCCGCACGACCAGCGCGAGTTCTTCGGCACGCAGTACCTCGTCACGAAGGACAACGTCGCGAAATTCCTGAAGACCCCGACCCTTGCGGACTTGCAGGCGGACTTCGACAACCCATTCAAGCGCAGCACCGGACCGATCAAGTAGCACAAGTACAAGAGGTCCGGGGCCGATCCTCGATCGGCCCCGGACCGCCACAACGGAGGATGCCATGTCGAAAGTCCAGCAGGGGTTGGGTCCTGTGGCCACTGCGAGCGGCCCGCGAGGCTCAGGCTCGCCAGCCCTACGCCGAAGGCCCTTGAGCCGGCGATTGATCAGCGCCGGGCCACCTCTTGCGCTCGTCGCGCTCTGGTTAGTCTTCGGGGCGTTGAACAACAGGTTCCTTACTGCGTCGAACATGCGAGGAATCGCGGACCAGACTGCGATCTTGCTGGTTCTGGCGGTCGGCATGACGTTCGTCATCCTGCTCGGCGCAATCGATCTGTCGGTCGAGGGCGTGATGGCCACGTCGTCTCTGGTTGTGGCGCTCCTGGCCGCCAACGACCGCAACTCGAACGGCTTCGGGATGCTAGCCGTGCTGGCGGGAGTCGCAGTCGGGGCGCTCTTCGGGCTCGTCAACGGTTTGTTGCACACTCGCCTCAAGGTGCCCTCGTTCATGGTCACTCTCGGCATGGGCGCGATCGGTATGGGAATTGCGACCGTGCTGTTCGCGGGACGGGCGCCACGAGTGCTCGACGCCGGCGTGCGGGACTGGGGCCTGAACAAATGGCTGGGCTTTTCCCAGCTCGCCTACGTGGCAGTGGCCGTGCTGCTCCTCGGCTGGGGCATCCAACGCTTCACCCGGGTGGGGCGGTACGCGTACGTAATCGGAGGCGATGAGGAGATCGCTCGGCTCTCTGGCATACCGATCCGCCGGTACAAGACTCTCGCGTTCGTGATCTCTGGTTCTACCGCTGGCCTCGCGGGCGCCATGGCAGCATCGCGCCTCGGTGTCGGAGACGTCCAGATCGGCGGCGGCCAGGTGTTCGCGACCATCACAGCCGTCGTGGTCGGCGGGACATTACTGACAGGCGGCCGCGGCGGGGTCACTAAAACACTCGTCGGTGCTCTTATCATTGCCACAGTGGCGAATGGTCTCATCCTTGTCGGTGTCGATCCAAACGTTCAGAGGTCCGTCCAAGGAATTGTTATTGTGATTGCCGTTGCTTCCACTGGATGGAATCTCCGGACCAGAGTCAGGACGATCAAATGACCGGACCGGTTATCGAATTCAGGAACGTGTCAAAGCGGTTCCCGGGCGTAGTCGCGCTGGATTCCGTCGACGTCAAGATCCACCCCCATGAGGTGGTTGGCCTGATCGGCGAGAACGGTGCCGGCAAGTCAACGCTCCTTAAGGTCCTCTCGGGCGTCTATCAGCCCGACTCGGGTGAGCTCGTGGTTCGGGGAAAGGTGCGCCGTCTGCTCAGTCCCCGCGATGCCGCGCAGGTGGGTATCGGCATGGTGCACCAGGAACAGTCCTTGATCGGGACTGTCTCGGTCGCCGAGAACATCCTGCTCGGCGCAGAAGGGCGTTCCGTTCGGGCCGGTGTGTACAACTGGAAGGACCTTAACCGCCGCGCTCAGGCGAACCTGACCAAGATTGGCTCATCGATCAAGCCCACCGACAAGACCGAGGAGCTCACCCTCGCCCAGCGCCAGATGGTGGAGCTCGCCAAGGCCCTCGCCGTGGAGGAACGATCCTCGCAGGCACCTGTGGTTGTGCTCGACGAGCCCACGTCGATCTTGGACGGCGATGACCTCGAGACGTTGTTCGCAGAGATTGAGCGGCTGCGTGAGATCGCCTCGGTGGTCTTCGTGTCGCACCGGCTCGACGAGGTACTGCGGGTCTCGGACCGCGTCTACGTCATGAAGGATGGTCGTGTCGTCGCCGAGCGAGATCCGAAGACAGTCGACACCAGCGAGCTCTACCGGCTCATGGTGGGACGTGAGACCACAGGTGAGTTCTACCACGAGGGCGATCAGAAGGACGTCGACGGTGCCGACGAGGTGCTGGTGCTGGACGGGCTTGGCCGAGAGGGCGCCTTCGATCACGTAGACCTGTCGGTACATGCGGGAGAGGTTCTGGGGCTCGCCGGGGTTGAGGGCTCGGGGCGCGAGTCCCTGTCCCGCGCCCTGTTCGGCGCCGAGCCATTCGACTCGGGCCGAGTGTTGCTCGACGGCCGTGAGATCAAGCTCGGCTCGCCGGCGGAGGCGGTCGAGGCCGGGATCGGCTATGTCCCGGCTGAACGCCGGACCGAGGGCGTTGCGATGGGCATGTCGGTGGAAGACAACATCGTGCTCGCAGACCCCGGGACCGTGAGTCGTCATGGCTTCCTCGTTCCTTCGCTGCGACGGCGTCTCGTGGCTGACTGGATCCAAAAGCTGCGGATCAAGACGGTCTCCTCGCAGACGGATGTGGCAAAGCTCAGCGGCGGGAATCAGCAAAAGGTCACACTCGCCAAGTGGTTGAGCTCACCGCGCCTGCGGGTGCTCATCCTGGATCACCCCACCCGGGGTCTCGACGTGGGCGCCAAGGAGGACGTCTACGCCTTTATCCGCAAAGCATGCGCACAGGGCCTCGCGATCATCCTCATCGCCGACACCCTCGAAGAGACCATTGCGCTCAGTCACACCGTTGTCGTCTTCCGAGACGGCGTCATCACGGCACGTTTCACGGCCGCTCCCGGGCGAAAACCAACGCAGATCCCTCTAGTGGAGGCGATGGTCTGATGGCGACTGATATGAGTGCTCTCGTGCGGAAGCGCCCGACCCCTAGCAAGCAGACGCTGCTTAGTGCGCTCCCAAGCATCATGCTCATTGTCCTTGTGCTCGCGATCAGTGTGCGTCAACCGACGTTCCTGGGCCCGATAAGCCTCAGGACCCTGGCGGAGAGCACCGCACCCATAGCTCTCCTTGCGCTCGGCCAGAGCCTGGTGATCCTCACGGGAGGCATCGATCTCTCGGTGGCCGTTCTGGCCTCGTTGGGGACTGTGCTCCTCGCGACCAGGATCGACTCGTTCGGCGTGCTGGCGGTCGTGATGATGGTGGTGGCGATCACCAGTGCCGGGCTCTTGAGCGGCTTCATAACCGCGTATGCGCAGGTCCCTTCCTTCGTCGTGACTCTGGGCGCGATGGGCCTGTGGTCGGGTGTGTCGCTGACGGTCTCGGGTGCGTCCACGATCTCGATCGGGCCAAACTATTCGTTGATCGGGTGGTTGACGTCCGTGCGTGTCGGTGGCCTGGCGCTGAGTGTGTACCTGGCCCTGGGGCTATCGGTGGTGATCGCACTTGGCATCAAGTTCTTGGCCCGCGGCAAGGCACTGCACTTCATTGGCCTCGCAGAGAGCGCTGCACTCATGTCGGGCCTGCGGACGCGGCGCGTGCGCATGCTGGCATTTGCCGGCTCGGGCTTTTGTGCGGCGCTGGCGGCGGTGGTCCTCGCTTCGTCGCAGTACAGCGGCGCCCCGACGCTCGCCGACGCCCTCTTGCTGCCCGCGGTTGCGGCCGTCGTGGTAGGTGGCAGCGCAATCACCGGCGGGATCGGTGGGCCGATGCGAACGCTGATCGGCGCTCTGGTCATTGGTGTGCTGCGTGTCGGTATGAGCATCCTGGGCGTTGACCCGTCCTATGAGCAGGTGGTCTACGGGGCGGTCATCATCGCCGCCGTGGCTTTGACGTTGGACCGTTCCCGCAGCGGCGTCGTCAAGTGAGCCGCGTGCCGCGGATTCGCGCGGCGGGCGACAGTTCGTCTGGTCCCGTACCCGACGTGCGGCCCCGACCCGAACTCGTGCGAGTTCGACGAATGACGGCGTCACAAAACCGGCGTGACCATGCCGGCGTGACAATGCAGACGTTTTCGCCGGTGTCCATCCTTTTTGAAGTGACAATGCAAAGGAATGTTTGCGATGGCTAATGAGATGAACGTCCCAACGGTCAAGCTCAACAACGGGGTCGAGATGCCGCAGCTCGGATTCGGAGTCTGGCAGATCGTGCCCGACGACCGTGCGGCCGCGATGGTGGGTGTGGCGTTCGATGCCGGCTATCGGGCGGTCGACACCGCGAAGATCTATACGAACGAGGGCGGCGTGGGCACTGCGATCGCAGCGTCGGGACTTCGGCGCGATGAGATCTTCGTGACGACAAAGCTGTGGAACAACCAACAGGGTTACGACACGACCCTCGCCGCGTTCGACCAGAGTCTGGGCAAGCTCGGTCTTGACTACGTGGATCTGTACCTCGTCCACTGGCCGGCGCCAATCAACGACCGTTACCTCGAGACCTGGCGTGCGTTCGAGCGCCTGTATGCGGATCAGCGGGTCCGTGCGATAGGCGTCTCGAACTTCGAGCCGCACCACCTGCGTCGCCTGCTTGACAGCTCTAACGTGGTTCCCGCGGTCAACCAAATTGAGTTCCACCCGTACCTACAGCAACATGAGTTGTTCGAGCTGCACAACGAGCTCGGTATCGCGACCGAAGCCTGGAGCCCTCTCGGACAAGGTGGCCCCCTGCTCAAGGATGTGGTGATCGGCGCGATCGCCGCGAAGCTCGGCCGTTCTCCGGCGCAGGTGATCCTGCGCTGGCATATCCAGCTCGGCAATCTTGTGGTGCCCAAGTCCGCGACAGAGTCCCGCATCCGGGAGAACATCGCGCTGTTCGACTTCGAGCTGAGCAAAGAGGACATGGAAGACATCAAAGGCATCCACCGCGGCGTCAGGTACGGCCAGCACCCCAATGACTTCATCGACGATTTCTGAGGCCGGAGTCAGAGTGGAACAGCAACCTCCGCTCCAGAGAACAGGAGTTGTCCTTGTGAGAACAGGAGTGGTCTCTTTATGAACACGATGGATCGGTTTTCGCTCAGTGACCGTGTGGCAGTCGTTACAGGGGGCACTCGAGGTCTCGGTGAGGGGTTCGCGCGCGCGCTGGGCGACGCGGGCGCGTCGATTGCGCTGGTCGGGCGAGACGCCGAAGCTGGGCGTCGCGTGGTCGCCGACCTCGAAGCGCGCGGCACTGCGAGCATGTTCATTGGGGCCGACATCACCGAACGCGAGAACGTCGAGGCGGTCCTCGAAGCGACCACGGCGAGATTCGGCCGGGTCGACGTCCTGGTGAACAATGCTGGCACGTGTGTCCATGCGCCCGCACTCGAGGTGACGCCAGATCAATGGCGCCAGGTCATGAACGTGAATCTGGACGCGCTGTGGACCTGTTCGCAGGTCTTCGGGCGCCAGTTCGTCGAACAGGGCTCCGGGGTAATCGTGAACATCGGTTCTATGTCCGGCATCATCGTGAACCGACCACAGTGGCAGCCGGCATACAACGCCTCGAAGGCCGCCGTTCATCAGCTGACGCGGAGTCTCGCGGCCGAGTGGGCGCCTTTCGGCGTGAGAGTGAACGCTCTTGCCCCGGGATACACCAAGACCGAGATGTCTCCCGTGGACGATCCGCAGTACCGGCAGAACTGGATCGATGACGCGCCGATGCAGCGGTACGCAACCGTCGAGGAGCTCGCTCCGGCAGTGGTCTTCCTGGCCAGCGATGCGTCCTCGTTCGTGACGGGTTCTGTGCTCGTCGCGGACGGCGGGTACACGGTCTTTTAGGCCCAGAGGAGTGTGCAGACGCAGACACCGCACCGATGACACGGGGAGATCCCGGGCCGGACTTCCCCACAGACATATATGAGTACGGAGATGGTCGTCATGGAACAGCGCTACGCCACGAGTCCTGAGCAGATTCCCGGTATGGGAACGGCAGGGATCCGGGAGCGGTATCTTGTGCCCGGACTGTTCGTCGACGACGAAGTGCGCGCTGTCTACACCCACTACGACCGCGTCGTGCTTGTCGGAGTAAGCCCTGTCAGCAAGGCGCTCGGCCTGCCGACCTTTTCCGAGATCCGAAGCGACTTCTTCTTCGAGCGCCGCGAGGGCGGGCTCGTCAACGTCGGTGGTCCGGGAACGGTCACCGTCGACGGCACCGAGTTTCTGCTGAGCCATGGTTCGTGCCTCTATGTCGGGCGTGGTGCGCGCGCCGTCGTTCTCGCGTCCTCGGACGCGACGGAGACGTCGGGCGCAGCCCGCTTCTACCTGTTCTCCGCTCCCGCCCATACGGCATACCCGACGACGCTCGTCGAGGCCGGCCACGGCAACATCCGTGAGCTGGGCGACCGGCTCACCTCCAACCGCCGCACCCTGAACCAGTACATTCACGAAACGGGTATCAAGAGCTGCCAGGTCGTGATGGGTGTCACGACGCTGCACCCGGGCAGCATGTGGAACACCATGCCGGCGCACACTCACGACCGCCGGACGGAGTGCTACCTCTACTTCGACGTGCCCGACGACGCTCGCGTAATCCACATCATGGGTGAGCCCACCGAGAGCCGACACCTCGTGGTCAGTGACCGCGAGGCGGTCATCTCCCCAAGCTGGTCGGTGCACGCCGGTGTCGGTTCGGCGAGCTACTCATTCGTCTGGGCCATGGCTGGAGAGAACCAGTCGTTTGACGACATGGATGGCTTCGCCATCACGGACATGCGCTGATCAACGGACATGCGCTAATCATTCGAGAGAAGAGGTAGATGACCATGACTACCGAGACTGTCCCGCTCATCGTCGGGGACGGCGACGCGCCCACGGGCAACGGCGTGCGGGCAAAGGCGAGCGCCAGTGCGAGCGAGAAGACTCTGCTCGTGCTTGAGGCTGCGCTGATGCACTCTCGGTTCACCGAGGTGGTGGACGCTACGGGTTTGGCCAAGGCGACGGCGCACCGCATCCTCGGCACGCTGGCGGATCGCCAGTTCGTCACGGTGGACGAAGAAGCTACCTGCCTGGCCCGAAGATCCTGTCCCTGGTTGGGCGGGCACTGGAGCGGATCGACATCCCGGCCATCGCGCGGCCGTTCGTTGACGAGCTGGTGGCGAAGTCACGTTGTATGGTCCACCTCGGCGTCGTCAACGGCGACGAGATCGTCTACCTGGTCCGTGCCGACTCGGACAAGCCGTACGTGATGCCCTCGCGGGTGGGACTCGCGGTCCCGATGCCCTCCACGGGCATCGGCAAGGTCGTGCTGGCCGACAGGGCCGACGACGAGATGGAACGTTTCGTGGCCCGGGCCGGCCTGCCACCGCGGACCGATCACACCATTACCAGTCTCGGCGGCCTGCGCGCCGAGATCGCACGCGTACGCAGGCTCGGGTATGCCCTGGACCTCGAGGAGAACGTGCCCGGGCTGGGTTGCGTCGCAGCCCCCATCCGGGACCTCACCGGCACGGTCAAGTACGGGATCAGCATCTCGACGCTGACCCTTGAGCACACCTACCTAGAGATCGAGGCGATGGCGCCGATGGCCGTCGAGACCGCGGACAAGATCTCGGCCGCACTCGGCTACCACCCCTGACCTCCATCACGCATCTCTTTCACCCCCAGGACCGCGCGAGGACGACCGACAAGGAGCATCGCAGTATGACGAACGCGACCACCCCCGCCATCTACACGGAGAGCCTGATGAGCCTCGAAGGGAAGCTGGCTGTCGTCACCGGCGCCAGCCAGGGCATCGGCCTGGCGATCGCGGAGTCCCTCGCCCGCGCGGGAGCGGACATCATCGGGGTGAGCTACGACATGCCGGAGGGCGAAAGCGACGTGCGTGCCGTCGTCGAGAGCCTGGGGCGCAAGTTCACTCCGGTGTTCGCGGACTTCTCGGTGCGCAAAGAGGTCACCGAGCTGGCGGAGGACCTCGCCGGGCGCGGCGTCGACATCCTCATCAACAACGGCGGCACGATCCGGCGCGCTCCCGCGGCCGTGCACTCCGACGAGGACTTCGACTACGTCGTGGACGTCAACCTGCGCGCCACCTTCATCCTGTCCCGTGAGGTCGGCCGCACGATGACGACGCGCGGCCAGGGCAAGATCGTCAACATCGCGTCGTTGCTCAGCTTCCAGGGCGGCGTCAACGTCCCCGGCTATACGGCATCCAAGTCGGCCGTCGCCGGCCTGACCAAGGCTCTCGCCAACGAGTGGGCCCCCCTGGGCGTCAACGTCAACGCGGTCGCCCCCGGTTATGTCGCCACCGCCAACACCTACGACCTGCGCCAGGACGCCGCGCGCAGCCAGTCGATCCTCGATCGCATCCCGGCTGGCCGCTGGGCCGAGCCTGAAGACATCGCCGGCGCGGTCCTGTTCCTGTGTTCACACGCGGCGGACTACATCCACGGCATCATCCTTCCCGTCGATGGCGGATGGCTGGCTCGTTGAACGCTGGAGCGGTGAGGATCGTCATCACGGATTGCGACCACGACTCGTTCGCGGCCGAGTACGAACTCACCGACCTGGCCGGCGCCGAGCTGGTGCTGACCCAGTCGCGTACGGCTACCGAGCTCATCGAGAATGCCGCGGGCGCAGATGCGATCCTGGTGCAGTACGCGCAGATCACCGCCGAGGTGATGGATGCCCTGCCGCAGTTGCGCGCCATCGGGCGGTATGGCGTCGGCGTGGACTCGGTCGACATCGAAGCTGCCACTGCGCGCCGTATCGCAGTTTGCAACGTGCCCGGCTACGGCACCGAGGCCGTCTCTGACCACGCGATCGGCCTGACGCTGGCGGCCGCGAGGGGCATCCCGCGCCTGGACCGGGGGCTGCGGTCCGGCTCGTTCGACCTGGCCGCGGTGCGCCCCCTCTACCAGACCCGCGGACGCGTGTTCGGGGTGATCGGCATGGGACGGATCGGGACGGCCACGGCACGCAAGGCGGCCGGGCTGGGCTATGAGGTCATCGGGTACGATACAGCCGCCGAGCCGGGTGCGACGACCTACCACGGGTTCGAGTTGGTCGGCCTGGACGAGCTGCTCGAGCGAGCACAAGTTGTCTCCCTGCACACGCCGCTGACCGACGCCACCCGGGGGATGATCGGCGTCGACCAGTTGGCGCTCATGCGCCCAGACGCGATCCTGGTCAACACCAGCCGCGGTGGGGTCGTCGACGGCGTCGCGCTGGTCGAGGCGCTGCGCACCCGCAGCATCGCCGGGGCGGCGATCGACGTGCATGAGTCCGAGCCGTTGCCGGCCGGTCACCCCTTGATGTCGTTCGACTCGGTCGTGCTCACACCGCACCTCGCCTGGTACACCGAGGAGTCCTACGACGAGCTCAAACGCCACACGGTCGCAAACGTCATCGAGGTCTGCGCCGGACGCGCGCCGCGCGACATCGTGAACCCCGAGGTTCTCGGGTGACCGGGACGCAACAGCCGCTGCGCCGCCGCCGATGGCGTGAGGGAAGCATGAGATGAGCAGCATGGAGGCGGCCGTCTGGACCGCGACGGACCAGGTGAAGGTCACCGGCGTCCCGCTGCCCGAGGTGCCCCAAGGCTGGGCCTTGGTCAAGGTCGCTTACAACGGCATCTGCGGCACGGACCTGGCGATACTGCACGGCAGACATCCTCGCGCGACGGCGCCGCTGATCATGGGTCACGAGATCTCCGGCTGGGTCGAGCGGGCCGGCGCCACCGGCCCTGCCGCCGGGACCCTGATCGTGGTCGAGCCCCTCATCAGCTGCGGTGGGTGCCGCTCCTGCAAGAACGGGCTCACGCACGTCTGCCGGCGCCTGGGCCTGTACGGCATCGACGCCCCCGGTGGGATGGCGCAGTATGTGGCCCTGCCGCCCGAGGTGCTGCACGCGGTGCCCGACAGCGTAGACCCGCGGACGGCAACGCTCGCCGAGCCGCTGGCCGTCGCCGTGCACGCGCTCGAGCGCTCCGGCATGGAGACCGGAGACACCGTTGCCGTCTACGGCGCCGGCCCGATCGGGATCCTCACCGCTCTGGTTGCCCGCCATGAGGGCGCCGCCGCCGTCGTCATCACCGAACCCAGCCCCTGGCGCCGCGAGGTCGCGGCACAGCTCGGCTTCACCGTCGTCGCGCAGGGCTCCACCATGGCCGCCGCCCTCGCGCCGCTGACCGACGGCGAGGGTGCCGACACCACCTTCGACTCCGCGGCCCACCCCTCGGTCGCCGCCGAGCTCGCGGCCACGACCCGCGTGCAGGGACGCATCGTCGTCGTCGGCGTCTACAAGCAGCCCACCGCACTGGACCTGCAAGCCGCGTGCTTCAAGGAACAGACGGTCATCGGGGTACGCGTCTACACCTCCCCGAACGTCACCCGCGCGATCGAGCTGATCGCCTCAGGCGCTCTCGGCCTGGACCGGTTCCCGACCAAGGCCTTCAACCTGACCGATGTGTCCGCGGCCTTCGATGCGGCGACCTCCGGTCAGGACTGCCTGAAGGTCTTGGTCACTGCCCTGAACGGAAAGGCCGACGCGTGAGCACGCCCTTCGACCTCAGCGGCAAGACGGCCGCCGTCACCGGTGGTGGCCGCGGTCTCGGGCTTGGCATCTCGACCGCACTGCTCGAGGCGGGTGCAGACGTGATCGTCTTCGGGCGCACCGGTATTCCGGTCGAGCTGACCGCCCGCGCCGAGTCGCTGGGACGCCAGGTTCGCTTCGTCGCCGTCGACCTGGCTGACTCCGACGCGATCGCCGCGGCTGCCCAGCGGGTGCTGTCCGCCCACCGGGTGGACATCCTGGTGAACAACGCCGGCACTCAGGACCGCTACCCGGCTGCCGACTTCCCGCTCGAGGCGTGGGACCGGGTCCTGAACATCAACCTGCGCGCGGTGTTCCAGCTCTGCCAGCTCTTCGGCCGGCCCATGCTGGAGCGCGGGGAGGGCAAGATCGTCAACCTCGCGTCGCTGCTCAGCTTCCAGGGCGGCCTGACCGTGCCCGCGTATGCCGCGAGCAAGGGCGCCGTCGCACAGCTGACCAAGGCGTTGTGCAACGAGTGGTCGAGCCGAGGCGTGAACGTCAACGCGGTCGCACCGGGCTACATGGCCACCGACATGAACAGCGCGCTGCTGGCCGACCCCGTGCGCATGGAGCAGCTGTCGACGCGGATCCCGGCCGGGCGCTGGGGGCAGCCGCAGGACATCGGCAACGTCGTGGTGTTCCTCTCATCCCCCGCCGCCGCGTACATCCACGGCCAGGTACTCGCCGTCGACGGCGGCTGGATGGCCCGCTGACCGCCTGGTCGGCTCTGATCGCGACATCATCCTCTCCCTAGTGAACGGATCCCCCTAAGAATGTCCTTGCAGCCCTCAGCGGCTCACGTCTCGTTCCGGTGGTGGTGCTCGATGATGCCGCCGACGCCGACGGGTTGGCCGGTGCGCTCGTCGCCGGTGGCCTGCGGGTCGCGGAGGTGACCTTCCGCACCGCCGCCGCGCAGGACTCGATCCGCGCGATGGCCGCCCGCGGCGACATCCTCGTCGGCGCAGGCACCGTACTCACCGTGGCGCAGGTCGACCAGGCAGTGGCCGCCGGTGCCCAGTTCGTGGTCTCGCCAGGTCTTTCGGCCGCCGTCGTCGAGCGCTGCGGTGAGCACGGCGTGCTCGCCCTGCCAGGTGCCGTCACCGCGACCGAGGTCATGGCCGCGCTCGAGCTCGGAGTGACCACAGTCAAGTACTTCCCGGCGGGGACCTCTGGTGGCGCGGCCGCGATCAAAGCGCTCGCGGCCCCGTTTGGCGACGTCCGGTTTGTGCCAACGCGGAGTCGGCCCGGGGAACCTGGCCGAGTACCTGGCCATCCCGGCGGTCGCGGCCGTCGGAGGCTCGTGGATGGTCCCGCGCGATCTAGTGAAGGCCGGCGACTTCGCCGGGATCCAGCAGCTGACCGCCGATGCGGTCGCCCTCGTTCTCGCCAACAGCTGACCCGCGTCCCGCGAATACCAACTGACTGAACCAGACGAAGAAAGTACGACGATGGCTGACCTGAGCATCCGACCCGCATCACAGTGCCGCTTCGACGCGGTATCCCTCGGGGAGGTGGTCCGCGAAGGCGACCGCTCGAACCGGGCCGCGCCGATCCGCTCGCTGGCCTCAGCATCCACCAGCGCCTGCACCATGAAGCCCAGTCTCATCCGCATCATCTCGCCGCCATCAGCAGCCTTCAGCGCCTCACCCAGCTCGAGCAGGGCAGACTGGTTCAGGGTCATCGCGTTGAGTCCTGTTCTATGAGTTCCTTGGACGGTTCTCACACAGCCTCACGCGGTGGCCCGCTCACGCGGTGACCGACACGGCCACCCGACGATCACGAGCCCGAACTACACCACCCCAGGGGACTTACCCTGTCGATGGACTCTGGGGGGCCTCGGCGGTGAGAGCGGCCAACTACTCCGCTGTGTTCGCGTTGGCGGAGCGAACCGGATAAGCATGAGCTGAGATATCCCTCAGCAGATGTGCGGAACGTCAGTCCAAAGCGTCCACGGCCCAGGTGATCGTCCGCCGGGTCAACGCGGCCCGATGCCGGCCAGTGGGTGGTCCTGGCGAGAACGTGACCACCGGGCACAACGGTTTCGGCGCATCGGAAGATCGGCTTGCGCCACATCACAACCACGGGACGGTGCCCGAACGGGGCGTCGCGCAACAGGTGCCCCGGCGCCGGTGCGCGGCCGTGACGGCACCGCAGGACCGGCACCCCCTCGATCCGCTCGGTGGTCTCCACGAGCAGGTGCAGCTCACCATCGACCTCGCCCGCCGCGAGCACCCGCACGGTCTCAGTACCGAACATCACCGCTGCCGTCGGGCAGCCGTCATCGCTACAGTCCATGTCATCGAGGCCTTCATCAGATCCACTTCTTCGTCGATGCGAATCCTGAAGGCCCCGGCCCTCCCAAACCCTGAACCGCGATATCTCGGCGCGTCACCACACCACCCTCAGCGGCGAGGAACCGTATTAGGCCCTGGCCGCGCCATCGACGAAGCCCATCGCCAGGTCCGGGCCCCCACGGGCTGGACGGTATTTATCGAGGGCTGGGGCCTCACTCGCACGTGGTCGAGGATTGGCGGGGAACGAAGTCCTCGCCACGACAACGTGTCAAGGGCGCGCACGGCGCTCCGCAGACCAGCGGCATCGATGTGCCCGCCGTTTGCACCCCGGCAGCACTGGGAGGGTGAGTGATCATCTCCGCGCTCGGCCACTTCCCGGAGGAAATTGACCTGCGACCCTCTGCGTGCGCTCACGCTGGACGGTCCGGGCTGAGGTGGCAGCGCGGGAATGATTTCCCATACCCGACTGGTCCAGGTCCCGCGACCCCGCGCGAGTCCCCCTGAACCCATGGCCTGTGGTCTGTCAGTGGTCCGGCGCGACCGCACATCGCCTCGTCATCGTAGGGACAACCAGCGGGCCGGGTTCGCCACGAGGAGCTCGTCCGTGAGTTCGGTGCCGAGGCTTGCACGCACGCGCGGCAGGAAGCGGAGCGGCAGGTACGCGAGCCCGGGCATCCCGCCATAGCCGTGATATCGCGAGCTGCGAGCGACGTCGCCGCCCAGCAGCAGGCGAGTGTGGTCGCCTGTGGCGACCACACGCTCCAGACAGTCGAGTATCGCTGAGTCGGGCGCCTCTCGGTGGCGGGCCATGCCGTCGTAGCCGAGGTAGGCGCCGGCAAGGGTGAGCTCGGCGTGCAGGCCGGGATCCAGGTTGCGGTCGGCGTGGGCGAGCGCGACGCGATCAGCGGACAGCCCTTCGGCTTTGAGGGCGTCGAGCACCTCCCATGCGGCCGATCCGTGCTCGAGGTGCACCATCACGGCTACCCCCGACTCAATGGCGGCGGCAGCGACGGCGGCGAGCACGCGGTGCTCGAATGGACCGATCCGCCAGTAGCCGATCCCCGCCTTCAGCAGGCCGGCACGCACCGGAAATCCCGTCGGGCCGACAGCTGGGGCGCCCCGATCGAGAATGTCCTCGGCTGGCAGTCCGTCGCGGATGTCAGCCGTGAAGCGGGAAATGAGGTCGGAGGTGCTGCACTCCAGGATCCAGTGTCCTGCAGGGTAGTGCTCCTGCCGGTGCGCACCACTGACGTGTACGACGCTCAAGCCGGTCGCCTGGCTGATCCGCGCGACAGCGGCGGGGTTTCGGCCCAGACCGGTCGGAGTGGCCTCGACCATGGAGTCGACGCCCCGCTTCAGCGACATCGCCTCGTTGCCGCTCGCCATCTCATCGTCCAGCTCGTCCCCGGCCAGCAGCGGCGACGCCTGGAACAGGTGCTCGTGATAGTCGCAGCGGCCCAGGCTCGGAGACGGGCGGTCTCCCAGGACCGTGCGGACAACACGGTTCGTGGTGGTCGCGGATGGTTCGCGCATTGCCCCTTCTTCCCGGGGGAGTATCGGTTTCTGTATCCGGAACGAGCTTCATACGTAGTGGTACCACTACTTTTAGCCTCATGTGGGAGTCGCTCACCGGCATACTGACGAGATCGTTGACGGTGGCGATCCCACGATGTAGTTTTACTACACACCCAGCCTATCAAGAGAGAAGACCGTCAGTGTCGACGACGACTGAACTGAATTTGCCCGAGCCGGTGCTGCTTGCCGTCGAACCAGGCGGCAGCGTGTCTGGACACAGCGGCGGGTACGACAAGGTGCTGGGGGACCTTGGCGGCGTGTACTACGATGACGCCGCCTACCGCAGCGCCGTCGCTGAGCACGGCCCGGACCTGCTCGTCTATCGCGTCGAGGAGCATCGGAACGTTGCGGGACCTGGCGCGCTGATCATGGGGACGAGCACGCTGCGTCCCGGTCGCATCGGTGAAGAGTTCGCCGTGACGCGCGGCCACCTGCACGCCAAGGCCGACTGCGCCGAGCTCTACTACTGCCTGAGCGGTCGCGGAGTGATGCTCCTGGACTCGCTCAGCGGCGAGAGTCGAGCCATCCCGATGTCGCCCGGCGACGCGGTGCATGTTCCCGGGCACTGGGTCCACCGGAGCGTGAATGTCGGAGAAGAGCCGTTCGTGTCTCTCTTCTGCTACGCCGCGGATGCGGGGCAGAACTACGGGCTCATTGCCGACGCCGGGGGGATGGCGCAGCTCGTCGTCGCAGACGGAGACAAGGGCTGGACGACTCGCCCGAACCCTCACCACGTCGGCTACCAGGGGACGTACTCATGAACGTGCGCGAGATCCTCGCCACAATCGAAGCTCTTGGAGTCATCCCGGTGGTCGAGATCGAGAACGTGGCCGACGCTGTCCCACTGGCGCGGACCCTTGTCGATGCGGGGTTGCCGGTGGTGGAGCTGACCCTCCGAACCCCCGCCGCACTTGATGCGATCGCAAGGATCGCGGCGCAGGTTCCCGACTGCCTCCTGGGTGCGGGCACCCTCCTCACGGCGGACATGGTGTATGCCGCTGCCGAAGCGGGCGCCCAGTTCGGCGTCTCTCCAGGTGTGTCAAGCGCGTGCCTGGCGGCCGCCGCGGAGCGCGGGCTCCCGTTCATACCCGGCGCGGTCACACCGACGGAGGTGCTGATGGCACTCGACGCCGGGATCCGCCATGTGAAGTTCTTCCCAGCGAAGGCGTTCGGTGGTCCGTCGACGGTCGCGGCCCTGGCCGGGCCCCTGGCAGCGACGGGTGTTCGATTCATGCCCACCGGGGGGATCACGGCGGCGAATGCCGGGGGGTACCTCTCCCAGCCCTGCGTGTTCGCCGTCGGAGGCACGTGGATCGCACCGCGAGCCGACGTCGCGGCCGGACGCTGGGATGACATCGCGGCGCGGGCTCGGTCGGTCGCCGGACTCCGTTCCGCCCTCGCAGAGGCGATGGTCCGGTGAGTACCGCGTCGCTCGACCTTGTCGAACTGCCCCGGCCCGCGACGGTGCCCACCTTCTACTTCATCGGGGTGACAACCGGTAGTTCGTTGATCCGGGTCGTCTTTCCCCGGTGGGCTGCCGAGCTCGGGCTCGGAAACGCGCGGCTGGCAGGCATTGACCTCCCGTTGCACGCAGCGCAGGACTCGTATCGCCGCGTGGTGGACTTCATCGCAAATGACCCCTTGAGCCTGGGCGCGCTCGTGACGACGCACAAGATCGACCTCTATGAGGCGTGCCGGGGCATGTTCGACGAGATCGACCCACTGGCACGCCTGATGGGAGAGACCAGCTGCCTGTCCAAGCGTTCGGGTCGGCTGATCTGCCATGCGAAGGACCCCATCTCCGCAGGCCTGGCGATCGAGGCGCTGCTCGCGACGGGGCACTGGCAGAAGCCCGGTGCCGAGGTGTTTCTGATGGGGGCCGGTGGTTCCTCGATCGCCATCAGCTGGTACTTGTCGCGACCCGAACGGGGCGCCGAGCCACCGTCGCGCATCGTCATCTCCAATCGCAGCCCTCGCCGTCTGGAGATGATTCGCGCGGTGCATGCCGAGCTCGGCACGGATGTTCCGCTGGAGTACGTGCTCACGCCCGAACCGCAGGACAACGACGCGATTCTGGCGAGGTTGGCCCCGCGCTCGCTGGTCGTGAACGCGTCTGGGTTAGGCAAGGACGCCCCCGGGTCGCCACTTACCGACGCCGCGCGCTTTCCGCTGTCAGCCGTTGCCTGGGACCTCAACTATCGGGGCGACCTTGTGTTTCTCGACCAGGCTCGGGCGGCCGGTCTGGTCCAGGTCGAGGACGGCTGGGTGTACTTCCTTCACGGATGGACCCAGGTGATCGCTGAGGTCTTCGACATCGAGATCCCGACGTCCGGTCCGGCCTTCGAGTCCCTCGGCGCCATCGCGGCCGACTCGCGCCGATGAGCCCGAAGGCGCGAGTTCTCGTCACGCCGCGTTCCCTCACCGAGCGTGGCCTAAATGCTGTGGGCGAGCTCGATCCACTCCGGAACGCGGGGTTCGAGCTGATCAGCGGGCCCCCTGGTCGACTGCCCACAGAGGACGAGCTTCTGGGCCTGGTCCCCGGGTGCGTCGGGTGGCTCGCGGGAGTGGAGCCGATCAGCGAGCGGGTCCTGCGCGCCACGACACAACTGCGCGTGATCAGCCGCAACGGTGGAGGCACCGACTCGATCGACATGGCGGCTGCCGAACGCGCGGGCGTCCGGGTGGAGCGCGCAGCAGGCGCCAACGCTCAGGGCGTCGCCGAGCTGACCTTGGCCCTGGCGATGTGCGGCCTTCGATACGTCTGGTCGACGTCCGCAGCGCTTCGGCAGGGCCGATGGGAACGGTCCCTGGGCTCGGAGCTCGCCGAGTGCACCGTGGGTGTTGTGGGGCTCGGAGCTCGCCGAGTGCACCGTGGGTGTTGTGGGGCTCGGAGCTGTCGGACGGCGGGCGGCCGACCCGTTTGCCATGTTGGGCGCTGACGTCGTCGCGTACGATCCGTTCGTGAGCCATGGCCCGGTTCGACTCGTCGGTCTCGACGACCTGCTGGCGACGTCGCAGGTGGTGAGCCTGCACTGCCCCCCGTCGCAGGACGGTCGCGCTCTCATCGCCGCGGATCGGCTCGCAGGAGTAGCGCGTGGGACGGTCCTTGTTAACACAGCGCGCTCAGCGCTGGTCGACGACGATGCAGTCCTTGCTGCGCTCGAGGACGGGACGCTGGCGGCGTACGCGGTCGATGCGTTCGACCGCGAACCTCCGGACCTGACGCCTCTTCTGCGCCACCCTCGGGTGATCGCGACGCCGCATATCGGCGGGTACACATCGGCGAGCGTCAGCCGGTCGACCAGCCAGGCGGTCGACAACATCGTGACCGTCTTGGGCAATGGGTGAACGAGATGGTGACGATGGCGACGCATGTTCCGCTGATGGAGAAGCTCACTGACTCCCACGTTCAGCTCCGGCCGTCGGAGCGCAAGGTCGCCGAGGTGGTTCTTCGAGACACGACGCGAGCCATGCGGCTCAGCATCGCGGCGCTGGCTTCAGCCGCGGGAGTCAGCGAACCGACGGTGATGCGATTTTGTGCTCGCCTGGGATTTGACGGCTTCCAGTCCTTCAAGTTCGCCCTGGCCGAGGCTCTCGCGATCGGCATCCCCGTGACGCACTCGGCGATCCAGCTCGACGACTCCGTCAAGGAGATCGCGGTCAAGATCTTCGACCACACCCTCAGCAGCCTGGATCGCTCGCGCCGGTCGCTGGACACGGACGCAGTTGCCGAGGCGGTGGAGCTGCTGCTCACCGCGAGCAATGTCCTGTTCGTGGGCTTGGGAGCCTCTGGGATCATCGCCCAGGATGCGCTCCAGCAGGCGGTGCTCTTCGGGGTCCCGTGCGCCGCGCCGGTGGACCTGCACCAGCAGTTCATGGCGGCGTCGATGTGCCAGCCGGGTTGCGTGCTCGTCGCCATCTCGAACACCGGACGCTCGAAGTCCATCCTCGACATCGCAGCGCAGGGCAAGAAAATGGGCGCCACGGTGATCGGGGTCACCGGGGGCCCGAGCACCCTGACCGACCTGGCCGACGTCGGTCTCGTGCTTCGAACCTTCGAAGACACCGACATCTACACGCCGACCGTCAGTCGCCTGGCCGGCCTCGTCCTGATCGACGTGCTCGCAACTGCGGTGGCCATGCGCCGAGGTCCCGAGCATCTCGAGCGGCTTGGCGAGATGAAGGAGGCGCTCTCGTCCTTTCGCGGCAGCATTGGTCCCGAGCATCTGCACCTGTTCGCGCCCGATGGTGGGGGAGGGCGATGAGCGCGACCGCCGACGCGGTGCTCGGTATCGATCTGGGAACCAGTGTTGTCAAGGCCGGCGTCTATGGTTTCGCCGGCACGATTTATGCCACGGCAAGCCACCCGGTCGCGCTGCACCGCTCCCAGCAGGGGCGCACCGAGCAGGATCTGGATGAGTTCTACCGCGCGGCGGCCGCCGCGACCAGGCAGTGTTTGAGCGGTGCCGGGATCGCTCCCGAGCGGATCGGCGCGATCGCCGTCGCAGGCCAGATGGCCGGGGTCGGCGTCGTCGACGCCGAGCACCGCCCCCTGGCCCCCTACGACTCATGGCTCGACGGCCGGTGCAGCGAGATCGTCGACGAGCTGTCCGACACGGTCCGCCGCCGGATCACGGCGGTCGCGGGTTGTCCGCCCACGATCAGCATCGGTCCAAAGATGGCGTGGTGGCGTCGCCACGAGCCACGACTGTGCGAAAATGCAGCGGCGTTTGTGACGGCCGCCGGGTACGTCACGGGACGCGCTGGGGGACTGTCGGGACGAGAGGCCTTCATCGACCCCTCTTACCTGCACTTCACCTCGGTGGCAGACGTCGAACGCGGTCAATGGGACGACGACCTCGTGGCGGCCGTAGGAGTCGACCGGACCCTTCTGCCCAGGATCGTGGAGAGCACGAGCATCGTCGCAGAGCTGACTGCGCAGGCCGGGATCGACTTCGGTCTGCCTGCCGGGGTGCCGGTTGCCGCCGGGTGCGGCGACACGGCGGCGAGCGTGCTTGGTTCCGGCGTGACCCAGGCTGGACAGGCATTCGACATCGCCGGCACGGCGGCGGTCTTCGGACTCTGCCTCCCGTTGTACGCGCCCGACACAGAGAACAGCACGTTGATGACGATGCGGTCCCCACTCCCAGGGCGGTGGTACTCGTTGGCGTACGTGGCCGGCGCCGGCCAGGTCATCGAGTGGATCTGCCGCGAGGTCCTGGGCCATGCCGAGCTCGGCGAGGCGGCTTACGCCAACCTCGCGGACGCGGCGGCTACAGTGGCCGCAGGCAGTGACGGAGTGGTCCTGTCCCCCCACTTTGGAGGCCGTATCGCGCCCGTCGCCCCCTCGATGCGCGGCTCGGTGATCGGCTTGTCTCCGACCCATGGCCGCTCCCACCTCGCGCGGGCCACGCTGGAGTCCATCGCGTTCGAGTACCGGCGCTATGCGGAGATCATGCGTCGCTCCGCGCCCGCGTGGCCGGGGCACGAGGTCATCGGAACGGGCGGCGGAAGTCGCCTCGGTGTATGGAACCAGATCAAGGCGGATGTCCTGGCGACTCTGTACCGACCGGTCGTCGGGGTCGAGACCGGCACGCGAGGTGCCGCCCTCGTCGCCATGGCCGCACTGGGCCACGACCGTCTGGAGCTTGACGCGGCAGCGTGGGGGCCAGTAGTTGAGCCGGACCCCTTGAACCAGGCCACGTACGACGTCGCGTATGCGCGGTACCGCAGGTGGTCGGACCTTCTCGACGAGGGCTACCGCACGGAGGCCGCCCACCCCCATGACCTGCGAACTGGAGAGAGAACCTGATGGCCAAGAAGCGCCTGTGCATGGTCGGAGCGGGCCGCGTCGGCCAGCTGCACACCCGGAGCATTACCGAACGTGTCGCTCAACATGCCGAGGTCACCGCGATCTGCGACCCGAGCCGGCAGATCGCCGACGAGCTCGCCGCCGAGTGCGGCGTCGACCTGGTGTGCTCCTCGCTGGAGGAGGCGCTGGCGCGCGGAACCTATGACGGCGTTGTCATCACAACACCGACATTCACCCACCGAGCGCTCGCCCTGACAGCGGTCGAGGCAGGCCTGCACGTCCACCTCGAAAAGCCGATGGCCATGAACCTGCTCGAGTGCCAGGAGATCACCGCCGCGTTCGACCGCGCGGGCGTTGTCCTCCAGCTCGGCTTCATGCGCCGCTTTGACCGGGACTTCATCGGCGCCGCCGAGCTGCTTCGCAGCGGAGCCGTCGGCGCACCGATGATCATCAAGTCCCTAACCCACGGTCCCGGACTACCGCCCCCATGGGCGAACGACATCCGTACCTCGAACGGCATGATCGCCGAGGTCAACAGCCACGACCTGGACACTGTGGGCTGGTTCGCGGACTCCGACGCCGTTGACATCCGGGCACGCGTCGCCAACTTCAAGGGCCACGATCGCGGTGTCTCGACGGAGCACTTCTACGACACGATGCTGGCGACAGTGACCTTCCAGTCCGGGGCAATCGCGAGCATCGCCGGAGTGTGCCCGGCGGACTATGGCTACGACTCCCGCGTCGAAGTGACGTGTACCGGAGGGATGGTGCAGGTCGGCGACACGGGGCCCGGCGGCCTCGCCAGCATCGTCACCGGGACGGCCCAACGTGGCGAGGCGGTATTCCGGTCGTGGCGTGACAGGTTCGCCGAAGCGTACGTGCGCGAGATGGTCGAGCTCGTTGCCGCCATGGACGGCGGTCCGGTCAGGGTCGGAGCGGTTGAGGGAACGCGCGCGGTTGCGCTCGTCCTTGCAGGCACGCTCTCCATCCTGGAGAACCGGACCGTTCGCCTTGCCGAGGTTGCTGACCCGGCCTTTGTCCCGACGTGGCAGGCCGTCGGAAGTACGGGGGCCTGACCATGCAGGCAGTCGTCTATCGCGGGCCTCGTGACCTCGTCGTACAGGAAGTCGCGGAGCCGGCACTGCGGCCGGGGGACGTCCGCATCGCCGTCGAGAGCACCGGCATCTGCGGCACCGACGTCCGAATCTTTAAGGGCGAGCACTCCGCGTATGCGAACGGTGCCGGACGGGTACCCGGCCATGAGATCGTCGGCCGGGTCGCCGAAGTGGGGAACGGGGAGATCCTTCCGGGGCTCGCCCTCGGCGACCTGGTCTTCGTCGCCCCCAACATCGGTTGTGGCCGGTGCGCGAAGTGCGTGCGGGGCAACGAGAACCTCTGTCCGTCGACGGAGGCCATCGGCATGACCCTGGACGGCGGCTTCGCGGGGCAGGTCATCCTCCCCGCCAGGGCCGTCGCGCGGGGCAACCTGATCCGGCTCGACGACACGCGCCCGCGCCCCTCGGCGGTCCTCATCGAGCCGCTCGCCTGCGTGCTTCGAGGTCAGCAGAAGGTCGGCGTCCAGCTCGGCGACACCGTGTTCGTCGGCGGCGGAGGGCCTGTCGGCCTGCTGCACGTCGCGATGGCCAAGGCGCGCGGCGCGTCGTTGGTCATCTGCTCTGAGCCGTCGGCAGTACGCCGGGAGGCAGCGCTGAGGGCAGGCGCGACAGTCGTCGTCGACCCCACCGCTGAGGACCTCGCTGAGACCGTCGCGCAGACCTCCGACGGCGTCGGCATGGACGTGGTGATCTCCGCCGCACCGGTGCACGACCTGCAGACCACCGCGATTCGCCTCGCGGCACCGGGCGGGCGGGTGCTCTTCTTCGGAGGCCTGCCCAAGAGTCGCCCGACCGTGGAGATCGACAGCAACCTCATCCACTACAAGGAGCTGATCGTCGTGGGGACGACCGGCTCGACGGTCGATGACTGCCGACGAGCGGCCGAGCTGGTCAGCCGGGGTCTGATCGAGCTCGACTGGATGGTGTCCGACGTCTTCGCGCTGGAGGAGTTCGCTGCGGCGATCGACAAGGCCCAGGATCCCACCGCGCTCAAGGTTCTGCTCACCCCACGCCCAACGCCGAGGACATCATGATCACGAAACCACAGATGCTGCCGGTCTACCTCGAGGAGCAGCCAAGCGAGTCGTTCCACATCCAGCTCGACAACCTGAGACGACTGACCGGCGAGATCGTCGACTGGCTCGACCCTGCACACATCGACCACCGAGTTCCCGACGACACCAGCGCGGTCGTGGTGCCCGACCTCACTCAAGTGAAGGGTTCTCGGTGAGCCAGAACCAAGCATTCCTCAAAGCGGTGCGGCCGCCGACCAAGGCCGACCTGAAGCTGCTGCCCGGCGGAGCGCACACCTGGACAACGTTCACTAAGATGCTGCCCGACACCTTCGCCTTCTTCACCGAACACCTCGACAAACCCGCTCCGATCGGCTGAGACCACGTTCGGGAAGCGCTGAGCTGGACAGACGCTTATGAGTCGTTCCGTTCGTCACGCATCTTCAGGGTGATCGGCGAGACGGACGGCTGAGCAGCCAAGCTTTTCACTTCGTAGGCGATGCCGCCTCGGACTCCGTGACGGTGTCCGCCCGCGCCGCGCTGCATGTCGGAACGGGCGCGCCCGGCTCCCGGGCAGCGGCTGACATGAAGTTGGCGTGCGGCTGCGAGTAGCGACCAGGCTGGCCCCGCCGGCGCCCCGCCGCTACTCGCACCGCCGCATGCCATCTTCACCACGCACGACGAGCCCGCAGGCCACAAGGGTGTGTCTTGCGTCTGAGTTCGTGCCCTACTTTCGGGGTATGATCACACAGCATCTGGCGGGTTCTCCAACCATCACAGGAGGATCAGGTCATGGCAGAGGATCAGGCACCACGCGAGCTGAGGGAGCGCCGTTCGAAGCAGCTTCTCACGCCGTCTCATAAGTACGAGGTCTGGCTGCAGTTGGTCCGGCAGGAGGTCACGATCGCCGAGGCGGCCGAGCAACCCTCAGGCTGAGGATGGCGAGCTGGGCGTTGACGCCCTTCACTCCGGAGTAGCCGTACGCGGCGCCTTGTTTGGCGTACCCGTGGACCTCCCGGATGGTGTCGTCGATGTCGACGAACGCCAGGGTGTCGGTGCCGGCCAGCAGCCGCGGCACCGCCGTGGCGAGCCCGGTCAGGACCCGGGAGTGGATGGCGTCGAGCTGCCGGACGTGCCCGAACGCGAACGTACGCAGGAACGTGCCCAACGTCGACGGCGCCCGCACCCCCGAGAAGACCTTGGCCATGCCGCCGTGGCGCAGCACGTCGAGGTCATCGATGCAGTCCGCGCCGGCGAGCATCCCGCCGATCACGCTGGCCGCCTTCGGTGGCGCGTTCGGTGACGCAACCGTCAGCTAGCGCGGCAATGGCGCAGCCGTGCGTGGGTGTTGCGGAGGTCGTGACCGCTGCGCCCCTGCCTCACGTCGTGAGGAAGGGTCGCGCTGCTGGTTGGTTCTCAGGCGGTCGCCATCTGGCGCCAGGCGTCAGCGGCCTTGCGGCACGCCTCGGCGCACTCGGTCATGCCGAGCCGCGCGCACTCGGCCGCACACTGCTCGCAGGCGTCGGCGCACAGCCGGCATAGTTCGGCGCTGAACGAGCTGCCGC
>JAABUM010001446.1_pt1 | contig 35651 bp, 39 predicted proteins | sample 5559161 | NCBI WGS metagenome assembly JAABUM01 (sample SAMN10711868, study PRJNA513369) | rock metagenome | isolation source: Antarctica rocks | place: Antarctica: Victoria Land, Siegfried Peak nord
CAACGGCGCGCAACTCGGCGACCGAAAACCCCTCAAGCAATGCAGCGTCTGGCAGCGACATGCAGGCTGTGAATCACGCTGCCATCCTCAACGCAACTCCCCCGCCCGGGAATCTGCCCCGGTTACTCTTCGCCCATGCCACGCGGCTTGCGATGATGGTCGCCCCGCCACTTGGGATTTGCTCGCTCCGTTCCGGCGGGCTCAGTTTCAGATCGTCCGATATGCGCTCGATGAGGTCGCGCATCTGCCAAAGGCGGTCCGCACAGTGGCGCAGCACAGGCAGCATGAGGGCGTCGTAGGTGGGGACTGGCAAGGACGCTCCGGCGCAGATGCAACAAGCCCCGCGCAAGCGGCCACGCAGCGGCAATGTGATCCGGCCACAAACGAGCGTGCGCCGCAACTAGGCGCGACCGATCGCGGCGCATTCCAGGGCTAGAACGTCACCCGCACCCCGCCGAACCCCGCCACTGGCGCCCCCGGCACCAGGCTCCGCGTGTTGGTCGCCCCCGGCGCCTGCACGATGGGCACCAGGTTTACCGGCGAGAACCCGCCGAACGTCGCATACCGCTCGTTGGTCACGTTCTGCACCAGGCCGAACAACTGGATGTTCTTCGTTACCTGATACGCCGTGTTCAGGTTCAGCAGGGCATACGCCCCCGTCTTGGCGTTCAGGTTCGCGGCGTCCCCTTGCAGGAACCGCCCGCTGCTGGCGATGCCCGTCGCGCCCACCGTCCACTCCGGCGTCACCTGGTATTGCACGCCGAACTTCAGCCGGTGCTCCGGCACCCCCGGTACCTCGTTGCCGGGCCGCACCTGCGTCAGCCCGTCCGCATCGGCGAACGGGTTGTTCTGCGCCCCCACCGTGAACGGGTCGCGGAAGGTCGCGTCGGTGTAGGCGTAGTCGAGGTAGGCCAGCAGCCCACCCTGCCGCAGGCTGACGCCGGCCTCGACGCCCTGCCGCCGCGTGCTGCCGACGTTCTGGAAGAAGCCGCGGCCCTGCACGGCGCTGCTGGTGAACAGGATGTCGTCGGCGGCGTCGGTGCGGAACAGCCCGGCGTTCCAACTGACCCGCGCGCCCTCCCCGCCGGGGATGAAGCCCAGGCCGAAGCTGCCGCGGACCCCGGCCTCGAACGTTTCGGCCGTCACCTGCTTCAGCGGCGGGTCGGCGACGAAGAAGTTGGTCAGGCTGCACGGGCTGGCCGGCGACGCGCAGGACAGCTCGGCCGGCGTTGGCGTGCGGTTGCTCTGGGAGTAGCCGCCATACAGCGACACGTTGGGCAGCAGCTTGTAGGTGGCGCCGGCCGCCGGGTTGAACTTGGTGAAGCTGTGGTCCCCGCTCAGTGCGGTGCCGTTGCGGTCGCGCAGGCTGATGTCCGCCACGTTCAGCCGGCCGGACACGGTGAGCGACAGCCGCTCCGTCACGTCCAGCGTGTCCGAGGCGTATAGGCCGTAGTAGCTGTTGGTGGCGTCCACTCGCACCGGCACGATGCTGCCGTCGTCCTGGCTGATGACGATGCCCGGCCCGCCGAAGCTGCGGTCCGGCAGCAGCGCCCCGATGGACGACCGTGCGGAGAACGTCGTGCTGCCGCCGTCGTAGCTGGCGCCGACCAGCAGCCGGTTCGGCCGGCCGAACACCTCCGACCGGTGGACGCCCTGCAAGGAGACGCCGTAGCCGTTGCTGTCCGTCGCGGTCTCGTTCAGCACGGCATAGGGGCCGCCGCGTCGGAACTGCCGCAACCCGGGGTAGAAGCCGGGATTGAGGAAGTTGGGGATGGGGCTGCCGTCCCGCGTCGTCAGCGCCGGGCCGTCGTTGATGCACAGGACGCTGCGGTCGCTGTCGCAGGTTTCCACGTCGGCGGCGTCGCCGTTGCGGGTGCGCTGGGCCAGGTTGCTGTAGTAGGCCGTGGCTTGCAGGCTGATCTTGTCGCTGACCTCGTAGCTGCCGGTGGTGGCCAGGCGCAGATACTTGTTGCGGGTCTCGTCGGGGTAGGTGAACACCGCGCTGCGGCTGACTGCCAGCAGCTCCACCGGCGCCGTGCCGTTGCCGGTCAGGTTGTTGATCGCGCCAACCAGGTTGACATGCACCTCCGCCTTGTCCCCGCGGTAGCCGACGTCGCCATAGAACTGGCGAAGCTGGGACGGCGAGTTGTCGCGCCATCCGTTCTCGTTCAGCGCGGTCCCGGCAAAGTAGGCGGCGGTGCTGCCGGACTGCACGCCGTACTGCGCCGATCCCTGGATGCGCCCGAACGAGCCGCCGGACAGCTCCAGTTGCGCGCCGTGATAGGTGAAGCCGTCCTTCAGCTTGACGGTGATGGCGCCGCCCAAGGCGTTCAGGCCGAACGCCGGGTTGGGTCCGGCGACCTCGATCCGGTCCACGGCGATGTCGGGGATCAGGTCCCAGTTCACGGTGTCGCCGAACGGCTGGTTGAAGCGGGTGCCGTTCAGATAGACCGCCAGCCCCTGCGCGTTGCCGGCCAGCGGCGACGCTTCGAAGCCGCGGAACAGCAGGTTGGGCGAGAACTCGTTGCCCTGGGCCTGGTTGAGGGTGATGTTGCCGACCTGTTCGTCCAGGGCGCGCAGCGCGCTGGCCGGGCCGGTGCGCTGCAAGTCAACGCCGCGCACGATGGCTGTGTTGACGGGCACCTTGCCGCGCTCGACCTCCGATCCCGCCAGCGGGGCGGTCACGACGACCTCCATCTCGATGGGCACCTCCGCCGGGGCTGCCGCGGGCGCCTGCGCCAGCGCCGCCGCGGGCAGCAGCGCCCCTGCCAAACCAGCCATCCAACGCCTCATCCCAGCCTATCCCCCCGAACGCCTGGCCCATTCGGCCTTGGCCCACCTTCCCCGATGAGGCAGCTTATGGCTATGGCCTACCCTCAAGGAGTCGTGAGCCGCGGCCTGGCGCGGCGGGATCTGCTGGGCGGCGGCGCGGCGCGGGCCGCGGCGGCCCCGGCGGCGATGCCGTTCGACGCCGACGCCTTCGGCACCGTCGGGGTGTTCGGGCTGGACTGGCTGCTGGACCCTCGCTTCACCCGGTTGCTGGACACCATTGCGGCGTCGCCGGGGGCGGTGCGCGGCGTGCGGGCGTTCGGGGCGCTCAGCATGGGGCGGGACACGGTGTTCCCGACGACCAGCGCCGGGGTGTGGGACGGGGACGGGCCGCCGGATTTCGGCCGCACGCTGCTGGCGCTGGACGCGCTGGTGCGGCGGGGGCTGGTGCCGTTCCTGCCGCTGACGTTCTTTCCGCCCGGGGTGTCTGCCGCGCCGGCGCAGCCGCCCGCCGCGTGGGACCGCTGGACCATCCTGGTGCGCGGCTTCCTGGACGCCGCCGTGGGCCGCTTCGGCGCAGCGGAGGTCGCGCGCTGGTGGTTCGAGGCATGGAACGAGCCGAACATGCCGCCGTTCTGGGGCGGCAGCTTCGACCAGTACCTGAACCTGTATCGCGCCACCTCCGCCGCGGCGGCCGGGCGGCGCATCAGGCTGGGCGGCCCGGTGCTGGCCTACGTGCCCGGCGAGGGGCCGGCGCTGATGGAGCGCTTCCTGCGCTTCCTGGCCGCCGAACCCGGCGTGCGATGCGGCTTCATCTCCCTGCACCGCAAGGGCCACTGGAGCACCGCGGAGGGCGAGCCGGACCTGCAACGCCTGGTGCAGGCCGCGGACGAGACTGCGCGGGCGCTGCTGCGGATCGTGCCGGGCCGCGCCCGCGGCATGGTGATCGTGAACGACGAGGCCGACATGATGGTCGGATTCGACCGGCCGTATGCCCCGCGCATGACGCACCAGTCCGCGGCCTGGCTGGCGGCGTCGCTGGTGGCGCATGACGCGCTGGACCGGGCCTGGGCGCCGCATGGCATCCGCTTCCGCGCCTTCGGCGACAACGCCAACCAGCAACTCGCGCAGGGGCCGTTTGACGGGCGGCGGATGCTGATGACGCCGGCACCGGGCGGTGCGGGGGTGGACGACCTGGTGAAGCTGCCGGTCTATGGTTTTTACGAGCTGCTGCGCCTGATGGGGCCACGCCGGCTGCCGTCCGGGCCGGTGCCGCCGGGGGTGTCGGCGCTGGTGACAGCCGGGCCGCATGGGGTGGCGGCGCTGTTCACGCGTTATGGCGAGGGGGAGGCGTCGTTCGACTGGGCGCCGACGGACGTGCCGTGGCGGCGGGTGAACACCGTGCAGTTCCGCATAGACGCCGGGCACACCAACCCGGCGCCAGGCATGGCGCCCTTGGAGCTGCGGCGCGCGGCGGAACTGGCGGTGGCGGCGCCGATCCGGCGCGGGGTGGTGCCAGGGCCGGAGCGGATCACGCTTGGCCCGTTCGGCACCGCCCTGGTGTGGATTACGCCTGTACAAGCCGGAACGCCTGCGGCGCCGCGGTGGGTCGGGGTACGGCGGGACGCGGCCGGCACCCTGCTACGCTGGACGCCCAGCACGAGTCCGGCGTTCTACAGCTATGAGGTGATGCGGAACGGTGTCCCGATTACGCCGGACCCGTTGCGGGCGGCGATCTGGGTGGACGCCGGGGCAACCGACCTGGCACGGTATGCGGTGAGGACGATCGCGGCGTCAGGTGGACACAGCCCTTGGAGCGTATGGCCGGGCATAAGGTGAGTCGTTTCCGACGTCGGCAACCGCTTCTACCTTTCCCTCCGGGAGAGGGCCGGGGTAAGGGGGTCTTGGCTGCGGAGCGGGGAGCATCGGGTCCAGAAAGACAGAGGCCCTGCATTCGTCCAGGCCCGCGCATCAAGACCCCCTCACCCCGACCCTCTCCCGAAAGGAAAGGGAGACGCAGGCAGCAAGCCTTTTAAAAATCGGTGCAGCGGCCTTTCTGTTCCCAGTCGCCGAAGCGCGTCGGCTCCGGTCCCTTCGGCCCGTCCTGCTCGGGCGGCAAGTGCGGGTGGTCGGGGATGGATGCGGGGGGTGTCCGCTCTGCGTCCACGCGGGCCAGGTGATCGTCTATAGTTGTCGTCTTGATGTCGTCCATGACCCTGAAGTGGGTCGCAGGCCCGCGCTCCGCAACTACCCGGCGGGACGCCGGATGATGCCGGCCAGCCAGACCGTCAGCAGCAGCACGGCAACGGCGTCAACGGCGAACGCGGCGGGGTAGTCGTAATGGGCGATCAGGATGCCGAACACCAGTGCCCCGGCGCTCTGCCCCAGGAACAGCAGGCAGGCGAAGGTGGCGACCGCCGTCGCACGGGCCTGCGGCAGCAACTCCGTCGCGCGCGCCTGCAGGACGCCGTGCAGCATGAAGAAGCCCAGGCCCAGCGCCAGCTCGACCGGGATGAACAGCCACCAGGCCGTGCCCGCCGCGGACAGCAGCAGCCCGGCCGCCATCAGCACGCCGCCCGCCAGGATCATGCCGCCCTCCCCTAGCCGGGCCAGCATCGGCCGTGCGGCGCGGGTATAGGCCCAGGCGCCCAGCCCGAAGCAGGCCAGGATCAGCCCGGCCGGGGCGTAGTCCAGGCCGAAACGCTCGTGCAGGTAGGGCGCGACATAGGGGAAGCAGCCGACGAACAGCGCCCCGTCCAGCGCCGCGGCCAGCAGCACCAGCCGGCTGATCGGGTTGGTCGCCATGCGCCGGTAGTTGTCGGGGTTGATCATGCGCCCGGGGCTGCGCCGGTCCGGCAGGCCCCGGATGCGCCGGGCCATGGCGACCGACAGCGCGACGGCCAGCGCGGACAGCACCAGGAACACTCCGCGCCAGCCGACATACTGCCCGAATACCCCGCCGACCGGCCCGGCCAGGGTCTGCGCCAGCACGATCCCGGTCAGGAACCGGCTGAGCGTCACCTGGCGCTGCTCATACGGCACGGCGTCGCCGATATAGGCCATGCCCACCGGGATCAGCCCGGCGCTGGCCGCTCCGGCGCAGGCGCGCATCAGGGTCAGGCCAGGCAGGCTGGTCGCCAGGGCGCATAATCCGGTGAACAGCGCGTAGCCCACCAGCGCCCCGAGCATCACCCGCAGCTTGCCGAAGCGGTCGCCGACAGGGCCGAGGATGAGCTGGTTCAGCCCATAGGGCAGCGTGAAGGCGGCGATCACGAAGGACACCTGCGGCACCGTGACCGAGAAGTCGGTGCTGATGGCGTGCAGCAGCGGGTCCACCACCCGCGCGCCGGCCGAAGACAGGAACCCGGCCGCTGCCAGCAGGCCGAGCGGGAGAATGACGGCGGTGCTGGGGGCGGGGGTGTCGGGCATGGGGCGGAGTGTCCGCCCGGCAGGGGCAGAGGGCAAGCTGAGGCAGCCGCCATGGGCCGTGGCTCGCGCGGATGGCCCTGCGCTGTTATGAGCGGAGCGCCCAGATACAGGGCACAAAAGCCAACATCGAGGCTGAATGGCGCCGGACGCGCTTGCAACCCTGCCCCTGCCGGGACGGCTGCGCCGGATCATGCAGGCGCTGGCCATGCTGGATGCCGTGCTGTCGCCGGAGTGGGGATCGCGCAGGCACCTGTTCAACGTGCATTGGGGCGATGGCGAGGTAATGGGGTCTCTACGAGACGGGTCCGGGGACGAGTTGTTTGCGCTGTTCAACGGGCACGGCTGCTTCATCAAGGCGTTCGAGCATGAGCTGCCCGGCGCACGCCTGCCGCCGGACGCAGCCTATGCCGGGGTGCCGGCGCCGTTCCGGGCAGCGGCGGCGGAGCCGGCGTTCAGCCCCGGCGAGGTGACGTTCGTCTGCTGGCGGCGGATGGAGGACATGGCCTGGCGAGGCATGGGCGGATGCCGGTTCCTGCCGGAGTTGGATGGCCGGGCAAGCACCTACCGGGACTTTGCGATGGAGTACTTCGAGGTTGACCTGGACGTGGAGACGGTGGCGGCTGTGTTCGCCCATGTCCCGCTGACCCCGGCGCTGGTCGAACGGCTGAACCCGGCAGCCCGGCTGCAGACTGCCGCAACCGAGGCGGCAGAGATCGGGTATCCTGTTTCCAAGCAGGGCTGATGCACCTCTACTCGAAAAGGCCGGCGTGCGTTCCTGTCTTGATGAAGGCCGTCGTCGCCGTTCCCTTTTCGGACAGGCTTATCAGCGCGAGGGCCTCGGCCACCTTCTTCGCGTTCTCGTCACACGGACGTGGAGAATCGTGGTTCCAGGCATGACGGCCGCCTCGGGTCAGGGGGGAACACATCTCAAGCGGGATGCGTCCTCAAGCCCGCTCCGCCGCCCGCTCCCGCCGGCTTTCGGTTCGCAACTGGCCGCAGGCCGCCAGGATGTCGCCGCCGCGCGGCATCCGGATCGGCGACGGGAATCCGGCGTCCTGCACGATGGCCGCGAACGCCTCCAACGACTCCCGCGTGCTGGGGCGGTAGTCGCTGCCGGGCCAGGGGTTGAACGGGATCAGGTTCACCTTGGCGGGGATGCCGGCGATCAGGCGGACCAGCTCGCGCGCATCGGCCTCGGTGTCGTTGACGCCGCGGAGCATGATATACTCGAAGGTGACGCGCCGGGCGTTGCTGGCGCCGGGGTAGCGGCGGCAGGCGGCGATCAGCTCCTTGATCGGATACTTGCGGTTCAGCGGCACGATGCGGTCGCGCAGGTCGTCGCGGACGGCGTGGAGCGAGACCGCAAGGTTCACCCCAAGCTCGGCGCCGCAGCGGTCCATCATGGGAACGACGCCCGACGTGCTGAGGGTGATGCGGCGGCGGGACAGGCCGATGCCCTCCCCGTCCATCACGATCCGCATGGCGCGTGCCACGTTCTCGTAGTTGTACAGCGGCTCCCCCATGCCCATCAGGACGATGGTGGACAGCAGGCGCGGCGTCTCGCCGCGTGGGCTGGGCCATTCGCCGTAGGCGTCGCGGGCGGCCATGAACTGGCCGACGACCTCGGCGGCGCCCAGGTTGCGTACCAGCGCCTGCGTGCCGGTGTGGCAGAACCGGCAGGACAGGGTGCAGCCGACCTGGCTGCTGATGCAGACGGCGCCGCGGTCCACGTGGCGGTCGGGGATATAGACGGTCTCGGCCTCCTGCCCGTCGCGGAAGCGGAACAGCCACTTGCGGGTCTCGTCCGTGCTGGTCTGGACGGTGGCCACCTCCGGGCGGCCGATCACGAAGCGCTCGGCCAGCTTCTCCTGCAAAGGGCGGGCGATGCTGGACATCCTGGAAAAATCGGTGACGCCCTGGTGGTATATCCAGTGCCAGAGCTGCTTGGCACGGAACGGCTTCTCGCCGATGGCGGCCAGCTCGGCAATCAGGTCCTCGCGCTCCAGGCCCACCAGCTCGCGCCGGCCGTCGGGCAGTTGCGGCGGCGGTGGATTGAATAGGGCGGACTTGGCGAGGATGCGGGTGCGCTCCTCCGCCGTCAGGTCGGCGACGGCTGGGGTGATGGCGTTCATCTTGAGGGGCACGCTCTGTTGATCGCGGCGTAGGCCGGGGTGAAGCCGCGCAGGCTGAAGGTGTCGGACACCGTGGCGGCGCGCGGCGCCGGAGAGCGGGCGACGGCCTGGCGCCCACGCTCGAAGGCAGCGACGGCGGCGCGGCCGTCCCGGGCGAAGGCGGAGCGGTTGGCGGTATAGAACGGCAGTTGCGCGCTATCCACCTGGACCTGGGCCTCGGCTCCCGCGGCATAGGCGAACCCCGCGCTGATGGCGACGGCATCGCGTCCGCCCGGCCGCTGCGTGACGGTCAGCACCACGTCGCCGCGGCCCGTCAGCGCCGGGGCGGACGCGGTGGCTCGGGTGAAGGCGTAGCAGACGAGCGCGCCGCCCTCTTGGTGCGTGGCGGCCTGCCAGTCGTCCCACTTGCCGATGGACTTGGGGGCATTGGACGTGCGGACGGGCGCCGGGTGCGCGGGCGGGTGCGCCGGGCGGGGCTGCGCCAGGGCGGCCGCAGGCAGGGTTACGGCGAGGATGGCGAGGAGGCGGGCGGACAGGTGCATGGGGGAGAGATACGGCGGGCGGGGCGGGGGGACAAGCATCGGACGGCAACCGGGCAGCAGTCCTGGTGGCGCCGGAACCGGCGGCTTGGTAGATGGGCTGCCGCGGACCAGCCCACGACCCCAGCCCGCGGATCGGGATGCCAATGCAGCGCGTCATCGTCATGGGACCGCCCGGCAGCGGCAAGTCCACATTGGCCCGGCGCATCGGCGCACGTCACGGCCTGCCCGTGTTCCACCTGGACCGGGCTTACTGGCGGCCAGGATGGGTCAAGGCACCGCCGGACGAGTTCAGCGCGGAGGTGGAGCGCCTGGCCGCGCTGCCCGCTTGGGTGATTGACGGCAACTACACCAGCACGCTTCTGCCCAGGCTCCGGGCTGCGGACACGGTCATCCACCTGGACGTGCCGAACTGGCGGTGCGTGCCGCGCCTGCTCCGGCGCACCCTGGCCGGCTATGGGCGGGTGCGTGCGGACGCCGCGCCGGGCTGCGTGGAGCGGCTGGACCTTGGCTTCCTGCGCTTCGCATGGTCCTGGAACCGGACGTACAGGACACGCAATCTGGCGCTTACAAAAGGTTTCGACGGATGCAGGATAGTGATGCACGGCAAGGATGCGGTGCGCGATCCTCGCCTGGCTTGAAGGTCCGAAGCGCAGCGGGCGCCCTTGCCGCCACTTTCACCGGTGCAGGATGACAGACACACTTGCGCCGGACTAGCCCTGCGGTGAACACCAGACTGGGTTCGGCCATGCTGCTCTTGGTTATGCGGCCTCGAAGTACTCCGATTCGCCTGGCCAGAAGCGTCCGTCATCCGTCACCAGGCCCCAGAGTGCGGGCTGGTCGCGTTCCATGCGCGCGAGCAGCGCACCAAGATCGGCGACGGCCGGCTGGCGCAGGCCGTGATGCTCGACACAGGGACCGACCGGGGCGAAGTGGATCGCCGTCGTGCGCAGGAGGCGAAGCAGGCTACGCTCCATGACGATGCACCAATGGGTGATGCCGAGGCCGCGGCTGAGACGGACCGCGCCCTGCACCAGGCCAAGGCGCAGCAGGAGGTCGGCCGCCTCGTCCCGGCCAAGCCGCTGCCTGGAGACCACGAACCGCGACACCTCGGCCGTTGTCTCCAACGGCAGCATGTCCAGGAGTCCAGGGGCGCAGAGCTGCTGGATGGGGAGCACTCCCGCCGCATCGCCACCGGGCAGGATCAGGCGAACCGTCCCGACGACCTCGCCGCTGTGCCTCTCGCACACGACTGCATGCTGCGCATGGGCGTCGAACTCGTCGCATTCCAAACCGCCCCTGTCGGGTTCATGACTGCGCTCCAGGCAGTAAGCCTGGTGACGCAACCGGTATGCCTCCCGGATCAGGTCGGTCGTGTCCGCTGGTCTCACCGCATACCGTGCGCGGAAGCTGGAGATAGCCTTGTCGATATCGCCAACGCTCATAGCGGATACTCCTCGCGGTTCCGTGTACGTGCAGGCCGGATAGCAGCCGCGTGTCGGCGCGCACAACTTTGTTGGCCTGGAAAGCTGGATGCAAGTGTGATTCCTGTAAATCACGCTGTGGAGATCACAACTTATTAGGAATGATGTCTCATTTAGTGTGTTTGAATCTTTGGTGACCTGGCGCGGCCGTCCAAACTTCCACGAATCTTGGAACGAACCCATGATTATTTCGGTTGATATTGACTTAATACGGTCTCAATTGCCGCCGAACCTGTGGATGGGCGCGGCAGCCGAGCGAGGCCGTCCGTTGGCCGCAAGGCTGCCGCCTCAGTTCTAGGGATGCCTGCCGCAGCGTATGTAGCAGCCAGACCACAGCAGGCTTCAAACGTGGCGGAGGTTCCGTTTGCAAGGGCTGGATGCTCAAGCCCGTGTTAAAGGTTTCCGGCAAAGGTGATGTTCATGGCCCGGCTTTCCCCCGCTCAGCGACGTACGAGACCCTACCGGATGGCGGCCGCCGAAGCCGGACTCGTTCCTCTGCACCTCTCTCTCGATTAGGTTCAATCATGGCGGCACCCGTTCCTGACAGCGTTTCGAGGTTCCACGCCTGCGCTGCGTTCCCTGTCGCAGACCTGCGATTCGCACTGGCCTGGTCGCGGATGGCGCCGGGTCTTGGCGGCTGGCAGGCCGCGGTCACGCAGATCAGCAGCGGCGAGATGGTTGACATTATCCCGCCCGGCGCGGAGTTCCCGGTATTCTATGTCCTTCCCAGGACGGGGCACGTGGAGCTTGTCCGCGAGCGCTCCATCGAGGTGGGAGGCGGGCAGGTCGCGGTGGCCCGCTGCCCTACGTTGCGTGACGCCCTGCTCCTGCTCTGTCCGTTGAGCCAGGAGTGCCTTGCAGAGATCGACGCCGGGCGGCACGAGGGCCTTGCGCCGGCGCTGCCTTGGGATTGACGGCCGTGCCTTGCTGCACGGCCGGGCTTTGCTTCCATCCTCTGCCGAACTGGTCATCGGCACGATGATGAATGCGGCACGGCCGCACCTCACTTCTTTTCGGTCCGCGCCGAAATCTTGCGGCCGTGACCTGCGTTGCACATCCAAGGTGGTCGAAGTGCCAGTGGTACGCCGTATCCCGTTTGCGCCAGATAACAGCAGCCTGCTGAGGCCCGTCGCAGGCGACGAAGCGGCTGGCTATGGCGTGAGCCGCAGCATTGCCGCGGTCCCGGACTGGCAACCCCTTGGGCATGACGAGATCTGGCGCGTGATCCTGCATGGGGAGGCCGTCGTCCGGGTTGTCCGTCATTCCTCGCTGCCGGGCATCGCCGCGCATTGGCAACTGCTGCAGATAGACGACATGACCGATGAGCAGCTCGACATCTATGACGCTGCCCTGTCCGATCCCCATGGCGGCAGCCAGAGCTGAGAAGACGGTTTCCGGCGCTTATGGCGGTTGAGTGCGTGCGCCGGGGTAGCCTGCGTCACTTCGTCCCTATCCACCCCGGCACGTTGCGCCGGAACACCGGGTCGCCATGCCCGCTGGGCGCCTCCATTGCCGCCGCCGGGCCGCCCGCCGCCACCGGGCGGTCGGCATAGCGCCCATGCTGCAGCAGCCGGTCATACAGCACCAAGGCCCCCGCCACCGCCAGGTTGAGCGCAAACCGCGTCGGAATGCGGACCAGGTGCCGGCAGTGGGCGCGCAGCGGCTCGGACAGGCCGGACCGCTCCGGTCCCAGCACGTAGGCGGCGTTCAGCGGGTGGCGAAAGCTCGGCAGGTCCGCGGCCTCGTCCAGCAGCTCGATCCCCACCAGCGCGCACTCCCGCGGCAGGTGCAGCGCGTCGAGGTCCGGGAAGCGCCACAGCGGCACGTGCGCCGGGGTGTCGGCGGTGTCGGCCTGGCGCCCGGCCCGCGCGTCCCACCCGGCGCCGATGCTGAAGCAGAACGCCGCCCCGAACGCATGGCCGGTCCGCAGCAGGGCGCCCACGTTGGCGGCCTTCGAGACGCCCTCGATCCCGATGCCGAAATAGCCTCGTGTCCTGGCCGGATGCATCGGGCCGGGATAGGTGTTCGGGATGCACGACGCAACAGACGGCACCCTGGCCGCCCAGTACGAAGCCTATCCCTACCCCAAGCGGGACCCGCGGGACGAGGCCAAGCGGCTGGTCGTCGGCAGCCCCAGCCACCTGCGGGAGGTGGACCATTGGGTGTTCGGCGCCGCCCGCCCCCGCTCGCAGCCGTTGCGCGCCCTGGTCGCGGGCGGCGGCACCGGGGACGGGGCGATCATGCTGGCGCAGCAGATGGCCACCGCCGGGCGGTCCGGCGGCGTCACCTATCTCGACCGCTCCGCCGCCGCGCAGGCCGTGGCGCGGGCGCGGGCGGACGCGAGGGGGCTGTCGCTGGACTGGCACCAAGGCTCCTTGCTGGACTTGGCGGCGTCCGGGCTGGGGCCGTTCGACTACATTGACTGCTGCGGCGTGCTGCACCACCTGCCCGATCCGGCGGCAGGGCTGCAGGCGCTGCTGTCCGTGCTGGCGCCGGGCGGCGGACTGGGCCTGATGGTCTATGCCCCGCACGGGCGCACCGGGGTCTATATGCTGCAAGACGCCCTGCGCCTGCTGGCCCCTGCAGACGAGCCGCCGGCCGCTCGGCTGGACGTGGCCCGGCGCGTCATGCGGCACCTGCCCGACAGCGCCTGGCTGCGCCGCAACAGCCTGTTCGGCGACCATATCGAGGGCGGGGACGCCGGGCTGTATGACCTGCTGCTCAATCCGAGGGACCGCGCCTATGCCGTGCCGGACCTGATGGCGCTGCTGCATGGCGCCGGGCTGCACGCGGCGGCGCTGATGGAGCCGCTGCGCTACGACCCCGCCGCCTACCTGCCGGACCCGCGGCTGCGCGCCCGCATCGCCGGGATGGACCCGATGGCCCGCGCGGCGCTGGCAGAGGGGCTGACCGGCAACATGAGCACCCATGTCGTCTATGCCGTCCGCGCCGCCGACGCGACACCGGCGCCGGACCCGATGCGGCGGGACGCCGTGCCGGTCGCGCGGGAGATGCCGGCGGCGGAGCTGGCGCGCAGCATACGGGCGGACGGCACGCTGCCCTTCCTGTTCGACGGGCTGCGCGTGCCGGTGGCCCTGCCGCCGCTGGCGCCCGCGATCCTGGGGCTGGTTGACGGGGAGCGCACGGTGGGCGGGATCGCGGCGGCGCTGCAGGCGCGCGGCACCGGGCCGGACGCCTTCGCGCGGGCCTGGCGCGGGACCTACGACGCGCTGGTGTCGGTCAACCGCATCCTGCTGGCAGCGCCTGCGTAGGGCGCGGCATGGCCCCGCCCGTCGTCATCATCTTCGGCGCTGCCGTCCGCCCGGACGGGCAGCCCAGCGGCGCGATGCGGGAACGGGTGTCGGCAGCCCTGCGCCTGGGAGAGGCGCTGGGCGCGACATACATGCCCACCGGCGGCGTCGGCCGGCACGGTCCGGCGGAGGCGGAGGTCATGGCCGGCCTGCTGCGCGGCCATGGCGTGATGCCGGACCGCATCCGGTTGGAGCCGACCGGGCGCAACACCATCGGCTCCGTCCGGGCCTGCGTGGCGCTGCTGGCGGGGTGGGACGGCGTGGCCTATGCCGCGACCAGCGCCTATCACCTGCCGCGCTGCGTGGTGCTGCTGCGGCTGGCCGGGCTGCGCGCCCTGCCCTGCCCGCCGCCGCGCCGGCCGGCAGCCGGGTCGCACCGGCGCCGCTGGTGGTGGCGGCTGCGGGAGGTGCCGGCGCTGCCGGTGGACGCCGCGCTGATGGTTTGGTGGCGGGTGCGGGGGCGGGCGCCCCGCTAGACCAGCCGCAGCAGCAGGAAGCCGCCGACGATCCCCGCCGCGGTCAGGGATGTCACCAGGGTCAGCCGCCGCTCGATGAAGGCCCGCACCGGCTCGCCGAACCGGCGGAGCAGCGCCGCCAGCAGGAAGAACCGCGCGCCGCGCGTGACGACGCTGGCGGCCACGAACAGGCCGAAGTCGAAGTGCGCCAGGCCGGAGGTGATGGTGACGATCTTGTAGGGGATCGGCGTCAGGCCCTTGATGAGGATGATGGCCAGCCCGTATTCCCGGAACCCGGCCACGAAGGCGTCCGCCCTGGCCTCTAGGTGGTAGAAGCGGATCAGCGGCAGCGCCACGGCGTCGTAGAAGGCATAGCCGATCAAGTAGCCCAGCATTCCGCCCAGCACGCTGGCGACGGTGCAGATCGCGGCCAGGCGCCAGGCGCGCTCCGGCCGGGCCAGCGCCATCGGCACCAGCAGGGCGTCGGGCGGGACGGGGAAGAAGCTGCTCTCGGCGAAGCTGACCAGCGCCAGCCACACCGGCGCCCGCCGGCTGGCGGCCAGTAGCAGGACGCGGTCATAGAAGCGGCGGAGCATGGCGGCGTACCTCGTTGCGGCGCCCTGATGGCACGCGGGGTCCGGGGGGACAATGCCGCTGCTCCCTCTCCTTCCGGGAGAGGGCTGGGGTGAGGGAGGCCGCAAGGACCGTCACCTGCCTGCCCGCAGCGCCACCCGCCCTTGCCAATCCACGTTCAGTCCGTGCCGCTTCCCTCACCCCGGCCCTCTCCCGGAGGGAGAGGGAGAAGCATGGTGCCGGGTTCACCCGCTTGCCTGGCGCTGCTAGCCTGGCGGCTTGCCATACCAAGGACCCGCCCCATGCGCCGCCCCGTCCCGCTTCTTGCCGCCCTGCTCGCGCTGTCGGGCGCGGCCCTGCCCGCGTCTGCCCCGGTTCGCGCGCAGTCCCCGGCGCAGCCGCCCCATGCCTACCTGTTCGGCACCTGGACCGGCGGCCTGTTCCCGGTGCCGGCCAACCTGACGTCCCAGGCTTGCCTGTCGCAGCCCGTCGTCGTGTTCACCCGGGACCTGGTGATGCGCGCCACCCTGGTCGAGCAGACGCTGACCCAGCGCGAGATCGAAACCGCCCGCGCCTCTGCGGCCGGCACCGAGTTCCGCTTCACCGCCACCGGCGCTCCCGCCGGCCTGCTCGGCGCCGGCAGCGCCGCGGCGGCCGGCTTTGGCTGCGAGGACCCGAACGTGCTGCACGTCCAGCGCCGGGGCGAGAACGAAATCGCCTTTCCCGGCTGCGCCGACTTTTCCTATCCGCTGGTGCGCTGCCACACCCGCTAGGGCGTCTGCGGCGCGAGGTTCAGGCCGGCGGCGCCACGCCCAGCCGCTCCGCCCAGGGCGCCAGCGCCGGCAGGATGGACGGGTGCAGCCGCACGCCCTCCGTCATCGCCTGCCGGCGCAGCGCCAGCCCCCGCGCGCCCGGCAGCCGCACCGGCGGCCCGCCCGGCAGCGGCGGGGTGGCCCGCGCGGCGTCCGCCAGCCAGCCGGCCTGCCGCACGAAGGCGTCCTGGCCGCCGAACGCCGCGGGGTCCAGCACCTGCAGAAATACCGCGGCGCCCCAGCCCTCCGCCGGGTCGGCCCGGCCGAAGCCGCCGAGGCCGGCCGTCAGCGCCTCCACCAGCAGGCCCAATGCGAAGCCCTTGTGCCCCTGGTCCAGCCCGCCCAGCGGCAGGATCGTGCCGGGCGGGTCGGTGAACAGCGCCGCCGGGTCGCGCGTCGGGTGACCTGCGGCGTCCAGCAGCCAGGGATGATCCAGCACCCGGCCCTCCGCGCGCAGGCGGCCGGTCAGGCCGTTGGTGGTCGTGCTGGTGCTGATGTCCATCAGCACGGGGTCGGCGTCCGTGGGAAAGCCCGCCGCAAGCGGGTTCGGCGTCATCAGCGCCCGCACGCCGCCATGCGGCGCCACGCTGGCCACCGAGGGGTCGGAGCTGGCCAGCAGCATCACCATCCCGTGCCGCGTCACCCGCTCCAGGTAGGCGGCCAGGCAGGCGATGTGGTGGCTGCGGCGGATGACGACGGTCGCAGTGCCGTGTTGCCGGGCGCGGTCCACCGCCAGCGCAATGGCCTGCACGACGAGCCAAGGCCCCGGCAGCCGCTGGCCGTCCCATAGGACGGCGCCGGGGCGGTCGGACACGGCCAGCGGCTCCCCCGCTGTGGCCATCGTGCCGGCGGCAATAGCGCCGAGGTAGCCCGGCAGTTGCGCCAGGCCGTGCGTGTCATGGCCCAGCAGGTCGCCCTCGGCCAGCACCTCGGCCACCGTAGCGGCACGGTCCGCCGCCAGCCCGGCGGCTTGCAGCAGGGCCGCGGCATAGGTGCGAAGCGTGTTGATGGGGTGCGCTGCGGTCATGGCCGGCCTCCTGGCTCCGGCCGACGCTACCGTGCCCGGCCAGCGCCGTCATGTCGGAGGTTCAAGCCGGGTCGGAGGCTCAAGCCGGGCGGTCAGGCCGGCGTGCCGCAGGCCAATGCGATCCCCACGCAAGCCTGCAGCTCACGGATGAGCTTTAGTGCGTCACCTGGCGACACCTCGGCGAACATCGCCGTTTGCTGCCCTTCGGATGCAAAGTCGCGGGACAGCCGGATGTAGACGACATCCGGACCGGCACGCACTCCGACCGTGTTGGCCTCGACGCGCGCCAGGTATCCTGCTCCTGCGACTCGGTCCATCTCTGCCACCCCACATGCTTCACGGATATGTGAACACAGCTTTGTTAAGAAGCCGTGACGTTGCAAGTCATGAAGGGTTGACATCCTCGTATGCCGTGCGGGTGTGGCCAATCCACCCGGCCAACCACTACCAAGCCCGGGGCCGCAGCCCGGCATGGAACCAGGCCACCATCGAATACACATCGTAAACCGGCATCTCCAGCGCCGCTCGCAGCGCGGCGGCGTAGGGCGGCATGTTGGTGCATTCCAGCACGACCGCGCCGACCTCGGGATGGCGGCGCAGCAGGTCCTCGCCGGCGTTCAGCACGTCCTGCCGGGCCAGGTCCAGGTCCAAGTCGGTCGCCTCCGCCCGGACCAGCACGCGATGGAACTCCCGGCCGCCTTCCGTTCCGGCCACGGGCGTGTCCGCCGGGGCGCCGGCTGCCAGCAGGTGCGCGGGCGTGAGCGACGGCGCGCAGACCGTTACTACCCCGACCCGGCGGCCTGGCGGCAGGGTCGCCTGCACCCAAGGCACCTGCATCAGGGCCGAGGTCGCCACTGGCACGCCGGCATGGGCGGCAAGCTCCGCCTGGAACAGCGACAGGAAGCCGCAGTTGGTCGTGACTGCCTCCGCGCCCAGCGCCACCAGCTCCGCCGCGGCGTCCAGGAAGGCCGGCAGCAGCCCGGCGGCGCCGTCCAGCACCACGCGCGCCGGGGTGGCGCCGCGCACGACGCGATACAGCACTGGGAACGGCCAGGTCCCGGCATGGCCCATGTCGCCGGGAATGCGCGGGAAGCGCGCGTCCAGCATCAGGATGCCGAGCGGCGCCCCGTAAACCGCCTTGCCGCCGCGTGCGATCCGCCCCGCCATGCACTCGCCCCATGTCCAACCCCGGTCCATCATGGCCCCGGGGTTGGACATGGGGCGAGTGCATGGACCAGGTTCTGTCGCTGCGGCCCCTCGTGCCGGCGTGGGACTTCGCGCTGTCCAAGCGGTTCTACTAGGCGCTGGGCTTCCGGCTGTTGCATGAGGGCGGGGAGGTAGCGCTGCTCAAGACGGGCGGCTTCAGCTTCATCCTGCAGGACTTCTGCAACCAGGAGCTGGCCGAGAACCTGATGGTGCAGTTCATGGTCAGGGACGCCGACGCCTGGTGGCGCGGCGTGGACGCCGCGGCGCTGGTGCAGGAGTTCGGCGTGAGGCCGCCGCGCGCCTCGGCGGTGCAGCCCTGGGGGTTGAGGGTCGGCTTTCCGTTCGATCCGGCCGGCGTGCTGCGGCATGTGGCGGAGGCGCCCTTCTAGCCGCGGCGGCGGCGCGGTAGAACACGCCCGCAATGACCCGATGCCCCCGCCTGCTGGCCGCCATGCTGCTTGCAACCCTGCAGGGCTGCCGGCCGAGCTATTCGCCCGACACCTACGCCGCCGGGGCGGTGCAGCAGGCGGCGAAGGTGGAGCAGGGCGTCGTCGCGGGCGTGCGGAAGGTCGGCGTCAGCCCGGACGGCACCTATGGCGGCGTGACCGGCGCGGCGGCGGGCGGCATCGCCGGGTCGCAGGCGCCGGGCGGCGGCGTGCGGACGGCGCTGACGGCGCTGGGCGGCTCGGTGGTCGGCGGGCTGGTAGGGTCGGGGCTGGAGAAGGCGGCGGGGGAGACCACGGCGTTCGAGTATGTCGTGCGCAAGGGCAGCGGCGAGCTGGTATCCGTCACCCAGCGCGACCCGGCGCCGCTGGTGCTGGGGCAGCGCGTGCTGGTGATCGCCGGGGCGCAGGCACGGATCGTGCCGGACTACACCGTGCCCCCCATTGCGGACCCGCCGGCTGCGGCTATTCCGTCAGCCGACAGCATCGCCATGCCCTGACCAGCGCCTGGGGCAGCCTGGCTTCTCCCTGCGGGAGAGGGCCGGGGTGAGGGAAATGGCGGGAGCTGCCCTCTATCAAAAAAGCGCCGGTCTATCGGTGACGATGGCCGGTGCTTGCGGCTTCCCTCACCCCGGCCCTCTCCCGGAGGGAGAGGGAGCAGGAAACGGGTTATCTGCCTGCGGCACCTGGGCACGAACGCCCTGCACTGGCATCATCCGGCCGGGCAAGCCGGAGCGCGGCAGGGATGGGCGCGATGCGTGGATCAATGCGATGGATCGTTGCTCTGGCCATGCTGCCCACCCTGCTGCCCGGCACCGCCAACGCGGCCGTCACGGCCCGCATCGTGGAATGGGGCGAGCTGTATGCCGAGGCCATCGGCTTGATCGGCCCTGAGCACGAGGAGCAGTCGCTGACCCCGGGCGTGGCCACGCGCGCGCCGGAATTCACCCGACGCACCGACCGGGTCGAAGCGCGGCTGTGCGGGCAGTTCGGCGTCGCCATAACCTTGCAGGCCGACTCCGGCACGCCGATGCCGCGCTCGGTCCAGGTGCGCGTGCGCCATCCCCGGCTGACCCGCCCGGACAGCGTCAGCGGCACGGAGGACAGCCTCCTGACGTTCATCGGCCCGCGCGTCCTGCCGGATGCCCCGCCGGGCACCGTGGAGGGCTGGACCGCCATGAGCTTCACGTTCAACTACGCCTGGGAGATGCAGCCCGGCGCCTGGACGTTCGAGTTCCGGGACGGCGATGCGGTCGTGGCGTCCAAGACCTTCAACGTCACGGTGCCGCCGGGAGGTGCGCCACGGCCGGAGTGCGGGCCGGCTGCGGTGTCGTAGCAGCTTGCTGCCGCGCCCCTGCACGTCGGTCGCCGCGGATGGCGCGGCGGCCCAGGGGCTGCAAGCATCGTATGGGCGGTCCCTGGACCGCCACGCCGCAAGCGCGGCCCGCAATGACGCGGCGACGGAACTTCCCGCCTCAGACCTGGCCCGCATAGGTCCTGACTTGGTTCCGGCGCATCTCCGCCTGTGCTGAGCGGCACGAAGGGGACAGGTCAACTCTTATGCGGCCCGCCTCAGACCTGGCCCGTCACGCCCCTTGTGCGGATGAGACGGTCCGGCATCAGCGGCCCGGCAAGCTGCTGCGCCAGGGTGCCGCCGACCGGCTTGTCCACGCCATAGACCTCCGGCCAGTGGCGCGGCAGGTGCAGGGTGCCGAAGATGCGGTCCAGCACCGGCAGCATGGCGGCATAGTTGCGGTCCCGGTTCACCGCGTCGTTGGTGTGGTGCCAGTGATGGAAGGCCGGGCTGGCGACCAGCCACTCCAGCGGGCCGAGGCGCCAGCGCACGTTGGCATGGATGAAGAAGCCCCAGACCGTGCCGGCCAGGATCACCATGACCGGCATGGCGCTGCCGGCCCCCCCGGCGCTGCCCGGCCCGGCCAGGCCCAGCACATACAGCGGCACCAGCCCGCACAGCCGCTCGAACGCCATGTCCAGCGGATGGGCGCGGGTGTTGACCAGCCAGTCCATGTGCTCGGCGCTGTGGTGCAGGGCGTGGAAGCGCCACAGCAGGGGAACCTCGTGGCTCCAGCGGTGGCCCCAGTAGGCGCCGACCTGGACCACCAGGAACGCGGCGATGACGCGCGCCCATAGCGGCAGGGCGGCCACGCCCTGGTGCCAGGCGCCGGGCAGCGCGGCGTGCGCGGCCCAGGCCAGCAGGCCCAGCGGCGCCGCCAGCAGCGCGCCGGGCAGCAGGCTGGACAGGAAGTAGTAGCCCAGGTCCGCCGCGAAGCCCGGCCGCAGCACCCGGGCGGGACGCAGGGCGAACAGCCGCTCCAGCGTCACGAACAGGGCGCTGAGCAGCGCGAGCCAGAGGCACAGGCGGGCCACGTCCACTGCAAAGGTGGAAAGATGCTGCATCAGGCTAGTTGCTTCATCGGAATGGGCATGGCGGGGCCTATAGCCTGGTTGCGGCCCTGCCGCTACCGGAATGAGAGCGGATCAGGCGGCAGCGCCGCCCCGGGTGCGGCGCCGCGCGCCAGCGCCAGCAGGCCGACGCTCAGCAGCGCCCAGGACGCCAAGAACAACGGCGAGGAGGACAAGGACGACGGCGAGGGTAAGGACGAGAGCCAGGATGCCGGCGCGGCGACGGCCAGGGCGTCCGGCGAGGACCATGGCGACGGGAACGGCGACGCCGGCAAAGCGCCGGCCGGCAAGAAGCCCGCCAAGAAGAAGCCTGCCACGAAGAAGTGGCGACGCCCGGCTCGGCCCGGCGCCGACCGGCCAAGCCGTCAGCCAGGGCCGGTCAGGAGCGCACCTGCGGCGCTCCGGCAGACGGTCGGTTCAGTGCGCCGATGCGGGTGGACGCCGCGCCTTGCGCCGGCAGGCAGCGGCTTGGGTACGCCGTGGGCAAGACGGGGCAGCCAAGGTAGGATAGGCGCACCACAGACCAGGACAGCACGATGGACGATATAAAGACGGCAGCCGCCAAGCACCACGAGGACGCGGCGCATGGGTTCGAGATTGCGGCGCGCATGCACCGGGAGGCGGCGCACCACTGCGCGTCCGGCAACTTCGAGAAGGCCGAGGGGCTGGCGACGTCCGCAGCGGAGTCCGAGGGCGTGGCCAATCGCCATGCGATGCAGGCGGTGGACGGCTACCGGCACCATGCCGAGCAGGTTGCCGCCCGCAAGGCGGAGGCCGCCGGAGAGGAAGCGGCGCGGGCTGCGAAGCACGAGGCCAAGGCAAAGGAAGGATAGGCTCTGCTGCTCCCTCTCCCTCCGGGAGAGGGCCGGGGTGAGGGAGGCCGTAAGCGCCTGGTTCGGCAGACCGTGGCGCCCGCATGTCCAAACGGGCCGATGTCGGCGCTTGCGGCCTCCCTCACCCCCGCCCTCTCCCGGAGGGAGAGGGGGCAGCAGGGCAGTTCCCTGTCCGGCCCGTGAACGCCTCCTCGGCCGGGATCGTCCGCAGCGGGCGGTAGAAGTCCCATGCCCTCCGGCTCTCACCGGGCGCCTTGACTTGGAACAGGTGCATCGGGTGCGACACGCCGCCATCCCCGCGCAGCTCGCTATGCCCGAACAGCGGGTCCCGGGCAGGCAGGCGCCTCATGGCGGCGACGGTTGCGGCGCCGTCTGCCGGGTCCGCCCCGGCCGTGACGGCGCGCAGCAGGTGCGACACTGCGGAGAACACCCCGGCATGTACCATCGTTGGCGGGATGCCGCGGTTGCGCGGGATGAAGGCGGCGGCGAAGGCGCGGGTGCCGGGGTCCATGTCCCAGTAGAACGGCTCCGTCACCAGCAGGCCCTGCGCGTCCGGCAGGCCGATGGCGCTCACGTTGGTCAGCAGGCACAGCAGCGCCGCCAACCGCTGGCCGCCGCCGCCGCCGCCGGCAGGACGGGTTAGGCCGAACTCGGCGGCCTGCTTCACCAGGGTTTGGAACGGTGCGCCGGTGCAGGCCAGGCCGACGACCTGGGCGCCGCTGGCCTGCGCCTGCAGCAGAAGGGCGGAGAAGTCCGTCATGTCGCCGGGGAACGCCGCCGACCCGAGCACCGCGCCGCCCGCCGCCTGCACCACGGCCGTCACGTCGCGTTGCAGGGCGTGGCCGAAGGCGTAGTCGGCGGTGAGGAAGAACCAGCTCCGCCCGCCTTCGTCCAGCACGGCGCGGGCGGTGCCGGCGGCGAGGGCTGCGGTGTCGTAGGTCCATTGCAGGTGGTTGGGGCTGCATGACGTGGTGGTCAGCGCGGTGGTGCCGGGGCCGCTGAACAGGGCGACGCGGTTGCGCTCCCGCACGATGGCGGCGACGGCCAGCGCGGTGGCGGAGTTCGGTACGTCCACGACGACTTGAACGCCGTCGCGGTCCAGCCAGGCCCGTGCGAGGGCGGCGCCCACGTCCGGCTTCTCGCCCATGTCGGCCGCCAGGACTTCCGCCGGCAGGCCTTGCGCCTCGACGGCCATGCGCGCCGCCAGCACGGATCCGGCACCGGCGCCGTCCGCGGCCGGGCCGGACAAGGTGGTGAGGACGCCGATGCGGAGCGGGGCGCGCGGTTGGGCGCGGGCGGCCAGCGGCAGCGCGAGCGCGCCGGCCAGCGCGGCGCGTCGGGTGGAGGGGTGCATGTCAGGCCGCGGTGCCGGGGTGCAAGCTGGTGCTGCGATGAAGGTCCAGCAGCAGCGTGCGGAAGCCGATGCTGTCCAGCACCAGGCTGCCCTCGTTGCGGATGACCGCATGCAGCTCCTCCGGCAGGGAGTTGCGCCGCCAGCTCGGCGGCACCGTCGCCATCGGCGTCCCGTCCACAAGCTGCCGGGAGCGGCCGTCGGTCGGACCCCACGTCGGGAGCTTCCCAACCGTCATCAGTTCATCGGGCTGCTTCAAGGCTTGGGTCATGCTCGCATCCTAGCGGCGGACCGTGACCGCTGCACGACCTCCTTCGCGTCCTGCCCGCCCCCGGTCCGGACCGGGATGCCGGGGACGAACAGGCGCCAGGAGCCTAGCACGGCCTGGATGGCGGCCAGCCCGATCAGGACGGCAGCCGCACCCTGCACGCCCTCCGCCAGCAGCGGCGTCAACTGCTTGATCCCGTCCAGCATCCCCGCCTCCGCCGCAGTATTCCGGCAGCGACGCGCGGGGATCACGGGATCGCTGGCGCATCCCTGTGAAGTCACTAGATTAGTCCCACCCGAAGGACGCCCCCATGCAGACAACCTCGCCCGCCTTCAAGCAGAATGCCCGCGCCGCCCTGGCCGACAAGGGGCTGCAAAAGGCCCTGGCTTTCAGCAAGCCGCAGTTCATGGCCCGGCGCAGCGCCGCCGTCGCCAACCTGCCGGAGTTCGAGGACCTGCGGAACACCGGCCGCGACATCAAGAACCACGCCCTGGCCAACCTCGACTTCTACCTGGAAGCGTTCGAGGCCAACGTGAAGCGGGCCGGCGGCCACGTCCACTGGTGCAGCACCGCCGAGGACGCCCGCGCCGCCGTGCTGAAGATCTGCCAGGACGCCGGTGCCCGTACCGTGACCAAGGGCAAGTCCATGATCTCGGAGGAGCTGGCCATCAACGGCCACCTGCAGAGGCACGGCATCCAGCCCATCGAGACCGACCTCGGCGAATACATTATCCAGCTCCGGGACGAGCATCCCAGCCATATCATCGCCCCGGCGTTCCACCTGAACCGCGAAGACTGGGAGGCGCAGTTCCGCCTGTCCCATACCGACCTGCCGGCCGACCGCGTGTTCGCCGAGCGCCGCGACATCCTGACGGAGGCGCGCGGCAAGCTGCGGGAGCGGTTCCTGGCTGCCGATGTCGGCATCACCGGCGCCAACTTCCTTATCGCAGAAACCGGCAGCAGCGTCATCGTCACCAACGAGGGCAACGGCGACCTGACGCAGACCCTGCCGCGCGTCCACATCGCGCTGGCCAGCATCGAGAAGGTGGTGCCGACGCTGGAGGACGCGACCAGCCTGCTCCGCATCCTGGCGCGGTCGGCGACCGGGCAGGACTTCTCGGTCTATACCACGTTCAGCACCGGGGCGCGGCGGCCCGGAGATTTGGACGGGCCGGAGGAGTATCACGTCGTGATCGTGGACGCCGGGCGCAGCGCCATGATGGGCACCGAGTTCCAGGACATGCTGCGCTGCATCCGCTGCGCCGCCTGCATGAACCACTGCCCGGTATACGGCGCGGTGGGCGGCCACGCCTATGGCTGGGTGTATCCGGGACCGATGGGCAGCGTGCTGACGCCGAGCCTGATCGGCGTGGACCAGGCGGGGCACCTACCTAACGCCAGCACCTTCTGCGGCAAGTGCGAGAGCGTGTGCCCGGTCAAGATACCGCTGCCCAAGATGATGCGGCACTGGCGGGAGCGGGAGTTCGAGCGGCACCTGCAGCCTAGCGGCCTGCGGACCAACCTGGGCCTATGGGCGTTCTTTGCCCGGCGCCCGGCGCTGTATCGCCTGGCGTCGCGGGCCGGGGCCGTGGCGCTGGGGCTGCTGGGCCGCCGCCGCGGGCGCTTTGCCAGCCTGCCGCTCGCCGCCGGCTGGACCGCCGGGCGGGACCTGCCGGCACCGGAAGGGGACACGTTCTTCGCCCGCTACGCCAAGCAGCAGCGGGCCAAGCAGCGGGAGGACGCATGACCAAGGAGGCGATCCTCGGCGCCATACGCCGCGGGCTGCGCCGGGGCGAGCTGCCGGGCGACCAGCAGGCCATGCTACGCGAGCGCATGGCGCATCCGCCGCGGCACCTGGTCCCCGGGCGCAGCCAAGTTCCGCGGCCCGAGCAGATCGCGCTGCTGGTCCGCAACATCGAAAAGGAGTTCGGCACCCTCGACCGCGTGCCGGACGGGGACGCCGTGCCGGAGGCGGTGGCGGGCTACCTGGCGCAGCATAACCTGCCGTCCATGCTGGCGATGGCGCCGCATCCGGAGCTGCGGGCGCTGCCGTGGAGCAGCCGCCCGCTGCTGCTGATCCGGGAGGGACGCGCGCTGCCGACCGACCTGGTCAGCGTGCAGCACGGCTATGCCGGGGTTGCCGAGACCGGGACCCTGATGCTGCCGGGCACGCCGGAGCGTCCGACGACGCTCAACCTGCTGTCCGACACAGCCATCGTCGTGCTGCGGACCAGCCGCGTGGTGGGCGCCTACGAGGACGCCTGGGACCTGCTGCGGCGGGAGAACCGGGACGGCCTGACCGGCGGCTTCATGCCGCGCAACGTCATGCTCGTCACCGGGCCGTCCCGCTCCGCCGATATCGAGCAGACGCTGGAGCTGGGCGCCCACGGCCCGCGCCGCCTGCATGTCGTGCTGATCGAGGACGACCCGGCCGCCCGCGCCGCCTGATGCCGTCTGCGCCCAAGCGCCTGGGACCCGGCGCCCCGTCCCGCCGCCGCACCCTGTCCGATGCGGACCGGGCGATCTGGGCGGGCTATGTGCAGAACGTCGCGCCGCTGGACGGCGTGGCCCGGCCGGATGCGCCACCGGCCCCGCCGTTGCCGGAGCCGGGCAGCACGGCGATCCCTGGCTTGCCCGCCGCGCCGCCCGTGCCCACCGTGCAGCGCATGGGGCCGCTGATCGTTGGATTGCAGCCGCCCGGTGTGGACAACGCGACCTGGAGCCGCTTCCGCACCGGCAAGCTGCCGGCGGGACGCACGCTGGACCTGCACGGCCGCACGGCGCAGCGCGCGTTCTTTGCGCTGCAATCCTTCCTTGGCAACGCCCATGCTGACCGATTGCGCGTCGTCGAGGTCATCACCGGGCGCGGCAGCGGCGAGGGTGGCGGGGTGATCCGGCGCGAGTTCCCGTTATGGCTGAACCTGCACGAGCTGCGCCCGATGGTGCTGGCCGCGGCGCACCCGCACGCGGCCAACCAGGGATCGGTGCGGCTGCTGCTGCGGAGGCCACGGCCGGGGCGGGACTGACCACTGCATCTCCACATCCGGCTACCTGCCACAGGTGACACATTTTACGGAGTGTGACGTGATGCGGCGATGAGCAAGGCCACTTACCCTCTCAAGTTGCCGGCCTCGGTCAAGGCTGCCGCCGCGCGGCTGGCTAGGGAGGACGGCGTGTCGGTCAACCAATGGATCGCGTCGGCCGTGGCGCAAAAGGTAGGCGCCGTGGAGACCGCGGCCGAGTTCTTTCGTCGGCGGGCGGGCGATGCTAGGCCCAGGGACCTTCGCGCCGTCCTCGCCCTGGTGCCGGACCGCCCGCCTGACCCTGGCGACGAGCCGCCGCCGGGCGTTTAGGCCCTTGCCGCCCTTGAGCGCGCAAAGTCGCCGCGCCGCATGTGTTTGGTGCATTCCATGTGCCTGGCGATGCATCACCCAGCACACGCAACCACGCCCGCGCCTTTGAAGACTGCGATGGGCTGCCGCTGAACCGGGCCGCGGCGTTGACAGCATCAAGTCGGGGCACGCCGTCATTGGACGCCGATGTGACCCGCCACAGTGCCGCACCGCCACTGCCTCCGGGCTTGCCGGACACCCTGGAGCCGCTCAGAACGGTTGGCGGTCGGCGCAACCGGCCCGCCGCTACTCCGTAGTCTTCACCGCCCGCGCCACCTCCGCCAGCCGCTCGTCTTTCCGCGCCGACCCGGCGCTGCTGCCGACCCAATAGCCGACCACGTTGGTCGCCATCGCCGCCAGGGTGCCTAGCAGCACGTTCAGCACCGTCTCCGACCCAGTGGGGATCGTGCGCAGCATGGTCAGCGACACGACGCCGCCGAACGTCAGCAGCACCACGACGCTGACGATAGGGGCGCCCCAGGCCAGCCAGGCCGGGGCGGTCGGGGTGTTGTCCATCTAAGCCTCCATCCCTGCGGCGTCGAACGGCAGGCGGCACAGGCGCCGCGCCCAGCCCAGCCCGAAATGCGGCCATGCCGGCAGCGCAGCCATGAACACCATCCGCTGCGCCTGCACCTCCGCGCACAGCGCCAAGGGCGGGCGGGCGCGCACGGCGGCAAGCGTCACGGGACCAGGGACGCCATCCGCCGCCACCCCGGCGGCGCCTTGCAGCCAGCGCACGGCGCGGCCCACCCCGTTGTTCACCGCGGCGTCGAACACCAGCAGCGCCAGCGGCGCCGGCAGCGCGTCGCCGCCGACGCGGTCCCAGTAGTCGCGGCGGTAGATGGCCCGCGCGTCCGCGAGCAGCAGGCCGGCGATGTCCAGCGCCGGGTAGGCCGCGGCGGAGATGCCCCAGCGCGTGCCCCGGCAGGCGCCGCGGCCGGGGCCGCCCCCGGTCCAGTTGCCGGAGTCCGCAGGGTCCTGGGTGTATCCGCCCTCCTGCCCCACGACGATGCCGAAGGCGCGGTCGAAGCCGCCGGGGCTGGAAGTGCTGGGAGACGGGGTCATTTCGGGTCCTCCAATCCAGGAATGGTCATGTCCGGCCAGGCCGGCAGCGGCTGGCTGCCGTCGAAGGCAAGGTTCTGCGCCGCGGCCTGCGCGTTGACGCCGGCGTATCGCAGCTCGTGCGCGCGGCGGTTCCACCAGCGCGCCAGGTCCCAGCCGCGGTCGCGGTCGCGCTCCACCTCTTGCAGGCGGGCGTGGCAGCGCAGCAATTCGGCCCTCGTGCGGTCGAACAGGTCGGTGTGCTCGCGGTTGAGGGTGGCGCGCTGGAGTTCCAGGTCGCGCATCAGGGCCTGGTCGCGCGTGGTCTGCTGGGTGGCGCGGGTGTCGCCGCGGTCGGCCCACCAGCGCCACATCACCCAGGTGCCGCTGGCGGCAGACGGCACGGCGGCGGCCAGCACCACCCACCAGGGGTTGCCTGCGTCCTGCATCGTCACCCTCCCGGGCGCAGCAGGCGCAGCACCGAGAACACGCTCACGACCACCCATCCGGCATAGACCGCGACGCCGGGCGCCCAGGGCACCGCCAGCCAGACGCCCATCGCCAGCAGCGACCAGAACCAGCCCAGGACCATCGCCATGCCCCACCGCCCCCAGCGCCAGTCCAGCACCAGGAACGCAAGCTGCCAGAACCCGAGAGAGAACCCGGCGGCCTGCCAGAACTCGTCCGGCGCCAGCCGCAGCAGGAACAGCATGGACGGCCACGCCTCCATCTCGGTCGGCGCGGCATAGGACAGCACGGCCCACAGCATCGCGGTCAGCGCGCCGCCCAGCTCCGCCGCCCACGGGCTGCGCCAGAACACGCGCTGCAGGTGCAGCAGCAGCGGCGACCTGAACACCCTCATCGCTGCGCCTCCAGGGGAAGGTGATGACCAAGGCCGGCCAGCACGGCGCAGGCGCCGGTGGTGGCCGTGGCCGGGTTTGACGGTACGAAACAGCCGGCCGTTACGCCATGCATGGTCGCCAGCGCCGGAACGCTGCTCAGGCAGAGGTCCGGCAAGGCGTCGGCGGCTGACTACATCCGCGCCAGCACCGACCAGTCCCCGGCGCCGTCGCATTGCAGCGTCACCGCGCCGCGCGCCGTGCCGACCACCACGTTCGCCGCGCCGTCCACCGTGCCGGCCGCAGGCGTCACGGTGATGGGGTTGGCCGCCGCGTCCCCCTTGTCGTCCTTCACCCGCAGGACCCGCCCGCGGGCCGCCGCCACGCAGGCCGGGATCGCCTGCGCCGAGGCCGACCCCGCCGCCTTCTGCCACTTCACGGTGTAGTCCGCCGCGCCCGCCGTCACCGTGCGCGTGGGCAGGCGCAGGCCGGCGGCCAGGTTCACCTGCCCCGTGGTGGCGGCAAGGTTCAGGTCGCCCGTGCCCACGACCTGCGCGGTCGGGACCGGCAGGGTCAGGTTGCCGTTGGCCGCCGTCAGCAGCAGAAGGTTGGCCATCTGCTGCTGGTTGGACACCACCAGCCCGCCGCTGCCGGTCGTGATCTTCAGGTAGTTGTTGGCGTCCGTCGTGATGGCGCTGTCGGTGCCGTCCTTCTGGCGGAAGGCAATGCGCTGGCCCGGCCCGTTGGCGCCGGTGCCGCCGGCCCAACCGATGCGTATGGCGGCGTCGGCCAGCGTCGCCTGGCTGCTGTCCATCATGCGCCCCGGCGCCGCGCCCGCCACCGGCGCCAGGCAGGACCCGGTGCTCGCGACCGCCGCGCACTCGAACCCGTTGCGGAAGGTGCCGCCGCCCAGCCCGCCCAACTGGATCGCCGGGACCGGCATCGCCATGGAGTAGCCATTGATGAACAGCCCGCCCCCGGCCGAGGACAAAGCGGTGTCAGTCGCGACCGGCTGCACGTCAATTTCCAGCCCGACCAGCTTGGCGCCGCTGGTGCCGCCGCCGGTGCGCGCGATCAGGTTGCCGCCGAACGCCGTGCCGCCGTTGGCACGCACGACGCCGGTGCCCATCAGCGCCACCACGTCGGACGGGGTGCCGCCGTTGGTGGCGCGCGACAGCAGGCCGATGGCGGGCGCCCCTGCCGTCCCCGGGTCGGCGCCGGTAAACAGCCGGTCCACCCCGACATAGGTTTGCGCGACGCCGGGCCAAATGCCGCCCTCGGCTTGCAGCGGGAAGCCCGGCGCCGCCAGCAATCCCAGGTCAATCCGCATGGCGCCCACCGCGGCGGCCTGGTTGCCGACCACGGGAATGCGCGCATCGTTGCCTGCTGCGGCGGTGCCCGCCGTGGTCCCGAAGGCGGGTATGGCCGGGCGTCCCGCGAGGTCGGTGTAGCTGCCGGACGTGGCAACAGCGGCCAGGGACGCCGCCTGGGCCGCGCCCGTGATGCGGGGATCGTTGCCCGCCGCGATGGTCCCGCCGGTGGTTCCGAACGGCGGGACCACCGGGGGGGCCGGGCGGCCGAGAAGGTCCGAATAGGCTCCGCTGGTCGCCACCGCGGAAAGCGACGCCGCCTGGGCCGCTCCGGCTATGCGGCCGTCGTTGCCCGCAGCGAAGGTGCCGGCAACCGTGCCGGCCGTGGGTGCAGGCGGGATGGCGGGCTTGCCGGTCAGGTCCGAGAACGCGCCCGTGGCCGCCACCGGGGCCAGCACCGGCCTGCCGGCAAGGTCTGCGTAGTTCCCGGTCGCGGCGACCGGCGCCAGGCTGCCGGCCTGCACCGCGCCGATGATGCGCGGGTCGTTGCCGGCCGCCACCGTGCCCACGGCGGTCCCGACCGGAAGCTGCGTCGCCGGCAGGGTGCCGCCGGGGCCGAGCCGCGCCGGCCCGTTCGGCTGGCCGAGCGCAGACTGCGGCACGGCGGCGTTGGCCGCCGCCTGCGCCGTGGCCGCCGCCGCCGCCGCGGTGCCGACCAGGCTGTCCACGTATCCCTTGCGCGCGGCGTCGGTCGGCAGGGCGGGGTCCTGGCGCAGGGTGATGCCGTCTTGGGTGAACTTCGCCGCCTGCGCCCGCGCCGCGTCCGGCAGCAGCAGGGGGCACAGCAGCAGTGCCAGCCCGGCCGTTCGCAGGGGATGGGTCATGGCGTGGCCTCCTACGCGACGCAGATGGCGTCGCCATTGATCCAGGCTTGCGGCCTCCCGGGCACCGGAACCGGCCGTATGGTGGGCAGCAGCGGCAGGGCCGCATTCAGCAGCGACACGAAGCCTGGGCCGCCGACCGCATCCCTGACATAGCGCGTCGTCGCCACCGCGCCGCTGCTGTCCCCCGCGGTCGGCGTGGGCGCCAGCACGGAGCCGGCGCCCTTGCCCTGCAGTTGCAGCGGTATGTCTGCCGCAGCGCCCACCGGCTGCAGCGCCGGGGCGGCCGAGCCGGCGCCGGGTGTCACCTGCACGCCGCTGGCCGCGCCCGCCACCCGCGCCACCACCAGCCCCGAGGCACCGCCCGCGGCGATCCGCACGGCGCCGGTGGCGGGATCGGCCTCCAGCCATTCGGTGCCGGGCTGCACCTTGGCAGGGTTGGCGTAGGCGTCGGCGTTGCTGGCGTTCAGGTAAATTCGCTGGCCCGCCGCGACGGTCATCACCGCCCCGCTCGGCCCGCTGGTGGCGGCGCAGGTGTCCAGCACCCCGTTCCATCGCCCGACCACCTGGAACGCCGCGTCCACCCCCTTGGCGCCCAGCGACTGGTAGCGGGTGCCCAGCCACCACGTCCCCTTCGCCCCGGCGTCGTTGGTGCGGTAGAAGTTGCGCACCGTGCTGCTGACCGCGAGGTCGAACCCGACATCGTTGTGGCTGAACTCGTCTACCTGCTGGTAGGTGCCGTCGGCAAAGCCGAAGATGTCGCCGCCCATCACCAGCACGGCGGGGTTGGCCAGGAAGTGCGTGCTGCCGGGCTTGGTGCCGAACACGGTCCCGGCCACGGTCAGGAACACCGCGTCACCCTGCCCCTGCTGCGTCACCCGCCCGTTCACGGCCGAGCAGCCGGTGCGCCCGCCCTGGTTCGCCGTCAGCGCGTTGTAGCCGCTGCGGTTCTGGTAATAGATGCTGACGGCGCTGTTCTCGTGCCGGTAGATGTAGCCGGTAGCGGGCTGTGTCAGCGTTGCCGCGCCGTCAACCCGGTGCTCAATGGCAAGCTGCACCGTGGACAGGTCGCCGTCGAAGGCCGTGCTGATGTCGTCGAGCGAGCCGTAGCGCGCAGGCTCCGCCGAGCGCCGGGCGAACATGCGCCCGCGCCGCCGGCCGTCCCCGGTGCGGAGCTGGCCCTCGCCGGCGAAGCGTCCCGTCATGGCGTCGGGCTGCGCGCCCACCGCGGCGGTGCCCGGCGGGACCTGGACCACGCCGCCCGCCGCCCGGACCAGCGCCGCCGCGACGGCCGGGCCGTCATCCGTGCCGCCATCCAGCACGGCGCCGAAGTCCCGCAGGTTGACCGCGTCCGCAGCACGGTCAGCCAGCGGGCGCGGGCTGGGCGTGCCGCGCGCCGTGACCGCGACCGCCGACGCATCGCCCAGCGCCGCCGCCGACACCCGGCCGTCGCCCGAGATGCTGACGCCCGGCCCGGCGCTGAACAGGCCGCGCAGCGCAGTGGCCGGCAGGCGCCGAGGAGCGCCGGCGCTGTTCAGCACGACCTCGTCCGCTGCATCCAGCGCCGCGGCGGCAGGAAAGCCTGCATGGTCGGAGCCGGTCGCCTGCACCGCGCCGTTCGCCACGAGCAGCCCGGCGCCGACGCCCAGCGCCTCCGGCCCGCCAGGCCCCGCGGACGCACGGCCCAGCAGCTTGCCCGGCGCCAGGGTCAGCACCGGCTGCGTCCCGGCCAGCAGCGTCGCAACCGTGACGCCGCCGGTGAAGTTGCCCTGGCTGAGCGGCAACTCGTCCGTAGGATTGACCTGGAGGATGGGCGGAAGCTGCTTGATGGTCGGCATGGAATGCCCTCGTCTAATAGGTGTTCTTCCCCCTCTCCCTCCGGGAGAGGGTCGGGGTGAGGGAGGCGGCAAGCGCCATCTCAGGGCGTCGTGGCTCCGGTCGGGGTGCGTTGCGGGCACGCTTGGTCCTGGCGGCTTCCCTCACCCCGGCCCTCTCCCGGAGGGAGAGGGAGCAGGAAGCAGCAGGCGCCTACGCCACCGCGGCCCACCCGGTCGGTCCCGTCCCGGAGCGCTTGATCCACAGCGTCGCGCCCGCCCCGCCGTCCAGGTTGCGGTAGTCGCTGCCGGGCGGCGCCGTCACCAAGCCCTCCGGCCCGCCGCGGCCCAAGGCAGTGCAAAATCCCGTCGGCTCCTCGTCCGCCGCCACGCGCAGGCGTCCGCTGGTGGGGCGCAGCACCAAGTCCCCGCCGGGCGAGCGGAAGGTCGCGCTGCCGTCCCCCGGCGAGGTTACGAAGTCCCCCGCCGTGAAGCCCAGCGCCTGCCAGCCGCCCCAGGCCCCCTGCCAGTCCACCGCCGTCGCCGCCGGCACCAGCACGTCCCGCAGCGTCCAGTTGTCCTGGAACGGGTTGCTGCCCGTCCGGCGGAACCGCACCGCGCCGTTGCAGTGCAGCCGCAGCCGGCGCCCCTGCGACACCGGCAGCCCAGCCGCGGCGGACGCCTGCGCGCCCTGCCCGTCCCCGCTGACCGTCACCGTCACCGGCCCGCCGCCATACCCGGCGCCGGCGTCCACCATCGTGATCCCCACGACAGCGCCATCCCGCACCCAGGCCGCCGCCCGCGCGCCCCGGCCGGTCCCGGCGATCAATACCTCCGCCCGGCTGTAGCCCGAGCCGCCCGCCTGCACCCGCACGAAGGCGACCCGCCCCGCCATGGCTGCCTGGTGCTGCCCGACCATGCCGTCCACGCCGCGCGGGGCCGACGTCACCATCACCGCGTCCAGCAGGTCCGGCACCTGGAGCTGCTGCGCGTTCCCGCCGGCAGGGCCGAGGTCGGACGGGTTCACGACCAGCACAGCCTGGTTGTCCCAGGTGTTGCCCCCGATCAGCAGGCCGTCCGTGTTCGCGTTCAGCGCCTGCGCCGCCTGGCTGCCCGCGCCGGGAAGGACGGCGTTGCGCGACACCTGCGCGCCGCGCACCCCGTCCAGCAGCAGCACGCCACCGCCGGTGCCGTCCCGCAGCACGATGCGGTTGCCCTCGACCACCAGGCCACTGCACGGGATGCCGAACGGCGTGCCGTGGCCGTCCGTCTCCATATCGTAGGCCGTGACGCCCCAGGTATTGTTGAGCAATTGGTTGCCCGACACCCGCACGTTGCGGCTGCCGCCGGGGTTGACGCCCACCGTGCAGCCTTGCACCTGGTTGTCCGACACGTCGCACTCGACGCTGCCCCCGGCGTCTATGCCGAAGTAGCCCGGCGCCGACACCATGTTGCCCGCCACGCGCGACCCCGCGGCGTTGCACAGGATGCCGGACCCGTTGCCGGCAAGCGTGTTGCCCAGCACCAGCATCCCCCGGCCCGACACCGCAATGCCCCAGTCCCGGTTGCCGTGGCACACGTTGCCCGACACCAGCATGTTCGCCGCGTCCGGGTTCAGGTGCCCCCAGCGCGGCGGCTCCAGGTTGGTCTCGTTGAAGTTGCCCACCGAGATGCCGCGCCCGTTGCCCCAGCACTGGTTGCCCAGCACCCGCCCGTGCCGCACCGCCTGCTGGAACCGCGCGTCGTTGAAATCCAGGCAGATGCCGTAGGCGCCGTTGTCGTGCGCCAGGCAGCCCTCGACCAGCGCGCCCGCCGCGGCCTGGACCCAGATGCCGTGGACCTGGTTGTCCCACGCCTCGCACCGCAAGACCTGATGGCGGCTGGTGCCGTCCGGCCCATCCAAGCCGCCGTCGCGCGCCTGGATCACCAGGCCGCTGCCCAGCGTCCGCCCGGTTGCGCCGCGGAACGTGCAGCCCTCGAACAGGGTGCGCGTGCAGGCCGGCAGCACCAGCACGCCCCAACTGTCGCCGGGCACGCCTGCCGCGTCGAACGCGACGTGCAGCGCCGTGAACGACGCGCCCTGCACGTTGATGAACGCGCCTGCCGCGGGCACGCCGGGCACCGCGATGCGCCGCAGGGCGCTGCGGCCCGGCACGCCGATCAGCACGGCGTCCCGCGCCACGGTCCAGCCGCCGCGCACGCCATAGGTGCGCGGCGCCAGCCGGACCGGGTGCCCGGTGGCGATGGCACGGTCCAGCGCACCGCTGTCGTCGCCCGCGCCGTCGCCCGCGGCGCCGAACGCCTCGGGCGTCACCGCTTCCGCCATCCAATCCGACAGGTCGCGCGGAACCCCGCCCGGCGGCTGCGCCCGGTGCGCCGACAGGTCTATGCCGCGCAGCCCGCCCAGCCCGGCCATCAGCGCGCCATAGGTCGTGGCGCCGTCGCGGCCAAGCTGCGAAACCGGCAGCAGGTCCCCGGGCGCGGGCGCCGCGGCGCCGGGCAGGGCCGCGACGGCAAAAGGCGCCGCCCCGGACAGCACGCCGTTGGCCAGGCGCAGGTTCGCGCCGACGCCGATGCGCTCCGGCACGCCCAGCCCCGGGCTGGTGCGGCCCATCAGGGTCCCGGCCGCCACCGCCAGCGCTGGCTGCAAGCCGGCCACCATTTGCGCCCGCGACGCGCGCAGCACCCGCCCGCCGCGGCTAATCGGCACCAGGTCGTCGTCGGCAGCGGCGTTGGCCGGGTCTAGTTGGTTCAATGGTCGGCATGGCGCTACCCTCCCACGATGATCGTGTTGCCGGCGCCGTCCAGGACGGCCGCCCCGGTCTCGGTTTGCAGGATGCCCGGCGCGGGCGTCGCCCCCGCCAGCGCCTCGACCGGCAGCAGCACGGCACGGGACAGCGTGCGCCCGGCCTGCGTCCCGATGGTGAGCGTGACGGCATAGGTCGTGCCCACCCGCCCGCCGCCCAGCCACAGGACGGCGCGCGCGCCATCGGCGGCGGCGGACACCAGGAACACCCCGCCGGGATCGGCCGGGTTGATGGACACGTCGAGCGTCGCCACGGCGTCCCCGTTCGCGCCGGTCAGCGCCGGGGCGATGTCGAACTGGTAGTCCAGCACGTCCGCCGGGTCCTTGGCCGGCCAGCACGGCCGCTGCTGCGGGCGGGCGCCGCGCGGGACCGGCAAGCCGCCGTCCAACACCAGCACGCGCGCCGCGCTGGGCCGGTAGAGGTGGTTCGCAGGCGTGGCCATGGCAATCTCCTTCTGCTGCTCCCTCTCCCTCCGGGAGAGGGCCGGGGTGAGGGGGTCTTGGCTGCGGAG
>JAABUM010001447.1_pt1 | contig 35645 bp, 31 predicted proteins | sample 5559161 | NCBI WGS metagenome assembly JAABUM01 (sample SAMN10711868, study PRJNA513369) | rock metagenome | isolation source: Antarctica rocks | place: Antarctica: Victoria Land, Siegfried Peak nord
AGCGCGGCCCACGATCCGTAGAAGAGAGCCCACCAAGCCAGCCAAACCGGCCTCATCGAGCTGAAACAGAGCACCGGGCCAATCACCCAACGACGACTCGAACTCCCCCAACAGGGCCAGCAACCGGGCACCCTCACCAGGGACCGCAGGAACAATCTCGGGCGGCGCAGAGGGAGACATATCAACCATGGAAAACTCCCTCGCTGACACCGTCCGACTGTTCGAACTGATGTCCACATCATACACCTGTTCGGCCATCCAAACAAGGCCAAACCAGCTTGAAACCGTTGACAATGCGAATGATTCGAGGAAAGTTCTACACATCCCCCGCGTTGGAAGTACGCACTAAGGGAGTTGTGCAGACCCTTCCCGGGCCAGCTTGACGAAGAAATTTTCGATCGCTGCGATGACTTTCGAAAAGGCGCGGCGTCTACCTCTATAACCGCACTTCGCGGCGCGGCATTATTGCCACCAATCGATCAACGAGGAGCACGCCATGCCCACCCGAACCGCAGTACCCGCCGGAGCCCCCAGCTGGATCGATATCAGCACGTCCGACGTCGACGCGACCCGCGCCTTCTACGAGGGCCTGTTCGGGTGGACGTCCGACGAACCCGACTCCGAGTTGGGCGGCTACGTCAACTTCCACCACAAAGGTGAGCGCGTGGCCGGGTGCATGACGGCCATGCCCGACACTCCAACCGACGTGTGGACGGTCTATCTGGCCAGCGACGATGCCGAACGCACCTGCGCAGCAGCTGTCGAAGCCGGTGGGGTAGTGCATGCACCCGCGATGCAGGTCAACGACCTCGGCTCGATGGCGGTCGTCGCCGACCCCAGCGGCGCACCCGTCGGCATCTGGCAGGCAGGCACCCACCCGGGCCTGCTCACCGTCGGCGAACCCGGGTTCGCGACGTGGTTCGAACTGCTCACCCGCGACTACGACGCCACCGTCAACTTCTGTTCGGACGTGTTCGGATGGGCCCCCGAGGTAGTCGCCGATACTCCCGAGTTCCGTTACACCGTGGGGCGTGTCGCCGGCGAAGAGGTCGCCGGAGTGATGAGCACCGGTGACCAGCGCCCCGAAGGCGCGACCGGGGTCCCGACCGAGGCTCCTGCCCAGTGGTCGGTCTACATCGCGGTCGCTGACGCAGACGCCACCCTCGCCCGCGCTGTCGAACTCGGCGGCGCGGTGGTCTACTCGCCGCATGAGAGCCCGCACGGCCAGTTGGCGGCGCTGACCGATCCGACCGGGGCCCTGGTCAAGGTCATCGCATGAGTCCTACGGTGACCGGCATGAGCGCAACGACCCACGACACCGACACCGAGCTCGAGGCCTACCGCGGTGAGCTCACCGGTTACTGCTATCGCATGCTGGGCTGCCCGGTCGACGCGCAGGATGCCGTGCAGGAGACGATGTTGCGCGCCTGGCGAGCCACCGACAGCTTCGAAGGGCGGTCGAGCGTCCGCACCTGGCTCTACCGGATCGCGACGAACGTCTGCCTCGACTCGCGACGGGCCGACCAGCGCCGTGCCAGCCCGATGGACCTCGGCCCGGCCAGCCCGCCGGTGCTGGAGTCGCTGGGCCCACCCCGCCCCAGTTCGGAGTGGGTACTGCCGATGCCGACCGCCCAACTCGGCAGCATCGGCAGTACCGATCCTGCTCAACTGAGCATCGGGCGGGACGACGTGCGACTGGCGTTCATCGCCGCGTTGCAGCAACTGCCCCCGCGGCAGCGTGCCGTCCTGATCCTGTGTGAGGTACTCCGTTTCTCGGCGGTCGAGGTGGCCGGCCTCTTGGACGCCTCGACCGCGTCGGTCACCAGCGCCCTGCAGCGGGCCCGCAGCACGCTGGCCGAACGCCCCGCCCCGGCCGCGACCGAGTTGACGCGAGACCTTGCGGGCCTACTCGCTCGTTATGTGGCAGCGTTCGAGCGGTACGACATCGATGCACTAGTGCGCCTCATGCGTGAGGACGTCGTGATGAACATGCCGCCGTTCCCGTTGTGGCTGCGCGGGCCCGCCGACGTTGTGGCCTGGTTGGTAGGCCCGGGTGAGGAATGTCGAGGATCGCGACTGATCCCCACCTCGGCCAACGGTCAGCCCGCGTTCGGCCAGTACCGTCGAGCGCCCGGTGGCGGTCATGCTCCGTGGGCGTTGATCGTGCTCGATATCCAGGGCGATCAGTTCGCGACCATGAGCTACTTCCTGGACACCCAGACCCTCTTCCCGCAGTTCGGTCTGCCGCCGACGCTGTCCTGAAGGTTCGCGGCTGGTAGTCGTTGGTACATCGGTATGACGACTGTGTATCGACGTTAGGGTGTACCGCCCCGCCCCGCCCAGCCACGTCGAGGACGATCCGATGCCGAAGTTCCTGCGCGACCGGTCCTCCCCCGCGGCCGTCTCCAACACCGAGCTGTTCTTCGACCTGGTCTACGCTACGCGATCACCCAACTGTCCGTCCGGCTCGTCGAACACCCGACCTGGGGCAACGCCGCACAGACCGCGCTGCTGCTGGTCATGGTGTGGTCGGTGTGGGTCTACACGACGTGGGTTACCAACTTCCTGGATCCCGACACGACTCTCACCCGGTTGATGCTGTTCACGGTCATGCTCGGCAGTCTGGTGATGGCCGCTGGAATCCCTCAGGCCCTCGGTGAGCACGAAGGGGCAGATCGCGGGCTATGGGTCGGCGGCGCCTTCGCGCTGATGCAGATCGGGCGGACGTCCTACGCCGTGTGGGCAACCCGCGGCGAAGCTGTCCACAACAACTTCATCCGCATCCTCAGTTGGTGCGCGGTCTCAGGCACACTGGCACTCCTCGGTGGCTTCATCGACGGCCCGGGGAGGGCCTGGCTTTGGCTGGCCGCCGTTGCCTTCGATCTGCTGGGCGGTTTCGCCCAGTTCTGGACACCGTGGCTCGGCCGGTCTGAAACCTCCGAGTGGGCCATCGACGGCGGACATTTCGCCGAACGCTGCCAGCTGTTCCTGATCATTGCCCTCGGCGAATCGGTCGTCGCGATCGGCTCACCCCTGGTGAACTCCGAACACGTCGAAGCCCTACTGGCGTTCGCTTTCGTGGGCGCGTTCGGCGGGTCCGTCGCATTCTTCCTGGTCTACTTCGGCCGCACCGCAGAACAGGGCGTTCAGGCCATCGTCAACAGCGACAATCCGGGCAAACTAGCCGCCTTCGCCTATCACTACGTGCACCCCCTGATGGTCGCCGGAATCATTCTGGGCGCGGCCGGCGACGAGGTCGTCCTACACGACCCGAGCCACCACGCGGTCGAGGGCGCGTCCTGGTTCGTGGCGGGTGGCGGCGCGCTCTTCCTTCTCGGCCACTTCCTCTACCTACGGCTCATCCGGGGGACCTGGTCGGTGCCGCACCTCGGCGCCATGGCCTTACTCCTGGCGCTCGCCGTCGTGGGCGGTCATCTGGCCGGGTTGACCGTCGGGCTCCTGACGCTGCTTGTCCTGATCGCCCTCGTGGTCGCGGATTCCATGACCGCCAGCCGCCGCGTGTCGATCTGACCGGCGCCGCACTCAGTCGCGTCAGGCGTCGCCGAATTCTTCGTCGCTCAACTTGGCCAGTAACTTCGCGGTGACGTGATCCAACTGCGAGAGTTCGTCAGCGGTGAGCACGTCGAAGACGCTCGCGCGCACCTCGGCGACATGGCCCGGCGCGGCGCCCTCCAGGGCGGTCATCCCGTCCGATGTGATGGCGACGAAAGCACCGCGGCGATCTTGCGGGCACTCCTGACGTTCGATCAGTCCGCGCTTCTCCATCCGCGTCAGGTGATGCGAGAGGCGACTGCGCTCCCACTTGATGCCTTCGGCGAGCGCGACGACGCGCATGCGGTGGCCTGCCCTCTCACTGAGGGTGACGAGCACCTCGAAGTCGGGCAGCGAAAGTCTGCAGTCATCCATCAGTTGACGGGTCAAGCGAGCGTTGAGGCGCGCGTGTACTCGTAACCATTGTCGCCAGACCCGCTGCTCGTCGTCGTCCAGCCACTGCACCGGGGTTCCCATGCCCCTCATCTTAACCTAATGGTTGACACATCACCCTTTTGGTTGGAGTATTTGCGTGATACGTCACCTTCGTGCATTTCAACTAAGGAGAAGCCACCATGAGCACCACCCTGAGAGACCTGAACGGCACCTACACCATCGACCCGGCGCACACCCAGGTCGGCTTCGTCGCCCGGCACGCGATGGTCACCAAGGTGCGCGGCTCGTTCACCGAATTCGAGGGCGCCGCGACGACCGGAGCCGACCTGCACGACGCCAAGATCGACCTCTCGATCACAGTAGCCAGTGTCACCACCCGCGACGAGAACCGCGACGGACACCTGCGCACCGGCGACTTCTTCGACGTCGAGAATTTCCCCGAAATGACCTTCCGCTCTACCGACGCCACGGCGGTGGACGACGACACGCTGCGCGTCGTCGGCGACTTGACCATCAAGGACACCACCAAGTCGATCACCATCGACTTCGACTTCAACGGCGCCGCCACCGACCCGTTCGGCAACGAGCGCATCGGATTCGAGGGATCGACCGTCATCACGCGATCGGATTACGGCGTCAGCTTCAACGCCGCGCTCGAGACCGGTGGGGTCCTGGTCTCGGACAAGATCACCCTGCAATTCGACGTTTCGGCCATCAAGGCTGCATGACGGCATTCGTTGACTTGACGATATGCACCCCCGTTGACGGCCCGCAGGAGGCCGTCAACGGGTGAGGGTGCCCACGACCCCGTTCAGGACAATCAGACGCCGTAGCCGGCAACCTGCTCGCGCTCGGTGATCGTGATGAGGTCCTGCAGCGACCCGGGCTGGGCCGTCGGTAACCACCTCCGGCGTCCAGGACTCGGGGTGCCAGATCTGGCCACACGCGATCGACTTCGAGAAATGCCCGAATACTTCCGGCCGAATCTCCCTTCGTCGACGCATCGCAACAGCCGTCCGCGTCGCTGGTCGCGAGCACATGGGACGGCGATGCTGCGAGCCACCGCCGGTCAGCATCCGTCAGTTCGCGCCCCGATTCCACTCCGACGTCAGCTGCTGACGCCCCAAATCTTCGCCATCTCCATAAAATTGCGCGCCTCGTCGTGCCGGGACTGCCGTTGCAGGGTGCGTCCGAGCAGCAGCGCTGCGTAACCCTCGGTCGGCTGTGCGTCCAAGACAGCCCGCGCCTGCTGTTCCGCCTTCGCCAACTGGGCGGAGTGGAAGTAGGAGCGGGCCAGCAGCAGACGAGCATCGGTCGTGGCGTGTGCGACTTCGGAGTTCGCAAGCAACTTCTCCAAGATGAGCGCAGCCTCGGTATAGTCATGCTTCGCATACAGAATCTCCGCGTACTGCAGCTGGCCGTAATCTGAACCACTCACATCGGAACTGCTCGCGTCCGGGCGGTTGGCGTCTGTCATCTCGATCCTCCTGAGTCGCTGATACTCCGCTCCCTCTGCAGCGAGAAGAACTAGCGCGCTTCAGCCGGATCCGCGAGGTGCACGGTCATGATGTCCTGATCTTCGACAACGACGGTGGCGTCAATTGTCATCCCGCTGCGCACCGAACGTGCGATGAAGCACTCGCCGTGGGCGATTCGCAGCAGACGCTCGAGTTGATCGGTGCGGCTGCCGGGCGGCAGCTCGATACGCGGCCGCAACGCGATCAGCTCCACCCACGCCGGGCCTGCGCCCTGCGTCATCACACTCACTGCATCGTCGGTGTACCCGACTACATCGAGGCGCGCACGAGCGGCCACCGCCAGAAACGACAACAGCTGGCAACTGCTCGCCGCCATCACCAGCAACTGCTCGGGGTTTCGCAATGCAGGATCACCGCCGAAGTGCGGGTCGCTACTCATCCGGTGCCGCTCGCCCGCGACCTCGACGCGGTGCGTTCGGCTGTAGTGCTCGTAGCCGACACCCGTCGAGCCCGCCCAGTTCAGCCGAGTGGGGTACCTGTGCTGCCTGTTCATTGCGCCTCGCTCCGACCAGGGTGAGGTTCGACTTCGACCGGCAATGGTCGGGTAAGGGCATCCGGGTCGATCTCATCCAGAATCCTGCCCAGCGCGCTACGCAAAGCCTCGACATCGCCGAGCACGAGCGGATCGAAGACGGTCCGTCGCACCGTGTCCACATGCCCTGGAGCGGCCTCGCCGATCAGCTTCAGCCCAGCGTCGGTCAAGTGCACCAAGGTGGCTCGGCCATCGTGCGGGTCGGGAAAACGGGCGAGAAGGCCCCGGCCTTCGAGGCGCCCCACGACGTTCGAGAGTCGAGTAAGTGAGGAGTTGACGACGCGTGCGAGGTCACTGGCCCGCAAGGTTCGCGACCGCCGCTCGGACAGCATCGCCAGCACCATGTATTCGAAATGGTTGAGGCCGGCGTCGCGGGCGAGCTGAGCATCGAGCACGGCCGGGAGCCGAACTAGCGTCCGCACGAGGTTCAACCAGGCCTCCCGTTCGCCTTTGTCCAGCCAGCGGGTGCGGCTCACCCCGTCGCTTGTTGTCTCACCTGCCATACCGACCATGCTATTTTATTCAGGCTTGAACTTTCTAGGGCAGGACATCAACAAAATCGTCACAGTGCCGACTTCGACAGCTTCATGTCGAGAGCAGCAGCGCGAACCAGCGGACGCAGACCGTGGAGCACGCCAGACGGGCCGAAGCCCGCCCTCTACATCAGCCACGGGCGCCGCCACCGTTCGACAAGGCGCAATGGGATCACGGAGTTGTCCGGCTGGGCCCAGGCCCTGCCGACACCCAAGGCGATCCTGATCGTCGGCGCGCACTGGGAGTCCTCGCCCTCTCGGCGAGCGTGGTGAACGTGCCGCTGGTGAGTTCGGCCTCTCGAAGCGTTCGTTCCAGGTGGCCTGACCGGCCGCGAACCCCTCGCTCAGCCTTTCTGAAAACGAGCGAGAAGTTCCTCTCCGACCGGCACTCCCAGACCCGTGCAGGGGTCCCAACCCGGTGCAGCCTGGTAAGCGCCGTTCGTACCGCTGGTGATGTCGCGGAAACCCACCGGCGCGGACCCCGCCGCAGCGCCTTCGTACAAACTCGTGTGGATGTCGGTGAAGCGCCGACCGGTCGACTGCACCAGGCGTGCTGTGAGGGCCGCCCAGAGTGGGGCGACTGCGCTGGTGCCGCCGATCACGGTCTGCGTCCCGTCGATCAACACCTGATAGCCGGTGGCGGGATCGGCAACCCCCGCGACGTCTGGCACCCCCCGCCCGGTGCCGCCGCCCGACCGTGCCGGTACGCCGACCCCCGCCTGATAGGCGGGTACGGGGAACGCATCGGACACCCCGCCACCGGTGGCGCCGCGTGAGCCGCCGTTGTTCCACACCGTCTCAGAACTCACCTCGGTGTCGGTGGCCTGCAATGAAGTGCCGCCACAGCCGAGAGCGTGCGGGCTGGAACTCGGGAAGTCGCAGTGCACCCCGGGCTGACTGTCGCCCGAACCGTTGTCACCGGCGGCCGCTGTCACGACAGCTCCCACCGCAGCCGCGTCGGCGAACGCGGCATCCATCGCAGTTCGTGCCTGCTGGGTCCATTGGTCCTCGCTCTGGCCCCAGCTGGTGCTGATCGCCGTCGGTGCGGGGGTGTCGTGGACGGCTTGCGTGATGGCGTTCAGGAAACCGGCGTCAGTGTTCGGTGCGAAGTACACCTTGATCTGTGATTTGGGTGCCAGCGCCCCCACCACTTCGATGTCGAGCAGCACCTCGCCGTCCGGGCCGCTCGCGTCACCGGTCGGCGCGTTCTGGACCCCGTCGACTCCGACTGCCAGCACCTCGGGCGATCCCACCCCGAGACCGGTGAAATAGGCGTCGAGATCTGCCTGCCGGTAGCCACCGCCCAGCTCGATGATGGCGATCACCTGACCGCTGCCATCGGTGTCGGGCGGAAAGCGGTAGATTTGGCCAAGTTGCAGCGGCGTGTACGAGGTCGAGACCGCCCGCGCCCGAGCGATCCGCTCGCGAGCCTGATCGCGGTCATCGAGACCCAGAACCGCCATCACGACGTCGTTCAGGGGCTCGGGCATCGACAGCTGACCGGTGCGCATCCGGAACGAACCGCCCTCGCCCTGCACGTCGTGCAGTTCGACGCCGAACATCGCTTTCAGGACCGCGTACGTGCCGCGCACCCGGACCCGCCGACCAGCGGCATCCTCCCAGATGACCTGGGCGCCAGCAGCTTCTATTCCTGCGCGGACTGTGTCGAGGTCGGCAGGGTCTGCGCCGAACCGCTCCCCCAGCTGCGTCGCATCGAGCGCATCGCTTCTCGGATCCTGCGCGGGAAGTTCCGCTCGGCGGCGCAACACGAGGGTCACGTCGATCTGGAGATCGGCGTTTACCTGCCCGGCCGACTGAACGCCCCGCACCGCTTCGCGATCGCTGCCCGTCACCATGCTTCTACGCTCGAATTGTTCAGCCATGCCAACCTCCCTGGATTCCTTTGTACCTTCCATCCTGCACCTAACCACCGACAGCGCAAGAGCTGATCAAACCTTGTCGTGAACAGCCCCCATTCCGGTGACGCGATAGCGGACGAAGACCGGCACGGCGAGCGCTGCGGCAGTCACGACGACGATCACGAGTACGCCACCGCCCGCGGCGGCCGCCGAGGTGCCGACCAACGCCGCGACACCTCCGTGAGCGACGTCGGCCAGGCGCGGGCCACCGGCGACCACGACCGTGAAGACCCCCTGCAGCCGTCCGCGCACGTCGTCGCTCGCCGCAGTCATCAACATCGTCGACCGGAACGCTGCAGACGCCATGTCCGCTGCCCCAGCCACTGCCAGGGCGACCAGGGCGACCATCAACAGCGTCGTTGCATGACTGCCGTGGGCGAACCCGATGGCCACTCCGAAGACCGCGATCGCCAAACCCCACACGAGGATCGCGAGGATCACTGCGAGGCCCTGACGTTCGGTGCGCGAGACCCAACCGGAGAAGACGCCGCCGATCACGGCCCCTGCGGGGATGGCCGCGAACAGCAGAGCGAAGACCAGCCCGCCGTCGGTCGGACCGCCGAACGACTCGTGCGCGATCTGCGGGAAGAGCGCCCGCGGCATGCCGAAGAGCATCGCGATGATGTCGACCAGGAACGACATCAGCAGCACCTTGTGACCGCGTAGATAGACGAACCCGTCGAGGACGGACCGCAGTCCCGCCTTCGGTGCGGTGCCGTCCGGCGGCAACACGGGCAGCGCGATCACCGCCCACAAGGTGGCGAACAGCGTGATGGTGTCGATCAGGTAAAGCAGCTCAAACCCGAAGACGGGCAGCAGCACGCCGCCCACCAGCGGTCCGGCGATCGCTCCGAACTGGAGCACAGTCATGTTCAGGGAGTTGGCGGCCGGGAGCTGTTCAGGTGGAAGGATGCGCGGCAAAACCGCTGAGCGGGTCGGTAGGTTGACCGCGAAGAACGCCTGCTGCAGTGAGAACAGCGCCAACAGCACCCAGATGTTCTGCAGGCCCATCGCGGCCTGCACCCAGAACAGCCCGCTGCTCACGATCAGGCCGACGGTGGTGATCCGCAGCAGCGAACGCCGGTCCATCACGTCGGCGAGGGCGCCGCCGTAGAGACCGAAAATGACCAGCGGGACGAGCCCGAAGGCACCCGTCAGACCGACGTAGGCCGAACTGCGGGTGATCTCATAGATTTGCGCCGGAACTGCCACGACAGTGAGCTGAGCACCGACGAGCGTGATGATCTCGGCGATCCACAATCGCCGGAACTCAGGGGTACGCAGCGGCCGGGTGTCGGCAAGTAGAGCGCGCATGCTCGCCACTCAGGGATTCTCGCTTCTCTCGTTGAGATAGCCAATCTATGCGGTCCCTGTCAGGCGCGACTCAAGCGTAGCGGTGAGCGATGCGGACAGTTTGCTGGAGGTAACCGCCTCCGAAGACGACCGCGTGCATGGCCACCATGTGCAATTGGTGCAGAGCCACCCGCTCCTGCCAACCGTCGGCGAGTGGCGCGGCCTCGTCGTACGCGGCGACGATCCGCTGCAGCTGCGGACACCCGAACAACGCCAGTGCTGCCAGATCGGCCTCTCGATGCCCGCCGTGCGCGGACGGATCGATCAACACCGCCCCGTCAGCAGTCCACATCACGTTGTCCGCCCAGAGGTCGCCGTGAATGCGGGCCGGCGCATCCCCGGTGCCGAAGTCGCCCGCGCGCAACCGATCACCGAGTCTGTCGAAAACCGCCCGCTCTGCCTGCAATGCCCGCGACTGCTGCACAAGCGGGTCGATCCGCAGGTCTGCGTACATCTGACCCCAGGTGTCGCACGCTCGCAACGAGAGCGGGAGGAGGCTGTCGCTCGGACCTTGGTAGCCGCCGCCGTCCCAGCCATCTGGTCCCAGGCCGAACGCCGGTGCACCCGCCGCGTGAGTCACCGCGAGCGCCCTCCCGAAGTCCTCCGCGGCAGACCGGGACGGCGCCGAGTCCTCCAGTCGCTCTAGCGCAAGCCCCTCGCCACCCTCGCCTAGTACCCGCACCACACGGGCCCCGTCCGCCACGACCAACCACCGCAGCCCGGCGGCCTCCCAGTGAGCCGCCCGGCCGGTCGTCGCCTTCATCCACATGCCTCCACCTTCACGTATCGAGGGGTATGGGGCCGTTCCTACCCGTGAGTCACAGTGGAATGAGACGCTGGTCACATGAAGAGCACCATGCAGACCACGCCCCTGTTGATCTCCAACCTCCTTCGCTTCGGAACGACCGTTCACGCCGAGTCCACCGTGACGACCTGGAAGTCCGGCGGCCCCGAAGTCACCACCTACGCCGAGGTCGGCAAGATATCTGCGCGCCTCGCGAACGCGCTGCGGGGGATGGGCATCACCGGCGACCAGCGCGTCGGCACGTTCATGTGGAACAACACCGAGCACCTCGCCGTGTATCTCGCCGTGCCGTCGATGGGTGCGGTGCTGCACGCCATCAACATCCGACTCTTCCCCGAACAGCTCATCTACACCGCAAACCACGGCGCCAGCGAAGTCGTGATCGTCGACGACAGCCTGGTCGAACCGTTCTCCAAGGTGCTCGCCCACCTGCCGAAGGTGCGCCACGTCGTCGTCAACGGCGCCGGGGTGAGCGACGACGTGCGCGCCGCGATGATGGCGCTGGACCACATCGAGAGCGTCAGTCAGTGGGTCGACCTGCTCGCCGACCAGCCGGACACGTTCGACTGGCCCGAGGAGCTGGACGAGAACTGCGGATCGTCGATGTGCTACACCTCCGGCACAACCGGAAACCCCAAGGGTGTCGTCTACTCCCACCGCAGCAACTACCTGCACGCCACCGGGGTCGCCGCCGCGTTGGGGATCTCGCAGGCCGATAAGTTCCTGGTCGTCGTGCCGTTGTTCCACGCGAACGCCTGGGGGTACCCCTACTCCGCGATGGTCACCGGTGCATCGCTGGTCATGCCAGACAAGTACCTGCAGCCCGAGCCGCTGGCGGCGATGTTCGAGCAGCTGCACATCACCTCGGGAGCGGGTGTGCCAACCGTCTGGAACGCGTTGCTGCAGTATCTCGACGCGACTCCGGACGCCGATGTGTCGTCGTGCACCATGTTGATGGTCGGCGGCGCGGCGGTCCCGATGTCGATGATGAAGGCGTTCCAGGACCGGCACGACATCCAGATCATCCAGGGCTGGGGCATGACCGAGATGTCGCCGGTCGGAACGCTCGCATTGGCGCCCGGCAGCGCCGAGCTCGAGTCGGAGGACTACTGGTTCCACCGGGCGTCGCAGGGGCGTCTGCTGTGCGGCGTCGAGGCCCGGATCATCGGGAAAGACGGCGGGGTGCAGGCCTGGGATGGCGAGAGTGTCGGCGAAGTCGAGGTACGGGGCCCGTGGATCACCGGCTCGTACTACTCCAACGGCACCGAGACCGAGTACGAGATCGACGATGCTGCGGCCAAGTTCGACGACGGTTGGCTACGAACAGGCGACGTCGGCAAGCTCACCGACAACGCCTACCTGATCTTGACCGATCGGTCCAAGGACGTGATCAAGTCCGGCGGTGAGTGGATCAGCTCGGTCGATCTGGAGAACGAGATCATGGGCCACCCCGACGTCGTCGAAGCGTCCGTCGTCGGCGTGCCCGACGACAGGTGGGGCGAACGGCCCTTGGCAGCGGTCGTATTGAGGTCCGGCGCCGAGACGACGGCCGAAGAGCTGCGCGAGTTCCTGAGCGGCAAGATCGCCCGGTGGCAACTGCCCGAGCGGTGGACCGTCATCGACGAGGTGCCCAAGACCAGCGTCGGCAAATTCGACAAGAAGGTGCTGCGTCAGCGGTACGCCGACGGTGAACTCGAGGTCAGCACCGCGGGCTGATCCCGCTCACCCGTCGTTCTGCGATGACCGGATGTCCGCGTTCCCGTGCATCCCTGTGCACGAAAGCGCGGACATCCGGCTGTCTAAGACTTCGGCGAGGCGATCGACTCGCGGAGTACGGGCGTTGCGTAGATGACGGTGCGAGCACGGGGTAACCCGCCGACGGCTGCCTCGAGACCGGCGACGATCGCCTCGACCAGTTCGTCGATCGGCCAGCGGTAGGTCGTGAGCGGTGGCGAGAGCAGCCGCGATACCGGGGTGTTGTCGTAGCCGACGACCGACAGATCATCGGGGATTACCAGGCCCAGTTCAGCAGCAGCCCCGTAGACACCCCAGGCCATCGAGTCGGACAGGCAGAAGAACGCTGTGGGTGGGTCCCATCCGCCCAGGACTCCCTGCACGACTGTGCTGGCTGACTCCAGGTCGTGGCGCGCGGTGTGCAGCGTGATGGTGACGTCGAGACTGGTGGCAAGCTTGCGCACCACGTCCGCGGCCGGACGATCCGGAGTGCTGGGGCGCCCCGGTGCCAGGACACCGATAGTCCGATGGCCCGCGTCGATGAGTCTCCGCAGCCCGTCACTGACTCCGGTGGCGTTGTCGTAGACGATCTCGCAGACACTTTCGGCAGCAGGTAGGCCATCGCCTACCGCGACGACAGGCACTGATCTGGCGATCTGAGCCCACTCCTGCGCCGACGGGTCCAGCGGCATCACCACCAGCACGTCCGCCTGCCGGCCGACCATGTCATCGGCGAGTTCCAGCTGCAGCTGAGGGTCGGACGCAGCGTCGAGGATGTGGGCACTCAACCCCCTGGACGGGAGCACGGCGACCAGTTCGGCGACGATCCGTTGTTGCCAACTGTCGGTGAGCGCCCCGCAGAGGATGCCCACCACATCTGTTCGGCCGGAGGCGAGTGCGCGGGCAATCGGATTGGCGCGGTACCCGATTCGGTCGGCTATCTCGCGGACTCGGTCCTGGGTCTCCTGCGGCACCCTGATGCCACGCAATGCGTACGAGACTGCTGCGGTCGAAAGTCCCGCCTCCTCAGCGACATCACGCTGGGTAGGCGGGCGAGAAGCCTCCCGTGGACCGCTGCTCGAATCTGATGACGAGGTAACGATGTCGCCGGCGAGGGGTCGGGGTGAGTCGCCCATTCAACGACCGTAACCGCCAACGGGCGGGTGGTGCAGCATCGGCCCCTCTCACCTGCAGTGAAGCGTTTGACCAAGGAGTCGGTGATGCGCTTAACTACGCTTAGTTAAGCGTTTCACTGAATCATTAGGAGGTGCATCGTGTCCGAACCGCTCGGATCGGTCGATGTGCACCAACACCTGTGGCCGACGCAACTCATTGACGCTCTACGCACCCGAAGCGCCCCGCCACATCTGGTCGGTTGGACCCTGCATCTCACCGGGGAGCCGCCGTGTGACATCGACCCACGCGACCACGACCTGAACCTGCGGCTGCACCACGAACCGGCCGGACGCTCCCGCGTGTGTATGTCGCTCTCGACCCCGCTCGGGATCGAGAACCTTCCCACAGGTCAGGCCCAGCCGCTGCTGCAGGCGTGGCGCGACGGAGCAGCGCACTGGCGATCCCCCGTGTCCGCCTGGGCCGCGATCAGCACACGTGAGCCCGACCTGACCGCGCTCAAGGCCGATCTTGACGCAGGTTTCGTCGGCCTGCAGATCGGCGCTGACCGATTGCGCGCCCCGGCCGCGCTGGAAGAAGTTGTCCCCGCGCTCGCAGTGTGCGAGTCGTCGGGCAAACCGGTCTTCGTGCATCCCGGACCCGTTGCACCCGCCCGCGACCTACCTGCTTGGTGGGCTCCCGTCGTCGACTACGTCGCTCAACTGCAGGCTGCCTGGTGGTCGTGGCACAGCGTAGGTCGGTCGTTCCTGCCGAGCCTGCGCATCTGCTTCGCGGCCGGCGCCGGCCTGGCGCCGATCCATCACGAGCGCTTGACCGCCCGTGGCGGCGGCCACCTCGGGCCAGTACACACTGACACGTTCGTCGAGACCTCGTCGTACGGGCCGCAGGCGATCGACGCCCTGATCCGGGTGCTCGGCGTCGACGTGATCGTGCTCGGCAGCGATCAGCCGTATGCCGAACCCCTGCACGTCGGAGCGCATCTTGCAGGGATGCCGTTGGCCGGCGGCATCCGGACACCGGCTCACCGCCTCGTGCTCGGCAGCGCCGCAGCACACGCCATCACCACTGCCAACCCGACCCGACTCCTGCAAGGAGATCAGCGATGACGACCATCGAATCCACCCCGCACTCGACTATCGGCGATCCACGCTCGCTGCTCGAAGAGGTTCCGGCCCGCCACGCCGTGCCGATCGATACCGTGCCGATGTCGATCACCCTCGACAACCTGCCGCATCGCGACCTCACTAAACGAGAGCTTCTGGCGCTGGCCACGTCGATTGCCCAGCAACCCGACCAATGGCAGCAACACGTCGCGTTCGATGCGGACGAGCGGCACTACGTTTCGTTCCACCGTGACGCGCACGTCGACGTCTGGATTCTGTGCTGGACGCCTGAAAACGACACCGGCTGGCACGACCACGACATCTCCTCCGGGGCGGTCGCTGTCGCGCAGGGCACGCTCACCGAGCACAACCTGGCCATCGGCGAGCCTCTGCTACACACAGAGGTCAGCGCTGGAACAGCGTTCTGTTTCGGGCCCGAACACATCCACCGGCTCACTGGCAAAGACGCTGGATCGGTCTCGATCCACGCCTACTCACCCCCGCTGTGGCGCCTCGGCCAATACGCCGTGACCGCGACCGGGGTGCTACGCCGCACCTCCGTGTCGTACGCCGACGAACTGCGCCCGCTGGATGACATCGTCTGACCCGGCCTCGACGAGACCCACGAGTGTCTGCGTTCTCGTGCACCCATGTGCACGAGACAGCGGACAGTCGCGAGGTTGGTCGGGGTCTCGTACGGTCCTGGGTATGCCTACTGTTTCTTCCGTGCCGCCGTTCTACTCACGCCTCGGCCCGCAGGACTACCGCCCGAGTATCTCGGTGCAGGGCGCCTGGCGCGACGACGAGCAGCACATGGCTCCGCTCAGCGGGCTGATCACCGAATCGTTGATCCGCCACCAACCGCGCGAGGACGTGCGCATCGCCCGCCTCAGCTTCGAGATCCTGGGCCTCATTCCGCTCGCGGACACCCACATCGAGGTCCGCACCATCCGGCCCGGGCGCACCATCGAACTGCTCGAAGCAGAAGCCACCGTCGCCGGACGAAGCATCGTGAAGGCGCGTGCCTGGCGGCTCGCGCTGAACGACACCGCCGACGTCGCGGGTCACGAACTGCCCGTGATGCCGTCACCGCAAGAATGCGCCGGCTTTGCCGAGGGCGGCAACGAATGGGGCGGCGCGTTCATCGCCTCACTGGACTGGCGGGCGGCACCGGGCGGTCGCGACGGTCGGCGGGCACTGTGGGTGCGCGCCACCTGCGACCTGCTGGAGGGTGAGCAGGTCGACCCGATGTCGTCATTCGTGATGCTGGTCGACGTCGCGAACGGTAGCGCCACCAGGGCCCGCCCAACCGAGCTGATGTACCCCAATGTCGACCTTGGGATCCACCTGCTGCGAGCGCCGGACCCCACGTGGGTCGGACTCGACGTCAGCGCGAGTTTCGCAGCGGACGGCATCGGGCTGACCTCCACCACCTTGAACGACATCAACGGGCCAGTCGGTCGGGCCGAGCAGATCCTCACCGTCCGGCGCTTCCCCAGCTGAGCACAAACGGGCCAGGCGGATACGTCGCAGCAACCGCCAGATCAGCAGCACGCCGATCGCGAAGGCCGCTCCGACTATCTCGTCGATCACGTAGTGCTCGCCGCAGTAGACGAGTGAGACCGCCATCAGAAGCGGATAGCAGGCGAGCAGGCACTTGACCCACCAGCGGGCGCCGAAGAAGAAGAACCCGGCTGCCAGCACCGAGAACGCTTCGTGCAACGACGGCATCGCCGCAACCAGGTTCACCTGGGCTTGGCCGAACGACAACGCCTGGGCAAACAGCTTCAGGTGCAGTATGTCCCAGCCCTCGCTGGGGTAGCGGCCTACCGGCGCGCCGGTGATGTAGCCCTGCTGCGAGGCCAGCCACGGCGGGGTCATCGGGAAAAAGAAGTACGTTGCCAGGCCGATCGCAGTCAATCCGAGCACGCAGTAGATCCAAGCCCGGAAACGATCGCGCCACCAGACCCACAACGCGACGGCAACCAACGGCGTGACGAGGAAGTGGCTGGTGTAGCTGAGGCTGAACAGGACCGTGTACCAACCGGATTGCCCGGCATGGTGCAGATGCTCCTGCAGCCATTGGGTCGGCAACATGCCACCGAACATGGCCCGGTCGACGTCGATAGGGAACTTGGTGTGCAGGGGCGCCCCGATGATGTTGCGGGCCCCGTCCGGCGGCACGAGCCCGCCATTGTCGAACTGTCCCGCAAAACCGCGGCTGAAGTCGTACGCCAGCAGGATCCCTTGGAACGGCAACCAGTCCAACAACACCCGCCCGAACCCGCGCCAACCTCGCCCCACACTGAGCGTTGCGAGACCGACGACGATCCAGGCGGTCATCCCGATCCGGTCTACGGGCAACCCGGCTGAGAGGACGTACACCCCCAGCACTGAGAGGTAACCGCCGATGACGACGTGGCGCCGGCGAGACCAGTCGACAGTTGTCGTCGCAATCTCCTTCGTGGCCGGCATCGAACCGATCCTAAGTAGTCGGCCTGTCGGTCAGCTGAAGCTCACCCGTTCCCGGCAGTACCGCGACCGCCTGCTGGTTGATCAGCAACCGGAGAGTCTCGCCGTGCACCGGCGCATCGGCGATGACTTCGAGCTCCCCGAGCCCGTCGACCTCGACCTGCAGCCGTACCCCGTCCGGTCCGACCGCACTGGACCGGACGATGCCCCGCAGGTCGCCATCGACGGCCGGGCGCAGCGCTCCCCGTCGCAGCGCCGTCTGGATTCCCGGGTGCCCCACCAAGTGCCCGGCTTCGGCGGGTAGCACCGTGCGGTACCCGAGGAACGATGCGGCAGCAGCGTCGGCCGGGTTGCGCCACACGTCCAACGCGGTGCCGTGCTGAACCAGTTCGCCGTCCCGCAGCAGCGCGATGTCGTCGGCGACGGCGAACGCCTCCTCCTGATCGTGGGTGACCATCACTGCGGTCGTTCCGGTGACGTGCAGGACCTCGCGCAGCTGGCCCGCGAGTTGTTCGCGCAATGCCGTATCGAGCGCCGACAACGGTTCGTCGAGCAGCAGCAGGCGCGGCTCGGCGGCAAGTGCGCGAGCAAGAGCCACGCGCTGTTGCTGCCCGCCCGAGAGGGACCCCGGCCACCGGTCCTGGATGCCGGGCAGTCCCACCAGCTCCAGGAGTTCGGCAACACGCGAGCGGATCCGCGGCTTCGGCATTCGGGCGCGAGCCAGGGCGTACCCGACGTTCTGGGCGACGTCGAGGTGGGCGAACAGCTGCCCGTCCTGGAACATCAGCGCGAATCCGCGCTTGTGCGTTGGGGTATCTGTGACGTCGACACCGTCGAAGCTGACCCGGCCGCGATCGGGCTGATGCAAACCGGCGACGACGCGCAGCAACGTGGACTTGCCGCACCCCGACGGGCCGAGCACGGCGAGGGTGCGGCCCGTCGGCACGACCAGGTCGATCGCGTCGAGCGCGGGCGCGTCGTCGAACGCGACGCTCACCTTCTCAACGTGCAACTCACCCATCAGAACCTCCCTACAGATCCGACCCGCAGGCCCTCGACACCGGCCATCACCGCAGCCGTCATTCCCGCGAGCAGCACCGACGCGGCCAGCGCCATCCCGAAGTTGTGCCCACCGGGGTGGCCGATGAGCTGGTAGATCACGACCGGCAACGTCGGATGCGCGGGCCGGGCCAGGAAGCTGGTGGCCCCGAATTCGCCGAGGGAGACGGCGAAGGCGAAACCGGTCGCGGCCAGCAGCGGTCGCCAGATAATCGGTAGATCGACGGTGCGGATCACGTTGAGCCGGCCCGCACCGAGGCTGGCGGCAGCTTGTCGCTGACGGTCGTCGACGGCCGCGAGCGCAGGTGCGACGGTACGTACAACCAGGGGCAGCGCGACCAACGCCTGCGCGATCGGGATCAGGATCTGGGAATCGCGCACGTCGAGCGGTGGCCGGTTCAGCGTAACGAGGAACCCGAATCCAACTGTCACTGCTGAGATTCCGAGCGGCAACATGAACAGTGCATCGAGGACGGCGATCCGTCGCCTGCGCTTGCCCGCTGCCTGCCCACCGGATCGGTGCGACACCACGACCGCGACCGCGAGACCGAGCGTTACCGAGAGCAGGGTGGCGTCGATCGCAATGCTCCACGAGCTTTTGATGGCGTCGACGACCGGTACGAGAAGCGCGCCACCGTCTCCGTCGGTGGCCAGGCGGCGGTAGTTTGTCAGGCTCCACCCGCCGTCGGCCTGCAGCGACCGGAACACGAGGCTGGCGAGAGGAAGGACCAGGAACAGGACGACGGCTGCGGTTGCTGTCAGCACTGGAAGGTCCTGCCGGGTCGGGCGACGTCGTGTGCTGACCCCGGCCCTTGATGAAGTCGGTCGCACCCCCGCGCGCGCCCGCTCGACCACGACCAGCAGCAAGATCACCACGACGAACTGCGCGATCGACAGGACGGCCGCGGTCTGCAGATCGAGGATGTCGGTGGTCTGCAGGTAGATCTCGGTCTCGATGGTGCTGTATTTCAGTCCGCCGAGGGTCAGCACCACCCCGAAGGCTGTCGAGCAGAAGAGGAACACGATGGTCACCGCCGACAAGATCGTCGGCGCGAGCGCGGGCAACGTCACGGTGCGGAACACCTGCGCCGGGCTCGCGCCGAGGGCGGCCGCGGCCTCCTGTGGCCGGGTGTCCAACCCCGCCCACGCGCTACCGACGGTGCGCACGACGACCGACAGGTTGAAGAACACGAGGGCGAGGGCGATCGCGATCCAGCTGCCGTCAAGACCGAGGAAGCCGAGCGGTCCTGAGCTGGTCAGCAGGGTCCGGAACGCAACCCCGACGACCACCGTCGGCAGCGCGAACGGCGTCGCGACGATCGCGCGCAACACCCCAGCGCCCGGAATCCGCAGCCGGTAGAGCGCGTACGCGACCGGCAGCCCGAGCAGCGTGGTCACCACCGTGCCGGTCGCGGCGATCCCCAGCGTGAAAAGGATGACCTTGCGCTGGCGGCTGCGACCGAAGACCTGCAGCGCTTCGCCGAACGCCCAGTGACTGCCGGGATGGAGGCCGCGAGCGACCATCCCACTGACCGGCAGCACGAAGAAGACGGCGAGGAAGAGCAGCGGCACGATCGCCACTGCAACCGGCCACCAGCCGCGAACCTTGCTCTGCCAAGGGGCTTTCCGGCTAGCGTCAGCCGCCGGAGCCCGGGTCAGGACGTCGTGTCCTGCCATTGCTTGATCCAGGTGTGGCGCTGGCCGCTGATCTGAGCGGCGGGCAGGCTCAGCGGCCTCTGCGGGGTCTTGACGTAGGATTTCCACCCCGCTGGTAGCGCGACGGTCGCATCGACGGGGAAGACGTACATGTTGGCCGGCATCGCCGCCTGGAAGGTTTTGCCGAGCATGAATTTCACGAACGCCTTCGCGCCGGCCGTGTTCTTCGCGCCCTTCAGTACCCCGGCGTACTCCTGCTCCTGGAAGCAGGTGTTCATCAACGCCGACGTGGTCGACTTGCCGGCCTTCACCGTGTCGGCAGGAGAGGTGTTGTACGACAACACGATCGGGCGACTGCCCTTGCCGCCGCCGGAGGTGTAGTCGACACCCCACGCATCGCTCCACCCGCTGGTCAACTTGGTGCCGTTGGCCATCAACTTCTTCCAGTACGGCTGCCAGCCCGATGCTCCGTATTTCGCGATCGTCGCGAGCAGGAACGCCATCCCGGGCGAGGAGGTGGCAGCACCTGGGCTCACGAAGAGCCCTTTGTACGTGGGCTTGGTGAGGTCATCAAGGCTGGTCGGCGGGGTCTTGCTTTTGGCGTTGAACCATGCGTTGTCGACGTTCACACACACGTCGCTGAAGTCGATCGGGGTGAGCACGCTCGCTGCCTCGCCACTGACCTTGTACTTCTGTGCCCCGGCGGGAAGCGTGGGCGAATATGATTCCAGAACCCCGGCTTTGGCCACCCGCGAGGCGAACGTGTTGTCGACGCCGAAGACCAGGTCACCGGTCGGGTCGCCCTTGGTGAGTACCAACGAGTTCGAGAGCTGCCCGGCATCCCCGGAGGCACGCACCGTCACTGTGTACCCGGTCTGCTTGGTGAACGCGGCAAGTACCGGCTTGGGAACCGCCCACGAATCGTGAGTCACGAGAACAACGTTCTTGGGCGGCGTCGATCCGCTCGCCTTGGGGCTCGCGTTGTCGCTACCACTGCTGAGTGAGCAACCGGCGAGCACCGGAACGGTCAGCAAAGCGGCAACGGACATGGCTGTGTACTTCATCGGATTCGACCTCCTCTTAACGAGGGGCCTCGAGACTTCCTACACCGGTACTAACCGGATCAGGTTCGAGGGTCTGCGGGCGTTCCGCACTCTCAGCGCTGCTGCGCTCCCCTGTCGTATCCGCCGCTCAGGATACGCGCGCCCGGCGCCTCGTCGCACGCTCGGGGTACGTTGGGGGCAGTCCAGTATCGAACATGTCGGAAGGTTTACTCATGGGTTCCATCGCCTGGAAGGTGCTGTCCGCAGCAACCGCCCTGGTCGCTGCCAAGGTCGCGACGAAGGTCACCGACACCGGCTGGAAAGCCGCCACCGGGAGCAAGGCACCCAAGGATCAGTACGAGCCCGAGCGCTCGCACACCGAGGCGACCGTCTTCGCCGTCATCTCGGCCGCGATGCTCGCAGGGGTCACTACGCTGATCCAGCGCAAAGCAGCCGACTACTACACCCGCTCCACCGGGCAGTTGGCCCCACCGGCGCAGAAAGCGATCAAGAAGCGCGAGAAGGACCTGGCAAAGGACGCCAAAAAGTAGGGCAGCATCCCAACGATCACGTCCGACAGATGCGTTCGATGCAGCTCTTGGAATTCCCTTCGCATCCGATACCGGCTTCGGCACCTTCGCCGTCATCTGTAACGGCGAGAAGACAGATGCCCACCACCGAGGGCGTTCCGCGTGATCTTTCGGGTGAAATCTCGAAAGCTGGCCATCAACTGGCGGCTACTGCTTGCGCCTGGTCTTCACGCAGATCGGTTTCACGCAAACTCGACATCGCCCACGTGATTGTTGCGACGCTGAGGCTGCCCGCGATGGTGTCGGCGCGGCGAACGAGGTCGTACCCGGACAGTCCGAGACCTTCCCTCGCCCACATCGGCAACGCGGCGACCCCGCCACGAGCGACCAGCATGTAGCCCGGCCGGGCACCGAGCGGAAGCGGTGGCTCACGCAGCAGGAAATGGCCCGCATCGACGGCTGCCGGTGTGGAACGCAGCAGCTTGCGGTGCTCGAGCAGATGCTCCCGCAACTCCTCCACATCGGCCGGCAGGTCGGTCGCGCCGAGCAACGTAGACGCCATGCGGGCCTGCGAGACATAGGTGTCCGCCTCCTCGGCGGTCAGCGAGTTACCCGAATACATCTGATAAGCGGCCAGGAAGCTGTGGATCTCGGCGATGTGTACCCACCGCAGGAGGGCCGGGTCGGATGCCGCGTACGGGGTGCCGTGGTCGTCTTTGCCGCGAACCCGCAGGTGGATCGACTTGACGTGGTCGATCACCTCTTCGGCGTGCTCGATGGTGCCGAAGGTGGTGGCCGCGATGTAGTAGCTGGTGCGCTGCAGCCGACCCCACGGATCGCCGCGGTAGCCGCTGTGGCCGGCGACTCCCGCCATCGCCGACGGGTGCAGCGACTGCAGCAGCAACGCGGCAACTCCGCCGGGGACCATGGAGGCGTGCGCGTGCACGCGCCAGATCGGGTCGGCTTCGGTGAACCAGCGGGGCCCGTCGGCTTCCCAGATTCCTTTTGCCTTGGTCTGCGCGTCGTCGCCGGCGACCTTGGAGCGCAACAGTTCTCCGAGGGCGCGCTGGGCGCCCGCGACCGGCATTCGCAGTAGAGAGTTCATTACTTCTCAGTATGCGCAGGCGAGTTGCGCCGCTGACACCCCACCCGCCCGGAACACAATAGATGGTCCGACAGAAGTCATCCCCGCACCCGCATATCGACACCATCTACAGCGAACCCATCTGATCAGCCAGCTCAGGGCGGCCCTCGGCGAGCAGCGCATCTCGCACTTCAACCATCAACTTCGGCCACCGCTGCGCGATCAACAGCTGCACACACGCTGCCACTACCGAGCTGATCAGTGCAGACGGCTCACGATACGCACGTCAAGTCCATCGATTCCTTCGAAGTCGTGCGGGTTGGGGGTGTAGACGGGCAACTCACGCGCCAATGCGGTCGCCGCGATCAGAGCGTCGTATGCGCGTGCAAACTGGCGTGCGCCCGGACGATCGCAGTAATGAGCGGGATATCCGGCAGGCTGGCTTCCTCCAGCAGCGCTAGGCCGATCACCACGGAAGTGTCGAGGATGCCCTCGTGTCGCCCGCCACCCACAGGGTGGGATCGAGAATCTCGTCGACGTCCGTGCGCAACGCTTGAGCATCGACCACCGGCAACGCGAGTCGCCGCCCGATCAGGACGCGCACCGATTTCGGGATGCGGCAACGGCGCGGCCGGCTCGCCGTCGCGTGTCACCGTCAATGCCCCGCCCCTCCCCACCGAGAACAACGGCACTGTTATTCCGCAGATCCCGCACCGTCACTGCCCGAGTCCAGCTGAATGCCGTGGGCGTGCAGGATGCCGCGCAGCCGGGTGACTCCGTCTTCGGGTGTCCATTGCTGCGCGTTGAGTCCGGCTGATCGGGCACCCCCGATGTTCCTGTATTGGTCGTCGAGGAACAGCAACTGCTCAGGCGCGAGGCCCAGGTCGGTGACGATGTGCCGGAAAAAGGCGGCCGAGGGTTTCGCGGCTCTGATGTCACAGGAGAAGTACGCTCCGTCGAGAATTTGGGCGTACGGGGTCTTCTGACGCATGCACGCGGCCCGGTAGAGGTCCTGGTTGGTGGCGAGATAACACGCTGTTCCCGCTGCTCGCACCTGGGACACGACCTCCAGACTTGGGCCTAGTAGGTCGAACGTCGACCACACCGCGACAATGTCCTCGACGTGATCGCCCAGGCCGAGTCGGTGGGCCGTGGCGCGGATTCGGTCCTCGTCGATGGTGGTTCCGATCAACGCGTCAGGGAATTGCGTGACGACCTGTACTGCTAGGTCCCAAGAGCGCGGGGGCGTGTGTTGAAGGACTCCGTCGGCGTCCCAAAGGACGGCTTGCACAGGCATAGCGGAAATACCAGGCCTCCGGGCGGGTAATTCGGGCATCGGTTCAGGTCGAGCATAAATTGGTGGGTGCAACCTGCGTCCGACAGGTGCTCCGTAGGGGGCGACGGTTCCGGCGGCCACCCATTGTGCTCCTCAACCGCCTCGTACTTCTCATCAACAAAGGACGGCCTCGCAACTTCGACGATGCCGTCAGACGGGCTCCGTGAAAGGTCCGGTTCAGGACGGGCGGCCCTTTTTCACCGCTTACTTGTCAGGGACTTCAGCAGATCGCAAGGACGGGTCAGCGCTAGGACTCGATCGTCCCGGCGCTGACCCGCTCGTCTCAACCCACCCGGTAGGTGTAGGGGATCGCAGCCAGCTCCTCACCGGAGGGGACGGCCTCACCGAACGTGCTCAGCGAGGATGCGTCATCCACGTACAGCGTGCCCTTGACGACCTGACCGGGCTTGCCGGACGGGGTGATGGTGACGTAGATCGTCGTGCTCTGACCCGGTTGGACGATCACCGGTGTGAACCTCCCGCCCTTGCCGGCCTCTGTTGCCCAGAAGTCGCCGGTCGTGGAGCTTGCGGCCGCGTCGAAGGCCTTGGTGGTGGCCGACATCGCGAGGTTGACGGTCGCCCTGGGTGCGGGAGCGGTGAACGGTCCGACCAGAGCCGGGCTGATCAACCAGTCCCCGGGAGTCACCGGCGAACCGGCCCAGTGACCCGACGCGGTGTTGCCTGAGTTGGTTGCCCCCAGGTCGGGGTCACCGTTCAGGTCTCCGCCCAGGTTGCCAAGGTAGGGAGCCCAGTCGAACGTGACCGGTGCGGTCGCCTCCGCTGCGGCATCCAGCGAGCTGGTCTCCGTCGGCACGATCCACTGCGGCGTCGCAGCCGAAGCCGGAGCGAAAGGCAGCGTCAGGTTGCTTGACGGTGTGAACGACGGCAACGCGATCGTGGTCTTTGAGTTGAGCCGCGGATCGACGAAGTACGTCTCCGCGGCCGAACCGTCATTGCGCACGGTCACTTTGGCCACGTGGGTCTTGCCTGCAACCAAGGTGGTCTTGCTGCTGTTCGGCAGGCCGGAAAAGACCGGCACGAAAGGCGCAAGCCGGACCGTTCCAGTGAACGTGGTCGACAAGGCGGTCCCGGCTACCGGGTTGGCGAACGCAGCCACGAGTGTCCACCGGCCGCGGGCCGGGTTCAGCACGTGAGAACGCGCACCTCTTTCGAGCACCGTGACGGGACCGGATGGCTTCGTCCCGACGACCAGTTGGTTACTGGCGTGCCCGACGGTCTCACCACTCGGGTCGACGAGGTACAGGTTGTAATTGTCGACCGCGCGCTTGGACACGGTGGTCTGGACGTCGAGCGCCTTCTGCCCTGCCCGCACGTCGAACTGGTAGTACCTCGTGACAGCCGGGCTGCCGCCGCGGCCGTTGCCACCGGTGACCGGGGTGCTGAACGTCCCCGCACCGCCGCGCAGCGGAACCAGGCTGCGCAGGTTGATCGGCACCGAGGTCCGCCGACCGAAAGGCGCGTTGAGTACGAGGGCCGCGCTGAGGTCGCCTGGCGATGAGGGCGTGCGGGTGGCGACGGTGACGGTGCGGGATGCTCCGGGAGCGAGGGTGATCGAGCTGGGCGACACCCGGCCGAACGACTGGTACGTCGCGGTCGAAGCCTGGAATCGGACCGGTCCTTCATACCCCCCGGCAGCCGCTGGTTTGTCGGTGATGAACGCCGTCCAGGTGCCGAACGCCGGGTTGCGCACGTCGACTGCCCCGTGGTTGCCGCTGCCCTGGGGCAGGCTGTACGCCTCGAGCTGACCGAGTGGGTCCAGCAGCGTCACGCTGAGACTGGAGTCGTTGGTCGGCGCGGCGATATCGGCTTGGAGCCGCGAGGCTCCTGGCGCCACTTTGAACGTGACCTTCTGAGCGTTCACTGCGCTGAAATGTTCTCCGACGCTGGAGCCGAGGGTGACCTTCGTGGAGCTGACCTGGTGATAGGCGCCGAGGGTCCGACCGGCCAGCTTCACCGTCTGGGTGCTCTGACCGGTGTTGGCGACGCCGAACCGGAAGCGCTGGTTGCGACCGGGGGCACCCGCGGCGTTCAGCTGACTGACGCTGGTGAGCAGGGTGCTGCCGGTGGGCTTGGGCGCGCCAGCGCTCGTTTTGACCGACATCGCCGCCTGCACCGCCTTGTAGCTGTTGACCAGCCCGGCCCCCTGCTGGGAGCCCGGGTGCCCGAGGTCATCGGTCGTGGAGGTGAGGATCTGCTTGATCAGCGCAGGTGTCGGACTGGCCCCGCCATGCGTCTGGCGGTAGGCCTGGATCACCAGGGCGGCGGTGCCCGCCGTAAGAGGAGCGGCCTCGCTCGTGCCGCCGCTGATACCGGCGTTGTACACGCCCTTGGTGCTGTTGTTCAAAACCCAGTTCAAGTCGCCGGGAGCGGCCAGGTCGGGACTCTTGGTCCCCTCGGTGATCCCGCCGGAGCTGAGTGCACTTATGTTGTTGTTCACCCATCCGGTTGCCTTGATCCCGGAGTAGTGGGCGATGCCCGCCTGAGCGTAGGTACGGAACGTCGTCGTTGCGGCGGCGCTGATCACCCCGGGGTCAGCTGACGGTGAGCCGATGGTGTTCGTCGGCCCGGCGTCGCCGGTAGAGACCACGACGGTCGTCCCGGCCTCGATGGCGGCCTGATCTGCCTGACGGATCAGGTCGGCGCTGGTGTCAGGGAGCGGGTTGTACCCGAAGGACTGGTTGAGGATGTCGACGTGGTCGACCGTGACCGCGTACTCGATGGCCTCCAGCAGCCCGGAGGTGCTCGCGACCAGGTCACCGGTGGGGAACACCTTGAGGCCGACGATGCTGGCGCCGGGTGCGACGCCTTCGACACGGAACTTGCACCCGGGAATGCTGAACACCTGGTTGCCCTGCGCGGCAATGGAACTCGCGTCCAAGATCGCCTCGCCGCCACTGACGTCGGTGTTGGCACCTTCGCCGGTGAAGTCCTTGTAGTCGGTAAATACGTGCGAGCCGTCTGCGCGGACGAAGCCGGGGTTGTTCGGGTCGATCGACTCGGCCATGTAGGCGACGGTGACTCCCTTTCCGGTGACGCCTAGCTTGCTCGCGGTCTGGTCGTTGGGGTTCGTGGAGTTGGCGTGGATGACGCTCAGCGCCTCGGGGTCGAGTTCGACTCCGTCCGAACCGGGCTGACAGGACGGCTCGGTCGTCGGCGCTTTCACCGTGACAGGTGCCGGAATCGAGATCTTGAGATCCGGGACCACTTCGGCGACGTTCGGGTCGGCGGCGAGTCTCTTCGCTTCGCCCGCCGAAACGGTGGCCGACACACTACTGATGAGTTTGGTAGAGCGGATCTTCTTGGCACCCGTGTGCTTCAGATCGGCAATCACCGGGCTCTGATCGGCAGCCACCAGGCCAGCCCTCGCGCTGGCGTTCTTGCGGGTCGCCGGCACATTCAGGTGCTGATTCTTCATGATCACGATCACTTTTTGATCCGTATTCTTCGCGAGACTGCTCACCATCGGGGCCGTGAGGCCGGGCAGTCCCTTCACTGGCGTCGGAGGCGGATCCGCCTGAGCCCAACCGACGTTCATTGCAAACCCGGTGAACAACGCGACTACGAAAGTTGTGGTGCGGACTGCGCGCATGATGGACCCGCCTAATCGAAGCATCTGATGAGCACGAATGGAACCCGGCGTGAACGAGGGAAGGGAGAACGTGGCGTAAGAAACTAATGTTCGGGTGCAGCTCTATTGTGACGATGACATTGACAGATCCACCGTGGCTCCTGCTGCGGCCAACGAAGGTAACGTTCCTGTGATCCGAGCACATTGTCAATAGGTAAGCGAATTATTGGGTTCCGGGGCTCCTACGCGCGCAGAATTGCCCGGGCCTACCGGCCACTCTCGTGCTGGGTGTCCGGGTAGCTGCATACCTCGTTCGGCGCCCCACGCGTTGAATGCCGCCTAGTGCGGGTTCATCAATCCGTCAGTTCACCAAGGCTTCGTGTCTGGATGATGGAGGCTGTCTACGTCTGCTTCCCGTTGGCCGGCACCGCGCCGGTTCGAGGCAGGCGATCATGGTCCAGCCGTTCGGTGTCGCTCACCTGGCTGTTCCAGCAGATCCGGCGGGCGTTGTCCGATGACCGCAGGGAGGATGTCCCGCAAGACTAGCGACTGCCCTCTGCACGGCGGGTTTGACCCAACCAGATCGCCCGTCCCGCACCTTCAGGGGGTTGGTCGAGCAGCTGATCGAACCGGGCAGCCAGCTCGTCCGGCATGGGAGCGGAGCGACCTGCGTTCGTATCGACGTGCGCCACGAGCACCTCCTCGGTGGCCGACAACTCACCCTCGAGCCACATCTCGTGCCAGATCCAGACGAGTTTGGCGGTCCTGCCGATCACGCTGGATCGCACCTCGAGTTCGACCAGACCCTGCACCTCGCGCAGATAGCGCACGTGGGCCTCAAGCGTGAACAGCGACGTACCGGACGCCTCGATATGAGCCAACGTCATACCGGTCTGGGCCATGACGTGATCCGTAGCGTGCCCGAAAACGAAGACGTAGAACGCCTCGGTGAGGTGACCGTTGTAATCGATCCAATCCGGTTGGACAGTCTCACGCCACGGCTGCAGGGCCGGCGACCTGTTCACCCCGACGTCCGGCCCAACGCCCGAAGTACGGCGATCAGGTTGTCGTCGCGTTCCTTGACCAGGTCGTCGACGGATCGCGACCCTGCTTCGCGTTCACACCCGGCAACGACAGCGTCGCGTAGTTCCGGCGTCAACTCAGGAGCCTCGAGCCTGGTCCACGGGGACTTCAGCGAAGGCCCGAAATGATCCAGCATGTGCGCCATCCCGCCAGATCCGCCGGCCAGGTGGAAGGTCAACATCGGCCCGTCGAAAGCCCACCTCAGCCCAGGCCCCGACGTGATGGAAGCGTCGATCTGTTCGACCGTGGCCTCCCCGTTCGCCACCATGTGCAGCGCCTCGCGCCACAGCGCTTCCTGCAGGCGGTTGGCGATGAACCCGGGCAGTTCCCGATCCATGGTGATGACCTCCTTGCCGGCGTGCCGGAAGAAGTCCGAGGTCCACTGCACGACGTCAGAATCGGTCGAATTGCCGCCGACCACCTCGACGAGGGGAATGAGGTAGGGCGGGTTGAACGGGTGGCCCACCACGAGACGTTCGGGGTTCACTGCCGCCGCGGTCATCTCCGACATTGGATACCCCGAGGTCGAGGAGGAGATCACGACCGGGAGGTCGGCGGCCGCGTCGAGCTCACCGAGCAGCGCGACCTTCAGCTCCAACACCTCCGGAGCACTCTCCTGCACGAACTGAACGCCCTGCACTGCTTCGGCCAGCGACGGCATGAACAGGAGGTTGTCCATCGATGCCCCGGGCTGCAGGCCCAGTTTCTCCAGCGCTGGCCAGGCCCGCCGTACCAAAGCGGTGAGCCTCTCCTGACCGTCGGGCGCGGGGTCCCACGCCTGCACGCGATATCCCTGCCGCAGGAAGTGAGCGGCCCAACCGCCCCCGATGACCCCGGCACCGATGCACGCGACCGTCGTGACGTCTTGCGGTGCACACCGCGCCGCGCTCATCCGCGCGGCCCGAGGTTCAGCATTTCGCGGGCCTCGTCGGGCGTGGCGATCTCGGCGCCCATGGCCTGCACGAGCGTCACGGCGTTGGCCACCAGTTGCGGGTTGGTGGCCTTGTTCCCCCGCCCGAGGTAGAGGTTGTCCTCCAAGCCGACTCGAACGTGGCCGCCGAGCAGGACCGACTGGGCAACCCAGGGCATCTGCATCCTGCCGAGCGCGAACGAGGCCCACACGGCCCCCGACGGGAGTTGCTCGACCATCGTCGCCAGCAGAGCGGGGTCGGCAGGCGCGCCGAACGGGATGCCCATGCAGAGCTGGTACATCGGCGGGGAGTCGATGAGGCCCTCGGCGACCAGCGTGTTCGCCATCCACAGGTGGCCGGTATCGAACACCTCCATCTCGACGCGCACACCCAGTTCCTGGATGCGCTTGGCGCCGGCGCGAAGCATGTCCGGAGTTGAGACGTAGACCAGGCTGCCGTCACCGAAGTTCACGCTGCCGCAGTCCAGCGTGCAGATGTCCGGAGCGACCTGCTCGACGTGCGCGAGCCGAGTGACGCCGTCGACAAGGTCGGTTCCCGGTGCAAAGCCACTAGGGTCGTCCGGGTCGAGGAACAGGTCGCCGCCCATTCCAGCAGTGGTGTTGATGACCACGTCGACGCCGCTGTCGCGCACCCGCTCGACCGTCTCGCGGTAGAGGTCGACGTCGCGCGAGCCCTTGCCTGTCAGCGGGTCGCGCACGTGGATGTGCACAATTGTCGCCCCGGCCTTGGCCGACGCGATCGCAGAATCGGCGATCTGCTCTGGGGTGACCGGCACGTGTTCAGACTTGCCGACCGTGTCACCGGCACCGGTGAGTGCGCAGGTCAACATAACTTTTTTGGTCATCGTGAGCATGGTGCAGTGGCTCCTTCAGTCGTAGGTGGGCACGCCGGCTCGCGTGCCGATGTCGGTCAGCGCCAGATAGGACAGGTCGCGCCATTGGCGATCGGCCAGCGCATCGGCGTACGGCCACTGCGAAGTCTTCACGACAACGGTCCGCGCCGCTCGATCCACGTAACAGAACTGGCCCCGACTGCCGTCGGCGCTGACCTGGTGAGCGTCATCGTCCAGCAACCACCAGTGATAGCCGAACCCCACGTGCGTGCTGATCGAGCTCGGCAGCCGCCCCGGGCGTAGGAACGGTAGGGACGGGGTGGACGCGGCCTGGACCCAGTCCTCATCCAGGACCCGGTGGACCTCGTCCTGCCACCACGTCGTGCCGTCCACCTGCAGCAGGCCGACTTTGACCCAGTCCCGGGCGGTCGCGGCGAGACCACCACCGGCAAGTGCCACACCGCTGTCGTCGACTGCCACGACGGCGGACGCGGCGCACCCCAGATCCGCCCACAACTCGCCGACCGCAGCGCCGTAGCGCACCTCGGTCGCGCATTCACGTACCCAGTCGAGCACCTGGGAGTCCGCAGTGCAGTAGGCGTAGCGACTGCCCGGGGCAGCATCGGGTCGGATCTGGGTCAGGATGTCGCGCGAGCACCCCCCAGAACCCTGGAAGGCCGCGAGCAGACGGGTGGCCCGACTGGTGGTGTCCCGGTAGTCCTCGGTCCAGTCGACCCCGGAGGTCATCGTCAGCAGCTGCCCGACCTGGACGCCGTCGTAACCGGATCCGGCCAGTTCGGGTACGTGGTCGATAACTTGGTCCGACAGCCGCAACGCCCCATCGCGTACAGCCATCCCCACCAGATGCGCGAGGACCGACTTACTCATCGACGCCCCCAGCAGCAGACTCTGCGGCGTGACGCCGTTGGCGTACCACTCGTGCACCACGTGCCCCTGCGCTGCGACGACCAGGCACGTGCCGCGCGTCTCGGCGAGGAACTGCGCGAGGGTGAACGAGGTGCCGGCGCCCATCACCGTCACGTCGAGCGACTGCAGTTGCTCGGTGAGCGGTTGCGGTCTGCCTGCCGGGATTGTGAGATATCGGCGACCGGTCTCTGCCTGCGGATCGACGAACGTCATATCGGCTGGACCCGAGCCCGGGTGAACGGTCGCGGGAGGGTCGGTCAACGAACCCGCTCCACAACGCTCGGCGTGTTCGCGATCAACCTGCGCGTGTAATCGTTCTTCGGGCGCTCCATCACGTCGACGACAGATCCCGACTCGACAACTCGACCCTCGCTGAGCACCTGGACACGGGCCGCTATCGAGCGCACGAGGGCCAGGTTGTGAGTCACGAACAGCATGCTGATCTGCCGGCTCTCCCGTAATTCGTCCAGCAGCGCCACGATCGATCCCTGCACGGAGACATCCAGCGCTGAGGTGACTTCGTCACAGATCAGCAGGTCCGGCTCGGCGGCGAGAGCTCGGGCAATGGCGACCCGCTGCCGCTCCCCGCCTGAGAGCCGGTCGGTCTGCAGATCGAGCACAGCTGGGCCTAACGAGACAGCTTCGAGGAGATCGACGACACGATCGGTGGCGTTCTTGCCCTTTGCGATACCGAAGAGTTCCATCGGGCGACGCACGATCTGACCGATCGTCAACCGCGGGTTCAGCGACAGGTAAGGATTCTGGAAGATGTACTGGATTCGCTTGCGGTCCTCTTCGGAACGCGAGCGCGCTCCCCTACCGAGGGCTCGACCCTCGAAATTGATCTCGCCCGTCCACTGTTTGTGCAACCCGCCGACGCAGCGGGAGATCGTGGTCTTACCCGAGCCGGACTCACCCACGAGTGCAACCACCTCGGCCTTCGCGACGTCGAAATTGACGTCGTACACGACCTTCTTACGGCCGTAGAACACGTCGAGGCCCTCGATCCTCAGGACGATCTCGCGGTTCCGGTCCGGGTCCGCGTCGGGAATCCGACCCTCGTTGATGTCCCATCCGCCGATCTCGCCGATTCGGAAGCACTTGGCGACGTGGTCGTCTCCCACCACGACATCCGGTGGCTCGGACTCGGCGCACCGGGGCTGGGCGACGACGCACCGATCGTGGAACCGGCACCCGCTGGGTCTGCGGCTGGGGCCGGGGGTGTTGCCCGGGATCCCCTTCAGCGCGCGCGCAGCCGACAGGTGCGGGATGGCGTCCAGCAGAGCCCGCGTGTAGGGGTGGGCGGGTTCACGGAACAGAACCTCTCGGGGCGCGAGCTCGATGATCTGACCTGCGTACATGACGGCGACGCGGTCGGCAATGTTCGCGATGACTGCGAGGTCGTGGGTGACGTACAGGGCCGCGACCTGGTGGGCCTTGCACAGGCGGCCCATGGTCTCCAGGACCATGCCCTGTGTCGTTACGTCCAAGCCGGTGGTCGGCTCGTCGAGGACGAGCACCTTGGGTCGGGGCAGGAACGCCATCGCGAGGGCGACCCGCTGCACCTGCCCCCCAGAAAGTTGGTGGGCATAGCGGGACAAGAACTCGTCGTCGCTGGGCAGCCCTACCTCCTCCAGACCCTTACGTGCCCACTTCAGCCGATCCTCCTTGGTGCCGACCCCGCGCAATTCGAGCAGTTCGACCAGCTGGGGTCCGATCCGGATGGCCGGGTTCAACGCGGAGGCCGGATCCTGGGGTACGTAGGACAGTTGCATACCACGCAGGACACGCATGTCCTTCCAGCCCAGCGACAACACGTCCTGGCCCTTGAAGGTCACGGTGCCGCGCTCGATAGCCGCGCCGCGTCGGGTGTAACCGAGGACGGCCATGCCGACGGTGGTCTTGCCCGATCCGGACTCACCGACCAGCCCGACGATCTCACCGGCCCGCAGATCGATGCCGATCTCGTCGACGACGTCGGCTCCGGCACCCGCCAGCCCGATCCTCAGGTGCTCGATCCGACAGCCGGTCGGGTCCTCGTTCTCCGGTGCGGAATTCGTCAGTTCAACAGTGGTCATCACGCATCACCCCTTCCGGCGAGCTGGGCGACTCCGTCGGCCATGATGTTCGTGCCGATGGTGAAGATGCCGATCACGAGCACGGGGGCCAACACGCCCCAGGGTTGGACCAGGAGAGCGAGCCGGTTCTCGTTGATCATCTGACCCCAGTCCGCGGCGCCCGGGTTGGCCGAGAACCCCAGGAACCCGATGCCGGCGACCATGCCGATCGAGTAGGTGAGGCGCAGACCGGCTTCAGCGAGCAGCGGAGCGTTCATGTTCGGCAGTACTTCCGCGAGCATGACGCGTACGCGGCTCTCACCCAGCGCCTCGGCGGCGGTCACGAAGTCCCTGGAGACCAGCCCCAGAGCGACACCTCTCGCGACGCGCGCCACGCGGGGCGCGTGCGAGAACCCAACCAGCAGCACGATCAGCCACCACGTGGGCTGATCGACTGCGGACAACACCAGCAGCGCCAACAGAATCTGTGGAAACGCCAGCGCGACGTCATTCAGCCGCATGATGGCTTCGTCGATCCAGCTACCGGTGTACGCGGCGACGAGCCCGATCAGGACCCCGACGACCAGGCCGAGCACAGTCGCGAGTAGCGAGATCACCAAGATCGACCGGCCACCGTCCAACAAGCGGCTCAGTACGTCCTGACCCAGATAATCGGTACCCAGGAACGAACCCTGACCGGTGAAGGGCCGACCGACGATCGCGTTCTGCGCGTGCGGAGCGAACCACGGCCCGGCAATGGCGATCAGGGCGACCAGCAGGGTGATGACCAGCCCGATCATGAGCCGTCGCTGCTGTGCGATGGACCGCCAGGCTGACGGGGGGGCAACCGATGGGTCGGCAGGCGATGGGTCGGCAGTCGATGGGTCGGCAAGAGTGGAACTCATGACGAGATCTCCGTCCTCGCTCGGGGGGTGAACATGATGGACAGGACGTCGGCGACGAGGTTGACGACCACGTATACAGCGGCAATTGCCATTGCGAGCACCTGAACCATCGGGAAGTCGCTGTTACGAACCGAGTCCACGAGGCTTGCCCCGACCCCTGGGTAGGAGAACAGGTACTCCACGATGACCACCCCGCCGGCCAGCCAGGCCAGTTGGAGCGCAATGACCTGAATTCCCGGTACCACCGCGTTGAGCAGGGCGTGCTTGCGCAGCACCACGGATTCGGAGACGCCTTTCAGTCGTGCAAGCTCGACGTAGTCGCTGTCCAGCACCTGCAGCAGGCTGGAGCGGACGATGCGCACCACGTAAGGCGTCACCGCGACGACCAGGGTCGCGACGGGGAGGACCATCGAGGGCAAGTTGGTCCACGGCGGTGCCCCACCACCGGCGATGGTGACCGCCGGCAGCAAGTGCACGACAGTGGTGGAAAAGAGTGCGACGAAAACGATCCCCACCACGAATTCGGGCAGGCCGGCGAGCATCAGGACGATCGCCTGGATGATGTCGTCAGGGCGCCTGCCGCGGTAGTTCGCCGAGATCATCGCGATCGCGAACGCGACCGGGATCATGATGGCTGCCGAGATCAACACCAGCACGGCGCTGTTGATCATGCTGGCGCCGACCAACTCCGAAACCGGTCGCCCATTGGCGACGGAGTTGCCCAAGTTGCCCGAGAGCAGCCCCCCGAGCCAGTCGAAGTACCGCACGAACACTGACTGGTCCAGGTGCAGTTCCGCCCTGATCGAAGCGACCCGCTCGGGGCTGGTCGCGTAATCCTTGCCCAGGATCGCCCGAACAGGGTCACCGAGGGCCGACGTCGCAAGAAAGACCAGAATCGAACACAACCACAGCGTGAGCACGGCCAGGCCCAGGCGGCGCGCTATCAGGTAGGCCCAGGGCCCTGCAGTCGATCGTGTTCGCTGCGGCTCTTCCCTTTCGACGTGAACAGGTGCAGTAACGCCTACATCACTCATCGCGTCCTCATTTCACGAAAGAGACGTGCTTGAAGCCGTAGGAATCGCACGGTAGGTAACGATTTGGCTTGAGCCCCTGGACCAGGTTGGAATAGGCGTCGACCTGGCGTTTGAAACCCCAGATGATGTACCCGCCGCTGTCGTATTCGATCTGCTGGGCCTGCCGCAGCAATGCGGTGCGGGGAGCTTCTTTGATCGTTCTACTGGCACGCCCGACCAGATCGTTGAACTTTGGATTCTTCCAGTGCGTTTCGTTGTACGCCGCGCCCGGCAACGTGCACGAAGAAGCCTGAGGTATGTAGTTGCGAGTTGCCCAGAAGTCTTGGGCGAAATCCCATTTCAGGTACTGCGCGCCATAGAAGATGGTGGGGTCGGCCTTGGTGAGTTTGACCTTGATGCCGACGCCACGTGCCTGAGCTGCGAACAGATTGGCCGCTTCCACTCCCCCTGCACCGACCGCCGTCGATGTCACCAGTTCCACTGACAGGTCACTCTTACCGGCACTCT
>JAABUM010001399.1_pt1 | contig 35620 bp, 31 predicted proteins | sample 5559161 | NCBI WGS metagenome assembly JAABUM01 (sample SAMN10711868, study PRJNA513369) | rock metagenome | isolation source: Antarctica rocks | place: Antarctica: Victoria Land, Siegfried Peak nord
CCAGATCGTCGCTAACGCTTCTCGTGTCAATGGCGAGCACCTGCGGCGCTCGCTCCCAGCTCGTCGCTAACGCTTCTCGTGTCAATGGCGAGCACCTGCGGCGCTCGCTCCCAGCTCGTCGCTAGCGCTTCCCTCGCTGGCGCGTGGGACCGCCGTGACTAGTCCCGCCCCGGCTCCGACGCGACGGGCAACGCTGCGCAGTCCGCCAGGCGGAGCAGCACGAGGGCGTGGGTTTGATGGCGAAGCCAGCCCCGGCGAGGCCCGCAGGGCCGAGTGGGGCCAGCAAGCGTCCGCCAGGCGGAGCAGCACGAGGGCGTGGGTTTCATGGCGAAGCCAGCCCCGGCGAGGCCCGCAGGGCCGAGTGGGGCCAACGAGCAGTCCGCCAGGCGGAGCAGCACGACGACGTGGGTTTCATGGCGAAGCCAGTCCCCGGCGAGGCCGCAGGCCGAGCGGGACCAGCAGCAACGGCCAGCGATATAGCCTCGCCGCCATGCCGCAACCGCCGTCGATCTCGCCCGAACAGCGCCAAGCCGCCTTGGCGAAGGCCGGTGTCGTCCGGCGGGAGCGGGCCGAGCTGAAGGAGCGGCTCAAGATGGGCACGATCACCCTGGGCGAGCTGCTCCAGGAGGCGGAGTCGAACGAGACCATCGCCAAGACCAAGGTGTTGGCCGTGGTCGAGTCGCTGCCCAAGGTCGGCAAGGTCGCCGCTCGGCGGGCCATGGAGGAGATCGGCATCGCCGAGACCCGACGCATCCAGGGCCTCAACGACCGCCAGCGCCAGGCGCTGCTCGAGAAGTTCGCGGGTGGCCGCTGAGCCCCAGGCCCAGCCGCTGGTGATCGTGGTGTCCGGCCCCGGTGGCGTCGGGAAGGGCACCATCCTCGGGCGCCTCCTCGCCGAGGACCCCGATCTGTGGCTGAGCCGGTCCTGGACCACCCGGGCGCAGCGGCCCGGAGAGGCCCACGACGCTTACCACTTCGTCACCCCCGAACAGTTCCAGGCCCGCGTCGACGCCGGCGCGTTCCTGGAGTGGGTGGAGTTCCTCGATTACCGGCAGGGCACCCCGTCCCCTGCGCCGCCGCCGGGCAAGGACATCGTGTTCGAGATCGACGTAGAAGGTGCCCGCCAGGTGCACGCCATGCATCCCGACGCCGTGCTGGTGTTCGTCGACGCCCCCAGCAAGGACGAGCAGCGGCGGCGGCTCCGCCAGCGGGGGGACAGTGAGGAGAAGGTCGCTAGCCGCATGGCCAAGGGTGAGCAAGAGAGGACCGGAGCAAAGGCCCTGGGCGCGGTGACGGTGGTCAACGACGACTTGGATCGTGCCGTCGCCCAGGTCCGCTCGCTGGTGGCCGCCGCCCGGTCGCGGCGATAGCGGTGCATCTTTGATGCCTGAAGATCCCGTTCGGCCGACTGAGAACGTGGGCGCAGGGAAATAGGGGGATTGCGGTGAGTACCGAAACGCGTCGCCCGCGGCCGACCGGGCGAAGCCGCGCAGCTCGGGCGGCGGACCGCCGGGTGGGCGGCGCGCTGCGAGCCGGTGGGCTGGCTGCCCTGTTGTGGCCATTCACCATGCTGGTCGCGGCCCGGTGGTTGATCGGCCCGGTGTTGGCCGCGGTCGTGACCTGGTCGCTGCTCCAGGCTCGTCACGGCTTCACCGACGGTCGCGCCAAAGCACGGCTGGATCGGTGCCTCGACCTGGTGATCGCCATCGACGTGCTGCTTCTGCTCCAGATGGTCTTCGCCGATCGGCCGGCCTGGTCGACCCCATGGATGGCGGCGTTGGCGCTGACGGCCACGGTCACCTACGCCGGCGGGGTCACCGACGAGGCTGCGGCCCGGGGTCGGCCCCGGCTGAGCACCGACCTGCGTCGCGCCCGGACCATCCTGTGGCTGGCGTTGATACCCGCCTTCCTGGTGATCGCGTGGGGGCCGCTGGCCATGCACCGACGGATCGGTGGCAGGGGCGGCCTTCCCGTCGCCGGCATCTGGTACGCCCCCGACCGGGGCTGGGTACTGGCGGCCGGGGTCGTCGTGATCCTTCTGGGCGCCGGCCTGGCCGCATTGACCGTCGCCGGCCACCGCTTGCGGATAGCGATCAGCCGATCGACGGTTGGTAAGCTGTGACGTTCCCTACCGACCCTGGAGCGTTCCTGACGATGGCCTGGCAACACGACGCGATGATGAACCCGCCAATCGAGGGTCTTCTCACTCGAGCCGGTTCCAAGTTCCGCCTCGTGACCCTGGGCGCCAAGCGGGCGCGGCAGATCAACTCCTACTTCGGCCAGCTCGGCGAAGGTTCCGGCCAGATCGTCCCGCCCCAGGTCAACTCCACCGCCCGCAAGCCGCTCTCCATCGCCTTTGAAGAGATCGAGGCCGACAAGATCGTGCCCGTCGAAGCTCCCGACGAAGAGGAGCTGGCCCGGATCGAGGCCGAACTCGCAGCCGAGGCCGAAGCCGAGTCCCCGGCGCTGGCCGCGGTGCCCGCCGAGGGCGCCCCGGTCGAGTAGCCCTTCCGGGCACCGACCAACTCACCCGATCAGCGTGCTTCCAGACCGCCGCATAGTGCTCGGGGTGTCCGGCGGCATCGCCGCCTACAAGGCGGTCGAGGTCTGCCGACGGCTGGTCGACGCCGGCGCCCACGTGATCCCGGTCATGACCGAAGGCGCGACCCACTTCGTCGGCCCGACCACCTTCTCGGCGCTGGCGTCGGAGCCGGTCCAGACCTCGCTGTGGCGTGAGCACGACCCCATCCCCCACACCCGGCTCGGCCAGTCCGCCGACCTGGTGCTCGTGTGCCCCGCCACCGCCCGGCTGCTGGCCGCCTACCGCGTGGGCCTCTCCGACGACCTGCTCACCGCCACGCTCCTGGCCACCAGAGCTCCGGTGGTCGTGTGCCCGGCCATGCACACCGAGATGTGGCAGCACCCCTCGGTGCAGGACAACTTGTCCGTGCTGGCCGAACGCGGCGTGCACATCGTGCCGCCCGAACGAGGACGCCTGGCCGGCGGCGACGTCGGAGCCGGGCGTCTAGCCAGCCCCGAGGTCATCGTGGCCGCGGTCCACAGCATCCTCGGTGGGGTGGGCGACTTGGCCGGCCTGGACGTGCTGGTCACCGCCGGCGGCACCCGCGAGCCCATCGACGCCGTCCGCTTCGTCGGGAACCGCTCGTCGGGCAAGCAGGGCCATGCGCTGGCCGCCGCCGCCCACGCCCGAGGCGCCCACGTCACCCTGGTGACCACCACGGGTCTGGCTGCGCCGCCCGGTGCCGACGTGATCCGGGTCGAGACGGCTGCCCAGATGGAAGAGTCCGTGCTCGACCGCAGCGCCACCGCCGACGTGGTGGTGATGGCGGCGGCGGTGGCCGACTTCCGTCCCGTCGACGTGGCCGCCGGAAAGATCAAGAAGGACCAAGGGGTCCCGTCCGTCACCTTGGAACCGACCACCGACATCCTGGCCTTGCTCGGCAAGCACAAGCGGCCCGGCCAGACGCTGGTCGGTTTCGCCGCCGAGACCACCGATGTGGCCGCCAACGCCGTCGAGAAGCTGGCCCGCAAAAGCGTCGATCTCATGGTCGCCAACGACGTGTCCGCCCCCCAGGTCGGGTTCGATCACGACACCAACCAGGTGGTGGTCCTGTCGGCGGCGGGCGTGGAGCAAGATGTAGCCCTCACCGGCAAGCGAGCAGTGGCGGACGCCGTGCTCGACGTGGTGGTCCGCCACCGCGCCGCCGCTTCGCCGGACGACAAGTCCTGAACACCGACCAGCCCTGAACCCAGACCAGCACGCCCATCGGCAAGGAGCGTTCCAGTGACCAGCTTCACCTTCACCTCGGAGTCCGTGACCGAGGGCCATCCCGACAAGATGGCCGACCAGATCTCCGACGCAATCCTCGACGCCATCCTCGAACAGGACCCCCAGGCCCGGGTGGCCTGCGAAACCATGGTCACCACCGGCCTGGCCATGGTGGCCGGCGAAATCACCACTTCAGCCTATGTAGAGATACCCAAGGTCGTGCGCCAGACGATCAACGAGATCGGCTTCGACAACGCCGCCACCGGCTTCGACGGCAACACCTGCGGCGTGGTCACCTCGATCGACCCGCAATCGCCCGACATCGCCCAGGGTGTCGACACCGCCTTTGAGACCCGCACCGGCAAGTCCGGCGAGGACATCTTGAACAGCCAGGGGGCCGGCGACCAGGGGATGATGTTCGGCTACGCCTGCAACGACACCGAGGACTTGATGCCCATGCCGGTGTGGCTGGCGCACCGCCTGGCCCACCGCCTATCCGAGGTCCGCAAGGCCGGCATCCTTCCCTACTTGCGCCCGGACGGGAAGACCCAGGTGACCCTCGAATACGCCGATGGCAAACCGGTCGGGCTCAAGACCGTGCTCATCTCCACCCAGCACCAGCCTGGACTGGACAGTGAGACGCTGATCAAGCCCGACCTGGTGGAGCACGTCATCCGCCCGCTCATCCCGACCCAGTTCGCCGACGACGACGTGCGAGTCCTGGTCAACCCCACCGGCACGTTCGAGTTGGGCGGCCCTCACGCCGACTGCGGGCTCACCGGCCGCAAGATCATCGTCGACACCTACGGCGGGTGGGCTCGCCACGGCGGCGGCGCCTTCTCCGGCAAGGACCCGTCCAAGGTCGACCGCTCCGCCGCCTACGCCGCCCGCTGGGTGGCCAAGAACCTGGTGGCCGCCGGCGCCGCCGACCGCTGCGAGGTGCAGGTCGCCTACGCCATAGGCGTGGCCAGGCCGGTCTCGCTGCTGGTCGAGACCTTCGGCACCGAGACCGTCGACCCCGTCAAGATCTCCGAGACCGTGCAGGACGTCTTCGACCTGCGGCCCGCCGCCATCGTCCGCGACCTCGATCTGCGCCGCCCCATCTACCAGAAGACCGCCGCCTACGGGCACTTCGGCCGCTCCGACCAGAGCTTTCCCTGGGAAGAGCTGAACCGGGTCAAGGACCTCGAGTCGGCATTGGGGCTGTAATCGTTCGGCAACCGGAGGTTGCACGAACGAGGTCCCGTTGACCGCCTGCGGCCGACGCTGTCGTATTCGGGTAAGCGCCGGCCCTTCGCCGGGAACTACTGAGCCTTGATCGCGCGGGTTTTGCCGGAGGGGCCGATCGACAAGACCTTCGACTACCTGGTTCCGGAAGACCTCCGGGTTCAGGTGCACGTTGGCACAAGGGTCCGGGTCGCCTTGCACGGGCGGCGCATCGGGGGGTGGGTGGTCGAGGTCGGGACCGAACCGCCGGCCGGCGTCTCGCTCAAGCCGCTGGCCAAGGTGACCGGGCACGGGCCTTCGGCCGAGCTGCTCGATCTGGCCGGCTGGGCGGCCTGGCGTTGGGCTGGCCGCCGCTCCCAACTGCTGGCCACCGCCTCGCCGCCGGCGGCGGTGCGCACCCTGCCTCGGCTTTGGGCGCCGGATGACGACAGCCGAGGCACTGACGGCCTCGGCCCACCATCCGACCTGTGGATCGCCGACGGGCTGAGCCTCGAACGGGGTGTCCTGCGGCTCGGCCCGCTGGCTGACCGCTACCCGCTGGTCGCCGCGGCGGTGGCTTCGGCCCTCGGCAGGGGCGGGCAGGTGCTGGTGCTGTGCCCCACCGTCGGCGAAGCGGCGCGCCTGAGTCGACGCCTTCAGCGCGCCGACGTGTTCACTGCCATGGTCGCCGACCACGATCGCCCGCCTCGCCAGGTGGCGGGGGAGTGGGCGAGCGCCGCCGCTGGCGCCACCGCGGTGATCGGCTCCCGGGCGGCGGCGTGGGCACCGGCCGCCAACCTGGTGCAGGCCGTGGTGCTGGACGAGCACGACGACGGCTACCAGCAGGAGCAGGCGCCGACCTGGCACGCCCGCGACGTGGTGGCCGAACGCTGCCGCCGCGCCGGCGCCCGCTGCCTGCTGGTGTCACCGTGCCCGAGCCTCGAAGCATTGGCGTGGGGTGAGCTGGTGGCGCCGGACCGCTTGGCGGAGCGGGCGCAGTGGCCCTCCTTGGAAGTGGTCGATCGCCGGGACGAGGAACCAGGACGGGCCGGGCTGTACGCCCCCCGCTTGGTCGAGCTGCTGCGAGGCGACGGTCACGTGGTGTGCGTGCTCAACCGTGCCGGCCGGGCCAAGCTGCTGGCCTGCACGGCCTGCGGGGAGCTGGCCCGGTGCGATCGGTGCGGTGCTGCGGTCGCCCAGCCGAGGCCCGGCGCACTGCAGTGCCGGCGCTGCAGCACCGAGCGGCCCGAGGTGTGCCTCCACTGCGGCGCCACCCGGTTCAAGAACCTGCGGGTCGGTGTGACCCGGGCACGGGAGGAGCTCGAGGCCCTGGTGGGCGAGCCGGTGCAGGAGGTGGCGGCCGGCTCGGCTGAAGCCATTACCGCCCGGGTGGTGGTCGGCACCGAGGCTGTGCTGCACCGGGTGGACCGGGCCGACACCGTCGCCTTCCTCGATGTCGACCAGGAGCTGACCGCCTTCCGCTACCGCACCGTCGAGCAGGCGCTCGGTTTGCTGGCCCGGGCGTCTCGGCTGCTGCGGGCCAGCCGGGGGCGGCTGCTGGTGCAGACCCGCCAACCCGGGAACCTGGTCCTGGCCGCAGTGGCCCATGCCGACCCCGGGCGGGTAGCCGTTGCCGAGCTGCCGATGCGAGCGGCCATGCGGTTCCCGCCCACCCACGCCTTGGCGGTGGTCAGCGGGGCGGCGGCGGCGGCCTTTGTCGACGCTCTCGGCCGGCCCAAAGACGTAGAGGTGCTCGGCCCCACCGACGGCCGCTGGCTCGTGCGGGCCGAAAACCATCAAACCCTTTGCGACGCCCTGGCCGCCACACCGAGACCCACCGGCCGCCTGCGCATCGAGGTCGACCCGCTCGGCATCTGAGCCGTTGGTCCGCAAAGCCAGCCCCGGCAAAGGCGGAGTCCGAGTGGGACGGGCGGTTCAAGGGTGAGGCTGCGCAGTCCGCCAGGCGGAGCAGGCCCGAGACCGCGGGTTTCATGGCGAAGCCAGGCCCGGTGAGGCTGCCAGGCCGAGCGTGGACCGGCCAGCACAGTGCTCGCATCAACGCGAGGGGTCGGCAATAGGGTGCAGCCATGGAGCGCCGCATCTTCGGGCTCGAGAACGAATACGGCGTCACCTGCACCCTCCGCGGCCAGCGCCGCCTCAGCCCGGACGAGGTCGCCCGCTACCTGTTCCGCCGGGTCGTGTCATGGGGCCGTTCGAGCAACGTGTTCCTGGCCAACGGCGCCCGCCTGTACCTCGACGTCGGCAGTCACCCGGAGTACGCCACCCCCGAGTGCGACTCGGTCCGAGATCTGGTGGTCCACGACAAGGCGGGCGAGCGGATACTCGAGGACTTGCTGGGCGCGGCCGAGACCCGGCTGCGTGAAGAGGGCATCCGCGGTGTCATCTATCTGTTCAAGAACAACACCGACTCGGCCGGCAACAGCTACGGCTGCCACGAGAACTACCTGACCAGCCGGCGTGACGACTTCGGCCACTACGCCGAGGTGCTGATCCCGTTCCTGGTCAGCCGCCAGATCTACGCCGGCGCCGGCAAGGTGCTGCAGACCGCCCGTGGCGCCATGTTCTCCATGAGCCAGCGCGCCGAACACATCTGGGAAGGCGTCAGCAGCGCCACCACGCGCAGCCGACCGATCATCAACACCCGCGACGAGCCCCACGCCGACGCCGAGCGTTACCGGCGCCTGCACGTCATCGTCGGTGACTCCAACATGAGCGAGTACGCCACCTTCCTCAAGGTCGGTGCCACCAGCCTGCTGTTGCGGATGCTCGAAGAGCCCAACGTGGTGCTCCGGGACATGACCCTCGAGAACCCCATCCGGGCCATCCGCGAGATCAGCCACGACATCACCTGCACCCGCAAGGTGCGGCTGGCCAACGGCCGCGAGGTCAGCGCCCTGGACATCCAGAACACCTACCTCGAGCGGGCCATCCGCTACGCCGAGACCCACAGCCTCTCGACCCAGGAGAAGCAAGCCCTCGACATGTGGGAGCACTGCCTGGTCCGCATCGCCGACGACCCCCTGACGCTCGGTCGAGAGTGTGACTGGGTGACCAAGCACAACCTCATCGAGTCCTACCGTGATCGCCACGACCTGCCCCTCAGCCACCCCAAGGTGGCCCTCATGGATCTGCAGTACCACGACGTCGACCGCAGCCGAGGCCTCTACTACCGGATGCAGGCCCGCGACTTGGTTGAACGGGTGTGCACCGACGCCGAGATCGAACTGGCCATCGACGAGCCGCCCCAGACCACCCGCGCCCGCCTCCGCGGGGAGTTCATCCGCCGGGCCAAGCAGCGCAAGCGCGACTACACCGTCGACTGGGTGCACCTGAAGCTCAACGATCAGGCCCAGCGCACGGTGCTGTGCAAGGACCCGTTCAAAGCGCACGACGAGCGGGTCGAGAAGCTCATCGCCTCGCTGTAGGCACTGCCAATGACCCGAGAAGGTGCGGTTACGCCGACCCTCAAGTGGCGGGGGGGTGCCCGAGGGGGGAGGCACCTGGCTCCCCCCTCGGCCTGGCCGGATCCGGCTCCGCCGGTCGGGCCAGCGAAGAAAAGCGCGGCCGTCGGCCGCTCCGCCCAAACTCGACCGGCAACCTCCGGTTGCCGGTCGACGTAATGCCTCAGTTCCGCACCGGCGAGGTCACTGAGGTGTTGGTCGAACGACCGGGCCTGCAAAGGGTTTCCACCACCCAGGGCCGGGCCTATGTGCTCACCCAACTCACCGGCACCGTCGCCGTCGGCGACCAGGTGGTGCTCAACACCACCGCAGTGGCGCTAGGGCTGGGGACCGGTGGCTGGCACGTGGTGCACTGGAACCTGGCCCGCACCGAGCTCGACCAGCCCGGACGGGGTCACATCATGAAGCTGCGCTACACCAGCCTGCAGGCCGACACCGGTGCCGCCGAGGAGGACGGCCCCCTGCCGTTGGCCCCGGGGCTCGAAGGCCTGCCCGTGGTGGCCTGCTCGTTGCACAGCCAGGTGGGCGCGGTGGTGTCAGCCATCACCGCCGAACGGCCGGGCACGCGGGTGGCCTACGTCATGACCGATGGAGCCGCCCTCGGCTTGGTGATGAGCGACCTGGTCGCCGGCCTGCAGGAGCGGGGTCTGTTGGCCGGCACCGTTACCGCCGGCCACGCCTTTGGCGGCGACCTCGAAGCGGTGACCGTCGCCTCGGCCCTGTTGCTGGCGCGGGACCGCTTCGACGCCGAAGCGGTGGTGATGGGCATGGGGCCCGGGGTGGTCGGTACCGGCACCCCGACGGGCACCACTGCGCTGGAGGTGGCGGGGCTGCTCGACACGGCCAGCTGGTTGGGGGCGACCCCGATCGCCTGCCTGCGGGTGTCCGACAGCGACGCCCGTCAACGGCACCGGGGGGTGAGCCACCACACCCGCACCGCCCTGGACGCCGCCTTTGCCCGGGTCGTGGTGGCGGCGACGCCGTCGCTGATGAGCGAGCTGGGTGACGTGCCGGCCCGGCACCGGATCGAGGTGGTGGCCGATGTTCCGGACCTGACCACCGTCCTGGCTGCCCTCGACATCTCCCTCACGACCATGGGCCGGGGCCCCGACCAGGAGCCCCGATTCTTCGAGGCGTGCGCCGCCGCCGGCGCCCTGGCCGCTCGATCGGCCGAGCTGCGAGCCGGCGCCGCCCCTACCATCCCCGAGTGGCCAAGCTCGAGCGACTGCTGAACCTGACGGCCGCCCTGCTCGCCACCGAGCGGCCCCTCACCGCCGAACAGCTCCACGCCCGGGTGCCGGGCTACCCCGAGGATCGGGTGGCGTTCAAGCGGGCATTCGAGCGGGACAAGGAAGCCCTCCGAGAGATGGGGTTGCCGCTGGCGCCGGAGGTCATCCGCGGATCGGAACCGCCGGTCGACGGCTACCGCATCCATCAAGACCAGGCCTTCCTGCCCGACCCCGAGCTGGAGCCCGACGAGCTGGCGGCCCTGCACCTCGCCGCCTCTGTCGTCCGGCTCGAAGGGGTCGACGGGCTGGAGGCGTTCTGGAAGCTGGGCGGGGTCGCCGCCGGCGAGGAGACCGGCGACGCGGGGCCCTCAGTGGCGCCGCTGCCCGCCGACGCCAACTTGGTGGCGCTGTTCGCCGGGGTCGCAGGTCGCCGGCAGGCCACGTTCCGCTACCGGGGCGCAGCTCGCCTGGTGAACCCTTACCGCCTCGACTTCCAGCGGGGCCACTGGTACCTGTTGGCCTACGACACCAGCCGGGCTGACGAGCGCGCCTTCCGCCTGGACCGAGTCGAGGGAAAGGTCGAGCTGGGCGACCGCCCCGCCGCCTTCGAGCGTCCCGAGGGAGCTGTCGCCGGGCTCCGGCTGTCGCCTTGGCAACTGGGCGAGGAGGAGCCCGTGATCGCCCGGGTGCTGGTCGACGCCGTCCAGGCCCCTTCGGCGGTGCTGACGGTGGGGGAGGAGGCGTTGGCCGAACGGCGCCCCGACGGCTCGGTGGTGTTGGAGTTGCCCGTCACCAACGTCGACGGCTTCCGCAGCTTCGTGCTGGGCCTGCTCGACCATGCCGAAGTCCTGGCGCCACCCGAGCTCCGCGCCGACGTGGTGGCGTGGCTCGAGGCCATGCAGGCGGCACCCGGGTGACGCCCCCCAGCCCGACCGGGGCCGACCGCCGGCCGCGGGCCAGCTCCGGCAGCCGGCTGCAACGGCTGCTGGCGCTGGTGCCGTGGGTGGCCGCCCAGGACGGCCCCCACATCGCCGAGGTCTGCCAGCGGTTCGGGGTGACGCCGGCCCAACTGGCCGCCGACTTGGAGGTGGTGTTCCTGGTGGGTCTGCACCCCTTCACCCCCGACCAGCTAATCGAGGCCACCATCGAGGACGACCGGGTCTGGATCCGCTACGCCGAGATGTTCGCCCGGCCGCTGCGGCTCCAGCCGGAGGAGGCGCTGACCCTGGTGGCCGCCGGGCAGGGCCTGCTAGCGGTACCCGGCGCCGACCCGGCCGGCCCCCTGGCCCGAGGGCTGGCCAAGCTGGCCGGTGTCATGGGCATAGACGCTTCCGACCTGCTCGACATCGACTTGGGCGAGATGAACCAGCGGATCTTCGACCGGCTCGGTACCGCCGTGGCCGAGCGCCGCTCGGTCGAGCTCGACTACTACTCCTTCGGGCGCGACGTGCGCAGCCAGCGCATCGTCGACCCTTGGCAAGTGGTGGCCGACCAGGGCCAGTGGTACCTGCGGGGCTGGTGCCACCAGGCCGGAGGCGCCCGCTCCTTCCGCGTCGACCGCATCGCCGGTGCCACCGTCCTGCAGGAGCGCGACGAGCCGTTCATTGATCCTCCCACCAACGCGTCGACCACCCGGTTCCGTCCCGACGACGACCAACCTCGGGTCACCCTCGCTCTGGATCGCTCGGCGCGCTGGGTGGCCGAGTCCTACCCGGTGGACCCGCCGGTCGAGCAGCCCGACGGCGGCCTGCTGGTCACCCTCCCGGTGACCGAACGGCCGTGGCTCGACCGCCTGCTCTTGCGCCTCGGGCCGGCGGCCGAGGTGGTCGACATCGACCCGAGCCTCGGTGACCCCGGTCGCGCGGCGGAGGTGGCCGGACGGGTGCTGCGCCGGTACCGAGCGGGAGGAGCCAGCCAGTAGCGTTCAGGGGTGACCGAGGCGCCAACGGCGGATATGGACGAGCCGGCCGATCCCGTCCCGCCGCCCGGCATACCCTATGACCAGGGACAGGCCAGCGACGCGGACCCACCGCGGCAGGACGCCAAGAGCTCCGGCCGCAACGTCGCTGAATGGGTGATCGTGCTGGTCGGGGCAGTGCTGATCGCTGGTCTCATACGCGCATTGCTCTTCCAGGCGTTCTACATCCCGTCACCGTCCATGAACCCCACGCTGGTCCAGAACGACCGGGTGATCGTCAACAAGCTCAGCTACCGGTTCCACGACGTCCATCGAGGCGACGTGATCGTGTTCTCCCGGCCGCCCGGCGTGCCCAAGGAGGACAAGGACCTCATCAAGCGGGTCGTGGGGCTACCCGGCGAGACCGTCTCGCTCAGCGGCGGGCGCGTCTACATCAATGGCAAGGCCCTTTCCGAGCCGTACACGGCCAAGGGCTCGACCTCCGATCCGCTGAACTACCCGACCTGCACCACCGACCTGTCCAAGCCCTTGGTCGTACCCAGGAACACGGTCTTCGTCATGGGCGACAACCGCAACCAGTCCCTGGACGGCCGCTGTTTCGGCCCCATCCCTCAAAGCCACATCGTCGGCCGCGCCTTTGTCCTCATCTGGCCCCTAAACGACCTCAGCTGGTTGTAAAGGGGTTTCGTTCGGCAACCAGAGGTTGCCGAACGAGTTGATTTGAGCGGCCTACGGCCGCGCCGTCTTCGCTGGCCCGACCGGCAGAGCCGGATCGGGCCAGAGCGAGGGGGGACGCAGGAGCCTCCCCCCTCGGGCTCCCCCCGCCGCACTGGATCGAAATCACTCGGTGCCTATTCCGAAGATTTTTTCGGCGGCGTCGCGCATGCGGTCGGTGTGGTCGCTGTAGACGGCGTCGATGCCCATGTCGAACAGGGCGTTCAGGATGCGGTCGTGCTGCGCATCCCAGCCGAAGCAGAGCACCTCGAACCGGTGGAACAACGTGGTCAGGCCGCCGGTCCATTCGCTGTGGTGCAGGTTCACAGCGTCGATGCCGGAACGCGAGAGCTCTGACGCCTCGCGCTCGGGACCATCCCCCATGCGCTTCAGGCGCGTCGAGTCAACTGCATTGACCGCTTCGTCGCTCCGCTTCCACGAGCGAAGCAGGTCGTGGTCGTCGTGGCACAGCCACAACCGCTCCCGCGCCATGCCCCCGGCCTGGCGGGCCACCGCCATGACGGTGGCGGCGGCGGCGGGATCCTTGACGTCTAGCGACAGGTCGTAATCGGTCCCGCACTCGTCGTAGAGCTGTTCGAGCGTCGGGATGTGGGGCGGGAGGTCGGCCCAGTTGACGCTGGCGATCGCCTTGCGCCGCAGAGCCGGCCCCACGACCCCGTCATGGTCGAGCACGGCCACGCCGTCGGCGGTCAGCCAGACGTCGCTCTCCAAGCCGCTGGCTCCCAGCCGCAGGCCCAGCGTGAACGCCTCCAAGGTGTTCTCCGGCGCATGGGCCCGGGCGCCGCGGTGGGCGAAGGTGATCGGCGGGTTCCTCAGCGACGGGAGCCGGGTGCTCACGAGCGTCCCCTTGGCGCGCGGTGATTCCTCAAGACGCCGCGCATCGTACCGACAGGTCCGAGGCGAGACGTTTGCCAGCCCACCGGAGCTCGGGAGGAGGTGTTCCCAAGATGGCCATGATCCGTGCCACCTGCCACGACTGCGGCGATGTGGAGCTGACCACCGCCGACGTCACCGTGCGGGTGTGCAGCCATGACGAGTCTGGGACCTACCGCTTCCGCTGCCCCCTGTGCCGCATGACGGTGACGAAGCCCGCCGAGCCACGGGTGGTGGAACTGCTGGCCGCCTCCGGGGTCACCATCAACCGCTGGGACCTGCCCGCCGAGCTGACCGAATCTCGCAGCGGGCCGGCCATCGACCACGACGATCTGCTCGACTTCCACGCTTTGCTCCACGGTGACGAGGCGTGGATGGAGACCATCGTGCGCATGACCGGCAAGTAGCCCGTCCTTACAGTTGGTCCATGTCGTGGCTGTGGGCGCTGCCGGTGCCGATACTTCTCGTCGGGCTGCTGGCGGCGGTTCTGCTCGCCAAGGCGGCGGCCAAGGAGCTGGAGCGGGTGGATCAAGAACAGGCTCATTGGGCGGTGCTGGGTGCCCAACTGGCTGATCTTCGGCGGCGCACCGATGAGCTAGGGCAACGTAGGCAAGAGTGGGACCGCCGGTAGGGTGTAGCGATGTTCAACGTCGGGGGCTCAGAGCTCTTGGTCATCTTTCTGGTGGCGCTCATCGTCCTCGGTCCCGAGAAACTGCCCAAGGCGGCCAAGCAGGCCGGCAACTTCTTGGGCCAAGTGCGGCGGATGTCCGACGGCTTCCGGGCCGAGCTCAAGAGCGCCATGGACGACGTGATCGAGACCGACGCCCGCACCGAGGGCGCCAAGCTTTCGACCGCCGAGCAGGCCGAACCTGAGCTGCACGAGGTCAAGGCGGTAGCCGACCCTGAGGTTCACCCCGTCGAGGAGCTGCGAGTCGTCAAGGACGACGAACGCGACGGTGACGCTGGCCACGGTGACCAGGACTCTGGTCCCGGCGTCGCCGCTGCCGGCTGACCGGGGACTCAAGGATGAGCACCCAAGTCCAGGAGGTTTCCTCCGACTCCGGCCAGATGACGCTGATAGAGCACCTGGTCGAGCTCCGCAGCCGCATCATCAAGTGCGCACTGGCCATCGCCATCGGGGCAGCTCTCGGCTGGATCGTCTACGTCCCGGTGCTTCGCTTCCTCACCGACCCGCTCCGGCAGCTCAGCAACAACAGCAGCCAGTTGTTCCCCGGCACCGGCAAGTTGCTGGCCACCGACCCGTTGGAACCGTTCGCCATCCGCATCAAGGTGTCCGCCTACCTCGGCATCTTCCTGGCCATGCCCGTCATCTTGTGGCAGTTCTGGCGGTTCATCGCGCCCGGGCTCTACTCCAACGAGAAGAAGTACGCCATGAGCTTCGTGGCGTCGGCGTTGGCCCTGTTCGCGGCCGGTTCGGCCATCGCCTACTGGACACTTCCAAAGGCGATCGACTTCCTCTCCACCGTCGGCGGAAGCGACTTCGTCAACGGCTACAGCGCCCAGAAGTACCTGATGCTCATCCTCTACATGATGCTGGCCTTCGGCGGGGGTTTCGAGTTCCCCATCGTCCTCATCTTCCTGCAGCTCGCCCATGTGGTCACCTACCAGCAACTCAACGGCTTCCGCCGTTGGGCGTATGTTCTCGTCGCGGTCTTGGCCGCAGTCATCACCCCCAGCACCGACCCGATCAGCATGTGCGCCCTGATGTTTCCCATGTGGATCTTCTACGAGGTCGCCATCCTGTTCGGCTACGTGCGCATGCGCCGCCAGCGCCGAGCCGCCGCCAAGGCCGCCGTCACCTAGTGCCCTTCGAGCTGGACCGCTTCCAGCGGGAGGCGATAGCCCAGATCGATCAGGGCCGCTCGGTCCTGGTGGCGGCACCGACCGGGGCGGGCAAGACGGTCGTGGCCGAGCACGCCGTCGAGCGGGCGCTGGGGCAAGGGCGCAAGGCCTTCTACACGACACCGATCAAAGCGCTGTCGAACCAGAAGTACGCCGACCTCATACGCACCCACGGTCCCGACCGGGTCGGCCTGCTGACCGGTGACAACGCCGTGCACGGTGACGCTCCGGTGGTGGTCATGACCACCGAGGTGCTGCGCAACATGGTGTACGCCGCCTCGCCGGCGCTGAACGGCCTCGAGGTGGTGGTGCTTGACGAGGTCCACTACCTCCAGGACGCCTACCGCGGGCCGGTCTGGGAGGAGGTCATCGTCCACCTGCCGGCGGAGGTGAAGCTGGTGTGCCTGTCGGCCACGGTCTCCAACGCCGACGAGCTGGCGGCGTGGATACAAGCGGTGCGGGGCCCGACGGCGACGGTGGTGGAGACGAACCGTCCCGTAGAGCTGGTCAACCACTACCTGGCCCGCGACAAGCACGCTCCCGAGCTGGTCATGCTGCCCACCCTGGTCGCCGGCAAGCCCAACCCGCAGTGCGAGCGCATGGACAACGAGGCGCTGTCCATGCCGCGCCACCTGCAACACCGCAACGGGGGACGGCGGCGCTTCAGCACGCCGCGCCGGGTCGAGGTGGCCGAACGTCTGGCCGACGACCAGCTCCTTCCCGCCATCTACTTCATCTTCAGCCGCAACGGTTGCCGCGACGCCGCCCGCGCCCTCACCGAGGCTGGCGTGCGGCTCACCGAACCGGGGGAGCGGCCGCGCATCCGCCAGATCGTCGAGGAGCGCACCGCCGCCCTCACCGACTCGGACTTGGACCTGCTCGACTACGACCTGTGGCTGGCCGGACTGGAACAGGGCATAGCCACCCACCACGCCGGCATGGTGCCGCCGTTCAAGGAGGCGGTCGAGGCGTGCTTCGTCGAAGGGCTGGTCAAAGTGGTCTTCGCCACCGAAACCCTGGCCCTGGGCATCAACATGCCGGCCCGGTCGGTGGTCATCGAGACGCTCACCAAGTTCACCGGCGAGCGCCACGAGTTCCTGACCCCTGCCGAGTTCACCCAGCTCACCGGTCGCGCCGGGCGGCGAGGGCTGGACCCTGTCGGCCACGCGGTCGTGCTGTGGTCGCCGTTCGTGGCGTTCGACCAGGTGGCGGCGCTGGCCCTGAGCCGCCGGTTCGCGCTGACCTCCTCGTTCCGTCCCACCTACAACATGGCCGCCAACCTGGTCCGTCGCTACCCCCGCCAGGAGGCCATGCGGCTGCTCAACCAGTCATTCGCCCAGTTCCAGGCCGACCGGTCGCTGGTCACCCTCGAACGGCGCCGCTCAGCCCGGCTGGAGCAGGTCGAAGAGCTGTCTGCCGAAACCGCTTGCGACCGGGGGGACGTAGCCGAATACCGCGCGTTGCTCCGCGCCCAGGCCGCCACGCCGCCCGTCACCGATCGGGGCCAACGGGTCGAGCGCGACCCCGACGGCGTGCACCGCTCCTTGGAGAAGCTCAAGCCCGGCGACGTCGTCGTGCTGGACGGGGACCGGTTGGCCGTGTTGACCGTGGCTCACCGGCGCGGCGGTGCCGTCAAGCTGACGCTGGTCGACCCGGACGGCCAGCCGGCGCTGCTGGGCGAGTCCGACTTCGACGAGCCGCCCCGCCGGCGGGCCACCATGACCTTGCCCGTGCCGTTCCTACCCAACGACAAGGCCTACCGGCGCTCGGTCGGCCGGTCACTGAGCAAGGTCCGGCTGGACTCCGGCCGGCGGCAGAGGTCTTTTCCCCCACCCGCTCACAACCGGCCCACCGGCGCGTCGGTGGCCCACCCCGTCGCCGGCTGCCCCGACATCGAGCTGCACCTCCGTGCCGCCGAACAGGTCGACCGCCTGTCCCGGGAGGTCACCGACCTCGAGAAGCGGATCGAGAGCCGGGGCGGCAGCATCGGTCGCCGCTTCCAGCAGGTGCTCGAACTACTCGAGTCCTTCGGTTACGTCGACCGGGACACCTGGAGGCTGACCGCCCGAGGTCGCTTGCTGTCGAGCACGTATCACGAGTCTGACCTCTTGGTGGCCGAAGCGCTCAGCCGTGGGCTCTTCGACGGCCTCGACACCGCTTCGCTGGCCGGGCTGGCGTCGTGCGTGACCTACGAACACCGCAGCAAGGAGGCACCACCGGCGCCCTGGTTCCCGTCGGCGGCACTCCGCGAGCGGGCGGTCGGTCTGGCCGATCTGGCCGCCGAGCTGAACCAGGCCGAGCGCGCCGCCCGCCTCCCCGAAACCCGGGCGCCCGACCCCACCTTCTTCGCCCTGGCCCACGCCTGGGCCAGCGACCAGGACCTGGCCGACGTCCTGGAGGACGAGGACCTGTCGGGCGGCGACTTCGTCCGCAACATCAAGCAGCTCATCGACCTGCTCCGCCAAGTCGGTGACCACGCGCCCGAGCCCGAGACCGCCCGCACCGCCCGGCAGGCGGCCGAGTCATTGCTGCGAGGGATCGTGGCCGCCTCCTCGGTCAGCACCGCCACCGAGCCGCCGCTGGGAGACGAGGAAGCGTCGCCGGTCGACGCCACCGCCCGGCCGGCGGAGGAGGTGGGGTGATGGTCGTGGAGAAGGGGCGGGAGTGGGGCTGCACCGGCCGGCTGCCGGACGGCGCGGTGCTGGTGCGCTCCGACGCCGAAGCTCGGGCGGTGGTGACCGAAGCCCGCCGCCAGGACCGTCCGGTCCCGCCTCTCGGGCTGCTCGGCGGCGACCTGTGCCGCACGGTCGGCGGCCGCGGTGACGAGGAGCGCCTGCGCAGCGGGGAGGCGATGCTGCTACCCGTCGACGTCGGTTCCGTTCTCATCGACGGGCGCCTGCACTGGTTTGTGGCCCACCTGGTGGCCCGCCGCTCGTGGTGGCGGGGCCGCGTGCTGGCGGCCATGAACGCCGAGTACCTCGGCGACTGGGACGTCGCCCCGCGGGGCCACCCTGGTGACGGTCATCTCGACCTGCTCGACGGTGATCTTTCCCTGACCGACCGACTAAAGGCGCGGCGGCGCCTCCCGCTCGGCACCCACGTTCCTCACCCCGGCATCCAACCGCGGCGGGTGACGTCGGCCCAGGTCACCTTCGACCGCGCCACGCCGATCTGGCTCGACGGCGAGCGGGTGGGCGAAGCCACCAACCTCTCGCTCCGCATCGAGCCCGACGCCCTGATATGCGTGGTCTGAACCTTGCCGGTTCCTCACAGCTACTTTCGCCCCATGAGTGATATGCAGGCATGGGTCCTCGACGAGTCACCGGGTTCGTACCGGTGGGGGACAGTGGCGCGACCAGAACCGGGGATCGACGACGTCGCCGTGCGGCCGGTGGCCAGCGCCTTGAACCACATGGACCTGTGGGTCACCCGGGGCATGCCCAAACCCAAGCTGCCCCACGTGCCGGGATGCGACGTGGCCGGTGTCGTCGAGGCGGTCGGTGAGCGGGTCGACGGTGTCGCCGTCGGCGACGAGGTGGTGGTGAACCCGGCGGTGGCGCCCCTCGACGCAGTGATCCGGTACGGCAACGACTCACCGCTGGGCAAGGGTTTCGGCATCGTCGGCGAGCAGCGCTGGGGCGGCCATGGCGAACTGGTAGTGGTGCCCGGCCGCAACGTCCGGCCCCGGCCTGCCCACCGGTCCTGGGCCGAGTGCGCTGCCTACCCCCTCACGACCCTCACCGCCTGGAGGATGCTGCGGCGAGCCCGGCTGGCCGCGGGGGAGACCCTGCTGGTGGTGGGCATCGGCGGCGGCGTGTCCATGGCCGCGCTGGCCTTGGGTGTGCACCTCGGCGCCGAGGTCTACGTGACCTCACGTGACCAGGCCAAGATCGACGCTGCCGTCGCCCAAGGCGCCACCGCTGGGTTCGACTCGGCCGGCGAGTGGCCGGTCAGGGCCGACGTGGTCGTCGAGAGCGTTGGGCCGGCCACGTGGGACCGTTCGATCAACGCTTTGAAGCCCGGTGGCCGGGTGGCGGTGTGCGGCGGCACGTCCGGGCCCAAGGTGGAGTTGAACCTGCCCAAGCTGTTCTTCAAGCAGATCGAGGTGATCGGTTCGACCATGGGCAGCTACGAGGAGTTCGACCAGGTCACCCGCCTGGTCGACCAGGGTCTCCCGGTGGCGGTCGACCAGGAGCTCGACTTGGCCGACTACCCGACCGCCCTGGAGCGCCTGGAGGCCGGTGACCAGCTCGGCAAGATCGTCCTCCGCCATGGGGACATAGATTCGGCCCATGCCTGAGCTCACCGAGGTCAAGGAGCGGTTGGAAGCCGAGGTCGACCGGCTGGCCGACGTGCTTCTCGACGCCTCCCACCAGATCCACGCCAACCCCGAGCTCGGGTACGAGGAGCACTTCGCCCACGACCTGCTGGCCGGGATGATCGAGGACGAGGGCATCGCCGTCGAGCGGGGCGCCTGCGGACTCGACACGGCTTTCATGGCCAGCGCCGGTTCGGAAGGACCGACCGTCGCCGTGCTGTGCGAGTACGACGCCTTGCCGGTAATCGGCCACGCCTGCGGCCACAACGTCATCGGTACCGCCGGCCTGGGCGCCGGCCTGGCCGCCGCCAAGCTGGCCGACGAGCTGGGGGGCAGGGTGGTCATCATGGGCACGCCGGCCGAAGAGGGCGGCGGCGGCAAGGTGGCCATGGCCGAGCAGGGAGCCTTCCAGAACGTCGACGCCGCCATGATGGTGCACCCCGCCGGCGGCGACCTGCGGTCCATGAACGCGGTGGCCGTGCAGCAGTGCCACGTGACCTACGAGGGCAAGGCCGCCCACGCCGCCGCCGCTCCGGAGAAGGGGTTGAACGCCCTCGACGCCGCCGTGCTCGGCTACGTGAACATCGCCGCCCTCCGCCAGCACATCGCCCAGGACGAGCGCATCCACGGCATCTTCACCGAAGCCGGCGACGCCGCCAACGTGGTGCCGGACCACACCAAAGCGGTCTGGTACATCCGATCCCGCAAGCGGCGCGGCCTCGAACCGCTCAAGGAGCGGGTCCTGGCCTGCCTCGAAGCCGGCGCCCAGGCGGCCGGGTGCACGGCCAGCTACCACTGGCAGGAGCCGATCTACGCCGACCTGGTCGATGTCGATCCCTTCATCGACCTCTACGTCGCCAACATCGAGCGCTCCGGCCGCCACGTCCACGACCACCGCCGGTTCCCCGCCCTGGTGGGCAGCACCGACATGGGCAACATCAGCTACCTGGTGCCGTCGATCCACCCGATCATCGCCGTCTCGCCTCCCAACGTCGCCATCCACACCAAGGACTTCGTGAAGTACGCAGGGGGACCGGAGGGCGACAAGGCGGTGATCGATGGGGCCAAGGCGATGGCCTCCACCGTGGCCGACCTGTGGCTGACCCCCGGCAAGCTCGAAGAGATCAAGGCCGCCTTCGAGGCCGCCGACCGCCGCCAGTAGAACATTCGACGTCCCAGGAACTCGTCGCACTTATGCACCCCTGCGGTGGACAACTGCGACAAGTTCGGTGAGGGGGCGCCCTCGGTAGCGCCGGGCTGCCACGCTAGGTGGTCCCTGGCCCCGGGCAAGCGGCCCTCTAGCCTCCTGCGCCGTGACCGTGTACGTGGCCGAGGACTTCAGCCCCGAGGAGGCAGACGTCCTGCGGCGGTACTTCACCAACCTCGACGGCCCCGTCTTCGCCCTGGTCAACCTGCCCGAGGTGGTCAAGGGCGCCCTGTTCGCTCGCTACTCGCGCTCGGCCAAGAGCCTGCGCCGCCTGTTCCTCGACGAGTTCGTCGGTGACCTCGACATCTCCGGTGATATCAGCATCGACGCCACCGTCGGGCTCCGCCGGGCCGAGGAGCTGTACGACAGGGTCTTCTTCGAATACGGCGACGACTCGGTCGCGCAGCTCGGCGGGGTGCACCTGGCCTGCGAGCAGGCCTCCAACCTGCTGACCAAGGTGCTCGAGTGGGGGCGGCTCATGTCCTACCTCGAGCAGTCGACCCGCTACATCGCCTACGACACCCGCATCGGCGGCCGCTACCGCTACTACCGCGACCCCGAGGTGCTCGGCTCGCCCATGGGCACCCGATATGTGGGCGACATGGACCGGCTGTTCGACACCTACGCCGAACTGGTCCCAGTGATGAGCGACTTCTTCCGCGAGCAGTTCCCCAAGGAAGCCGGCGACTCGGACTTCGTGTACCGCACGGCCATAAAGGCGAAGGCTTTCGATTCGCTGAGGGGGATCCTGCCGGCGGCGTCGCTGTCCAACGTCGGCATCTACGGCACCGGCCAGGGGTACGAACAACTCCTGCTGCGCATGCGGGCCCACCCCCTGCCCGAAGCCCGCGCCTATGCCGACCTCATGCTGTTCGAGTTGCGCAAGGTGATCCCCAGCTTCCTCAAGCGGGTCGATCTGTCGGACCGCGGCGTGGCGTGGAGCACCTACCTGGCCGCCAACCGTTCGGCCATGGACGAACTGGCCGGCACGTTGTTCTCACCCTCGCAGCCGGCCGACGACGCGCCGGTGGTCACCCTGACCGGGTGGGACCCCGACGCCGAGATCTCCCTGATCTCCGCCATGCTGTATCCCCACACCCACCTGCCCGAGACCCAGGTGGCGGCGACCGTGCGGGCCATGGGCGCCGAGGAGCGCCGGTCGGTGGTACGGGCCTACGTCGGCGAGCGGACCAACCGGCGGCACAAGCCGGGTCGGGCGTTGGAACGCATCGACTACCGCTTCGACGTGCTGGCCGACTACGGGGCCTTCCGGGACCTGCAACGCCACCGCATGTGCACCGTCGAATGGCAGGCGCTGAGCCCGCGGCACGGCTACACGCGGCCCGAAGCGGTCGACCTGGCTGGGCGGGCCGCTGACTTCAACGCCGCCATGGAGCGCTCGGCGGCGCTCTACGAACTGCTCGACCACCGTCTCCCGGCCCAGGCGCCCTACGCGGTGTGCTTGGCCTACAAGGTCCGTTTCGTCATGCAGATGAACGCCCGCGAGGCCACCCATCTGCTCGAGCTGCGCAGCGGACCGCAGGGACACCCCGCTTACCGTCAGGTCGCGCAGCAGATGCACCGCCTCATCGCCGAGCAAGCCGGGCATCCGGCCGTGGCCGAGCTGATGCGCTTCGTCGACCACTCTCCCGAGCCCGGTCTCGAACGTCTCGACGCCGAGCGGCGTGCCGAAGCCCGGCGGGAGAGCAGCTGAGCCAGCGCCCTGTACCTGTTGCTCATGTTAAGGATGTTGTACCTGGGGTTGATGTTGACAGTGAGGCTGATGTAGCTTGCGCATCCCGCGGGCGGAGAACCCCTCGGGAGGTCCACCCATCCGCGTTCACCGGTTCACCCATCGCCCGGCTCGACTGCTCGTCGCCGGCGCAGCCTTGGCCATCACCGCTACCACCCTCATGGGGGTAGCTCACCCCGCCGCCGCCGATTCGGGCCGCTACCAGGTCCGCAACGGCGACACCCTCAGCCAGGTCGCCCTCGACCACGGCGTCAGCGCCGCCGATTTGGCCCGCGTCAACGGCATCGACAACCGCGACCGGATCCTGGCCGGGACGTGGCTCACCATCCCCGCGGCCTCGCCCAGCGGCGCGCCCTCCGACTCCACCAGCGCCGGTAATGGAGGCAGCCCTGCCGCCAGTACGACCTACACCGTCATGCCGGGAGACAACCTGATCGGGATCGCCGCCCGGTTCGGCTTCCCGGCGTCGACGCTGGCGTTCGTCAACGGCCTGCCCAACCAAGATCTCGTCCGGTCGGGCACGACCCTGCAGATCCCAGCCGCCGCCGCTCCTACCGGCGATGACCAGGGCGCGTCGGCGCCAGCTGGCGGTGGGGTGTCTCGGGTGGTCACAGCCCTCCAGGGCCAGGGGCGCTATTGGCTGTCGGCCAGCATGCAGCGCTGGGCCGGCGAATACGGCGTGCCCGTCGACCTGCTCTCCGCCATGACGTACCTGGAGTCCGGGTGGCAGTCGGCCGTCGTGTCGTCCACCGGCGCCATCGGTATCGGCCAGCTGATGCCCGACACGATCTCTTACATGCAGGGGCGCATCGGCATCTCGCTCGATCCGTACAACCCCGATGACAACACGCGGATGACCGCCGCCTTCCTGAGGATCCTGCTGGACGAGACCGGCTGGAACCCCTCGCAGGCCTTGGCCGCGTACTACCAGGGCCTGAACGCCGTGCGGACCCACGGGTTCTACGAAGGCACGCAGACCTACGTGAACGGCGTGTTGGCGCTGCGCTCAGCATTCGCCTGAGCCTCCAAGCCGACCGGCGTCGCAACCAAGGAGCCGAGCCGATAGGCAAGGCGACCAACAGCATGTGTCGTTCGTCAGGCGCAGCCTGGCGAAAGAAGGGTGCACGCTGCGGGGCAACCTGTCCACAGATCCCGGGCGTCGACTCCACACCGCACCGCCGGCTGTGCCATCATCCGCCGCGATCTGTTCCAACGCAGGCCAACCTGCAACCCACCCGCGCTCGGGCCTCGTCGGCCCGGCAACAAAGGACGACATGGCTGACGACGACCTCGACGAAGAACCGGAAGACGAGATCGAGGACGAACCATCCGATGACGAGCTGGGCGACGACGACATCGACGTTGACGTCATCGGTGACGAGGACGTCAACGGCGATGAAGAGGTCATCGGTGACGACGACGAAGAGTTGATCCCGGTCGTGGTTGTCGATGATGACGACGTGGTGGCCACCGACGAGGAAGAGGAAGGGGAAGCGGTCCCGGTGGCCAAAGCGGGCCGCGCCAAGGTCGCCGTCGCCGATGACGAGGAGGACGATGACGAGGAGGAGGCGGACCCCGATGACGTCGAGGAGGACCTCGACACCATCCTGAAGGACCGGATCGCGTCGGGGACCGACGAAGAAGAGGACGAAGACGAGGACGTGGTCACCGACGACCGCAGCGAGTCAGGCGACAGGGTCAGTCCCCGCCGGCCGGAGGAGATCTCCTGTCCCGAGTGCTTCCTGCTCGTGCGCTCCAGCCAGTTCAGCAGCCGTCGCAACGACTGCCCCGGGGGCCTCGACACCGCGGATTGTCCCATGCCCGGCCTCTTCGGGAGTGGCTGAACCGCCCGGCCCCCTTCACTGCCCGGCATGTGGCGCGGCCGCCGCGCCGGGAGCCCGGTTCTGCTCGAGCTGCGGTCAGACCCTAGGCGCCCCCGCCGACCAGGAGCGCCGGGTCGTGACCGTGCTGTTCGCCGACCTGGCCGGGTTCACGAGCATCGCCGAAGGCCGGGACCCGGAGCAGGTCAAGGAGCTGCTCGACCGTTGCTTCGGGGTCATGGTGCCGGTGATCGAGGCGTTCGGCGGCCACGTCGACAAGCTCATCGGGGACGAGCTCATGGCCCTGTTCGGTGCCCCGCGAGCCCATGAGGACGATCCCGAGCGGGCGGTGCGCGCCGCGCTGGCCCTGGCGCCGGCGCTGGCCCCGCTGTCGCCCGGGGTGGTGCTGAGGGTGGGCATCAACACCGGTGAGGTGCTGGCCGGCCCGGTCGGCCCCGGCGGCGCCTACACCGTCACCGGCGACACTGTGAACACCGCCCACCGCCTCGTCTCGGTCGCCCAGCCAGGCGAGGTGCTGGTAGCGGAGCGGACCTGGGCGGCTACCAGCCTCGGTGTCGACTATGAGCGGCGCGACACGTTCCACCTGCGGGGCAAGCAGCAGGCGGTCAGGGCCTGGGCCGCAGTCCGCGCTCGACCGGGCGGCGCCAGCCGATCGGCCCAGAGCAAGGCCCCGCTGGTCGGTCGCGAACCAGAGCTGAACGAGTTGCGGCGCATGGTCGGTCGTTCCGTCGAGCGACGGCGACCGGTCGTGGTGACGGTCACCGGCGAGCCGGGCGTTGGCAAGACGCGCCTGGCGCAGGAACTGTCCCAGGAATGGGCCGGCGCCCAGCGCGGCGGCGTCCTGTGGGCGACCTGCCCCGCTTACGGAGCCGCCAACGGCCTCGCACCGGTGGCGGACCTGGTGCGGGCGGCGGCGGGTATCGAGAGCACGGACACCCCGGCGGTCCAACTCGAGGCCCTCAGGCAGCTCATCACCGGCTTCGAGCCTCGCCCGGCCGAGGCCGACCTGTTGACCAGCCGCGTGTCGCGGCTGCTCGGGTTGGATGAAGGCCCCAGCCGGTTCCCCGACCCCGGGTGGGTGCGGGGCCGGGTGGTGGACCAGTTGCTGTGGGGTGCCAACCAGGTGCTGGCCGGGGTGGCCGACCAGCACCCCACCTTGCTGGTGCTCGACGACGTGCAATGGGCCGACGACGGGGTGCTGCGGTTCCTCGCCCAGTTACCGGACTCAGTGCGAGACGTTCCTTTGGCTGCGGTCGCACTGGCCCGCGAGGACCTGCTCGAGCGGCGACCGAGCCTGGTGACCGCCGGACCGGGACTGGCTTCGGTGGCCCTCGCCCCGCTCGAAGCCGGGGACTCCCGGCAGCTGATCGGGCACCTGCTGGCGTCCTCCGCCACCCAGCCGAGCGACCGCGACACACGGTCTGACAGCTCGTTGCCCCGCCTCGGGCCGGAAGCGGAACCGCGGCTGCTGCAGGCCGCCGGCGGCAACCCCTTCCTGGTCGAACAGCTGGTCGGGTACCTGATCGACTCGGGTGCCCTGGTGGAACGGAACGGCGCCTGGCAGGTCACCAGCGAGTTCGGCCAGATCGGGCTGCCTGACGGCGTGCGCTCGCTGCTGGGAGCCAGGCTCGACGCCCTTCCCGCCCCGGAGCGAGAGTTCCTGACCGACGCCGCCGTCGTCGGCCGCACCTTCTGGCTCGAGGCGGTCGCCCAGCTCCGACCCGATGCCGATGCGGGCCAAGTCGTGCCGGCGCTGCTCGCCAAGGGCCTGCTGGCCCAGCAGCCCGAGCCGAGCCCCGTCGGTGAGCTGGCCTTCGCCCACGCCCTGACCCGTGAGGTGGCCTACGCCGCGGTGCCGCTGGGGGAGCGGGCCCAGAAGCACGCCCGGGTCGCCGCCTGGCTCCAGTCCCGCATCGGTCCCGACGAGGTCGGCCCAACCGTCGGGCTGCTGGCCCACCACTACGAGCGGGCCGTCATGTTGAACCGGTCGTTGGAACACACCGACCCCGGTTTGGCCGGCGCCGCCTTTGCCGCCCTGGTTCGCGCTGCCGAACGAGCCGAAGGGTACGGGACCCTTCGTGAGGCCGAGGAGTGGTACCGGCGCGCCCACCAACTCGGCACCCTGGACCTCCGGGCCGGCGCCCGGGCCGTGCTCGGCCTCGGTCGCGTCCTGACCGAGCTGCGCCAACTCGAAGCTGCCGCAGCCGCCTTTGAGGAAGCGGTGGCCTCGGCCGAGGGCCACCCGGAGCTGGTGGCCGAGGCCACCGCCCACCTGGGTGTGGTGGCTCGCTTGGAGGGGCACGGTGACCGGGCGCGGGAGCAGTTCGACCGTGCGTTGGAGGGTTGGCGGGCGCTGGGCGACCTGGCCGGCGAAGCCGAGACAGTGCGGCTTCAGGGTTGGAGCGAGCTGACCGTGGGGCGGGTGCGGGCGGCGCTGCCGCGCCTGCTGCGGGCCGCGGACCTGGAGCGAGCGGCCGGGACCGGGCCGCGGGGCACAACCCTGCAAAGCCTGGGCTGGTGCGAGTTCCACGTGGGCGCGGTGGCCGACGCCCAGCACCACCTCTGGGAAGCCGTCGGGCTGCTGAGCGAGGAGGGCTCCCCGATCGAGGCGGCGTGGTCGGTGGGCATCCTGGGCTTCACCTTCCTCATCGTGGGCCAGCTGTCGCAGGCGCGGTCGATCGTCGAGAACCTGCTGGAGCAGGCTCGGCTCCAGAGCGATCCGTGGGCGGTGGCCCGGTGCCGGCTGCTGCTGGCCGCCTGCCTGGTCGCGCAAGCCCAACTCACCGAAGCCGAACAGCTGGTGACCGCAGCCGGCCGACCGCTCTCGGACAAGGACACCTTGTGGGAGCAGGCCATGCTGCACCTCATCCAGGGCCGCATCGCCCGCAGCCGTGGCCAGCTCGACCAGGCCCGGCGCCGGCTCCAGCGGGGCCTGGAGACCAGTCGCGGCACCTCCTATGTAGGAGCGGAAGCGAGGTTGTTGATCGAGCTGGCGGGCGTAGAACTGGAGGCGGGCAACCCGGACGTGGCCGAGGACCGGGCCCGAGCGACCCTCGCGGTGGTTCGGGCCGGTTTGGGTGATGACGACAGCCAGTTGCGGGCCCGAATCGTCCTGGCCCGGCTGGCCAAGCGGCGGGGTGATCCCGGCGAGGCCGAACTTCAGCTGGAGGACGTCATAGCCGCGGGTACCGGCAAGCGCGGGCCGATCACCGACACCTGGCGGGTGGCCAACGCCGAACTGGCGCTGCTACTGGTCGAGTCCGGTGAGCTGGGCCGAGCGGCCGAGGTGGTCGACGCCGCGGAGCGCGACGGCGTCGAGACGGTCCGGGTGCTCCTTCAGGTGGTGGTCGCCCGGGCCACACTGCTGGCCGCCCAGGGACGCAACGCCGAGGCCGTCACCCGGCTGTCCAAGGCGCTCGACCGCTTCCCAGAGGCACCGGTCGGCCAGGCCCAGCCGGCGCGGGCTCTCCGCGACCAACTACTGGCTTGACCCCCTCACCGTGCTGGGCCGACTGACCACGACTTCTTGCCGGCCCACCGGGTCGACCAGACTTGCCCGGTGAGTGAGATGAAGAAGCCCATAGATCAGGCCCTTGACCTGTTCGTGTACGCCCCGTTGGGGTTCGCGCTGGAAGCCAGGGAGCTGCTGCCCCAGCTCATAGAACGCGGCCGAGACCAGGTGAGCGGTCAGGTGACCATGGCCCGGATGATGGGCCGGTTCGCCGTCCAGCAAGGCCAGGTGGAGGCCGGAAAGCGCCTGGGACCCATTCAGAAGCACGCGGCCACGGCCTTGGCCGACCTCGGCCTGGCCGACAAGCCCGCCGGTCGAACCCAGCCGGCGGCGGCTACCGCGACGCGATCCGCACCGACCACCGCCGCCGAAGCAGCGACGACCACGAACGGCCAGAACGCTGACCTGCTCGACGACAAGGACCTGGCCGTCCCCGACTATGACGGCTTGGCCGCCAGCCAGGTGATCCCTCGCCTCGCCGGTCTGTCCGCCGCCGAGCTGGAGGACGTCCGGGCTTACGAGGTCGCCAAGCGAGGCCGCAAGACCATCCTCAACAAGATCGCCCAGCTGCAGGCCACCTGAGCCGGCAGCACCTCGCGACGTGCAGGAGGGCGCCCGGCCGGCCCAAGCCGATGACCTGCCGGCCATCGGTGAACTGGCCGATGCGGTCATCGCCGAACTGTCGCCTATGCGAGGGGGCGCCATCTGGCGACGTCACGTCGCCCGCGACCAACCGGCCGGGCACTCACTTTCGGCCGCCCTGAACGCTTCTGACTACCTGGTGTTGGCGGGAACCTTTGACGAGGTCGTGGTCGGCTACGCGGTGGTCGCGCTCGCGACCCTCCGGGACGGCGGCCGGCTCGGCCTGATCGAAGATCTGTACGTTGACCCCCGAGCCAGGGGAGTCGGGATTGGAGAAGCGATGATGGATCAGGTTCTGGAGTGGTGCCGGGAACACCACTGCATCGGGGTCGATGCGCTGGCGCTCCCCGGCCATCGCGACACCAAGAACTTCTTCGAGTCCTTCGGCTTGGTCGCCCGTGCCATCGTCGTGCACCGATCCCTGGAGCACCCATGAACGAGTGGATGGAGCACCCATGAGCGAGCCCGAAGGGCGAGCGAATCAAAGGCACGGATCTTTCGCCGCACCGCGGCGAACGCTCATTGGTGCCAGCTCATCGGCTCAGCACCGGAGTGGGTCACCGACATGGATGGAGCACCGATGACCGGGCGCACCGCGCAGTTGTCGGTCGGGGCGGTGGTGGTCGACGACGAACGCCTGCTGCTCGTCCGCCGGGGGCACGGCCCTGGCGCCGGTCACTGGGCGGTGCCGGGTGGACGGTTGGAACCCGACGAGCTGCTGCAGGAGGCAGTGGTGCGGGAGCTGGCCGAGGAGACGGGCCTAGAAGGTGTGTGCGGGGCCCTCATAGGTTGGGTCGAGCTGGTCACCGACGATCGCCACGACGTCATCCTCGACTTCCGTGTCGACCTGCTCGAGTTCGCCCAACCGGTCGCCGCCAGCGACGCCACCGAAGCCCGCTGGTTCCCCCTGAGCGACGTCGCCGAACTTCCGCTGGCCCCCGGCCTCGCCGAGTTCCTCCACGACCACAAGATCATCGAGACGATCACATAGGTCAGGTGATTCCAGATATGTAGTCGGGGGTGATGCCGAGGCGGTCGAGGTTGGGTTGGCTGGGATGGACGCGGCCGGCGGGCCCGGCGGCAAAGGCCTTGAGGATGTTGGTCGTCATGGCGATCATCTGGGCCTTGTAGCCGGTGCCGCCGGGCTGGATCTGGCGTTCGAACCAGATGCTGCCCGAGGAGAAGACGGCCGCTCCGCTGCCGGCGGTGTAGTAGGTCATGTCGGAGAAGCTGTTGCGGCCCTTGATCACCAGCGGGGAGTGGGCCAGCACCTGGATGGTCGGCGGGGTGGGGACCTCGGGGGTAACGCGGTCGTACTCGTTGCCGACCACGTGGGGCCACGAGTCACCGTCACGTATGCCGGTTCCCTCGAACATCCAGGCGCCGGCATCGACCACGACCATCGACGCGTCGACCGGGTTGGACTCGTAGTAGGTGCCGATCAGCGAGCTCTCGGGGTCGGCGGCGGGCGGCTCCCGCCAGCTGGTGGTGACCCGAGCGTCGTCCTTGCCCGTGAGCGGGTCGGCGCTGGCGTCGCGGTAGTTCACGACCTGGCGGACGGGACCCAGCGCAGAGTCCTCTAGGCGGATGCGGCGGTAGCAGCAGTTGGCACCCAGGAACATGAGGTTGGTGCCGGCGTCGCGGGCCGCTTCGACACCCCGGCGCATCTCGAGCGACCAGTACTCGTCGTGGGCCGGCGAGATCCACACCTTGTGCTGACCCACCAGGTCCGGTCGCAAGTGGGAATCGAGGTTGGTGGAGTACGTCACCTCCAGCCCGAGAGATTCGACCAGCGCGCCGATCTCATAGACACCGCCCAGGAAGTTGCCCTGGCCGCTGCCGAGGTACGGGCGGTCGAAGCTGACCACCCGGGACCGACCGCCGTCCCCCTGGTACAGGCTGGCACCGCCCCACAAGTTGTAGGCCTGCCAGGTGGTGACGTCCTGCTGGATGTGGACCGGCGCGGCGTAAGCGTCGTCGCGGATGACCACCGGCACTTGCGACTGGCCGCCGTCGGCGCTCTCCAGCTTGATCAGATACTGGCCGGGGACCCAGTCCTCGCCCGCCGTGACGGTAAGCGACTTGGCCCACGGTGCGTCGCGCATGTTGGTGACCGGGTCGACGCGGGGGCCAGGTTGCCGCACGCCGGGCATCGGCGCCGACCGCCAAACCTCCCGTCCCGCCTTGCCCTGCGGGTAGGCGCCCATCCGGTAAGCGGTGGCGGTGAAGGAGGGTGCCGCCGTGGAGACGAACAGGTCGAAGCTCTCGCCGCGTTCGACGCTCGTGCGGCTGGCGAAGCCGCGCACCTTGGCCCACACCGCCTCGTCCTGGGGCACGTCCCAGGCGTCGGTCCCCGGCTTGAAGGACTCCTCGGCGATGGTCATCCGCTTCGGAACCGGCGGCTTGGCCCCATTAGACACCGTCACCCGACCGTGCGGCCGCGACGGCGCCGAGCCGGTGCCTTGCTTCGGGGCGGACCCGTCGTCTGACAGCAGGCGTTCGATGCCCCAGATGCCGCCGGCAACCGGTAGGGCGGCCAGCGCCGCCAACACGGTGCGCCGACGCCAATAGACGTGGTCGGGCTGGCGGCCGCCCGACGCGTGGCGGGGCGTGCTCATGGCCGGGGCCAGCGGTCGGCTACCGGCCCTTCCACTGCGGGTCCCGCTTCTCGATGAAGGCGGTCAGGCCCTCGTTGAAGTCCTCGGTGCCGAAAAGCTTCATCATCCCTTCACCCGACAGCTTCCAGCCGACCTCTTCGGGCTGGTCGGCGGCTTCGAGGATGATCCGCCGGCTCTCGCGGACCGCCAGCGGCGCCGCCGCGCTGATCTGGCCGGCCAGCTCGAGGGCGGTGGCCAGGGCCTCGCCCTCCTCGCACAGGGAGTTGACCAAACCGAAGTGGTACGCCCGCTCGGCGGGGAAGTCGAGCCGGCCGGTCAGGGCCAGCTCCATGGCGATGTTCCGGGGCAGTTTGCGGGGCAGGCGGAACAACCCGCCGGCCGCGGCGACCAGGTTCCGCTTGACCTCGGGGACGCCGAAGGTGGCGGTCTTGGAAGCGACGACCAGGTCCGACGCCAGGACGATCTCGGTACCACCGGCCAGGGCGGGACCGTCGACGGCGGCGATCACCGGCTTCGACCGTTCCCGCTGCACGTACCCGGCGAAGCCGCCCCGTTCAGTCGACATCTCGCCAGGGTTGACCCCCATGACCTTCAAGTCGGCGCCGGCACAGAAGATGTAGCCCTTCTCGGTGCGGGCGCCGGTGATTATTCCGACCCAGGCCTCGTCGTCGGCCTCCAGTTGGTCGATCCCAGCCTCGAGGCCCTGGGCGACCTCCCCGTTGACGGCGTTGCGGGCGCCGGGGCGGTTGATGGTGAGCACGGCGACGTGGCCGCGCAGCTCGTAGTCGACGGTCATGGGGCGAGACCCTAGCCAGGGCCCGCGCCCGGGAATGGTGAGGCCTCAGCCGGGCGGAAGGTCGTCTTCGGCCGTCGGGCCCGCTGGTTCCGGAGCGTGGCTGGCGTCGCCCTCGCCGTCCCGGTCGCGCCCGCCGTCCCCGGCCGCCGCCGAGGGAGCGAGCATGGGCTCCGGTTGAAGTTGGGGTTGGCGGTGGGGCTCAGGCTGCGGCTGAGGCGACGGTTCGGGAACCGGAGCCGGCTGGGGATCGGGGACCACGTCGGGTCTCGGCGGCTCAGTGGGATCGGGCGAAGGCACGATCGGCCTCTGGTCGCCGGTGGCCGGCGGCGCCGGCGGGGGAGGGGGGACCGGGGCGTTGGCCGACGACTTGTTGGTGGGCTTGGTCTTTCGTCCCCGGGGCGGCCGCGCCGCCGGGCCCGTGGTCTCGATGCCGAACTTGGCGGCGATCTGGGGGAGCCGGGATGTCGCCTTGCGGACGGCGGCCAGCAACTCGTCGCTCGGCTTCTCCGGGTAGGAGACCGGCTCGACCTTCTGGTGCACGGGAGCGAACTGCAGGGCGTCGAGCATGGCGGTCCACCGGTCGGTGCCGGCGTCGGCGGTGAGGGCGGCGGATGCCGACTCGGTGAGGCGCTGGGCCAGATCGGGGGGCAGCGGCGAGCCCGCCTTTGGCGGCCGGGAGCTCAACCGCAGCGCCCGGATGACCCGCCCATCAGACAGGGTGGCGGCCAGCTCGGTGAGCCAGTTGGCCTGCTCATGTTCGACCCGGCGGGTCAGACCCTCACGCAGCTCGGTGGCCATGGCCCGGGACTCGTCGTCACGCGCCGCGCCATCGGCCGCCACCACCACCGACCGCAGGTCACGCAGGTCGAGCTCGTCGATATCGGCGATGGCCGCTTCGGCCCGGTCTCGCCACTCGGCGGCACGGAGCTTGGGGAGCAGGCCCTCGGCCAGGACGACCAAGGGTTCGGCCTTGACCTCGGGACGACCTTCGGCCCGGGCTTGCTCGTTCTGCTTGGCCACCGCTTGGCGCACGGCAGGGATCCCGCCCTTCAGCACCTGTTCGGCCAACGGCTGCTGCTCCGCCGGCAGGGAGTCCAAAGCTCGCTTGCGGTTGGCGCTTTTGGCGCGGAGGCGCTTGGGCTTGGGGCGCGTGTCGACGCGCGGCCGCGGGCGGCGGACCCGCTCCCGGCTACGGCCACCGGCCGCTGCCTTGCTCTTGTCCTGGGGGGAACCGTCGCCTTCGCTTGGGCGTTCACGGGCGACACGGCCGCCACCGTCGCGGGTGCGCGTCGCCCCGGCGCGCGGACCTCCCGGGCGAGACTCGCGGTCGCGCCCACCCTCGCGACGTGGTCCCTTGTTCGGGCGATCGCCGCGGTCACGCCGTTCGCCCCGGTCGCCGCCCCGGCGGCCGGCCAGGGTGGTGGTGACCAGCGGCTGTTCGGTGCCGGTCCCCAGGATCTCCAGGCGCTCAGGCTCCGGCCGGGCGCCCTTGGGCGCCATGACGGCGACCACCTCGATGCCGTCCAGGCCGGTCTCGACATCGGCGCGGAACTCGTCCCCGACGCGGCTGCCCGCCGGCAGCAAAGAGCCGTCGAGCACACCCTTGGGTTGCTTGGCGCCCGCGGCGCGCCATGTCCAGCTGTCGTCGTCGCGCGAGCTGGTGAGCTCGACTTCGATCCTGCGGGACATGAGCGACGACGCTACTCCTTGGGCCTAGAAGCCCTGCCAGGGGCACCCGGCCGGGAAAACGACACACGGCCACGAGCGACGCAATTCATGCGGCGCTCAAGTGGAGGAGGTCGGGGTAGGGGCCCCGGCCGGGAAAACGACACGGGCCGTTCAGGGACAGGACGCCGGCGGCCAATCGCCGACCAGCGACTTGGCGGCGGCCACGTGCCGCACGGCCCGGTCCAGGTCCTCGGTCGGCAGCTTGTCGGTCCCGGCGTCGGCGGCCAGCCGATCGAGCAGCGCGCCAACGTCAATGGCGCCCGGCAGCAGGGCCAAGTCAGCGCCGGCCGTCAATGTCCGCTCGACTACCTCGTACGGCTCCAGCCCCATGGACGTGATCGCCCCCATCTCCACGGAGTCGGTGACCACCAGGCCGTCATAGCCGAGCTGTCCCCGCAGCAGACCCTTGATGGCCTCCGGGCTGAAGGTGGCTGGCTGCCCGTTGGTGAGCCCAGGCACCGTCAAGTGACCGATCATCATGGCCGGTACCCTGGCCTGGGCGGCGGCCTCGAAGGGCAGCAGATCGACTTGTTGCAGTTGCTCGAGCGGGGGAGTGGTCACCGGCCCGGCATGTGAGTCCCCCGACGCCCGGCCATGGCCGGGGAAGTGCTTGACGGTCCCCACCACGCCGCCCTCGCCGAGCCCGCGCTCGAAGGCCAAGCCGTAGGCCGCCACCACCGCCGGCTGGGTGCCGAACGACCGGTCGCCGATGACGCCGCCATCGGTGGGTGTCGCGTTCACGTCGACGACCGGCGCCAGGTCCAGGTCGATGCCCACCTGGCGCAGCCCCTTGGCGTGCTCACGAGCGAGGTCGGCGACCTGTTCGGGGGTCATGGTCGCGGCCATCTCCCGGGCCGACGGGATGGCGCCCAACACCGATGCCAGGCGCTGGACCCGGCCGCCTTCCTCGTCGGTGGCCAGGAACGGGCCGACCCTGCCCTTGGCGACGGCACGGATGCGGGCCAAGTCCTCACCTACGCCGGAGCTGGGGCTGCCCAGGAAGATGATCCCACCGACCCCTTCGTCCCTTATCAACCTGACCGCCTGGTCAGCTTCGGCATAGGTCAGCTCGGCCAGCACGACCTGGCTGACCTTTTGGCGGGTCGTCAGGGGGAGCGACTGACCGGCGGAGCAGGGAACAGTCTTCGGTGTGCCGGTCACGGGTACCGACGACGGCGAGCCCGTGGTGGTGGGCGTCGCGGTCGAGGTGGGTGCCGGGGGCGAGGTGCTCGTGCCGGTCGAGGGACTGATGCCAGCTCGGGTGGTCGACTCCTTGACGCCGGCGACTCCGGCCCCGTCTGATCCCGATCCGCAACTGGCCGCCAGAAGGCAGGCCACCACCATCACCAGCCAACCGAGGCGGGCAGGCGGCTCACCGCCGGAGGTCAGCACCACTCCTGTCTAGTGCTTCGAGTGCCGGCGCCCAGCGTCTAGTTGCCGGCGGGGATGCTGCCCATGCGGCCCTTCTCGAAGTCCTCGAAGGCCTGTTGCAGCTCCACTCGGGTGTTCATCACGAACGGCCCGTATTGGGCGACCGGCTCGCCGATGGGGCGGCCGCCGAGCAACACAACGTCGAGAGCCGGGTGGCGGGAATCCTGGTCGGCGTCGGCCGAGAGGCTTAGACCGTTGCCGGGCCCGAACACGGCCAGCTGGCCGGTCTTGACCGGGCGGCGATCCGGGCCGACCGTGCCGTCACCGGAGAGCACGTAGGCCAGGGCGTTGTAGCCGGGGTCCCACGGCAGCTCCAGCTGGGCGCCCGGGCTGACGGTGGCGTGGACCATGGTGATCGGGGTGTGGGTGCTGCCCGGTCCGACGTGGCCGCCGAGCTCGCCGGCGATGATCCGCAGCAGAGCGCCGCCGTCAGGCGAGGTGACGAGAGCCACCGAGCCGGGACGGATGTCCTGGTAGCGGGGATCGACCCACTTGTCGGCGCTGGGCAGGTTCACCCAGAGCTGCGTGCCGTGGAACAGCCCACCGCTGGCCACCAGCTCGTCCGGCGGGCGCTCGATGTGCAGGATGCCGGACCCGGCGGTCATCCACTGGGTGGCTCCGTCGGCGATGAGCCCGCCGCCGCCGATCGAGTCCTGGTGCTGGAAGGTTCCGTCGATCA
>JAABUM010001448.1_pt1 | contig 35619 bp, 35 predicted proteins | sample 5559161 | NCBI WGS metagenome assembly JAABUM01 (sample SAMN10711868, study PRJNA513369) | rock metagenome | isolation source: Antarctica rocks | place: Antarctica: Victoria Land, Siegfried Peak nord
GCAGCAAGCGCGGTCCTTCGGACCCAAGAGGACGGTGCTTGAAGCAGGCATGGCACAGTCCTGGCTGCCTCCCTCACCCCGGCCCTCTCCCGGAGGGAGAGGGGGAAGCGGTGCCTGTTCCTGGCAGCCTACATCAGAATCCGAACATATGATCCAGGGAGAACGCGCCCGCATACGCCTCCCCGTCCTGCATCAGCCCGTGATACCCGAACAGCCGGCACGTCACGTCCCGGATCAGCACGTAGCCGCGCGGCCCCGCCTGCTCCAGCAGCGCATCGCCGAACGCCAGGTGCGGCCACACCATCGCCGAGCCGCGGCAGGCAATACGCAATGGGCGCTCCGCCAGCACGGCGCCGTCCGAGCCGTGCAGGATCAGCGTCGTATCGGAATGCGGGTGCCAGTCCGCGGATGCCGCGTAGATCAGCGCGGCGTAGCTGCGCCGCGCGCCGTCCCCCAGCTTCAGGAACAGCCGCGTGGACAGCCCCGGCGGCGGGCCGTTGTAGCTCTGCGGCTCGTCCCGGTAGGTCATGGCGGTGTTGTAGATGTGGGCGCCGAAGCTGCTCTCGGCGGCGTGCGGCGCGTCCCGGTGCTCGTAGCGCAGCAGGGCGTGCAGCCAGCCGTCGGCCTCCCCGCCGTCGCGGAAGTCATAGACCAGGTCGGCATGGCCCTCCACGGCGCCCAGCTCCGCCAAGTCCAGCGCCAGGTCGTGGCCGCGCGGCAGGTTGCCCAGGAAGCGTTCGGCCACCTGCCGGCCCTCGGCGTCGAACACGTCCAGCCGGATCGGCAGGCTGCCCTGCCGCTCCGCCATCGGCGTCGGCAGGACCAGGGTGCGGAAGCGGCCGGGCGGCAAGATCGGGAACGGCAGCAGGTAGCCGCGGCCCAGCAGGTTGGACAGCGTGGGGATGCCGGGGTCGGGGCGCAGGTCGGCGCGCTCGACGTTCAGGTGCGCGATGCGGCTGCGCCCGGCGCGCGTGACCTCGTAGCGCGGGCGGACGACGTGGCGGCCGGCGCGCAGCTCCACCTGTGCCGGCCAGGCCAGGCCGGGCAGCAGGTCCGACACGTCGAGCGCCAGGCTGGCATAGGGCGCGACCTCCTGCATCAAGGGCGCGGGGGCCTCCGCCCCCATGCGGTCCAGCATGACGGCACCGGCAGGGATCGGGGCGGCATGGCTGTTCTGAAGCCACAGCACCACGCGCTCGCCGGGGCCGGGCGCGGGCAGCCCGGCGTAGCGGTCGCTGGGCCAGGCGTTGGCGTCGTGGGTGCAGGACAGGCTGGCCTCGCCGCCGGTGCCGTAGGTGTCCAGCGCATACTTCACCACGTCGTGCCCGGCGACGCCGATAGCGTGGATGAACAACTGCCCGGCGAACCCCGGCAGGCCGAAGCGGGCGCGCACCTCCCGGCTGTCGAGGGCGATGCCGCCGGGGCCGGGGGGCACGGCCTCCTCCCACTCCGCTAGCACGACGCCTGCGCCGTCGAACAGGCGCAGCCACAGGCGCACGGACTTCGCGCCATAGCCGGCCCAGTAGTTGGCCGTGACCAGCCTGGTGTGCAGCCCGCCGCCGTTTCCAGCGTCCCCGTTCCCGTTATCCCCGTTTTCTTTATCCAGGTCGCGGAAGAAGGCGTAGTTGGTGGCGAAGTTGACCCGGTCCAGATACTGCCGGGGATTGGTGAGCATCGCAGCCGGCAGCCGGGCCTCGTCCAGCGTCAGCACGGCCATGCCGGGCGGCACCATGTGCGCGATCCGCGCCTGCACCCGCCCGGCGTCGAAGGCGGCGATCAGCAGGGTCGCGGCCCGGGACCGCGGCAGGTCCACCAGCGGCCGGGCCGGCGCCCCGGCGCGGGGCTGGCCGACATGGGCCACGTCATGGACGTAGCTTTCATCCGCCGCGGGCATGGCGGGGTTCAGCGCCAGCAGCGCGCCGGACACCCCGTCGGGGTCATAGACCGCCAGCGTCCCGGCCGCGCGCAGCCGGGCGGCCAGGCGGCCCACGGCCTCTGCCGCCACGGGATGGGCGAACGCCTTGTAGAGCACGTTGCCGCCGGCCCGCGCGTCGAAGGTTTGGATGTCGAGCATGGCTTTCTCCTGCTGCGCCGGCCCCGCCGGCATGGGCCGGGCCGGCGGGGTGCCTTAGGTATGCCCTATCACGCGCCCTTCGCGCAGGGGCGGGCGGCGCGGGGCTGGGCGGCGGCCCAGGGTTGTCATGCCAACCATATCTCCGCCCGGGCCTCTTTTTGCTCGCAGCGCACCCTTGGCTATGCCGGCGGAAACGGTCGGAGCGGACGGCGGTTGGCATCCTGCCGGCCCGCGTTGGAGCTGACCTGGTTCCCGCAGCCGGCCCGCTTACCAGCGGTCCCGGCAAAGGCAAGCCAGCAGCCATGCGGGCCGGCATCATAGGTCCAGGCGCCGCCGCACTTCATCCCCGGCGGCCTGGGTGTCGTCAACCGGCGTCACGGGCCACGTTTCCAGCCGCCCGGCGAAGGAACGGATGCGGCCGTCCTCCTGCAAGTAGCGGTTGAACAGCCGGATGCGGCGGGACCGGCCCGGCAGCACGGCGAGCAGCACGGGCGCGCGGGTCGCGGCGGCCTCGGACACCATCGAAACGCTGTCCTCCGTCACCACGATGGCGTCGGCCAGGGCGAGCAGGCCGAAATAGGGATTGTCGCCCTGCATGTCCCACATCCAGCCGCCGCCGGGCGCTATGGCGCCGTGCAGGGCGGCGCGGGCCTCTGGCGAGGTGCGCCGGGAGGGGGTCAGGGCCAGGCCCACCCGGTCCAGCCGCATCATCTCCGCCAGTTGCGCGCCCAGCGCCCGCGCCACGGCGGCGTCCAGCCGGAACCGGCCGTTGCTGCCGCCGGCCAGCACCGCCACCAGGGGGCGCGGCAGATGCGCCAGGCGCGGCGCCCATTCTGCGGCGGCCTGCGCCAGCCGGGCTGGCGTTGCCGGGTGCAGGGCGGTGCGGGTGACGACGACGTTGGGGCCGGTCAGGCCGTCGTGGCGGTTCACGACCACCACGTCGAAGCGCGCCGGGTCAATGCGGGGATGCTGTATCTGCACCACCGGGCGGCCCGGCCGGCGCAGCGCGGCGCCGACCACGCCTGCGGTGCCCCCGGCGGTGAACAGCACGGCGTTGCCAAGGTCCGGCACCTGCACCGCGCGCAACGGCGCCGGCCAGGTGCGCGCCGCGAACCAGCGCCAGGGGGCGCGGGGATGCAGGGCCACGACCTGCGGCTGCAGGCCAGCGGCCCCGGCCAGGCCCATCGCCTGCGCCTGCAGGCCGGCCAAGGGTTCGGATAGGATGGCGGAGGCGCGCATTGCGGGGGTTGTCCGCATCCGCCACGGTTTGGTCAACCCGCGGCCACTAATGGCCCAAAGCTGGCCCGCTTCTCCCTCTTCCTTCGGGAGAGGGCCGGGGTAAGGGGGTCTTGAGGCGCGGTCCTTGCCGACGCAGAACCGTGTGCCGTCTGGACCGCCGGTGCCCCGCTCCGCAAGCAAGACCCCCTCACCCCGACCCTCTCCCGAAGGAAGAGGGAGAAGCAGGCGTACGGCCAACAGCCCTGCCCCGCCGCCCGCCCGCCTGCTATGAAGCAGGGATGACATCGCCCCTGCCCTTGCCTGACTGGGTGCCCTGGTGGGTCCACCTTGCCGTGCTGCTGGCCGGCGGCTTGTTCGCCCTGCTGTTCCTGGCGATGCCGTTCGCGGTGTTCGGCGTGAAGACCCGGCTGGAGGGCGTCGAGGCCCGGCTGGACGAAATCCAGGCGGAAATCCGCAGCCTGGCCCTGCGCCTGCCCGAACCCGCCGGGATGGACGACGTCTACGTGACCACGCCGGCCGACCGCTACGCCGGCGCCCGCCCGCCGATCCCGCCCGCCCCATACATCCCGCCTCCCGCCGCTTCCCGCCCCGGCCGCACCGAGCCAAGGCTGTATTGATCCGCGGCGCCAGGCCCACGCTTGCCCCCACCCCGCTTGCCCCCAACCCGCCTGCCGTGCCCTGATGCCGCAGCCCCCTCGGAGACCGCACCATGCGCGTCAGCGTCCTGCAGATGAACCCCGGCGCCGACAAGGGCGCCAACATCGCCCAGGCCACCCGCCTGCTCGACGACGCCGCCGCGGACCGGCCGGACCTGGTCGCCCTGCCGGAGATGTGGACCTGCCTCGGCGGCGACGTCGCCACCAAGCAGGCGCAGTCCGAGCCGCTGCCGCCCGCCGGCAGCAACGCGCCCGGCGGCCCCGCCTATGAATGGCTGCGCGGGACCGCCCGCACCCGCGGCATCCACCTGCACGGCGGCAGCATGGCGGAGCAGGCGGAGGGCCGGCTGTTCAACACCACGGTCATGTTCGACCCGGAAGGGGCGGAGGTCGCGCGCTACCGCAAGCTGCATCTGTTCGACATCACGACGCCGGACGGCACGGGCTACCGGGAGAGCGGCACCTATGGCGCCGGCACGGAGGTCGTGACGTTCGACGCCGCGGGCGTGCGCGTCGGCTGCGCCATCTGCTACGACGTGCGGTTCCCCGAGCTGTTCCTGGCGCTGCGCCGGGCCGGGGCGGAGCTGATCCTGCTGCCCAGCGCCTTCACGGTGCCGACGGGCCGGGACCATTGGGAGGTGCTGATCCGCGCCCGCGCCATCGAGACGCAGTGCTGGATGGCCGCCCCCGCCACCTGGGGCCGCCACCTGGACGCGCACGGCGAGCCGCGCGCGACCTTCGGGCACTCCCTGGTGTGCGACCCCTGGGGCCATGTCGTCGCCAACGTGCCGGACGGCGTGGGATGGGCCACCGCCCGCATTGACCCGGCGTCAACGGCCCGCGTCCGCCGGGACATGCCGGTCCTCGAACACCGCCGGCTGGCCTAGAGAGGGCCTCGCATGTCCATCGTCCTGGCCGGTCCCGCCGAGAGCGCCCCGGTCGAGCGCATCCCGGTCGAGCACACCCCAGTCGAGCGCATCCTGTTCGCCGCCGCGCCGACGCGCCTGGCCGGGGACAGCCTGGCGCGGCTGACCGCGCGCTATGGCAGCACGCCGGCGGACGCGGCGGACGTGGTAGTGACGCTGGGCGGCGACGGCTTCATGCTGGAGACCCTGCACCGCATGATGGCCCGGGGGGACACGCGGCCGGTCTATGGCATGAACTGCGGCAGCGTCGGCTTCCTGATGAACGCCTTCAGCGAGGACGGCCTGCCGGAGCGCCTGGGCCTCGCTCAGCCCGCTATCCTGCACCCGCTGCGGATGCACGCCGTCACGCAGACCGGCGCGGTGGAGGAGGCGCTGGCGCTGAACGAGATTGCGCTGCTGCGGCAGTTGCGCCAGGCGGCCAAGATACGCATCAGCGTGGACGGCCGGGTGCGGATCAAGGAGCTGGTGTGCGACGGGGTGCTGGTGTCCACGCCGGCCGGCTCCACGGCCTACAACCTGTCGGCGCACGGCCCCATCGTGCCGCTGTCGGCGAACCTGCTGCCGCTGACGCCGATCAGCGCCTTTCGGCCCCGCCGCTGGCGCGGGGCGCTGCTGCCCAGCACGGCGGAGGTGCTGTTCGAGGTGCTGGAGCATGACAAGCGGCCGGTGGCGGCGGGGGCGGACTTCACCGAGGTGCGGGACGTGGTCTCGGTGGCGCTGAGCGAGGACCGGGGGGTGGTGGTGACGGTGCTGTTCGATCCGGACCAGGGGTTGAGCGAGCGGATCATCGAGGAGCAGTTCACGGTTTGACGGCGGCCGAGGCGCGGAGAGGAAGGCCACGTCCTTCCGCTCCGTGATTGCGGGCCGCCTGCGGCGCGGCGATCCAGGGCCGCCAGGACCGCCTGTATGGTCTCTTGGCGTGCCGCGGGAAGCGTGGCTAGTGCCAGCCCGGGCGTGAGGGTGGTATAGGTCGGCCCGAAGTGTTGGAGGTGCATCATGGACGACGCAGCCCCCGCGCCGGCCCGGCACAGGTTGACCGTGCATGACTATCACCGGATGGCCGACGCCGGCATCTTCGGCGAGGACGACCGGATCGAGCTGATTGACGGGGACCTGATTGATATGGCGCCGATCGGTTCGGAACACGCAGCCGTCGTGAACAGGCTGGCCGAAGCGTTCTTCATGGCATGTGCAGGCCGTGCCATCGTCTCGATCCAGAACCCGGTCCGGCTCGACCAGTCGAGTGAACCGCAGCCCGACCTGGCCATCTTGCGGCGCCGGGCCGACTTTTACGCAACTGGCGGGCACCCTGGCCCGGCGGACATCCTGCTCCTGGTCGAGGTGGCGGACAGTTCCCTCCGGTTCGACCGCACGGTGAAGCTGCCGCTCTACGCGCGGGCCGGCATTGCCGAGCTGTGGATCATGGATTTGAAGCGCCGCGTCGTGGACGCCTACAGGAGGCCGGCTGGCGATAAATATGGCGAAACGACCACGCATCAGCCCGGCGAGCAGGTCGCCCTTGTCCTCGCGCCTGAGATCATGGTGAGGCTTGACTTGATGTTTGGCTGAACCGGCGGCTGGCGCGACACCGCAAACGGCCGAGGTGTATCTGTTGCCTTACCCACTTACTCGGACATCAAGCCGACCTGGCCCATGCTTGAGAAGGCTGGCCTTAGAAGCGAGTTTTAACTCGGCTATTTCCTAACTTTCATCCTCCACCTGTGCATGTGCAACGGCCGCTTACCCCCGTTGCGCCACTGCCCCCCGCGGTCCAACCGGCGCTGCCCCCAGCAGCCGCCCCGCCGTCAGTAAAGCCAGCAGCACCCCACCATACACCAGCACCTGCATCCCCGCAGGCCGGTCCGTGTAGCCCACCAGCGCGTGCAGCGCCCGGCCCACCAGGCCCTTCTGGTCCAGGATCGCCGAGGTGTCCCAAACCCGTGCCCCCAGCGCCGGCAACAGGTCTGCCTGGATCAGGAACCCCGCCGCCTGCGCCGCCATGCCCGCCGCCAGCAGGGACAGCAGCACGTTCGTCACCTTGAACAAGTGCCGCGTCGGGATGCTGACGAGACCGCGATACAGCAGCCAAGACACCGCGACGCCCCCGCCGATGCCCAGCAGCGACCCGCCGGCCAGCGCCGCCCCGCCGTCGCCCCCGGCGGCCAGGCCATACATGAACAGCACGACCTCCGCCCCTTCCCGCAGCACGGCGGCGGCGACCACCACGGCCAGGGCCAGCAGGGTGCTGCGCCCGTCCGACACCTGGCGGCCGAGCGCCTTCATGTTGCCGGCCATCTCGCGCCCGTGCCGGGCCATCCAGATGTTGTGCCAGCCCAGCATCACGGCGGCGGTGCCCAGGATGCCGGCGTTGAACACCTCCTGCCCCGCACCCTGCATCGCATCCGCCAGCGCCCCGGCGAACGCCGCCACCACGCACGCCCCGCCGATCCCGGCGCCGATGCCGCCCAGCACCCACGCGCCGCGCCCCGGCACGCCGCGCGTGGCGCCCAGCACGATCCCCAGGATCAACCCGGCCTCGAACACTTCCCGGAACACGATCAGCGCGGCTGCGAGCATGGCGGCTACTCCCCTGCGGTCTTCTGCACGGCGACAAGGGTGCCCTTGGCCTGCGCGTTGAACTCGTCCTCGAACGCATAGCGCCCGGCGGTCAGCGGGCCAACGCGGATCGTCGCCTCGCGCCCGGCGGAGATGATCTTCTCCGCGCCCAGCTCCTTGCTCTCGAACTCGGCCGGCGTCGCGTCCTCGTTCTTCACCACCAGCATGAACCGCACGCCGGCCGGCACCTGCAGCTCCGACGGCTCGAACCGGTGGTCCTTCAGGGTCAGCCGGAACGTCGGCGCGTCCTGCGCGCGGGCCGGGACATGGAAGGCGAGCAGGGCGGCGATGGCAGCCGCGCCGGCCAGGTGGATACGCTGCATGGGGAACCTCCTCGAAACCAGTTGCAAGCGGTTATCAACTGGGTTAGCCCTGGCGTCAATGATAATCACTCGCAACTGGATCGCAGCATGAGCAAGCTCCTCTCCCTATGCGCCGGCATGGCGGCCGTTGCGGGTGCCGCGGTGGCCGCCGCCGGCCCGACCGGCGCCGCCCCTGCCCTGCGTCCGGCATTTGAGGACGCGATCTGCCGCGCCAAGCCGCCGCACGTTGCGCACGACTGGGCGCGCGGCATCACGTTCGCGGAACCCGGCGGGATCGTGCGCGTGGCGGCGCCGGCCAACATCAGCAACGAGGACCACGCGGAGCTGCTGTTCAAGCTCGGCCTGCTGGAGGGCCACCTGATGGTCGGGCGCGAGCTGCTGGAGGCGAACCAGCCCCGACTGGCCCTGCCCCACTTCGGCCACCCCGTCCGCGAGCTGTACGACGACATCCAGGGCGAGCTGAAGCGCCGCGGCGTCACCGGCTTCGACGGCGAGCTGATCGCGCTGGAGGCCCTGGCCGCCGGCAAGCCGCGCGACCCCGCCACGATGGCCAAGCTGGACGGCGTGCTGCGCATCATCGCCGCCGTGCGCGCTACCGTGCCGTCCGGCCTGCTGGACAGCGAGCGCTTCATGCTGGGCGTGCTGGGCGAGGTCGCCACCATCGCCGCCGAGGACTACAGCGAGTCGCTGGAAGGCGGGCGAATCGAGAAGCCGGTCGAGTATCACGACAGCCGCGGCTACCTGTCCTATGCCGACAAGGAGCTGCGCCGGCTGGAGGGCCGCCCGGACCTGCGCGGCTCCCCGCGGCTCGCGGCGGCGCGCGCGCGGCTGGACGAGATGCGGGCCATCGTCGGCGCCCTGAGCCCGCCGGAGCGGCCGACCCGCTCGGTCGCCGCCTTCAAGGCCATCGTCGGCCAGCTCAAGCAGGCCGCCGCCGCCGGAGCCTGACCCGCGGGCCGCCGCGGCGGCCCTTCTCCCCGACTGAAAGGACCTGCACCATGCCAAGCATGAACGCCGCCCGCTCGGCGCTTGCCGCGTGGATGCTGCCGGCTGCCCCAGTTCTTGCCCAGACCTCCACCCCGTCCGGCAACCCGCAATCGGCGCCGGGCGAGGCGAAGCGGTGGGACCTGCAGTACGGCACGACGTTAGGCTGCACGATCATGCCGCGGCTGGCGGTCTCGGCCGGCTGCATACGCACGCGGGACGCCGGAGAGGTGGAGAGCACCTTCGGCACGGCGGTCAACTATGTCCTGAGGTTCTGGTGAACGGCGTTTACTCCGACTGGGCGGTGACACTGCCGTCCGACTGGCTGGTCTGGCTGGCGACCAGCAGCGCGCGCATGGCGGTCTATCGGATGCAGGGCTGGCACGGGCCGCTGCGGCTGCTGCACGTGATGGGCACGGCGGCGTTCTTCGGCGCCATCGTGCTGCTGGACCTGCGGCTGCTCGGCCTGCTGGGCCGCGACCTGGCGCTGGACGCCCTGGCGCGGCTGGTGCTGCCGGTGACGCATTGGAGCTTCGGCGTGATGCTCGCCAGCGGCGCGCTACTGTTCATGTACGACCCGATCCAGCAGGGCAGCCATAGCTGGTTCCTGCCCAAGATGGCGCTGCTGGCCCTGGCGGTCGGCAACGCCGCGCTGTTCAGCCTGCCGCGCCGCGCGGGTCTGCGGCCCATCGGCGCCGGGGCGCTGACCCGGCACGCACGAGTGGCCGGCGCGCTGTCCCTGCTGCTGTGGGCCGGCGTGATCGCCAGCGCGACGGCGAACCACGAGGAGCGGCCGATGGTGCGGGGCCGCAGCGTGGTGCGCCCGGTGGTGGCCGATCCCGGCTAGGCCAGCCCCGTCGAGCCGAAGCCGCGCTCCCCGCGCTCGGTCGGGTCCAGCTCCTCCGCTTCGACCAGCGCCAGTTGCGGCGCCGGCGCGATGACGGCCTGCGCGATGCGGTCGCCGCGGGCGATGCAGAACGCCTCTGCCCCCAGGTTAACTAGGCAGACCATCAGCGGGCCGCGATAGTCGCTGTCCACCGTGCCGGGGCTGTTGATGACGGTGATGCCGTGCCGGGTCGCCAGGCCCGAGCGTGGACGGACCTGCAACTCCCAGCCGTGCGGCACGGCGGCGGCGAAGCCGGTCGGGACCACCTGGCGCGCGCCGGGCAGCAGCGTCGCCGCCTCCGCCGCGCGCAGGTCGAACCCCGCCGCTCCCGCGGTGGCATAGGCCGGCAGCGGCAGGTCGGGGTTGCCCGGCAGCCGCTTGAACAGCACGACGGGCGCAGTCATGCCTCGGCTGCCAGCGCGTCCGCGATCCGCTCCGCAAGCCGCGCCGCGACCTCGGCCTTCGGCATCCACGGCCAATGCTCCGCGCCGCGGGCCGTCACCAGGTGGACCTCGTTGGCGTCCCCGCCCATGATCCCGGTCTCCGGCCGCACGTCGTTGGCGACGATCCAATCACAGCCCTTGCGGGCGAGCTTGGCGGCGGCATAGGCCAGCACGTCATGCGTTTCCGCCGCGAACCCCACCACCAGCCGCGGGCGCCCCGGCCCGGCGGCGGACAGCAGCACCAGGATATCCGGGTTCGGCACCAGCGTCAGGCTGGGCGCGGCGCGCGGCCCCTTCTTGATCTTGGTCGCCGACGCCTCCGCCACGCGCCAGTCCGCGACGGCGGCGGCGCACACCGCCACGTCCGCCGGCAGCGCCGCGGTGCAGGCGGCCAGCATCTCCGCCGCCGTCTCCACCCGATGCACCGCGACGCCCGGGGGGTCCGCCAGCGCGACGGGACCGCTGACCAGCGTGACGCGCGCGCCCAGCGCCGCCAGCGCCGCCGCGACGGCATGGCCCTGCCGCCCGCTGCTGCGGTTGGCGATGTAGCGCACGGGGTCAATCGGCTCGTGCGTCGGCCCGCTCGTGACCAGGGCGTGCCGGCCGGCAAGCGGCTGCGAGGCAGGTGGCAAGGGAGGCGGCTGCGGCGCGGGGGCCAGCAGCGCGCGTACGGCGGCAAGGATGGCCGGCGGCTCCGCCAGGCGGCCCGGCCCGTATTCGCCGCAGGCCATCGCGCCCTCGTCGGGACCGGCGACCTGGACGCCGCGGGCGCGCAGCAGCGCCAGGTTGGCGACGGTCGCCGGGTGGGTCCACATGCGGACGTTCATGGCGGGCGCGACCAGCACCGGCTTGTCGGTCGCCAGCAGCACCGTGCTGGCCAGGTCGTCCGCCAGGCCCGCCGCCATCTTGGCCAGCATGTTGGCGCTGGCCGGGGCGACCACCACCAGGTCCGCGCTGCGCGAGAGCTGGATGTGGCCCATCTCGCTCTCGTCGGTCAGGGACCACAGGGCGGAATGCACCTTCTCCTCCGTCAGCGCCTGCAGGCTGAGCGGGGTGACGAACTGCGCGCCGCCCCCGGTCAGCACCGCCGCGACGCCCAGGCCGTCGCGCTTCAGCAGGCGCACCAGTTCCAGCGCCTTGTAGGCGGCGATGCCGCCGCTGACGATCAGCAGGACGCGCTTGGACGCCGGCACCGGCGGCGCCAGTGCTTCACCCATCGCCGCTTTACCCATCGTCATTGCGAGCCGCCTTCGGCGCGGCGATCCAGGGGCCGACAGGGCAAGCGCCGGTTCTGGCGGCCCCCCGATTGCCGCGTCGCTGCGCTCCTCGCAACGACGGAAGTAACAACGGGAATGCGGACGGTCACAGCCGCCAGCCCCGGTGAATCGCCGCGATGCCGCCCGTCAGGTTGCGGCAGCCTACCCTGGACAGCCCGGCCGCGCGCATCATGCCGGCCAAGGTCTCCTGGTCCGGGAAGGTGCGTATGCTCTCGGCCAAGTACTGGTAGCTCTCGGCGTCCCCGGCCACGGCCCGCCCCATGCGCGGCAGCACCTGGAACGACCAGGCATCATACACCGGCGCCAGCGCCGCCACCTGCACGCGGGAGAACTCCAGGCAGTGGAACTGCCCGCCCGGCCGCAGCACCCGCCGCGCCTCGGCCAGCACCGCCGCCTTGTCCGTGCAGTTCCGCAGGCCGAACGCCATGCTGACCCGGTCCATGCAGCCGTCCGGCAGCGGGATCGCCTCCGCATCCGCCACCAGCAGCGTGATCCCCCCGGTTCCGGCGGCATCCGCCCGGCGCCGCCCGACGGCGAGCATCGAGGGATTGATGTCCGACAGCACCGCAGGCCCGCCCCCGCGCGCCAGCCAGCCCAGCGCGATGTCCCCGGTGCCGCCTGCCAGATCAAGCAGCGTCCGCTCCGGCCGCGGGTCCAATCCCTGGATGAAGTCCCGCTTCCACAGGCGATGCACGCCCAGGGACATCAGGTCGTTCATCAGGTCGTAGCGCGGCGCCACGCTGTCGAACACCGCCCGCACCATAGGCTTCTTGTCCGCACGCGGCACGGAGCGGAAGCCGAAATCGGCGGTCGGGTCGTTCGGAGGGGAAGCGTCGCCGGGATTGCTGCTCATGGCCAGGGGATATAGTGGGATGCGGACCATGCCGGAACTCCCCGAAGTCGAAACCGTCATGCGCGGCCTGCAAGCGCGGCTGCAAGGGCGCGTCATCGTGCGCGCGGAGGTGCGGCGCGAGGGCCTGCGCTGGCCGTTCCCGGACGGGCTGGCGGCGCACCTGACGGGCGCCCGCGTGCTGGGGTTCCGCCGCCGGGCCAAGTATATCCTGATGCGCCTGGACGGCGGCGGCAGCGTGCTGCTGCATCTCGGCATGTCCGGGCGGATGCTGATACGCAGGCGCGGCGCCAACGACCCGGACGCCGCCGGCCCGGCGCTGCACGAGCACGTCGAGATGGAGACGGACGACGGCTGGCTCGTCGGCTTCGTGGACCCTCGCCGCTTCGGCAGCATAGACCTGGTGCCGACCGACGCGGAGGACGCGCACCGCCTGCTGGCCGGGTTGGGGCCGGAGCCGCTGGACGAGCTGTTCACGCCCGCCGTGCTGTCCGCCGGGCTGGCCGGGCGGCGCACGCCGATCAAGGCGGCGCTGCTGGACCAGCGGATCGTCGCGGGCCTGGGCAACATCTACGTGTGCGAGGCGCTGTTCCGTGCCGGCATCGCCCCCAGCCGCCATGCCGCCGACGTGGCTGGCGCCGGCGCCGCCCGGCTGGTGCCGGAGATCAAGGCGACCTTGCAGGAGGCCATCGCCGCCGGGGGTTCGTCGCTGCGGGACTACGTGCAGCCCGACGGCGAGCTGGGCTATTTCCAGCACGCCTGGCGCGTCTATGGCCGGGAGGGCGAGCGCTGCCCCGCCTGCCCCGGCCCGCCCGCCTGCCCCGGCATCGCCCGCGTCGTGCAGGCCGGGCGCAGCACCTTCCTTTGCCCGCGGCTGCAAGCCGGGTAGAACGCCGCGAACGCAGCGGAGGCCGCCAGATGCCAGACCACCAGACGCCGGACCACATGCCCGAGATGATCCTTGTCGAGATCCACGGCCGCACCGGCCTGATCCGCTTGAACCGCCCGGCGGCGCTGAACGCCCTGTGCGACCAGTTGATGGCGGAGCTGGGCGCGCAGCTCCTGGCCTTCGACGCCGACCCGGCCATCGGCGCCATCGTGCTGACGGGATCGGACAAGGCGTTCGCCGCCGGGGCCGACATCAAGGAGATGAAGGACCGCGCCTACCCCGACGTGTTCCTCAACGACTTCATCGGCGCGCGGTGGGAAACGGTGCTGCAAGTACGTAAGCCGGTGATCGCCGCCGTCGCCGGCTTCGCGCTGGGCGGCGGGTGCGAGCTGGCGATGATGTGCGACTTCATCATCGCCGCCGACACCGCCCGCTTCGGCCAGCCCGAGATCAACCTCGGCGTCATCCCCGGCGCCGGCGGCACCCAGCGCCTGACCCGCGCCATCGGCAAGAGCAAGGCGATGGACCTGTGCCTGACCGGCCGCATGATGGACGCCGCCGAGGCCGAGCGCTGCAGCCTGGTCAGCCGGGTCGTCCCTGCCGCCGACCTGATGGCGGAGGCGCTCAAGGCCGCGGAGAAGGTCGCCGCCCAGAGCGCCGTCGCCGCCGCGATGGCCAAGCGCGCCGTCAACGCCGCCTTCGAGACGACCCTGCACGAGGGCGTCCGGGCGGAGCGGGCGATGTTCCTGTCGCTGTTCGGCACCCCGGACCAGCGGGAGGGCATGGCGGCGTTCGCCGAGAAGCGGAAGGCCAGCTTCGCCGGACGTTGATGTACGATGACGTACACGGCACGCGATTTGTTGCGGGGTGACGCATTTCGGTAACGCACCATACCCCCGTGCTTGACTTGGAGGAGGGCGGCAAATAGAACGCTGCCCTTCCCGGCATCCCCTGCGTGCCCGTACAAAGTGCTGTTGAGAGAGTTCATGGCGAACACTGCATCCGCGCGCAAGCGCATCCGACAAAATTTCAAGCGCGCCGAGCGCAACACCGCGCGTAAGTCCCGTATGCGTACCTTCGTCAAGAAGGTTGAGGTTGCCTGCGCGTCCGGCGACAAGGCCGCTGCCGCCGAGGCGCTTCGCAATGCGCAGCCCGAGATGCAGCGCGCTGCGGGTAAGGGCGTGATCCACAAGAACACAGTTGCCCGCAAGTTGTCGCGCCTGTCCGCGCGCATCAAGGCGCTTGCGGCAGCCTGATCCGCCGGGAGGATCAGCCCCTCCATAATAATAGTCGCAATTAATAGGAGCGGGCGCAGTCATGCGCCCGCTTTTTATTTTGCGCGCGTCCTCTGGACTTATGTTAGGCAGTTTTTGATTGCCCTTTCGCGCTCACTGACCTAGCTTTCTTGCCGCGGCCACCCCCTGGTGCTGCTCCCCAAACGACCCGCTATGGCAGCTTGCCATGGCGAACGGGACAACTCGCTCTAGGTGGCCCGTGCCGCCGGTAGGATGGTAGTCATGGCGTCCTCCCCTGGCAGCATCGAGTTCGAGCCGGCGTTCGACGGGCGGCCCGATGGCGCCGAGGCGGACGGCTCCGCGGCCGGCGCAGCCGATGGCATGGGCGGTAGCCTGGCCGACGACGACGCCCCGCGTGGCGCCGACCCGGCATTGGCCGCCCACTGGGCGCGCGTGCGCGAGCGGCTGCAGGGCGACGTGGGCGAGGTCGAGTTCCGCATGTGGCTGCGCCCGATGACGCTGGGCGGTGTGGACGGCGACGAGGTGACGCTGCTGCTGCCCACCCGCTTCCTGCGGGATTGGGTGCGCGGCCACTACGCCGACAAGCTGAACGACCTGTGGCAGCAGGAGAACAAGCGGGTCCGCCGGGTGGACATCCGCGTCGGCGGCGCGACGGCGGCGGTGGCGGAGCTGCCGGAGCTTGCGCCCGCGGCGGCCCCTGCCCGCGCCGCGCCGGCCGCGCGCCCGGCGGCGCCGGCCGAGGCGCGGGCGGACATGGCGGCGCCGCTCGATCCGCGCTTCGAGTTCGACAGCTTCGTCGTCGGCAAGCCAAACGAGTTCGCCCATGCCTGCGCCCGGCGCGTCGCGGAGCGTCCGAGCAGCCCTGGCTTCAACCCGCTGTTCCTGTATGGCGGCGTCGGCCTTGGCAAGACTCACCTGATGCACGCCATCGGCCTGGAGCTGTCGCGGCGGGACGCCAACCCGGTCCAGGTCGCCTACATGTCGGCCGAGAAGTTTATGTATCGCTTCATTGCCGCGATACGCAGCCAGTCCACGATGGAGTTCAAGGAGCAGCTCCGCAGCGTGGACGTGCTGATGGTGGACGACCTGCAATTCCTGATCGGCAAGGACAACACGCAGGAGGAGTTCTTCCATACCTTCAACGCGCTGGTGGACGCCGGCAAGCAGATCGTGGTGTCCGCCGACAAGTCGCCCAGCGACCTGTCCGGCCTGGAGGACCGCCTCCGCACCCGGCTCGGCTGCGGCATGGTCGCCGACCTGCACGCCACGACGTTCGAGCTTCGCATCAGCATCCTGGAGGCCAAGGCGATCCGCGGCGGCACCGCAGTGCCGCCCAAGGTGCTGGAGTTCCTGGCCCACAAGATCACCAGCAACGTCCGCGAGCTGGAGGGCAGCCTGAACCGGCTGATCGCCCACGCCAACCTGTTCGGCCGGCCGATCACCCTGGAGAGCACGCAGGAGGTCCTGCACGACATCCTGAAGGCGCACGACCGCCGCGTGACCATCGAGGAAATCCAGAAGCGCGTCGCCGAGCACTGGAACATACGCCTGTCCGACATGAGCAGCGCCCGCCGCGCCCGCGCCGTCGCCCGGCCGCGGCAGGTCGCGATGTATCTGGCCAAGCAGCTCACCAGCCGGTCCCTGCCGGAGATTGGCCGCAAGTTCGGCAACCGCGACCACACGACCGTGATGCACGCCGTGAAAGTGGTCGCCGAGCTGATCGAGACCGACGCCGACTTCAGCGAGCGCGTGGAGCTGCTGCGCCGTATGCTGGAAAGCTGACTTCCTGCTCCCTCTCCCTCCGGGAGAGGGTTGGGGTGAGGGAAGCCGCAAGCACGCCACCTAATCCTGGCAGGGTCGCCCTCTTGCGGGAAGGAACCGCGCTGGCCGCCTCCCTCACCCCGGCCCTCTCCCGGAGGGAGAGGGAGAAGGCTCGGCCACAGGGCGTTTGCTACCGGAACGGCATCCGCTAAGGTGCCTGCCCGCGCCGCGCCTCGTGGCGGTGGCCAAACCGGATGGATGCCATGAAGTTCAAGGCCGACCGCGCCACCCTGATGAAGGCGCTGGCGCATATCCAGAGCGTCGCCGAGAAGCGCAACACCATCCCCATCCTCGCCAACGCCCTGATACAGGTCAAGGACGGCCGCCTGTCCTTCACCGCGACCGACATGGAGATCGCCATCGTCGAGGAGGTCGCCGCGACGGCCTCCCGCGACGGCGCCACCACGGCGCCCGCCGCCACGCTCTATGAGATCGTCCGCAAGCTGCCGGAGGGCGCGGAGCTTGAGTTCGAGATGGCCAGCGAGGGTGCGCAGATGACCCTGCGCGCCGGGCGCTACGCCACCAGCCTGGTGACGCTGCCGACTGACGACTTCCCCAGCATGACTGCGGGGCAGTTGCCGCACAGCTTCCGCCTGACCGGCCTGGCGCTGCGCGGCCTGATTGACCGCACCCGCTTCGCCATCAGCACGGAGGAGACGCGCTACTACCTGAACGGCATCTACCTCCACGCCGCCGAGGGCGACGCCGGCCCGGTGCTGCGCGCCGTCGCCACCGACGGCCACCGCCTGGCCCGCGTCGAGGAGCCGATCCCCGAGGGCGCCGCTGGGATGCCCGGCGTCATCGTCCCCCGCAAGACCGTTGCCGAGCTTCGCAAGCTGCTGGACGAGGAGGCCGGCGAGGTCGAGATCGCGCTGTCCGACACGCGCATCCAGTTCAAGGCCGGGCCGATCACCCTGACGAGCAAGCTGATTGACGGCACCTTCCCGGAATACGAGCGGGTGATCCCCAAGGACAACGACAAGGTGCTGCGGGTCGGCAAGAAGGACTTCTCGGACGCCGTGGCGCGCGTGGCCGCGATCAGCAGCGAGCGGTCGCGGCCCGTGAAGATGGCCCTGGCGCAGGACCTGCTGACGCTGTCCGCCGCCAGCCCCGAGCAGGGCACGGCGAGCGAGGAGCTGGATGGCGGCCGGGTCAACTACACCAGCTCGCCGCTGGAGATCGGCTTCCAGGCGCGCTACCTGAACGACATCACCGACCAGATCGCGGAGAAGGTGGAGTTCCACTTCTCCGACGGCTCCGCCCCGACCGTGGTGCGGGACGGCGGGGACAGCAGCGCGCTGTATGTGCTGATGCCGATGCGGGTTTAGAGCGGGCTGCATCCGGTAGCATCAACCGCCCGTTAGCTTGACCTGTCATTGCGAGGAGCGCAGCGCCTTGGCAATCTAGAGACGGACGGCACTGCGCTTTCCGCACCTGGATTGCCGCGCCGCAAGAGCGGCTCGCGATGATCGATGATATCCGATGTGAGCCAGAGGCCGCTGTCATAGTGGCACCAGCGCCTGAACGCCCATCAGTGCGGGACGCGCCGCGACGCGGCGGTCTGAGGGCCGCCTGCCCTGGGTTTCGGTCCTGCGGCCCCTGGGTTGCCGCGCCGCAAGCGGTTCGCAACGACGGGACGTTTTGGTTGGAGGATGGCCGTGCAAGCCGCTGCCAAGGCCCATGCTGAGGCTCACCCGCCTCACCCTCACGCAGTTCCGCAACTACCCCGCCCTGACCTGGCGGCCTGCGGCGTGCATGACTGTCATCACCGGCCCGAACGGCTCCGGCAAGACCAACCTGCTTGAGGCGGTGTCCCTGCTGCAGCCCGGCCGCGGCCTGCGCGGCGCCCGCATCGCCGAGTTGGCCCGGCAGGCCCCGGACGCGCCGGGCGCCTGGGGCGTCAACGCCCGCGTGCTGCGGGACGGCACGGAGACCGACCTGGGCACCGGCACCCCTCCGGACGGCCCGGCGGACCGCCGGGTGTTCCGCCTGAACGGCGCCGCGCCGCGCAGCCAGGCCGAGGTCGCCGCCGTCATAGCCGCGGTCTGGCTGACGCCGCAAATGGACCGGCTGTTCCAGGAGGGCGCATCCGGCCGCCGCCGCTTCCTGGACCGGCTGGTGTGGGCGCTGGAGCCGGGCCATGCGCGGGAGGTGTCGGCGTACGAGACGGCGCTGTCCGGCCGCAACCGCCTGCTCGCCGTCGGCGGCGCCGATCCGGCCTGGATCGCCGGGCTGGAGGACAGCATGGCCCGGCACGCCGTCGCCGCCACCGCCGCCCGCGCCGGGCTGGTCGAGCGGCTGAACGCGACGCTGGCGGCAGGCGCCACGGGCCGTTTCCCGGTGGCGCGGCTGTCGCTGCTGGACCCTTTGGCGGACCGCCTGGCGGAACAGCCGGCGCTGGCGGTGGAGGACTGGCTGCGCGCCACGCTGGCGGACGGCCGCGCCCGCGACGCGGCGGTAGGGTCAGCGGCGGTGGGGGCGCACCGGGCGGACATGGCGCTATCGGACGCCGGCACGGGATTGGCGGCGGCGCTGGCCAGCACCGGACAGCAGAAGGCGCTGCTGATCGGCGTCGTGCTGGGCCACGCCGCGCTGATCGCCGACGCCCGGGGTGCCGCGCCGCTGCTGCTGCTGGACGAACCTGCGGTGCATCTGGACGCTCCGCGCCGGGCGGCATTGTGGGAGGCGCTGATGGCCCTGCCGGCGCAGGTGCTGCTGACCGGCACCGACCCCGAGCCGTTCGCCGCGCTGCAGGGCCACGCGGAGGGCTTGCGGACAGGCGACGGCGTGCTGGCGCCGGACCCGGCCTTCGCTTCCCTGCTCCCTCTCCCTCCGGGAGAGGGTCGGGGTGAGGGAAAGCCGCAAGCACTCCCAGCAGCCGATTGAGGACCCGCCCGATGCGCCAATCACGGCAGCGGAGGTCTTTGCCACTTCCCTCACCCCGGCCCTCTCCCGGAGGGAGAGGGAGTAGCAGCAGACCTGTCTTTTCCTGTGCAAAGTCCCTATATTGGCTACAGAATCACCCCCAAACGAGGTCACCCGACGGCATGTCCGAAAACGCTGCGCCGCAGCCCGAGCACGAAGCCTACGACGCCTCCTCCATCTCCGTCCTGAAGGGCCTGGAAGCGGTCCGCAAGCGGCCGGGCATGTATATCGGCGACACCGACGACGGCTCCGGCCTGCACCACATGGCGTTCGAGATCATAGACAACGCCGTGGACGAGGCCCAGGCCGGCTTCGCCACCCGCTGCGAGCTGACGCTCAACGGCGACGGCAGCGTGACCGTGCGCGACGACGGCCGCGGCATTCCAACCGACATCCACCCGGAGGAGGGCGTATCGGCCGCCGAGGTCGTGCTGACCCGGCTGCACGCCGGCGGCAAGTTCAACCAGAACAGCTACAAGGTCTCCGGCGGCCTGCACGGCGTCGGCGCCGCGGTGGTCAACGCCTTGTCGCAATGGATGGAAGTCCGCATCTGGCGCAACGGCATCGAGCACTTTATCCGCTTCGAGCACGGCGACACCACCGAGCCGTTGCGCGTCATCGGCCCGAGCGACAAGCCGGGCGGCACCGAGGTCATCTTCAAGCCCAGCACCGGCACGTTCACGAAGGTCGAGTTCGACTACGCCATCCTGGAGCGCCGCCTGCGCGAGCTGGCGTTCCTGAACAGCGGCCTCGCCATCGTGCTGCGCGACGAGCGCCACGCCCCGGCGCAGGAAACCCATTTCAAGTACGACGGCGGGCTGGAAGCCTTCGTGGCCTGGCTCGACCGCAGCAAGACCGCCGTGGTGGCCCAGCCGATCAGCGTCACCACCGAGGAGAGCCAGGTCGGCATCCGCGTCGAGTTCGCGCTGACCTGGAACGACAGCTTCCACGAGACCATGCTGTGCTTCACCAACAACATCCCGCAGCGCGACGGCGGTACCCATCTCGCGGGCTTCCGCCAGGCGCTGACCCGTGTGGTCACGAAGTACGCCGAGGGGATGGGCAAGAAGGACAAGCTGGACCTGGTCGGCGACGACATGCGGGAGGGCATGACCGCCGTGCTGTCCGTAAAGGTGCCGGACCCCAAGTTCAGCAGCCAGACCAAGGACAAGCTGGTCAGCAGCGAGGTGCAGCCCGTCGTGCAGGCCGCCGTCGCCGACACCGTCTCCCACTGGTTCGAGACGCACCCCAAAGAGGCCAAGTCCATCATCCAGAAGGTAATGGACGCGGCGTCGGCTCGCGAGGCCGCCCGCAAGGCCCGCGAGCTGACCCGGCGCAAGGGCGTGCTGGACGTGAGCAGCCTGCCGGGCAAGCTGGCGGACTGCCAGGAGCGCGACCCCAGCAAGTCCGAGATCTTCATCGTCGAGGGCGACAGCGCCGGCGGCTCCGCCAAGCAGGGCCGCGACCGCAAGTTCCAGGCGATCCTGCCGCTCAAGGGCAAGATACTGAACGTGGAGCGCGCCCGCTTCGACCGGATGCTGGGCAGCGCCGAGATCGGCACGCTCATCACCGCGCTCGGCACCGGCATCGGCCGGGGCGAGCCGGAGCAGGGCGGCTTCGACGTGAACAAGCTGCGCTATCACCGCATCAACATCATGACCGACGCCGACGTGGACGGCAGCCATATCCGCACCCTGCTGCTGACGTTCTTCTTCCGCCAGATGCCGGAGCTGATCGAGCGGGGGCACCTGTATATCGCGCAGCCCCCGCTGTATCGCGCCAAGCGCGGCAACGACGAGCGCTACCTGAAGAACGACGCGGCGCTGGAGGACTACCTGCTGGACAAGGCGCTGGCCGAGGCCCGCCTGACCTACGGGGACGGCCGGGCGTTCGCCGGGGACGACATGGCGGGCGAGCTGGCCTGGCTGCGCGAGGCCGCCGGCAACCTGCGCCGCCTGTCCGCCGCCATGCCGACCGCGCTGCTGGAGCAAGCGGCCATCGTCGGCGCCCTGTCCTCGGACGCCAGCCGGGCCACCGCGGTCAGCGGCGAGCTGGTGCAGCGGCTGAACGCCGTGTCGCTGCCGGCGGAGCGCACCTGGAAGGTGTGGGCCGACGACCGCGGCCTGCACCTGGCCCGCACGGTGCGCGGCGTCGCCGAGCGGTTCAACGTGGACGCAGCCACCCTGCGCAGCACGGAAGCCCGCTGGCTGGCGGAGCGGACCGAGGCGTTGCACGGCCGCTTCGCCCAGCCCGCGACCTTGGCGCTGGACCGGGCGGAGGTGCATGTCGCCGGTCCGGCCACGGCCTTTGACCGCATCCTGGCGCAGGGCCGCAAGGGCCTGGCCATCCAGCGCTTCAAGGGCCTAGGCGAGATGAACCCGGACCAGTTGTGGAAGACCACGCTGGACCCAACGGTTCGCACCCTGCTGCAAGTGCGCGTCGGCGATGTGGAGGAGGCAGCGCAGGTATTCTCGACCTTGATGGGCGACGTGGTGGAGCCGCGGCGGGACTTCATCGTGGGCAACGCGCTGAAGGTGGCGAACCTAGACGTCTAGCCGAACCGCTCGCTCGCTGCCGCCAGCGCACGGATTGCAGCCCGCAACGCGGCCAACATGCGCCGGGCCAGCGCCAGCGACGCCGCGTTGCCCTCGCCTGCGTCGCTGATCGCCTCCTCAAGGTCCGCTGCGTCCTTGGTCAGGCTGTCCCACATCTGGCCGACGCGGACCTGGGCGGCGGCGGCGTCCATGTCGGCCTCCCCGGCCCAGCCGGCGACGATCCCGCCGACCGCCTGCACCACCGTGTCAGGCGCGGCGCCGGCCATGGCCAGCTTGCCAAGCTGCTCCAGCGCCGTCTCGACCGGGGATGGCTCCCCGAGCGGCTCATTGGATTGACTGGCGGACTGGCTGGCGGATAGGTCGCGCATCGGCCGCTCTCCTTGGCTGGCGAGCGCCAGACCTATACGATGGCTTGGCCGTGCCGCAACCGGCCCGGCGCCGTCCCGCCCTCCCGAATGCCGCTTGCCGGAGCCACGCCCATGACCAGCCCCATCAGCCACCTGTTCGCGACGCACGAGCAGGCGCGTCGCGCCGCCGCGTTGCTGGATCAGGCGGGCATCCCTCGCGACCAGGTCAGCCTGCTGGATCAGCACAGGGATGGCCAGGGCGGCACCCTGATGACGGTGCAGGTTCAGCCGGAGCAGGCGGGCCTCGTCGCAAGCCTGCTGCCCGGCGCTCCTGTCGCCATGGAAGCTGCGCCCGATCCGGATTTGTCCAACCTCCATGACGCCGCCCCGGCCTATGTCGCAGGCGGCACGGCGAACCTTGGCACGCCCGGACCGGATTAGGGCGCGCTTGATGTGAAGAGGGCGGGGTGAAAAGGGCGTGTCGAACGTGCTTCGGCCCTCGTTCTGTGAACATTTGTCGGTCCGGACGGAGCTGTCCGCTTCGAACGCGCTTCGGTGCTGACTAACTATGACAACCCGCCTTTTGCGCGCCATCCCCTGACCCATCTATGGTGCGCCGCATTCAACACAGCAGGCTTGCAAACCCTCATGGACGACCCGCGCGCCAATGACATCCTGGACATCGTCGCCAAGGAGACCGCGGTGGACCGCGTGCGCCTGGTGCCGGACGCTCAGATCAGCGACCTCGGCATCCCGTCACTGGACCTCGTGCAGGCCATCTTTGCCATCGAGGAACAGTACAAGGTGGACATCCCCGTGATGGCCGAACGCTCCGGCGCCGAGTTCCAGACGGTCCGCGACCTGGTGAACCATGTGCTGGCCACGCTGGACCGCGCCGCCCCGGCGGGATCGCTGCCGGGTGCGTGACCCGCACCGGCGCCGGGTCGCCATCACCGGGCTGGGGGCGATCTGTGCGCTGGGCAACACCGTGCCGGAGATGTGGGCCGGGATGCTGGCCGGGCGCAGCGGCATCGGTCCGATTGCCGGCATCCCCACCGGCCGGCTGACGGCCAGCATCGCCGCCGAAGTTACCGGCTTTGACCCGGCGGCGCACTTCGAGCCTCGGCGGTTGCCTTTGCTGGACCGCGGCGCGCAGCTTGCCGTGGTGGCCGCACGGGAGGCCATGGCGCAGGCCGGGTTGCAGCCGGATCCGGCGCAGGCGCACCGCCGGGCCGCCATCGTCGCCGCGGTCATCGGCCAGACCAGCCTGGATGCCGCCTATTTCGCCTTCTACGGGCAGAACGCCAACCGGGTGCATCCGCTCACGGTACCGCGCATCATGACCAACGGCGTGGCCTCGCACCTGACGATGGAGTTCGGCTTGCACGGCCCGTCCTATGCCGTCGCCTCCGCGTGCGCGTCCGCAAACCACGCCATCGCCGCGGCTGCGGATACCATACGGCTGGGGCGGGCGGACGTGGTGCTGACCGGCGGCGCCGACGCCTCCATCGTCGTCGGCGTGTTCAAGTGCTGGGAGGCGTTGCGCGTGCTGAGCAGCGACACCTGCCGCCCGTTCTCGCGCGACCGCACCGGCCTGGTGCTGGGCGAGGGCGCCGGCATCCTGGTGCTGGAGGACTGGGACCACGCCACCCGGCGCGGCGCCACGATCCTGGCGGAGCTGGCCGGCAGCGGCATGTCGGCCGACGGCGCGGACCTGACGGCGCCGGACGCCGCCGGGGCCGCCGCGGCGATGCAGGGCGCGCTGGACGACGCCGGGCTGGATGCGTCGGAGATCGGCTGGATCAACGCCCATGGCACCGGCACCCGCCTGAACGACAAGACGGAGAGCGCGGCGCTGCATCGCGTGTTCCGCCGCCCGCCGCCCGCCAGCAGCAGCAAGAGCATGATCGGCCACTGCTTGTCCGCCGGCGGCGGGCTGGAGGCCGTGGCGACCGTCATGGCCCTGCGCAGCGGCATGGCGCCGCCCACCGCGAACTACCGTGAACCCGACCCGGAGTGCGACTTGGACTTCATCCCGAACGAGGCCCGCGCCCTGCCGATGCAGGCGGCGCTGTCCAACTCTTTCGCCTTCGGCGGCTTGAACGCCGTGATAGCGATTACCAGCGCAGCGGCCGGGGCCGCAGCAAGCGCAACGGCCGGGGCTGCGGCATGACGACGGCCTATGTCAACCGCATCGGCACCGCCAACCCGCCGCATGACGTGCATGACGCTTTCGTGGCGCTCGGGCGTGATATGCTGCGGGACGACAAGGCACGGCAGATGTTTGACCGGCTGGTGGACCGGGCCGCCATCAGCCACCGCTGGTCCCACTTCCAGCCCGGCCAGCCCGGCGCCGCCGAGGTGGACAGCACCGGGTTCTACCGGCGCGGCGCCTTCCCCACTACGGGGGCGCGCATGAAGGTCTATGCCGAGAACGCCGTGGAATTGGCGCTTGATGCCGTGGCGGACGCCGGCATCACGGCTGATGACGGCATCACCCACCTGATCGCCGTAAGCTGCACTGGCTTCACCGCGCCGGGTCTTGACCAGCTCATCGCCGACCGCCTGGGCCTGGGTGGCGCGCTGGAGCGGACGATGATTGGCTTCATGGGCTGCTACGCCGGGGTGCCGGCGCTGCGGGCGGCGCGGCACATCGTCCGCTCCGATCCTGCGGCGCGCGTGCTGGTCGTGAGCGTCGAGCTGTGCTCGCTGCACATGCAGGAGGTATCGGACCTGGGAACGGTGCTGACCTTTCTGCTGTTCGGCGACGGCGCAGCAGCGGCGCTGGTGACGGCGGAGCCGCATGGGCTGGCGCTGCACGACTTCCGCTCCGCGACCCTGCCCGGCACGCAGGACCTGATTACCTGGGGCATCGGCGACCAGGGCTTCGACATGCACCTGTCCGGCAAGGTGCCGGCCCGCATTGCGACGGCGCTGCGGGCAGAGGCCGACCGCAACGACCCCGACGGGTTGCTGCGCGGCGACGACCCGCGGGAGATCGCGCTGTGGGCGGTCCACGCCGGCGGGCGCACGGTGCTGGATGGGGTCGAGCAGGGATTGCGGCTTGCGGCCGATGCGCTGGACTACTCGCGCGGCGTGCTGCGCGATGTCGGCAACATGAGTTCGGCGACGCTGATGTTCGTGCTGGCGCGCATCCTGGCCGGCGACGCCGTGGGCCGCGGCATGGCCATCGCCTTCGGGCCGGGCCTCGCCGCGGAGACCTTCCGCTTCACACGGGTCTGACATGGCGGACCTGCGCCGCCGCAGCCACCAGCCGGAGTGGATGGACACCGAGCGGCTCGCCCCTGCCGACCTGGCCGCCGTCCTGGCGGACCTGGCCGTGGTCAACACTGCGACCCTGGCCCGGCCGCCCACCATCGCCTTCATGCGCCGCGTGTCGCGCGGGCTGCCGCCGGGCGGGCGGCTGCGCGTGCTGGACGTGGGCTACGGCGAGGGGGACATGCTGCGACGCATACACCGTTGGGGCGCCCGCGCAGGGGTGGCGCTGGACCTGGCCGGCGTGGACCTGGACCCAAGCAGCGCCGTGGCGGCGCAGGCCGTGACGCCGCCGGGCTGGGGCATCCGGTATCGCACCGGGGACGTGTTCGACCAGCCGCCGGGCGGGCAGGATGTGGTGCTGAGTTCCTTGTTCACCCATCACCTGACGGATGGGCAGGTCGTGGACTTCCTGGCCTGGATGGAGCGCAGCGCGGCCCGCGGCTGGTTCATCAACGACCTGCACCGGCACGTCCTGGCCTATGAGGGCTTCCGCCTGCTGTCCGCCGCCGCCGGATGGCACGCGATGGTGAGGCATGACGGCGCGATCAGCGTGGAGCGCAGCTTCCGCAGGCGGGACTGGGAAGGGCTGCTGCGCCGGGCCGGGCTGCAGGGGGTGGCGCGGGTGCGCTGGCACATGCCGTTCCGCCTGTGCGTCAGCCGCATCAAGGAGCGTCCGGCCCAGTGATGGACCGATGACGGCGGCTCGATGACGGTGGCCCAATGACGGCGCTGGTTGCCGGTGGCGGCGTGGCTGGCGCCGCCGTGGCCTGCCTGCTCGGCCCGGCGGCGCTGCTGATCGAGCGCGAGGCGGCGGCACACGACAAGATCTGCGGCGAGTTCATCAGCGCCGAGGCGCAGGGCTACCTGTCGCAGCTTGGCCTGGACCTGCAGGCGCTCGGGGCCGCACCCATACATGCCGTGCGCCTCGTGCATCGGGACTGCGCGGCCGTGGCGCCCCTGCCCTTCCTTGGCTACGGCCTGTCCCGGCGTGCGCTGGACGCGGCACTGCTGGACCTTGCGGCACAGCGCGGCGCCAGGGTGCTGCGGGGCCATGCCGTGCGCGGCGTAGTGCCTGGCGGCCTGGACATAGCCGGGCAAGGCAGGCTGCCGGGCCGCACGGTGTTCCTGGCCACCGGCAAGCACGACCTCCGCGGCCTGCGCCGGCAGCCGGAGCGCCCACCAGAGGACTTGGTCGGCCTCAAGATGTACTTCCGCTTGCGCCTGGACCAGTCGGACGCCTTGGCCGGGCATGTGGAATTGCTGCTGCTGCGCGGCGGCTACGCCGGGCTGCAGCTGATTGAGGACGGGGTTGCCAACCTTTGCCTTCTCATTCGCCGAGACCGTTTCAACGCCGCCGGCTCGGCTTGGCCGGGCCTGCAGGACATGCTGGAGCGGGACGCGCCGCATCTGCGCCGGCGGCTGTCAGGCGCGTCGGCGCTGCTGGACCGGCCGCTGGCCATCTTCCGGGTACCCTATGGCCATGTACATCGTCCGGCGGCGGGCGACCAGCCCGGCCTATTCCGGCTGGGGGACCAGGCCGGCGTCATACCGTCGTTCACCGGCGACGGCGTGTCCATCGCGCTGCACACTGCCTTCGCCGCCGTGGCGGCCCTGCCCGGCGGGGACGCGGGCGCCTATCATCGGGCCATGCAGCGGGACCTGTCGGCGCAAATTGCAAGGGCGTCGCTACTGTTGCGGGCCGGACGCCTTGCGCCGGGCCTGGCGGTGCGGGCGGCCCGCGCCTGGCCCAGCGCGCTGCGCTGGATCGCCCAGATGACGCGGGTGCCGACGGCAGCGCTGATCGAGGCTTGAGAGAGCCGACCCGGACTCGGCGCCGGGTCCGGCGACGGGCAGCGCCGTTACTCCGCAGCCACGTTCAGCCTTGGTGCAGGCGCAAGCAAGGCACGCAGCAGCGTCGCCTCCTCTTCAATCGCCAAAGCCATCTCAGGGTCCGTCGTCCTAGCGCGGTAGTCCTCATCCAGCCGGATCAGCCCGGCCGGGCAATGCCGGTCATCTGCCCAGCCTGGGTAATCCATGATGGGATAGATGCACAGCCCTTCAACGGGAACGCCGCGGCGGAGCACGTTCCGCACCTCCCCGCCGATATAGCGTAGCCACCCCGGGCCGTTCGCGCCTTCCGCCCCGGTTTCGGAAATCATCAACGGGCGGCGGTAGCGGTCATACACCTCCACCAGCATCTCGTGTAGCGGGCGGTACAGGCGGTGCCCCATGCCCATCGTTTCGAACTCGTGGACCCACTGGTTGTTAAAGTAGAAGTTCACGCCGATCACATCGAGGTAGTTCGGGTGGCCGCCCAGCTCCGGTTGCACGCTACCAACAAGCATGTCCCACGACTGGTACTGCGCCCGGCGGAAGCTCTCCACCCGCTCCCGGTCGCCGGGGCGGTCGGGGTGGGCAGCGATATGGATGAGCGGCTCGGCCTGGACGAAGCGGGCGCCCCGGTCCACCCCGCGGACCGCCTCGATGCCCGCTATGGCGGCGCGCACCAACTGCGTCTTCAAGGCATCGCCGCGTCCCTGGCCGTGCGGATACAGGTCTCCCCGGTCCCCGCCGGCCCAGGCCCAGAATGAAACCTCGTTCATAGCGCACCAGGCCGGGAGATAGCCTCCCTCATCCTGCACTACGCGCGCAGCAGCGGCGGCGAAGGCGGCAAAGCGGTCCACGAAGGCCGGGCTCCAGATATCGAGGTCCGGCGGCAGTCCGTAGTGGCACAGGTCCCAAATGACCTGCATCCCGGTGTCCCGCGCGGCGCGGACCATCGGCAGGAAGCTGGACCAATCGTAGCAGCCGGGGGCGCGCTCGATCAGGTGCCACCGCAAGCCGTCCCGCGCGGTGTGCAGCCCGGCGGCGCGCATGATGCCATAGTCTTCGGCAGCCCGCTCGTCGTGCCGGGTCGCACCAATCACGTCGAGCTGGCGACCGTCGCGCCATCGGTGCGACGATGCCTCGAACCCGCCTTGCAGAAAACCCTGGAACAACGGACGTTCCGGGACGTGCTGCATGGCCAGCGCCCTATTCGGCAGCCGCCGCCGGAGCGGCCTCGGCGTCCTGCAGCAACTGCTCCTGCGCCACGAGGCGTTGGTAGGTCGCCAGCGCCTGCCCGACTACCTGGTCCATGTTGTAATACTTGTAGGTGGCCAGCCGCCCAACGAAGGCAACGTTCGGGGTCGCGTCCGCCAACGCCTGGTACTTTTGATACAACGCCGCATTCTCCGGCCTTGGGACCGGGTAGTAAGGGTCGCCTTCGGCTGAAGGATACTCGTAGCACAAGCTGGTCTTCGCGTGCTCCTGGCCCGTCAGGTGCTTGAACTCGGTGATGCGCGTATAAGGCACGGCTTCGGCCGGATAGTTGACGACGCCAACGGGCTGCAGCCAAGCATCGTCATGCGTCTCGTGCCGGAACTGCAGCGAGCGGTAGGGCAGCTTGCCGTAGCGGTGGCCGAAGAACTCGTCTACCGGCCCGGTGAAGATGAGCTGATCGTAGCAGCCAGGGTCCACATCCTTGAAGTCCGTGCCGAGCGCCAGGGTGATGCCGGGATGGTCCAACATGCGCTCGAACATGCGGGTATAACCCTCCAGCGGCATCTGCTGGAACTGGTCGGTAAAGTAACGGTCATCGTCGCTGGTCCGCGTCGGCACGCGGGACGTTACCGACTTGTCCAGCTCCGACGGGTCCAGGCCCCACTGCTTGCGGGTGTAGCCCTGGAAGAACGCCTCGTACAACTCGCGCCCGACCTTGCCCAGCACAACGTCGGCAGAGGTGCGGACGGTGCCGACATGCTCCGCTTTGCTCTCCAGGAACGCCTTGACCTCATCCTGCGTCAGGTCCACGCCGAAGAACTGGTTTACCGTCTGCCGGTTGATCGGCATCGGCAGCCGCATTCCGCGCACCTCCGCCAGGACGCGGTGCTCATACGGGCGCCAGGCAGTGAAGCGGGACAGGTAGTCGAGGATGGCCTTCGAGTTCGTATGGAAAATGTGCGGGCCATACGGATGGATCAGCACGCCAGCGGCGTCGTGCTGGTCGTAGGCGTTGCCGCCAATATGCGGACGGCGGTCTACCAGCAGCACGCTCTTGCCGGACTCCGACGCCATGCGTTCCGCCAGCACCGATCCGGCAAAGCCGGCACCGACGATCAGCACGTCGTAACGACCCTGTTGCCGGCGTGGCGACACAGCGCCGACAGCAGGTTGGTGGGCTGCGATCATAGCAGACATACCCGACCAGGTGGCGTCCCACGACATCTCCGCCAACACCTGGTCCACCTCCGGCAACCAGGCGTCACGCGCGGCAGACTGCGCCAGCGCCACGTCGGTCGCCGCTGCGAACTCGGCGGCGGTCCCGGCAACGGTCACGCCGGTCATGCCGCCGTATTGATGCACGACGTCCACGATGGGGGTCGAGACCACTGGCCGCCCGGCGGCAAGGTACTCTGGAGTCTTGGTCGGACTGATGAACCGCGTTGCCTCGTTCAAGGCAAAAGGCATCAACGCCGCGTCCCAGTTGCCGACATAGGCCGGCAGCTCCGCATAGGACTTGCTGCCCAGGTAGTGCAGGTTAGGCCGTCGCGGCAGGTCCTTGCGGTCAATCTTCGCAACCGGGCCGACTAGGACGAAATGCGTATCCGGCCGCAGGTCGGCGACGGACGCCAGCAGGGCGGTGTCCAGCCGCTCATCCAGCACGCCGTAGAAGCCCATGCGGGGATGCGGGATCGCCTGCTGGTCCGCAGGGTCCGGCAGAGCGCCGCGGGCCGGCAGGAAGTGGGCCACGTCCACGCCGCTGGGAAAGGAATGGATGTTGGCATGCTGGCCGCGCTTCGCCTCGAACAGGCTCCGCCCGCCGGTAAAGACTAGGCTGGCCCGGTTCAGCAGCCGCCGCTCCAGCACCGGCAAGGCCGGGTCGGCGCCGGCGAAGGCAGACAGCTCGTCCATGCAGTCGTAGATCGCCGGGCCTTGCAGGTGATCGGAGAACGACAGGGCCTGCGGCGTATAGTACCACAGAAGGGGGTCGGTGACGGCAAACTCCTGCAGCACTTGGTCCAGGAGGGTATGCTGCACCACCGTCCAGTGCTGGCCGTGCGGGATGCGCGGCTGCAGGATGATCACGCCCTCGGGCGAAATGCGGCGGTCCACGCTGGCGCGGTCCGCAGTGGTGTGCGCCGGCTCTTCCCAAAACAGGACGCGCATGGTCCGCGCCGCACGGCTCAGCAGATGTTGCGGGCGCTGGAACACGAAGTCCCAACGCAGGTGCGAGAAGCAGACCAGGTCAGGCCGGGGGGCGCCGGGCGAGTTCGGAGTGTTGCCGGCGCCTGTCCTGTCGAGTCTCATTGTTATTCCTCTCTGTTGCCCGGCTAACGCAGGGTGTAGCCGCCAAGTTCGATTTTGGCATCTCGCAATTGCGAGATCGGTCATTGCAGGGCTGTCACCACCGGGGCTGGGACCGCCGGGCCATGGCTTCCTTGCGCTCCGTGCCCTTGCAACCCGCGTGCCCGCCCCGTGTTGCTGCTGCTGCCCGGATATGCCGCCGGGCGCACCGGGAAACGTTGATGACCAGCGACCAGCACGACCGAGACCCGGACCCCGACTTGCATGATCCGGAGGCAGCGGCCCGTGCGGCCAAGCTGCACTACGTCAGCGACCGCCGCCCCGGCATCACCCGGACCCGCGACGGCGACACCTGGGCCTTCCGCGACCCGTCCGGCGCCGTCATCACCGATCCCCGGGTGATCGAGCGCATCCGCAAGCTGGCGATACCACCTGCCTACACCGAGGTCTGGATTTGCAAGGACCCGCGCGGGCACCTGCAGGCCGTCGGCCGAGACGCGAAGGGCCGCAAGCAGTATCGCTATCACCCGCGCTGGCGCGAGGTCCGGGACGAGGCGAAATACGGCAAGATGCTCACCTTCGGCCGGGTGCTGCCGGCCGTGCGCGCCGCCGTGCGCCACGACCTGGCCCTGCCCGGCCTGCCCAAGCGCAAGGTGCTGGCCGCCCTCGTCGCCCTGCTGGAACGAACGATGATGCGAGTCGGCAACGAGGAGTACGCCCGCACCAACAAGAGCTTCGGCCTGACGACGCTGCGGACCAAGCATGTGATGGTCAAGGGCGGCCATCTCACCTTCGACTTCCGCGGCAAGCATGGCGTGCAGCACCACATAGACCTGGACGACCGCCGCTTGGCCCGCGTGGTCGAGCGGTGCCGGGACTTGCCGGGCCAGGACCTGTTCCAGTTTCTGGACTCGGACGGGGAGCGCCATCACATCGTATCCGACGACGTGAACGCCTACCTACGCGAGGTCAGTGGCGAGGAGATTACCGCCAAGGACTTCCGCACCTGGGCTGCGACGAACCTAGCCGCCCTGGCGCTGCGCGACCTTGAGGAGTTCGACTCGCCGGCCAAGGCGAAGAAGCACTTGGTCGCGGTCGTGGAGCACGTCGCCAAGAACCTGGGCAACACGCCGGCGATCTGCCGCAAGTGCTACATCCACCCGGCGGTGTTCGACGGCTACCTGGACGGCAGCCTGCTCGATTGCCTCAAGGCCCGCGCCGACGAGGCGCTGGCGGCACCGGGCGGATTGACGCCGGACGAGGTCGCCGTGACCACCTTTCTCAGCCGCCGGCTGGGGGCGGCCATCGCCGACCCGGCGCACAAGCCGCTGGTGACCTGACGCACCTCTGACGCGCCGCCCCTGACACCCTTCCCCTGGCACCCTACCCTTGACACGTCCGGCCCGACCCGCATCGTGTCTGCAACGATGGGGGCTGGCATGGATGATCTGCTGGTGGAGCGCCGCGCCGGCGTGCATGTGCTTACGCTGAACCGGCCGGACCGCCTCAACGCCTTCACGCTTCCCTTGCAGGCCGCGCTGATGACGGCGCTGGCGGATGCCGAGGCCGACCCGAACTGCCGCGCCGTCCTGCTGCATGGCGCCGGCCGCGGCTTCTGCGCCGGGCAGGATCTGACGATGGTGGAGGCCGGCGTTGACCTGGGCGACACGCTGGAACGCAGCTTCAACCCCTTGGTGCGCCGGTTGCGCGCCCTGCCGTTGCCGGTCGTGTGCGCGGTGCATGGCGTGGCGGCCGGGGCCGGGGCGAACCTGGCGCTGGCGTGCGACGTCGTGCTGGCCGGGCAGTCCGCCCGGTTTATCCAGTCGTTCATACGCATCGGCCTGATCCCAGATGCCGGCGGCACCTGGACCTTGCCGCGCCTGGCAGGCGACGCCCGTGCGCGCGGCATGGCCATGCTGGGGGAGCCGGTGACGGGCACGCAGGCCGAGGCGTGGGGCCTGGTTTGGCGCGCGGTGCCCGATGACGACCTGCTGCCCGAGGCCGGGCGCCTGGCCGCGCACCTTGCCGCGCAGCCCACCGCGGCTCTGGCGCTGATGAAGCAGGCGCTCAACGCCTCGGCCGGAAACGGCCTGGACGCGCAGCTTGACCTGGAGCGGGACTTACAGCGCCAGGCCGGCCGGACCCCTGACTTCACCGAGGGGGTTGCGGCGTTCCTGGAGAAGCGTCCGGCCACCTTCATGGGTCGCCCGGCATGACGCCGCAGGCTCGCGCGCAGGCGTGCGCCGACCGGATGTGGGCCGGGGACGCGGCCAGCCGCGGCCTAGGCATGGCGCTGGACCGGGTGGCGCCCGGCGCGGCGCGGCTGTCCATGACGGTGACGGCCGCGATGCTGAACGGGCACGGCACCTGCCACGGCGGCTTCATCTTCACGCTGGCCGACAGCGCCTTCGCCTTCGCCTGCAACACGGACGGCATGGCGTCGGTCGCGGGCTACTGCGCCGTCAGCTTCCTGCATCCGGCGCGGGTGGGCGACCGGCTGGTGGCGGACGCCGCCGAACGGCACAGGGAGGGCCGCAGCGGCATCTACGACGTGCGCGTGACCTGCGGGATGGCGATCGTGGCGGAGTTCCGCGGCCACTCCCGCACGACCGGTGCCCGGCTGCTGGAGGGCGCCGATGCTGGCTGACCTCAGCCCGGGTCCCGGCGACCTCGACCTTATCGAGACAGCATCCCGCGACGAGTTGGCCGCGCTGCAACGCGCCCGCATGGCCGCGACCCTGCGCCACGCCTACGCCAACGTCCCGCACTACCGCCGGGCTTTCGACGCAGCAGGCGTCCATCCCGGCGACTTCCGCGACCTGCCGGACCTGGCGCGGTTCCCGTTCACGACCAAGGCCGACCTGCGGGCCAACTACCCGTTCGGCATGTTCGCCGTCCCCCGCGAGCGCATCGCCCGCATCCACGCCAGCAGCGGCACCACCGGCAAGCCCACCGTGGTCGGCTACACCAAGGCGGACCTGGACGTGTGGGCGGACGTGATGGCCCGGTCCATACGCGCCAGCGGCGGACGCGCAGGGATGCGGATCCACGTCGCCTACGGCTACGGCCTGTTCACCGGCGGCCTCGGCGCGCATTACGGGGCGGAGCGGCTGGGCTGCGCCGTCATCCCGGTGGGCGGCGGCGGGACGGAGCGGCAGGTGCAGCTCATCCAGGACTTCCAGCCCGACATCATCATGGTGACGCCCAGCTACATGCTAGCGATCCTCGATGCCTTCCGCGCCGCCGGGGCGGACCCGCGCGGCACCAGCCTGCAGGTGGGCATCTTCGGCGCGGAACCCTGGACCAACGCCATGCGCGCGGAGATCGAGGGGGCGTTCGACATGCACGCCGTGGACATCTACGGCCTGTCGGAGGTCATGGGGCCGGGCGTCGCCAACGAGTGCGTCGAGACCAAGGACGGCCTGCACATCTGGGAGGACCACTTCTACCCGGAGGTCGTGGACCCCGAAACCGGTGCCGTCCTGCCCGATGGGGAGTGCGGCGAATTGGTGTTCACCTCGCTGACCAAGGAGGCCACGCCCGTCATACGCTACCGCACCCGGGACCTCACCCGCCTGCTGCCCGGCACCGCACGCACCATGCGCCGGATGGAGAAGGTCACGGGCCGCAGCGACGACATGATGATCGTCCGCGGCGTCAACGTGTTCCCAACGCAGATCGAGGAGCTGGTGCTGGCCCGCGGCGACCTGTCCGGCCACTACCAGATCGAGCTGACGCGCGACGGCCGGATGGACCACATGCTGGTGCGCGTGGAGGCGCGGCCGGAGGCGTTCGCCAGCACGGACGCCGGGCCTGCGCTGACGCTGGCGATCAAGGAGGGGATCGGGGTGACGGCCGCCGTGCAGGTCTTCCCGCCCGGCGGGATCGAACGCAGCCTGGGCAAGGCCCGCCGCGTGGTGGACCGCCGCCCAAAGGAGCAATGAAGCTATGCGCGGATAGCTGGGCGCGGGTAGCTGGCCAGGTCCGGAACACGGGCGTTCCGGCCATTCCTGAAGTGGCCGAAGTTTTGCCCGCCAGCTTTCAGCAGGCCCACTCGGCTTCGCGATGCACCAGCCCGCTCAGCAGCGCCACCACGTCCGCGCCCGCGTTGCCGTTCGCCTGCGCCAGCGCCCGGCCCAGGATGGCGCTCGCCTTGGCCGGGTCGGCGATCTCCGCCAGCGCCATGTCCCATACGCCGAACAGCCGCCCCTCGGCGCGCGCCGCCTGCAGCACCACAACTTCGCCGTGCCGCGGGTCGCATTGGATGCGCTCGAACGTCCGTCCCACGGCTTCGAGTCCACCTTCCAGCACCTGCGCGAAGCATCCCTCGCTGTAGAGCAGCGCCCCGGTCACCCCGTCGCGCGCGTTGTTCGCACGCGATGCCGCCAGGATGCCCGCCATTTCCCCGACCGGATCACCCCGCCGGCCGGAAATCGTGTTGCGGCTGCAATAAACGAGACGGAACAGGTTCGTGCTCATGGTTCATTCTCCAGGTTGGGCACCGGTGCGGCGCCAAAGCGTTCGATCAGCGCGGCGACATCCCCGGCCGGCACGGGACGGCTGATCAGGTAGCCCTGCATGTCCGTGCAGCCGTCGGCACGGATCATCGCTTCCTGCTCCGGGGTTTCCACCCCTTCTGCCGTGGTGGTCATGCCCAGGCTGGCGCCAAGGGCGGCGATGGCGCGCACCACCGCGACCGCCTCGTCGCTTCCCGAGAGGTCGCGCACGAAGGAGCGGTCGATCTTGAGCTTGTTGAACGGGAAGCTGCGGAGTTGGCTCAACGACGAGTAGCCGGTGCCGAAGGTAAGCGTGAGCCGATGCCCACGGTTGACGGCGCTGGCCTGGCGGTTCAGGCGGCCTTGGCTGCGAGGGCGTCCTTGCAGTTCCAGGGCAGGAGTTCGCTGAGCCTGGTTGCGAGGTGTCCGCG
>JAABUM010001449.1_pt1 | contig 35612 bp, 34 predicted proteins | sample 5559161 | NCBI WGS metagenome assembly JAABUM01 (sample SAMN10711868, study PRJNA513369) | rock metagenome | isolation source: Antarctica rocks | place: Antarctica: Victoria Land, Siegfried Peak nord
CGTCCAGCTCGTCATCGCTGCCGGGCCAGGCCGAAGGCTGCTCACCGCCGGGAACCTCGCCGGAGGGCGGCCGGCCGGTTGGACTGTCCACGCTGTTGATGCTCCCACGGTCGGTCGCGCCACCGAACCCTTGACCTACCAGGGATGCCTGGCTCGAAGGGGGCCGTGCGGCTGAGGGCGGCCTCGCGTGCCGGGAGTGCCGTGAGGGAGCGGTCAGGCCACCCGCGTCTGGTCGGACGCGGCTGGCACCAGCGTGGGGGGCGCGCTGACCGGGTCGGTGTGGGAGGGCTGGTTCCGGTTTCGTTTGGGCGGCGCCGGCGGGCTGTGGCCCATGTCGGCAGGGCGGCTGGTGACCAGCCGGCGGTGAGCGCGGCGTGGTGCGCCTGCCGGTAGGCGTCGTCGGCGGCCGTGACGTGGTCGCGGGCGTGGGCGAGCATGGCGTCTGCCTCGACCTGGGCCTGGCGCAGGTACGCCTGCGCTTGGTGCTTCGCGTCGTCGACTCCGGCGACCGCGGCGTGCTGCTGGGCGACCGCGACGCCGAGTTCCCCTGCGGCGTTGATCAGGGGCCGGCGAGGCGTTCCCTGGCGGCTTTCTGCGCGGCTTGTCGTGCCCCTTTCGGCGCTACTCTGCCTCCTTTCCCGGGGGAGCCAGATATGCTTTGGGCTGCCCAACCGGCCTTGAGGGGCCTGTTGGGCGACCTTGAGCTGGAGGCCGACCGGGCGCGGTCGGTGGGACGAGCAGGGGAGCGGGCCGGTGGCCGAGGACCAGATGCGGGCCAGTGGAGGCGCGGCCGGGGGGGCTGGCGAGCTCGAGGCCGGCCTGTCCGGCGGCACCGCCGCCGGACGTCGTGGGGGGAGCGGCACCGGCGGCGGCGTCATGATCGAGGGTAGGGACGGCAGCCCAGCGGCGGGCGGGAACGACGACAGCGACGACGGCGATGCGGGTGGGGGTGTGGCGCTGGCGCCGCGGCGCCGGGCGCGGGGGAGTGGGCAGCGGGTGTCGCGGCTGACGGTGCGGTTGTCGGCGGCTGAGCATGGCGAGGTGGCGGCGGCCGCGGGCGCGGCGGGGGTGACGGCGGCGGGGTTCACCGCGTCAGCGGTACTGGCCGCGGCGCGGGAAGGGCAGGCGCCGGGTGGTTCGCCGGTTCGGGTGATGCTGGGGGAGCTGATGGCGGCGCGTCGGCAGCTGCGGGGCTATGCGGTGAACGTGAACCAGGCGGCGAAGGTACTCAACTCCGGTGGAGCGGCTCCGGAGTGGCTCGAGGCGGCGGTCGAGGCGACCGATGCGGCGGTGGCCCGGGTCGACGATGCGACGGGGGCTGTGATGCGGAGCTTGCGATGACCACGTGCTGGGGCCGGGGCCAGCAGTGATCGGGAAGGTGCTGCGGGGGTCGGACGCTGCGGGACTGTTGCGCTACCTTACGGGCCGGGCCGGGCCAACGAGCATCTCCGGCCGCGGCTGGTCGCCGGGTGGGATGACCCGGCGGTGCTGGAGCCGGCGCTGCGGGCTGATGGCCGGCCGGACCTGCGCCGGCTGGCCGACCAGCTGAACGCTCCGCTGGTGGCGGCCGGTCTGGGTCCGGATGACAGGGCGGTGTATCACCTGGTGGTCGCGGCGGCGAAGGCCGATGCGGGGCGGGCACTGGCGGCGGACCGGCCGCTGACCGACGCCGAGTTCGCCCAGATCTCCACCGACCTGATGCAGCGGACCGGGCTGGCCCAGGGCGGGGGAGCGGGGGTGCGGTGGGTCGCGGTCCGCCATGACACCCCGGGTGCGGAGCATGTGCATGTGGTAGCGACGTTGGCGTCGGAGGTGGGGCGGCGGGTGTGGCCCCGTAACGACTTCTACCGGATCGGGGAGGGCTGCCGCGCCGCCGAGCAGCGCTACGGCCTGCGCGCCACGGGGGAGCGGGACCGCACGGCGGCCAAGCGCCCGACCCGGGCCGAGACCGAGAAGGCGATCCGGACCGGGGGGCAGGTGCCGGTGCGGGTGGCGCTTCGCCGGGAGGTCCGCGCCGCTGCCGGCGGGGCCGGCAGCGTGGAGGCGTTCTTCGCCCGGCTCCGCGACGTGGGGCTGATGGTGCGCGAGCGGCGCAGCGAGCTCGACGGGGCGCTGACCGGCTATGCGGTGGCGCTGGCCGGCCAGGGCGGCGAGCGGGGTGTGCCGGTGTTCTACTCCGGCGGCAAGCTCGCTGCTGACCTGACGCTGCCCAAGCTCGCCGCCCGCTGGGCACCCGCCGGCCAGCCGGGGACCGATGGGGTGCCCGGTCGAGACACCGGCCGGCCCGGGACCCGGCCGGCGGCCGGCGACGGCGGGCTGTCCGGCGAGCAGCGGGCCGCGGTGTGGGCCCAGGCGATCGACGCCGCCGGCCGGGCGAGCGCCGCGGTCGGCGCCCACCGCAATGACCCGGCGGGGGCGGCGGACGCCGCCTGGGCCGCCTCGGACTTCCTGGCCGCAGCAGCACGGGTGATCGGCGGGCGCCGCGGCGGGGTGCTGCATGAGGCGGCGGAGGACTACGACCGGGCCGCCCGGCAGGCGTGGGGCCGGCTGCCCGATGCCACGCCGGCGGGGTCCGGGGTGCGGGCAGCGTCCGGGCTGCTGGCAGCGGCCCGACTGGTCGGGGCGCCGGAGACCGCGCAGATGCTGGCCCTGCTCGGGCAGCTCGCTGTCCTAGCCGATGCGGTCGGGCGGATGCGGACCGAGCAGGACCGGGCGGTGCAGGCCGCCGCGGCCCGGCAGGCCGCCGAACAGATCCGCGCCGAGCACACCCGACGGCTGGCCGGCACGTCCGCCGGGCCGGGTAGGGCAGCCAGGGCCGTTCCGGTCGCTGAGGCGGGGCGTCGGTCGGGTCCGGCCGCGCCACCTCAGCAGCCGGGCCGTTCCCGGTGAGCTGCAACGCGTGGTGCAGGGCTTGACGCGGTTGTGGGCAGCCCCGAGCGCGGCCGCAGCTCAGTCGGTCGTTACCGGCCCGGCCTGCGGCTGGTTGTCTGCTTCCCGGTGCTCGCGATGCTCATCGCCTACCTGCGCGGCGTCGCTCGGGCGCCGAGCGAGGCTGGGTCGGCGACGATGCTCCGATGGTGACCTGTGGACCGTAGCCGGACCTGTTGGCGTTCTACACCTCGCGTTACGCCGAGGACGAGCGGCTGCGGATGAGCCCGCACGGCCGGCTGGAGTTCGCCAGGACCCGTGAGCTGCTCGAGCGGTACCTGCCGCCGGCGCCGGCCTGGGTGCTCGACGTCGGCGGCGGGACGGGGGTGCACGCCCGCTGGCTGACCGAGAGCGGCTACCGGACGCATGTGGTCGGTCTCGTCCCGGCACATGTCGCGCAGGCGGCAAGCATCGCGGGCGTCACCGCCGGGGTCGGCGACGCCCGCCACCTTGATCAGCCGGACACCTCGGTGGACGTGGTGCTGCTGTTGGGGCCGCTGTATCACCTGCTCGAGCACGCCGGTGCCCCTCAGGTGCGCGTGCTGCTGGCGGACTACGAGCCGCGCGAGCTGCGGCGGCTTGCTCCCGGCGAAGGCGAGCAGCGGACACTCCCAGTGGAGGCCGGCAATGGGAGTCGTCGCCGAGCCTGCCGCGCCCGGTCTGATGGTGGTTGTGCTCGCGGCCTGCACCGCCGAGTCCTGGCCTCCCTGCCCACCAGATAGCCGCTCTCGATCTGGTGGCGCGCACCGACTTGGTCGTCGTGGTCGCCGAGCAGTTGTGCCAACGCACGTGCATATCTCTCGGCCTGGAGACCCGCCCCTACCGTTCAACCTGCCACCGACGCCGATGACCATGGCTAGCACCGCTACCCCCGCGGCCAGTGGCCTGGCATCACCGGTACGACACCGACGCCGCCCACGCCTGGCTCCGCACACACGTCCGCACCGCCTGTGCCCCACCATCGAGGTCGCCGACCCATAGTCAGCGGGGAAGGTTGACCGCGGTGCAGCGCCACCTCGGCCAGAGCCATCGACCCGTCTGGCCAGCCGGTGGACGACGGGGGGGAAGGACGAGCACGCGGGCCTGCTCGTAGGGCACGCCCACCTCGAGCCCGTCGGGCTCGAAGGGCAGTCGGGCCGCGGCAGGTAGGGATGCGGCTCCACGAGGGGCGAACTGTAGACCGACTGCTCAGTCACACGGGTCGTCCAGTCAAATTGTCTCAGGCACGATGGCGTGTGACCACGCAGTTGCCTGGTGGGCGTCAGATCGAGCACTTCCGTCGAGGCATCGGACCAGGAGGAGCCGAATTGTCCAGGATCATAGCTGTCGGAGCCGGGGGACCTGGACGGGTTACCAGCCAGGTCGACGAGATTGATCGGCGCTGCTGCAGGAACTGACCCGCGGCGGTCGGCTGTCCGTGAGCGCGCTGGCCGCACGAGCGAGCATCAGCCGGGCGAACGCCTACAGCCGCGTGGAGCGACTCAGGACCACGGGCGTGCTGATCGGATTCACCGCGCTGGTAGACCCAGCCCGTGTCGGCCTCACGACCTCGGCCTACGTTGCCCTGACGATCCGGCAGAACTCGTGGCGGGACCTGGCGGACCGGCTCCGCCGGGTCCCGGAGATCAAGCACATGGCGCTGGTCGGCGGCGACGTGGACGTGATGCTCCTAGTACGGACCATCGACAACGACGCCCTGAGACGGGTGGTTCTTGACCATCTGCAGGACATGAAGGGCGTACTGTCCACCCGCACCCTTCTGATCTTCGAGGACCTTGAAAACCGTTGACGTGGCAATCCCCCCGCGCCGATAGCCGACCCGGCGTCGGCCTGGCATGTCGTCGGAGGACGCGCAGGCCTGAGTAAGGCAATCGGCGAGCGCTTTGGCCGCCACTCGGTAGGTCGAGGGCCGCTTGCTGACTCGTCACACCACCTGCCAAGCGCCACCGCAGAGATCGCTTGCGCAGGGTGCGCCCGATACGGCGGGTGCGTGCGCGAACCTGCCCGTCGTCCCAGCCGAGCACCTCGCGTCCCGATCAGTGGACGTCACGCGCCGGCCACGACGGCGAAGAGCACCGTGCGCGCGTCGGTGCTGTTGATAAGCGCTCCCGTCTGCAGGGGATTGCGCCTCGTCCCGCGCCACCCGCTCGGCCGGGCCATGCGCGTGTGTCAGTCAGTGCTCGGCCCGCCGCGCAGGTCGGGATGCCCACAAGGGCCTCGCGCAGGCGCGGCCCGGCAGGGGAGGGCTCTCCCGTGGGGGCAGCGTTGGCATCCGGGCTTCTCGTCGTTGGTGATGCACGACGTCCACGGCAGGCGGCGCCCAGATTGGCCAGGTCAGCCGAACGTCCAGCAAACACCTCACTGCGGGCCCATCAGTCTGACTTCTCGCGCGGACGCTAGAGAGTTGGTCCTTTCAGGCAGCACAATACCGAAGAGTTCCTCTGCACGAGAGGCAGGCCATGACCTCGCTCATCTCCCCGACGCCGGCCACAAGGTCAACGACAACGCCAACCACGGCGGCACCGCGCCAACTCCTTCCCTCCGACACCCCGATGGCCCTGATCACGGCTGACGGCGAGCTGGCGGACGAGATAACGCTGACGATGCCCGAGCCTGAGGTCTTGCTGGCGCTGTACCGCGGGATTGTGCTCGGCAGACGCTTCGACACCCAGGCCACCGCGCTTACCAAGCAGGGCCGGCTCGCGGTGTACCCCTCCTCCCGCGGCCAGGAGGCCTGCCAGATCGGCGCGACACTTGCGATGCGGGAGCAGGACTGGCTCTTTCCCACCTACCGCGACTCGATGGCGGTGGTTGCCCGCTCGGTCGACCCGGTCGAGGTCCTGGCCTTGCTCAAGGGCGATTGGCACTGCGGCTACGACCCCTACCTGCACCGGGTCGCGCCGCAGTGCACGCCGCTGGCGACCAACACGCTGCACGCCGTAGGGCTCGCGCACGCCGCAAAAATCAAAAGCGAGGACACCGTCGCGCTGGCGATGCTCGGCGATGGCGCCACGAGCGAGGGCGACACCCACGAGGCGCTGAACTTCGCCGCCGTGTGGAACTCGCCCGTCGTCTTCTTGGTGCAGAACAACGGCTATGCGATCAGCGTTCCGCTGTCCAAGCAGAGCGCCGCGCCGTCGTTGGCGCACAAGGGGATCGGCTACGGTGTCGCCTCGATGCGCGTCGACGGCAACGACCCGGCCGCGGTGTACGCCGCGACCCGCTTGGCCATCAAAGCAGCGGCGGGCGGAGGCGGCCCGACGCTGATCGAGGCGATGACCTACCGGATGGAGGCGCACACTAACGCCGACGACGCAACTCGCTACCGGCTCGGCTCAGAGGTGCAGACCTGGTTGGCCCGCGATCCCCTGGCCCGGCTGGAGCACTACCTGCGCGCCGTCGCAACGCTCGACGACGCCACGGCGGAGCAGATCGCCGCTGAGGCGGAGACACAGGCGGCCAGCCTGCGCGAGCGGATGAACGCCGACGTCGAGCACGACCCCAGCGAGCTGTTCGAGTACGTCTACGCCCAGCCCACGGCCACCCTGCGCGTACAGCAGGCCCAACTCGCGGCAGAGCTCGCAGCAGAGCTCGACGGCACAGCAGAGCTCCACGACACAGCAGAGCTCCACGACGTCGACGAGCAGCCGTGACCCAGGCGCTCGAGCGGTCCACTCCGGCCGGCGCACCGCTTCTCACCTCGGACAGCATGGCTGGTGCCCTCAACCAGGCGCTGGCCGATGCGCTTGAGGCTGACGAGCGGGTTCTGGTCTTCGGGGAGGACGTCGGAGCCCTCGGCGGCGTCTTTCGAGTCACGGACAAGCTCACCGCTCGCTTCGGGGAGAACCGCGTCTTCGACACGCCGCTCGCGGAGGCGGGCATCGTCGGTTCGGCCATTGGCATGGCGATGAACGGGCTGCGTCCGGTTGTCGAGATGCAGTTCGACGCCTTCGCCTACCCCGCGTTCGAGCAGATCACCAGCCACCTCGCCAAGCTGCACAACCGCACCCGCGGCCGCACCGAGCTGCCGATCGTGGTACGGATCCCTTACGGCGGCGGCATCGGCGGTGTCGAGCACCACTGCGACTCGTCTGAGGTCTACTACACCGCCACCCCAGGGCTGCGGGTCGTCACGCCCGGGACGCCAGAGGATGCCTACCGGTTGCTGCGGCAGTCGATCGACAGCCCCGATCCGGTCATCTTCCTCGAGCCTAAGCGCCGCTACTGGACGAAGGAGACGGCGGTGCTCACCCTTTACGGCCCAGCGCTGGATCAGGCCGTGATCCGTCGCCTGGGCGCGGATGTCCCCCTGATCACGTACGGCGGTCTCGTCGCGACCGCGCTCGAAGCGGCGGAGGCCGGGACCGAGGAGGGATGGGACATCGAGGTCATCGACCTGCGCAGCCTGTCGCCCTTTGACGACGCCACTGTCACCGCATCCGTGCGCCGCACGGGCCGTGCTGTCGTGATGCACGAGGCATCGGGCTTCTGCGGCTACGGAGCCGAAGTCGTTGCGCGGCTGACCGAGCAGTGCTTCCACCATTTGGCCGCGCCGATCCTGCGGGTGACGGGCTACGACATCCCCTACCCTCCACCGAAGCTTGAGCAGCACCACCTGCCGAGCGTCGACCGCGTGCTCGACGCGGTCGCCCGTCTGCAGTGGGATGACCGCCTGGATGGCGACGACAGTGCCTGATTTCTTGTTGCCCGACCTCGGGGAAGGGCTGACCGAGGCTGAGGTCGTCTCCTGGCACGTGCAGGTGGGCGACACCGTCGTGATTGACCAGATCGTGGGCGAGGTCGAGACCGCAAAGGCCGTCGTCGAGGTTCCCGTCCCGTTCGCCGGCGTCGTCTCCTCGCTGCATGCCACCGAGGGCCAGACCGTCGACGTCGGCGCTCCGCTGATAGGTGTTACCGCGGCGGAGCAGGCGGCCGCCGGCGAGGGCTTCCGCGAGCCCGGAGCGCTCACGGCGCAGCCGAGCGAGGCAGCGACAGGCGAGACGAGCGGCAACGTGCTAATCGGGTACGGGACCCCGGCACTCACCCCGCGACGCCGGCGCGGCCGCCGCACCCACACCGCCCTACCCGTGGGCAAGGTGGTGCCCCCGGTCGCGACGTCAGCACCCCCGGCCGCGGCAGCATCCATCCCGGCCGAAGCGGCAGCCGTCTCGGCCGCGGCATCGCCCGCAGTGATCTCACCTCTGGTCCGCAAGCTGGCCCGAGACGCCAGGGTCGACATTGCCACCATCACCGGCAGCGGTCGCGGGGGCGTCGTGATGCGCTCCGACGTCGAGCAAGAGATCTCCCGTGCTGCTGCCCTGGCCGTGCCTGCGCAGCCGACAGCTTCCGGGCCCGAGCCATCGCAGCCCGCAGCATCTCAACCGGCGACCACCCGGTCGATCAGCCCTCAGTCTGTTCCCGCCTACGTGTCGAACGGCCATGCCGCCGACCAGCGCATCCCTATCAGGGGACTGCGCAAGGTCGTCGCCGACAAGCTGAGCCGATCACGCCGCGAAATCCCCGAAGCGACGGTCTGGGTGGATGTCGACGCCACCGAGCTGCTCGCCACGAGAGCCGCGCTCAACGCACGCGACCCCCAGCGGCCGGTCAGCGTCCTTGCCCTGCTCGCCCGGTTCACAGTGGTGGGCCTGCGCCGGCACCCAGAATTGAACGGGCGCGTCGAGAACGACGAGATCGTGTTGCCCACGGCCATCAACCTCGGCTTCGCCGCTCAGACCGACCGCGGTTTGGTGGTTCCGGTCGTCCAGAACGCTCATCAGCTCACCACGCGCGAGCTCTCCGCGGCGATCGCGGCGCAGACCGCGGCGGCCCGCGTCGGCGGGTTGCACGTCTCTGACCTTACCGGCGGGACGTTCACCGTCAACAACTACGGCGTGTTCGGTGTCGACGGCTCTGCTGCCATCATCAACCACCCCGAGGTGGGCATCCTCGGCATCGGACGAATCATCAGCAAGCCCTGGGTGGTCGACGACGCTCTGGCGATCCGGAAAATCACCCAGCTCACCCTGTCCTTCGACCACCGCGTCTGCGACGGTGCGGCCGCCGGCGGCTTCCTGCGCTTCATCGCCGACTGCGTGGAGCGGCCGACGACGGCCCTCGGCGAGGTCTAGACATGCCACGGTCGGTAGGTGTCAACCGGCGTCGAGTGCCTCGGCCTGTTGGGTCGGCCAGGCCGTGGGCGTCCTCTAGGACGTCGTGTGCTGAAGGCAGCCGGGCAGGACGCCGACTATCGACTACCAGGGCTCGTAGCGCCTGATAGTGCGTGTCGCCTTGGGCGCGGTGGTGGTCCTAGAGGCTCGAGCGCGGGGAGCAGCGCAAGCTGGCGAACGCTTACTGGTAACAGGCGTCGCCCAGCCGCTGAGTGCGGGCGTGGCGGGCGAGCGATGACTCGTCGGGGGCCGAAGGTGCGGTGATCGGCGCGCTGCGGCGGAGTTCTTGCGGGCTTTAGCGTCGGCGTAGCGGCCCGCGTCGTCGCCGAACTCCGCGAGCACCCGGCCGAGTCTGAGTCCGAGGCCGAGTCCGGGAAGACTATGCAGGATCTCGGCGGCAGGGCGCTGCTCAATAGACGAGGGACCAACTGCGCTGCGAGCCGTTCGATCTGACGGACCTGCTCTGTGATGATCGCGACCGAGGCGGCGACCGGCTGCCCGAACGGCAGGCGTCCTGTCTCGCCCTACCGGCCAGGTCGGTCACCCAGCTGATGGCTGCGCCCCCGGAACTCCGCGATCGTGTCGCCGGCGCGAAGAACCAGCCCTATTGACTTTGCCAACTCTGTCCGCCAAGAATAACTGAACGATCGGACGGTTAGTCCTGCTACTGGAGGTCCCAAGATGTCTGCTCTGCCCAGCTACGTCGAAGGCTCGTGGCGCAGCCCCTCCGGGGAGGGCGCGCCGATGTTCGACGCCGTCACCGGTGAGGAGATCGGCCAGCTCTCGACGTCCGGGATCGACATGGCGTCCGCGCTGGACTTCGGCCGGCGGGTCGGTGGGCCGGCCCTGCGGGAGCTCACGTTCCACCAGCGGGCCGCTCTGCTGAAGGCGCTCGCCTCGTTTCTGCGGGAGCACCGGGAGGAGCTGTACGCCCTGTCCGCGCGCAGCGGGGCCACGCTCGGGGACTCGAAGTTCGACGTCGACGGCGGCCTCGGCGTGCTCCTCACATACGCCAGCAAGGGCCGGCGGGAGCTCCCGGCGGCCACGGTCCTGCTCGACGGCGACACCGAGCCGCTCGGCCGCGGCGGCACCTTCCTCGGCCAGCACATCTGGTCCCCGCTGCAGGGGGTAGCCGTCCAGGTCAACGCCTTCAACTTCCCGGTCTGGGGGCCGTTGGAAAAACTGGCGCCCGCCTTCCTTGCGGGCGTGCCCAGCCTGATCAAGCCGGCCAGCCCGACCGCGTACCTGACCCACCGTCTCATCGAGCTGGTCGTCGAGTCCGGCCTGCTGCCGCCCGGGTCAGTGCAGCTGATCGCCGGCAGCGCCGGCGACCTGTTCGAACACCTCACCGAGCAGGACTCGGTCGGCTTCACCGGCTCGGCCAGCACCGCAGCAAGGCTCCGCACGCACCCGGCGGTGCTCGCCAACGCCGTCAGGTTCACCGCGGAGGCCGACTCGCTGAACTGCTCCATCCTCGGACCCGACGCGATCGCCGGCACGCCCGAGTTCGACCTGTTCGTCAAGGGCTTGACCACTGAGATGACGGTCAAGGCCGGGCAGAAGTGCACCGCCATCCGGCGGGCCATCGTCCCCAGCTCGCTGCTCGACGACGTGGCACAGGCCGCCGTCGAGCGCCTGCAGCGCGTCACCATCGGCAACCCGTCGAACCCCGACGTGCGCATGGGTGCGCTGGCCGGGATCGAACAGCGGGACGAGGTCCGCCGCTCGCTCAAGGCGCTGACAGACGCCGGCCGCGTACTGTTCGGCGACCCCGAGCACGTCGAGGTCGTCGATGCCGACGCCGAGCTCGGCGCGTTCATGTCGCCCGTGCTGCTCCAAGCGGACGCCGACCGGGCCGAGCCCCACGAGGTCGAGGCCTTCGGTCCGGTCAGCACCCTGCTGGGCTACGACACGGTCGCCGACGCTATCGCGCTGGCAGCGCGCGGCCGGGGCAGCCTCGTCGGGTCACTAGCGACGGCCGACGCCGAGGTGGCGCGTGAGGTCGTCCTCGGGCTCGCTCCCTGGCACGGCCGGCTGCTGGTACTCGACCGCGACGATGCGAAGGAGTCGACCGGCCACGGGTCCCCACTGCCCACCCTGGTCCACGGCGGCCCCGGCCGCGCCGGTGGCGGTGAGGAGATGGGCGGCCTGCGCGGCGTCCACCACCACATGCAGCGCACCGCCGTTCAGGCATCCCCGCGGGTGCTGACCGCCATCACCGGCCGGTGGGCGCCGGGTGCGGAGCGCACCTTCACCGACGTGCACCCGTTCCGCAAGTCGCTCCAGGAGCTGCGTATCGGCGATGCGTTGGCCGCCGGGCCGCGCCAGGTCACCGAGGCGGACATCGCGCACTTCGCCGAGTTCACCGGTGACACGTTCTACGCCCACACCGACCCCGTCGCTGCTGCCGCGAACCCCTTCTTTGACGGCATCGTGGCGCACGGCTACCTGATCGTCTCGCTGGCGGCCGGCCTGTTCGTCGACCCCGAGCCCGGGCCGGTGCTCGCCAACTACGGGATCGACAACCTGCGCTTCCTCACCCCGGTCTACCCGGGCGATGAGCTGACCGTGACGCTGACCTGCAAGACCATCACCCCCCGCGGTGACAGCGAGCACGGCGAGGTCCGGTGGGACGCCGACGTCACCAAGCAGGGCGGCGACTCGGTGGCCAAGTACGACGTCCTCACGATGGTGGCAAGGCAGTGGCAGTCATGACCACGGTGCACGAGCCAGACACGACGTCCGCTCTGGAGCAGCACTTCGACGAGATCATCTCCCGCGAGCACCGCATCGAGCCACGCGACTGGATGCCCGAGGGCTACCGCAAGACGATGATCCGGCAGATCGCGCAGCACGCGCACTCGGAGATCATCGGCATGCAACCCGAGGGCAACTGGATCACGCGGGCGCCGTCGCTGCGGCGCAAGGCGATCCTGCTGGCCAAGGTGCAGGACGAGGCCGGGCACGGGATGTACCTCTACTCCGCAGCCGAGACCCTCGGCGCCGACCGCGCCGACATGACCGACAAGCTCGTCCACGGGCGGCAGAAGTACTCCTCGATCTTCAACTACCCGACCCTGTCGTTCGCCGACGTCGGCGTGATCGGCTGGCTGGTCGACGGTGCGGCAATCTGCAACCAGGTGCCGCTATGCCGGTCGAGCTACGGGCCCTACGCCCGCGCCATGATCCGGATCTGCAAGGAGGAGTCGTTTCATCAGCGGCAGGGCTATGAGCTGCTCATGACGATGATGCGCGGCACCGAGGCCCAGCGGGCCATGGTGCAGGCGGCCGTCGACAGGTTCTGGTGGCCGTCGCTGATGATGTTCGGGCCGCCCGACGAGGCCTCCCCCAACACCGAGCAGTCGATGGCGTGGGGCATCAAACGGCACACCAACGACGAGCTGCGCCAGCGCTACGTCGACATGTCAGTTCCGCAGGCCGAGAAACTCGGCGTCACGCTGCCTGATCCCGACCTGCACTGGAACGCCGAGCGCGGTCACTACGACTTCGGCCCGATCGACTGGGACGAGCTGACAGCAGTCATCAAGGGCAACGGGCCGTGCAACGTTCAGCGCGTCGCGCACCGCAAGGCCGCGCACGACGACGGTGCCTGGGTACGTGAGGCGGCCACCGCCCATGCAGCCAAGGCCCAGTCAGCCCGATCAGGCCGGTCAGCCCAGTCGAGTCAGGCAGCCCGATGACCGCCTACACCGCCGAGGGCGGGCACGGCGCGGTGCCGATGGAGGGCGTGCCCGTCGCGCCGGCAGCTGCAGCGGTGCGCACCGACTGGCCGCTTTACGAGGTGTTCCTGCGCGGCAAGCGGGGCCTCAACCACGTCCACGTCGGCTCGCTGCACGCCGCCGACCCGCAGATGGCGCTGCACCACGCACGGGACCTGTTCACGCGCCGCAACGAGGGCGTCAGTATCTGGGTCATCCCGGCGGCCGAGATCACCGCCTCGAGCCCGGACGAGAAGGACCCGTTCTTCGCGCCGGCGGGCGACAAGGTCTACCGGCACCCCACCTTCTACGACATCCCGGCCGATGTCCCCCACATGTGACGGGTGAGGAGATGACCGGGGACGAGTTCGGCGCCTACCACGCGCTGTCGGAGGACAACGAGGACCACCGCTGGGCCTTCGGGACCGGCTTCACCGACCCGCTGGAGGGGATCGACACCACTGTTCCGAGCGGAATCGACGCCGGTGCGTTGGCTGCCTACTGCCTGATGCTCGGGGACGACGCGCTCGTCTACAGCCACCGGCTGCAGCAGTGGATGACGCACGCCCCCGAGCTCGAGGAGGAGACCGCGCTCGCCAACATCGCGCTCGACCTGCTAGGGCAGTCGCGCATGCTGCTTGCGCGTGCCGGGCGAGCCGACGGCAGCGACCGCGACGAGGACTCGTTCGCCTTCCTGCGCAGCGAGAGCGAGTTCCGCAACGTACGCCTGGTCGAGCGGCTCGACGCCGACTTTGCTGAGCTCGTCGGCCGGCTGCTCGTGTTCTCCAGCTTTCGCCTGACCCTGTTCGACCGGCTGCGCTCCTCGGCCGACCCGGTGCTGGCCGCCATCGCCGCTAAGGGCGTCAACGAGCTGACCTACCACCGGGACTACGCCGCCCAGTGGGTCGTGCGCCTCGGCGACGGCACCGAGCTGTCGCGCCGCAAGATGCAGGCCGCCCTCGAGGTCATCTGGCCGCTCGTCGACGAGCTGTTCACCCCGCACCCGATCGAGGTGACCCTCGCCGGTGTCGCGCCCGACGTGGCAGAGCTGCGCTCGGAGGTTGAGGTCGTGCTCGACACCGTGCTGGCCACAGCGGGGCTGCAGCGCCCGTCGGCGGCGCCGATGGCGACCCTGCGCGGCCGAGCCGGCCGCGACGGCGTGCACACCGAGGCCCTGGGCTACGTGCTGGCCGAGCTGCAGAGCGTCGCCCGCGCCTACCCGGGCGCAACGTGGTGAGCGCGGTTCTGGCGGCGCCGGACGCCGCCATGGCGCCTGCTGCCGCTCGTGACGTCGCCGCGCAGGTGCCCGACCCCGAGTTGCCGATGGTCACCCTCGCCGACCTCGGCATCCTGCGCGACGTGACCGTGCACGGCGGGGCCGTGACCGTCACCATCACGCCCACGTATTCGGGCTGCCCGGCGATGCGCGAGATGAGCCATGATCTGCGGCACCGGCTCGGGCAGGCCGGATACCCGGATGTGACGGTGCGCACCGAGCTGTCGCCGCCGTGGAGCAGCGACTGGATCACGCCTCTCGGCCGACGCAAGCTCGCCGCAGCCGGCATCGCGCCTCCCAATGCGGCCGGCGTCCGCGGAGCGGGACCGGTCCCCCTGACGCTCACCGCCCGGTCGCGCCTCGTCCCCTGCCCGCACTGCGGCTCCGGGCAGACCCGCGAGACGTCGGCCTTCAGCGGCACGGCCTGCAAGGCGCTGTACCGCTGCGCCGACTGCCAGGAGCCGTTCGAGTACGTGAAGGAGATCTGATGGGGCGCGCCGCCTTCTACCCCTTGCAGGTCGCGAAGGTCGACCCGCTCACCGACGACTCCGCCGCCGTCACCTTCGACGTGCCGCCCGCGCTACGGGAGACTTTCTCGTTCGCACCAGGCCAGTCCTTGACCGTCAAGCGCGGCGACGAGCGGCGCTCGTACTCCATTTGCGCCCCCGTCGGACGGGCCCCACGGATCGGTGTGCGGGAGGTGGCCGGCGGAGCCGTCTCAGGCTGGCTGGTCCACGAGACACGCCCTGGTGACACCCTCGAGGTGCAGGCGCCCGCCGGATCGTTCAGCCCTGATCTGACGGTGCCGGGGCATCACGTCCTGATCGCCGCGGGCTCGGGGGTCACGCCGATGATGTCGATCGCCGGATCGGTGCTAGACGCCCATCCCGATGCCACGGTCACCCTGCTCTACGGCAACCGGCGCAGCGACTCGGTGATGTTCGTCGACGACGTCGCCGACCTCAAGGATGCCTACCCGGCTCGCATGCGGCTCGTCCACGTGCTGTCGCGGGAGCCGCAGGAGGTCGACCTGTTCAGCGGCCGACTCGACGCCGCGAAGCTGCGGCAGCTGCTGCCAGCGCTGGGGGACGTCGCCTCGGTCGACCACTGGTGGCTGTGCGGCCCGTTCGGGATGGTCACCGACGCCATCCGGGTGCTGGGTGAGTACGGCGTCGACCCCAAGCAGATCCACCGCGAGCTGTTCTACGTCGGCGACGACCCTCCGGTCGAGACGCGGCACGCCGATGCCCTCCTGGGCAGTGGCGCAGAGGTGACCGCCGTCCTCGACGGGCGGAGCACGACGACGACTGTCGCGCGCGACGTCCCGGTCCTCGACGGCGTGCAGAAGATGCGGCCGGACCTTCCCTTCGCCTGCAAGGGTGGCGTCTGCGGCACCTGCCGGGCCCTGGTCACGCACGGCGAGGTACACATGCGCCGCAACTACGCCTTGGAGCAGGCCGAGCTCGATGCGGGGTACGTGTTGACCTGCCAGGCGCTCGCCGTCAGTGACGCCGTGACGGTCGACTACGACTCATGAGGAACGACCGATCACTACCTACAGGGACCACGTATGCCGCAGGATGATGAGCAACCGGCTAGAGGTGTCAGCTGCGCCGTCGAGTCAGGCCTGGCCACGATCACGCTCGAGACACCGTCGCTGACAGCTGTTGCCAAGAAGGCGCTTGTCGAGGCGGTTGAAAGGGTGGCCGGCGACGATGCGGTACGGGCGGTCGTGCTCACCGGCACCGGCCGGGTCTTCTGCGCGGGACAGGACCTCGGCGAGCACGCCCAGGCGCTGGAGACTGACAGCAGTACGTCTTTCGCCACAATCACCGAGCACTACAACCCGGTGATCACGGCGCTGACGACGATGCCCAAGCCGGTCGTCGCCGCCATCAACGGCAGCTGCGCCGGGGCCGGCCTGTCTCTCGCGCTGGCGTGCGACGTCCGCATCACCGTGGCAGGAGCCCGCTTCACCACCGCCTTCACCGCCATCGGGCTGACATTCGACTCGGGCCTGTCCGCCTCGTTGAGCCGGGCGATCGGCGTCGCCCGGGCGAGCGAGCTGATCCTGCTCAGCGAGCCGTTCACGGCGGAGCAGGCTGCGGACTGGGGCCTGGTCGGACGCGTCGTCCCCCCCGAGGATTTCACCGACACCATCGCCACCATCGCCGGCAAGCTGGCTGCCGGCCCGACCGTGGCCTACGCGGCGGCGAAGCAGGCCATGCAACAGGCGTGGGCTGCGCCCCTGCCCGAGGTCCTGATGGCGGAGGGGAAGGCGCAGAGCGCACTCGGCCTCACGCGCGACCACCAGGATGCGGTGCGGGCCTTCCTCGCCAAGCGCAGCCCCACCTTCACCGGCTCCTAGGCCGGCCTCCCCGCGCTGCCGCGTCGATCATGGCGCTCAGCGGACGACAAACGTTCGTGTGATGGGGAGTGCCGTGTCGGAGCCGACCACAGGGGTCCGGCGGCGCGGGCGCCCCGGCCACGACCGCTCGACCGTCCTTGCCGGCGCGGTTGCCGTGTTCAACGAGCGTGGCTTCGACGGCGCCAGCCTGGACGACCTCGCGCGGCACCTGGGCATCACCAAGTCGGCGATCTACCATCACGTCGAGAGCAAGGACGCGCTGCTGGGCCTCGCCCTCGACCACGCCCTCGAGGGGCTCGAGGAGATGGCCGACGAGATCCGCAGCCTCGACGGCCCGGCGGTCGATCGACTGGATGCCCTGCTGCGGGCCAGCGTCGTCGTGCTGGTTGAGCGACTGCCCTACGTCACCCTGCTCCTGCGGGTACGCGGCAACAGCGCGGTCGAGCGGCTGGCGCTCATCCGGCGGCGGCGCATCGACGCCCTCGTCGCCGACCTGGTGAAGCAGGCGATCGGCGAGGGCGACCTGCGCCCGGATGCCGACCCGGGCGTCACGGCGCGGCTGCTGTTCGGCATGGTCAACTCACTCACCGAGTGGCTCAAGCCGGGGCGCTCCCACAACTCCGCCGACCTCGCGGACGCGGTCTCCCGCATCGCCTTCTCAGGCTTGCGGGCACTCCAGCGAGATGGCGAGCGAGCCGGCTAGCGGGCCGGCTTGTCAACGGGCGACGCGCTCGTCGATCACCCGCCGCATCTTGCCCATGGACCGCTCGACGGCGTCGGGGTCGACGATGTCGACGACGACTGTCACGCCGACAATGCTCTTGATCAGTCCGCGCAGGTCCCGGCCCGCTGCGGCAGCTTGTGCCGAACTCGCGTCAATGCGCCGCTCGACCCGGACGGTCATGTCGTCGAGCGCTCCGCTTCGCCGCAGGACGCACTGGAAGTGGGGTGACAGCGCCGGGGTGCGCAGGATCAGCTCCTCGATCTGCGTGGGGAACAGGTTGACGCCGCGCAGAATGATCATGTCGTCGGTCCGGCCGGTGATCTTCTCGATCCGGCGCATCGGCCGCGCGGTTCCCGGCAGGAGCCGGGTGAGGTCGCGGGTCCGGTACCGGATGATGGGCATCGCCTCCTTGGTCAGCGAGGTGAAGACCAGCTCCCCCTGTTCGCCGTCAGGGAGCACCTGAAGCGTCACCGGGTCGATGATCTCTGGGTAGAAGTGGTCCTCCCACACGTGCAGCCCGTCCTTGGTGTCGACGCACTCCTGCGCCACGCCGGGGCCCATGATCTCCGAGAGGCCATAGATGTCGACAGCGTGCAGGTCGAGCCGCCGCTCCATCTCCGCCCGCATGTCGTTGGTCCACGGCTCCGCGCCGAAGACACCGACCTTCAATGACGAGGAGGCCGGGTCGACGCCCTGCCGCTCCAGCTCATCGATGATCGCAAGCATGTAGCTCGGCGTCACCATGATTACTTCCGGTTCGAAGTCCCGGATGAGCGTCACCTGGCGTTCGGTCATGCCGCCTGACATCGGGATGACCGTGCAGCCGAGCTCCTCCGCGCCGTAGTGAGCACCCAGCCCGCCGGTGAACAGTCCGTACCCGTACGCCACATGTACCCGGTCGGTCGGGCGCACCCCGCCCGCCCGCAGGCTGCGCGCCATCACGCGAGCCCAGGTGCGTATGTCAGCGGCGGTGTAGCCCACGACTGTCGCCCGGCCGGTCGTCCCCGAGGAGGCATGGATCCGCGAGACCTGCTCGCGGGGCACTGCGAACATGCCAAAGGGGTAGTTGTCGCGCAGGTCGGCTTTCGTGGTGAACGGCAGCTTGGCCAGGTCGCCGAGCTCCTGGATGTCACCAGGGCGAGCGCCTACCGAATCGAATGCCGCGCGGTAGTGCGGGACGTTGTCGTACGCGTGCTGCACCGACCAGGTCAGCCGCTTCAGCTGCAGCGCTTTGAGCTCGTCGCTCGAGGCGCGCTCGATGGGGTCGAGAGAGTCCTGCTCGGGAGCCCGGTCGTCCATGCTGTCCTCGCCTCGGCTACTCGACGAACTCGACGCCGCCGACAGGATTGCTATCGGGCGAGCATAAGTCGGCCGACGCTCCAAATCGCCGGGTGATGGGCGAGTGCTCGACGCGCAGGCGTCGAGGTGGGCGACCACCGCTCGAGAGCGTCGCCGGCGGCCCCGAACGTCACCGGGTGGAGCGAGGCACCTTCCCGGCGTCGCCGCGACCCTCTAGGACCGCCGCCGCTTTGTTGTGCAGATCAATGCAGAGCCGCTGACGCGGCTGGTCGTGGCGGAGTGGGCCATCTCGTCGGCCGAGCAGAAGTTGCTCGGCGTCCTGAACGACTATGAGCGCCACCAGCTCACCTGGATGCTGCAGTCGGTCGAGTGCGGCCGGCCCACCTGTCCCACCGGTGAGGCGTCGGCAGCCGGCCACGGCTGAGTGGCACCCCCAATACAAACGACGGCGACCGGACCAAAACGGCCCAAGCGAAAGATCGCGGCGGTTGAAGGGCGACACTGGAACATGCCCGAGCTGAACTCGGCCGTGGAGGCTCTTCCCGAGGATCGTGCGGACGACAGCGTCGTGTTCGATGAGATGGGTGACAACCCGGAACGCCTTGACGACATCGGCGACGCCAGGATCGCGGCGAAGGACGCTCAAGGAGTCGACATGCCAGATCCTCTCCTCGGCGCCTCCTGGGACGCAGCCGCTCGACACGGCGGACGCGTTGCCGCTCAGCAAGCGGGCGAACGACATCGCCGCCGAGACCGTCCGTCGGCACCCGTCGCGGCTCGGGGCATTCGCGACCCTCCCGGTGGCCGACCCGAGTGTCGCCGCCGACGAACTCCAACGTGCCGCCGGCCGGCGTCGTCGCGGCGGTCGTGCCCTGGAACTCCCGCGCACCCTCGCCGGCTGGAAGATCGGCCAGGCGCTCGCGGCCGGCTGCACCGTCGTCCTGAGACGGCGGAGCAGAGCCCGCTGTCCATGCTCGGCGTAGCGGAGCATGCGACTGAGGCCGGCTTCCCGCCGGGGGTCCTCAACCTGCTCACCGGGGACGGGCATGTCGTGGGTCGCCGATTACGCGAGCACCCGGACGTCGACATCCTGACCTTCACAGGTTCCACCGAGGGGGGACGGCACTCCCTTCGCTACTCGCCCGACAGCAACCTCAGCGGGTATACCTGGAGTTGAGCGGCAAGTCGCCGAACGTTGTTCTCCCGGCCCCCCCCGATCTGACGTTGCGACCGAAGCTGCCGCCTGGGCGATCTTCTTCACGCGGGGGAGATGTTAACCGCCAGCTCGCGGCTGGTCGTGCACCGCGAGGTGGCCGACCGCGTGATCGCGCGCATCGTCGACTCGTCCGCGTAGTGGTTCCCGGGCAATCCAGTGGACCCAGCGACGTGCATGGGCCCGCTGGTCAGCACGGGGGCACCGCTCGCGGGTCGTCCGGCTGCTCGAGCGGGGCGTGACGCAAGGAGGGTGTGTGCGCATCGGCGGGAACGAGCGCTTCCCGACACCGGGGGCAGCTTCTTCGCTCCCTCGGTCGTCGCAGACCTCGCCCCGGACAACGTCCTGCTGCGGAAGGAGGTCTCCGGCTCGGTCCGGTCCTTCCCCTGCAGGTCGTGGGCTCCGAGCAGGAGGCCGTTAGTGTCGCCGGCGCCCCCCTACGGCCTAGCTGCCGGTCTCTGGACCGCCGACCTGGGAACCGCCCACCGTGTCTCCCGGGCGCTGCGCGCGGGGACAGTGTGGGTCAACTGCTATAAGGGAGGCGACATGAACGTGCCGTTCGGGGGCGTGAAGCTCTCCGGGTTCTGGCACGACAAGTCCCGGCACACGCTCGAGTACACCGACCTGAAGACCACCTGGATCCGTATGCCTGACCCGCGCCCCCTCATCGCCCTTCCGGCGCGGTTCTCCGCCAGCGCCTCCGCCTTGCGCTACCGCGCGGAGGTCGTCGCGGCCGCCCTCACGGAGTGCGTCTTTGAGGCCGGTGGCGAGCCACTGGTGGTGCACCCCGGCAGCGAGAGCGATTGCGACGCAGCGATCGCCGGTCGGTTGCGCTGGACCGATGGCGTGCTCCTTCCCGGCGTCGGCGACCTCTCCCCGCACTGGGCGGGCCAGGAGCAGCACCCCTCGCTGTACGACGTCGACCTGCGCCAGGACGCCTTCGACCTGGCGGTCGCCCGAGTCGTACTGGCCACCGACCTGCCAGTGCTCGCCGTCTGCCGAGGCCTTCAGGTGGTGAACGTGCTGCTCGGGGGAGACGTTGTCCAGGACATGGACGAGACGGTCGGGCACCACCGGCACCGGCGGCACCGGGTGAGCCTGGCGCGCGGCTCCAGGATGGCGGACGTCGTTGGCTCCCGGCCGCTTGAGGTCTCCTACTACCACCACCAGTGCCTCGGGCGACTGGGCGACGGGCTGCAGGTGGTGGGCGTCGCGGAGGACGGTGTGGTGGAGGCCGTCGAGCTCCCGGAACGATCCGGCTGGTTCGCCGGGACCCAGTGGCACCCGGAGGACACCGCGCTGGACGACCCCCCTCAGCTGGGCCTGTTCCAGGCGTTCGTCGACGCCGCGCGAGTCAGCGCGGTCCGGTCGATGTGACCGAAGCGGCGGACGTTCCGGCGAAGAGTTGACCTGGCCGGGTTGCCCGAAACCGGATCACCGGCTGTTCGACCGCCCCCGTGGCCGAATGGGCGAATCCTTCGTGCCGCCGGCCGACTGGGCCGCCGCGGCCTGGACGATCTCGGCTTGGCGCTCCCGGCCGGCCGTCTCCAAGTGGGTGAGCACGCGGCGAAGGGTCGAGCCGAGTTCCTTTACCCGCCGCTCGCTGAGCCCGCCGACGACGAACTGCTCCTCGCGGTTGAACGCTGGGAACAGTTCGGCCATGAGCACCTCGCCCTTGTCGGTGAGCGAGAGGAAGGCGCGGCGCCGGTCGGTCGCCGGGATCTCGCGGACGACGAGCCCACGGGACTCGAGGGTCTGCACGACTCCGGTCAGCGTCCCCTTGGTGATGCCGACCTCGGCGGCGACGTGGCGCGTCTCCATCGACTCCCAAATCCAGACCACCCACAGCACGACGAAGGCCGTCCACGTCAGGTCGGCGTCCTTGAGCACGGACTGCTCGAGGTGGTTGCGCACCGTCGAGGCGACCCGGTACAGGTTTGAAATCGCCGTCATGGCGTCCACGTCGAACTCGAGGTCCCCGAGCTTGCCGCTCACGGCCTCTTCGGTCTGGTGCAGGGTCCGTGCGCCGCTCACCGGCACTCTCCGTCCGTATGGCTCCTACCGATGCTAGCGGGGCCCCGTCAGTGACGGAACGTGTCAGGCCGAGGTCGGGGCCTCCGCCCGCGCCGCGATCACCTGCCGGTAATGCAGGTGACGGCCGGTGAGCCCCACCATGACGACCCCGACGAGCTTCCCGCTGCGGTGGTAGCCGACGGCCACCTCGCCGTCGAGGCTCCCTTGCAGGACCCGTACGTCCTCGCCGCCGAGCCCGACCGCGCCGAAGCTCTGCAGGCGCAGGTCGTACTGGTCGCTCCAGAAGGACGGAATGGGCGCAAACGAGGCGGGGTCCTCGTCCTGGCCGGTCAGCCACCGGCCAAGCGAGCCGCCGGCTCGCTTGGCCGTATCCGTGACCATGGTCCAGTGCTCGACCCGCCGGGCCCTGTCGTCGAAGAGCACGTTGGGGAAGCGGGCGACGTCCCCACAGGCCACGACATCAGGCCGACCCTCCACGCGCAGCCGGGCATCGCACGCGAGACCGTCGCCGGGGTCGAGCTCGTAGCCGTCGAGCCACTCGACGTTCGGCTGGCAGCCTACGGCCTCCACCACGAGGTCGGCCGGTAGCCGGGTGCCGTCGGTGAGTACGACAGCCTCGACGGCGTCGTCCCCGAGGTACTCCGCGGGCACCGTGCCCAGGTGGAACCGCACCCCGGCAGCTTGGTGCCGGCGCTGCATAGCGGCGCCTAGCGCAGCCCCGAGGGGCCGTTCCATCGGAACCGTCTCGGGAGCGACGAGGTGGACCCCGACACCGAGGGCGCGGGCGGTGGCAGCGACCTCGCAGCCGATGAACCCGGACCCCACGATGACCAGCCTCGAGCCGGCCACGAGAGCGGCGCGCAGGGCTGTCGCATCCTCGACGGTGCGGACGACGTGCCGGCCTGCGGTCGGACCGGGAACGGACAGCCGGCGAGGCCGCAGGCCGGTGGCCACGACTAGGCCGTCCCAGCCGAGGACCTCTCCGTCCGCCAGCGTCACGGTCCGTGCGCTCAGGTCGGCGCTCGCCACGGCGACGCCCAGCCTCCACTCGACGTCCCGTGCGGCCCGCGGCATGCGGAAGAGCAGGGACTCGACGTTCGGAGTGGTGCGCAGGGCGTCCTTGGACAGCGGCGGTCGGTTGTACGGGGGGTGCGGCTCGTCGCCGACCACGACCACCTCACCGGAGAATCCGGCCTTGCGCACGGCCTCGGCCACCCGCCGTCCGCCCCATCGACGCACCGCCGACGACGACCCGCTGCGTCGGGGTCGCCACGTCGGTCAGTCCTCCTCGGTGATGGCCTGCAACGGGCAGACGTCCGCAGCCTCCTCGACGTCGTCACGTAGCGACTCGTCGAGATCGCCGGACTCGTAGAGGTCCGTGGCCTCGTGCCGGAACGCCAGACTGCCGTTCTCATCAAGCGAGAAGACCGAGGGCGCGGAGAACATGCACTGGGCGTGGTCGGCGCACTTGTTGAGGTCGACGGTGACGCGCATGGATATCGCTCCTTGCGGGCTGCGGGCTGCGGGCTGCGGGCTGCGGGCTGTGGGCTGCGGGCTGCGGGGGAGGGCGGTGGGTCAGCGCAGGCGCGCGCGACGCCCGGGGTCGGAACGGTGCGGCCAGTCGCCGCCCTGGGCGGTGGAGAGGACCTCGTCGCTCTCGGTGGGCTGCGCTCGGCACTCGTCGCGGATCGGCACCGGCCCCGAGACGATGGTGTTGGAGAGGGTGCCGTGACCCTTCACCTCCACCTCCACCACGTCACCGGGGTAGACGGTGCGCGAATTGGCCGGGGTGCCGGACAGAAGGACGTCGCCGGGATACATCGTGATGGTGCGCGCGATGTCGGCGAGCAGGTAGTGCATGTCCCACTCCATCTCGTCCGTGGAACCGTCCTGGCGCACCACGCCGTTGACCAGGGTCCGGATCCGCTTGCTGCGGAAGTCCCAGTCGGTGACCAGGCCCGACCCCAGCGGGGCCAGGGTGTCCGAGCCCTTCACGCGCAGCATCGAGCCGGCGTCGGTGTCACGGAAGTCGTGCAGACCGAAGTCGTTGGCGACCGTGTAGCCCGCGATGTAGTCGCCAGCCTTGGCAGGGGAGATGTTGCGCGCCGCGCGGCCGACGACGATCGCGATCTCGCCCTCGTAGTTGAGCCACTGGCACCGCTCCGGCCGGACCACGCCCCCCTTGTGCGCGTTCAGCGCCGAGGTGGGTTTGTGGAAGTAGGTCGGGGCGGCCGGCAAGGTGGTGCCAAACTCCCACACCCGGCTCTCGTACGTCAGGTGAACCGCGATGATCTTGCTCGGGACCACGGGCGCCAGGTGGACGGCGTCCTCGACCGGAACCGCGCGCCCGTCGGGGCTGCGGAGCAGGTTGCCGTCGCGGACGACCTGCACGACCGCCCCGTCGAGCAGGATGCGTCGGTACTCGGTCAATTCGTCGTCTCCAGGGAGGTGCGCCGGGGCCGGGGGAACCCGCCCTCGGGGTGGTCGAACCACAGATGCACCTGGCCGGTCCCGACGGAGTTCTCGTACTCCCCGTACTGGCGGGCCGTGGCGGTGCAGTCGCCTTCGCCAAGGGCACCAATCATCATCAGGTAGTGCCCGAACCGGGCCTCGGGCTTGAAGCGGTAGAACTCCGGCATCGTCTCGAGCACCCGCGCGTGGTCGCCCTTGGCGAACCAGTCGAGCCGCTCGGCGTCGGCCGCGGCCGCCTCCGGCGTGAAGATGTGCTCGATGCCCGCAGCTTCGTGCTTGCGCAGCTCCCGCAGCGGCCAGAAGGTGTGGCTCATCGCCCCCGAGGCGATCAGCAGAACCTTGCGGTCGCTCTCGGCGATCGCATCACCGAGGGCCCGGCCCAGCCGGAGGTTGTCCTCCGTGTCGGCCGTCTGGCACATGCCGATCGAGACCCAGGGCTTGTCCGGCAGGCCCCGGCCGGGTACTCCCACAGCTTCGTCGTCGCGTAGAAGATCGGCAGGTAGGGATCGTCGATCGCGGTGATCCAGGTGCCGTGGTCGTCGGCCTTCGCCGCGATCGCGTGCCCCAGCTCCGGGTCGCCCGGGATCTGCCGTTCGGGAAGCCGTGGCCGCGGCGGGCGAGTTGGTCGCGCTGGCGCCGTGGCGGAAGCGGTTGGCGCGGCACGACCCGGCGAAGGTGCTCGTCGATCTCGCCGTCACGCTCGCCCTGGGCGGGGACTGCCTGGCCGATGTCGCGCTGCTGCGAGGCGCGCCGGAGCTGTTCGGTTCGGTGGCCTCGGACCCGACGGTGTCACGCCCGTCGACCTGCTCGCCGGCGATCCGAAAGCCCTGGCTGCGGTCGACACCGCGCGGGCGGCGGCCCGCGCCGCCGCGTGGCGGCTCGCCGGAGTCCATGCTCCCGACGCCGAGGTCGATGCTCGTCGTCCGCTGGTCGTCGATCTCGACGCGACTCTGATTGGGGCCCACGCGGAGAAGGAAGGAGCGGCGCCGACGTTCAAGCGCGGCTTCGGTCACCACCCGCTGTGGACGTTCGCCGACCACGGCACCGACGGCACGGGTGAGCCGCTCGCGGTGCTGCTCCGGCCGGCAACGCCGGGTCGAACACCGCCACCGATCACATCACCATCACCCGCCAGGCCTTGGCGCAGCTGCCCGGTCATCGTCCCGGCACCCGGCCAGGACGGAAGGTGCTGATCCGCACCGACGGCGCCGGCGCCACTCACGCGTTCCTGAACTGGCTGGTCGGGCAGCGACTGTCCTACTCGGTCGGGTTCATGCTCCCCGCCGGCGCCGAGCGGGCCATCGCCCGGATCCCGGCGCCGGCGTGGACCCCGGCCTACGACGCCAACGGCCAGATCCGCGACGGCGCGTCCGTCGCTGAACTCACCGGCCTGCTCGACCTGGCCTCCTGGCCGGCCGGAATGCGCGTCATCATCCGCAAGGAACGACCGCATCCCGGCGCTCAGCTGCGCACTACCGACATCGACGGCAACCGGATCACCGCCTTCCGCGACCAACACCGCGCCCGGCGGACCTGGCGCCCAGCTTTCCGACCTCGAGCTCCGGCACCGCCGCCGAGCCCGCTGCGAAGGCCGCATCCGCCAAGCCAAAGACACCGGCCTGGCCAACCTCCCGCTGCACACCCTCGCCCAGAACTGCATCTGGTGCGCCATCGTCGCGCTCGCCGGCGAACTCGTCGCCTGGACCCAGCTGCTCGCCCTGCACCTGCCCGACCGGCACCGCTGGACCGAGCTGCTCCTCGACGGCCTCGACCGACTCCGGCTGCTTCCCGCCCCGACCTGAAAAACGAACCACCAGCCCGCCAACCAGGACAACCCGCCAGGAAGCGGCGCCACCGGGCCGAGCCCGGAAACCGTCACACCCTCATGCCGGCATCAACAACAGAACCGGCCCACAGCCGCCAAACCATGATCAACGGCTGAGTGATGAAAGATCCGATGCTCCTACTGTCAAATGATGGTCGGAACGGGTAGCGCGGCGAAGACTTCGCGGGCGATGTAGCGCTTGAGGCAGCGGATCGCTTCGGTCTTGCTTTTGCCGTCTTTGACGCGTTTGGCGAGGTAGTCCTTGGTGCGCTGGTTGCAGTTGAGCCGGACGAGCGCGATGCGCCAGAGCGCGGCGTTGGCTTGCCGGTCGCCGCCGCGGTTGAGCCGGTGGCGGTGGGTCTTGCCGCTGCTGGCCTGGACTGGGGCTGGCGCCGCAGAGCGAGGCGAACGAGCGCTCGTTGACCAGTCGCTCGGGGTTGTCGCCTGCGGCCAGGAGCAACGTCGAGGCGACGTCCGGACCGACGCCCTTGAGGTTGGTCAGGGCGGGGGCGATCTGCTCGGTGATGCGTTTGAGCCGTAGCTTCACCTGCTCGAGCCGCTCGGCCAGGTAGAGCGCGCGCTGCGCGAGCTCCCGCAGCCCGCAGCGGGTGACCACAGCGAGGCTGTCGTCGTCGGCGTTGACGCGGAACGCGGCGCAGGTCGCCAGCAGGTCGCGTTTGGTCAGGTCGCGCAGTCGGTCCCGCAGCTCGTCGGGGGCGGTGACCAGCAGCGCCCGCAGCTGGTTGAGCGCCTGCGTGCGGGCCTTCGTGGCGCTTCGCTGCAGCACCTTCAGCGTCCGCAGCGCCTCCACCGGGCCGTCGTGGGTCTTCGGGGTGGCGTTGGCCTCACCGGACAGCACCGCCCGCGCGGCCGCGATCGCATCGACGACGTCGGTCTTGCCGTAGCGCCGGCGGACCTGCCGGTTGGGTCGCATGACCTCCACGACCGCAACCTGCTCGGCCCGCAGGTGCCGGGCCAGCGACACCCCGTAGGTGCCGGTGTCCTCCACCCCGACCCCGTCGAGCTGACCGAGCGTCCTCATCCAGGCCAGCAGACGCCGGTAGCTAGGCCGCGGTCGCCGAGAACTGCTCGGTGCCCAGCACGCCGCCTACCGCGGTGACGACCGCGGCGACATGCACATCGAGGTGGGTGTCGACGCCGCCGGGTGACGACAGGGCGTGCTTCTGCGATCGTGGTCATGTCCGTCCTCAGGCTCGCACTGGCAGGGCGGGCACGGCGCGGCGGTGGTCGGACAGTCCAGGGACGGGTGCCTGAGGCGACAGGCTCCTACGAGGTCACTCCCACCAGCGGCGTGCCAAAGTCGTTCTCCCGCCCGACCGACGAATCGGATCCAAGGCAGCAGTTCGCGCCGGGGCTAAGAAGAGTCAGGCCGGGCGGGAGAACGACCCCATCCAACATTCCTGGGCTAGTACGAGCGTTGTGAGCTCTTCCACCCAAACGTTCGGGCTCGTATAATCTGCCGGGACCCGCTTCCAATGCCCGCACGACCGGTCGAGGAGATTCGATGAGCGAGACCACTCTTGCCCCGAGCGAGACGCTCGGTGGAGCGAGGAAGCTGACCCTGATCGACGCGGTGGCGCAGTCCATCGGCTTCATGGGGCCGGTCTTCTCAATCGCGTTCCTGGTGCCCCTCCTGGTAGGCCTCAACGCCTCCGGCAAGGGTGCCGGCGTGGCCGCCCCGCTGTCGGTGCTCATCGCCGCGGTGGGCGTGCTGGGCCTGGGCTGGACGGTGGCGCAGTACGCCAAGCGCATTCACGCCGCCGGGTCGCTGTACGACTACGTGACCGACGGATTGGGCCCGCGCATCGGCGCGGCCTCCGGCTTCCTCTACTACACCGGGATCATTGCCCTGGGCGCGGCGATCCTCGTGATGGTCAGCGGCACCGCCTACGACACCCTCGACGCGGAGTTCGGGATCCACCCCCTGCCGCGCCTGGGCTGGGACCTGGCGCTGCTCGTCATCGTGGCGGTGATCCTGTACCTAGGCGTCGCGCTGTCGACCCGCGCCCAGCTCGCGCTGGCGACGGTCTCACTGCTCGTCGTCCTGGTCTTCTTCGTCTACGTGATCGCCAAGGTCGGGTCGGCCAACGACGTGGCCACCGCGTTCAAGCCGAGCTCCTCGCCGCAGGGATTTAGCGGCGTGCTGTTCGGCGTGCTCTACGGCGTGCTGCTCTTTACCGGCTTCGAGACCTCGGCCAACCTTGGCGAGGAGACGGCGCATCCCAAGCGGGACATCCCCCGCGCGGTCCTGCTGTCCGTCGTCGCGATCGCGGGCTTCTACATCGTCGGAGCCTACGCTCAGGTCGCCGGCTACCACTTCAGCCTTCACCAGATCGGCAAAAACGCGGGGGCCCCCCTCTTCGGCCTGGCGGCCCCGGCTTCGGACGGCGGCCTGGGCTCGGTAGCGGTCCGCCGACTGGTCGAGCTGGTCGTGATCCTGGACATGATCGCCGTGCTGATCGGGTGCTCGGTGGCAGCGTCGCGGGGCCTGTTCGCCATGGCCCGCGATCACCGGCTGCCCCGCCCCCTGGCGAAGGTGTCCCGGCGCGGCACGCCGCTGGTCGCCAGCGGCGTCGTCGTCGCGATCTACCTGGTGGTCATCGTCCTGACCCGCGCGTGGACCGGGTTGTTCGCTCAGAACGGGCTGCCGCACTACGTGGCCATGTTCAGCTGGGCCTCGACGTACGGCAGCTTCGCGCTGGCTGTCATTTACCTGTTGATGTCCGTCGGGGCGCTGCGTGGCCTCCAGGCGTACGCGGACCCGTGGAAGGTGTGGCTCGCCTGCGTCGTCGGAATCGTGGTTACCGGCGCCGCTATCTTCGGGTCGATCTACAAGGTCGCGGCCCCTATCGTGTGGGCGCCCTATGCCGGCATCGCTGTGCTGATCGTGGGCTTTCTCCTGACCTGGGTCTTCCGCGGCCAGGCGCCGGCCACCACCACGTTCACCGAGCTGACCAAGGCCGAGGCCGGAGCGGTCAAGCTGTAAACGGAGGTCCGCGATGACCACGCCCCGGATGCTGATGATCCTGAGCGAGAATTGGACCATGACGTCAGGCCGCGAGCTCGGGGAGCTGGTGCGCTGGGCCCGGGTCGCCGAGGGCGCCGGCTTCGATGCCGTGATGATCAGCGAGCACGTCGTCCTGGGCCGCGATGCCAGCAACAAGGGCGTCATGGCGAACCCGCGGGAGTATGCGCTCCCCGGGAACCAGGACCCGCTGACGCCGTGGCCGAACTCGCTGCTGCTGCTCGCGTCCATCGCCGCGGTCACCGAGCGTGTCCGGCTCGTGGCGGGGGCCGTCCTCGCTCCGCTCCGGCACCCGTTGCTGCTCGCCCGCGAGCTCGGCACGCTGGACTTGCTCAGCAACGGCCGCCTGGTGGCGCAGCCCACGGTGAGTTGGAGCCGGGACGAGTACCGGGCGCTCGGGGTGCCCTTCGAGGAACGAGGCCGGATCCTCGATGAGCAGCTGGAGATCCTCGACCTCGTGTGGCGGGAGTCGCTGGCCAGCTACTCCGGCAAGTACTTCAGCTTCGAGGACATCTCGCTCGAGCCGAAGGCGCATCGGCCGGACGGCCCACGTCTGTGGTTCGGCGGCCAGGGCCTGCACCCGCCGCTGCTGCGCCGTCTGGCCCGCTACGGCCACGGCTGGCACCCCCTGGGTCAGCCGAGAGCCGAGGATAGGGCGCTGCTGGACGCCGCGATGGCGGACGCCGGTCGCTCGGTGACCGATCTAGAGATGATCGGTGGCACCCGCGCGCGGTTCCCCGACGACCACTCGGTGGCGGACGTGGGTGAGGCCATGGCGGCGATCCCCGAGCAGCTCGAGCAGGGGTTCACGACCTTCTGCCTCAAGCCGTCGCAGTTCATTGACGACCCGCGTGAACTCGAGGGCTTCTGCCGGGACGTGATGCGCCGCGCCGAGGCAATGGCGGTGTAGTCCGAAGACGAGTGACGTTCGAACACGGGGAAGTGGTGTGGCCAATTGTTCTACCGGTCGGCGGTCGAATTGGCCAGGTGGGTCCGTGCGCGTGAGGTCTCGGCGCGCAAACTGCTCGAGGTTCACCTCGAACCGATCGCGCAGACGAACTGGCGGCGGACGCGATCGTGATGCTGTGCGCCGACCGCGCCGGCCAGAAGATTTTCGATGCCGGGTGGGTATGCTGCAACATCAGTGCGTTGAGGCTGGATGAGACAGCGTCCCTGGCGGGCAGCAAGGGTAGCGGACCCGGTTCGTCACCGGCCTGGCCAACCCGCGTCCCGCCGGCGGCGGCTCGGCGCGCCTGCTCGATGTTGTCGGACGCTCCCGCGGCTCGGCGAGCATCGCTTAACGTCCCAGACGCCTGGCAGCAGCTCATCCGCGGTCTGGCGCTGGTCACCGCGGCGGCGTTCGCCGTGATGCGGCTGCCGAACTTGGTGTCGCGCAGGCTGCTCGGCTCCTCGACCAGCAGGAGGCCGGATCCCGCGGTCGAGACGACCGCACAGGGCGCGGACAGAGAGACCGCGCAGATCGCCGACCAGCCGACGGCGAACGCGGCGACTTCCGACCGGACCCGGTCGCAACGATGAGTCGTTTGGCGAGCAAGGCTTGACCGCTGCCGGCCGCCTGACAACCGCGAGCTGCTTTGCACCTGCCGGCTCCGCCCTCGCACGGCCATGGGCTTCCACCGCCCCATGATCGTCGGCGACCTGCCCCAATGCCTCTTCTCCGCTGGGATGCAGTGACCAGCGCCTCGATGGGTCTCCTTAGCCTCGATTCACCGACGATCTTGAGTTCTGAGCGGCGGGTCTGAAAGCGAAATGCCCTTGTGCGCTGGGACGATCGGACTTGTCTAGGGTCCTGGCCGAACAGCGCGAAGGGCATCTCGCGGATGCAACTGTCGCACACGCGCCCGGTGGGGTGCGCGAGCTTCGATAAGCCGAATTTGGTGTCGTCAGCGGGGCTGGTCCCGGTGGTCGCCCTTGCGCAGCGGGCGGGTCTGCGGGTGCTGGGCGATGTGCATCTGAGGATGCCGACGGACAAGGGAGCCAACGCCGGGCCGAAGGTCAGCGCATTGGTGGCCGGGATGGTCGCGGGCGCGGGCAGCATCGATGACATGGCCGTGCTGCGCCACGGCGGGATGCGCCGGCTGTTCGAGGGCTGCCACGCCCCTTCGACGTTGGGATCGTTTCTGCGGACGTTCTCCTTCGGCCACGTCCGACAGCTCGATGCGGTCGCGTCCCGCTTGCTGTCCGGGCTCGCGCAGCGCACGTCGCTGACCGCCGTGGATCGAGGGCTATGCCCTGGTCGACGTCGACGACACCATCGTGGAGGTGCACGGCTATGCCAAGCAGGGCTCGGGCTACGGCTACTCCGCGTCCGTGGCCTATAAACGCCCTGCTCGCCACGGTCAGCACTTCTACGGCGGCGCCGGCGATCGTGGCGCAGCGGCTCCGGAGAGGGTCCTGTGGCTCTGCTCGGGGGGCGGACCGGCTGGTCACCGACGCGCTAGCCACCCTGCGCCGGCTCCGGGCAAGCAGCCCGACCGGCATCGAGCCGGCGATGACGTTGCTACGGGCCGACTCGGCGTTCTACGGCGCTGCGGTGGTTGGTGCTGCGGCTTGTTCGGCGGCCGGGCGGTCACAGCGCCCGATCCACGCCCCGCGGGAGCCCGGCAGGTCGAGGACATCTGGCTGGTCTCGGCGACGCTGACGGTGTTCCTCCGTTCACGGGTAGAGGCCGCGGAGCAGGTCTGCCTGAGCGACGCGTTCCACGGCGAGGGCGGCGGCGGCGGTGCGCAGCGACTGGCCGATCCGCTCCGCGTGGTCGACGACACGCCGCCAGGCGTCGACCATCCGGTCAGCGAGGCGGACCTCGACCTCGTCGGCGCTCCACCAGTAGGCCTGGTTGCCCTGCACCCACTCGAAGTAGGAGACGATCACGCCGCCGGCGGTGGCCAGGATGTCGGGCACAACGAGCGTGCCCGATCCCTGCAAAATGCTGTCAGCGTCGGGGAGTGATCGGTCCGCTCGCGCCCTCGACGACGACCCGCGCCTGCACGCGGGGCGCGTTCTCACTTGTGATTACGCCCTCGACGGCCGCGGGCGCCAACAGGTCGACGTCCAGCTCGAGCAGGTCCGAGCCCCTGATTTCGACGGCCGCGGAGTAGCCCACCACGGTGCCGTGCTGGTCGACGTAGGCCTCCAAGGCTGGTGTGTCAATCCCATCGGGGTGCTGGACCACGCCGTACTGGTCGGAAACGGCGACGACGTCGAGCCCGGCGTCCTGCAGGAACCGCGCAGCGCCCCGCCCGACTTGCCGAACCCCTGGACGGCGGCGGCCGCTCCGACGGGGCCGATGCCGCGATGCCGCAGCGCGGCCAGGGCAATGTGCACAACCCCCCGGGAGGTGGCGCTGGCCCGGCCCCGCGAGCCGCCGAGGCTGAGGGGCTTGCCGGTCGCCACCCCCAGGACGGTGTGCCCCTGCTGGGCGGGCTGGGCGTAGGTGCCCATCAGCCAGGCCATCGTCTGCTTGTCGGTGCCGACGTCGGGGGCCGGGATGTCGCGGTCGGGCCCGATCAGTGGGCTGATCTCGCTGGTGTAGCGACGAGTGATCCGTTCAAGCTCGCCGGCCAAGTAGTGCCTCGGGTCGATGCGCACGCCGCCCTTGGCGCCGCCGTACGGCACGTCGAGCAGGGCGCACTTCCAGGTCATCCACATCGCCACCGCGCGAACCTCGTTGAGGCAACGTCCGGGCTGAACCGCAGGCCGCCCTTAGGTCGGGCTCGGTCGTGCCGGACGATCTCCACGGCGATCATCGCCCCGCGGCCACGGACCTCCCCGACGCGGGGGTCAGCCGTCTGGAGCGCGGTCAGCCGCTCCTTCATGGTCTTCTCGATCTCGGCGGCGCGGTCCAGCAGTCCCTCCTCGCGGATCGTGACGAAGACGGGGAGGGCGGCACCGCAGGCGAGCGGGTTGCCGCCGCAGGTGCCGCCGAGGCCACCCACGTGCGCGGCGTCCATGATCTCGGCGCGGCCGGTCACTGCGGACAGCGGCAGCCCGCCGACCAGGCCCTTGGCGGACACGACCAGGTCGGGCACGACGTCCTCGTGCTCGCAGGCGTACATCGCCCCGGTACGCCATGCCGGACTGCACCTCGTCGGCGACGAACACGACGCCGCTCTGCCGGCACCAGTTCGCGAGCGTGGCCAGGAAGCCGGGCGCCGGCACGATGAAGCCGCCCTCGCCCTGGATCGGCTCGATCACCAGCGCGGCGAGGTTTTCCGCACTCACCTGCTTGTCCATGAGGGCGATCGCCCGCTTGGCCGCCTCGAGACCACCTATCCCTCCGTCACGGAAGGGGTAGGAGATCGGCGCGCGGTAGATCTCGCCGGCGAACGGGCCGAAACCGTGCTTGTAAGGCATGTTCTTGGCGGTCATCGTCATCGTCAGATTGGTACGGCCGTGGTAAGACGAGCAGGTTGTCGCCCTCGCGCGCCCGCAGCGCGGCGGCCACGGGGGACAGCCCCGGGTCAGTGTCCTCCTGCTCCTCGGGGTCGGACCGCTGCGGCGGGTCTCGTCGGAGACCACCGCGCAGCGGTAGGGCAGCTTGTCGGGCCCGAAGAGTTCGGCGAAGGGCGGGAAGGCCACGCCTCCGATGTTGATGACGGCGACTCCGCTGCGCGAGAGCGGGCGGTCCAGCGACTGCGCGAAGGCGGGCACGAGCAGCTGCTCGGCCACTCCCTCGACGAGAACGACGCCGCGCGCGAACAGCAGCGACGCCTTGGTGACGTCCAGCAAGCGGAGCAGGTGCCCGAGCTGGCGCTCCGTCAGGCCGAACTCGGCCGGGCTGCGCGCCACGACGCCGGCATCCGGAGTCGGACGGGCCAGCACGGTCAGCCGCTCCACGCGCGCGGCGCTCGCGAAGTTTGGCGAATGGCTCGTCACCACCACCTGCTCCTGCCGCCGGCCTCCTTCTCGAGAGAGCGCATGAGCAGGTCCTGCAGCTGGGGGTGCAGGTGCGCTTCGGGCTCTTCGACCAGCAGCACGCGCAGCTCGGCCTCGGTCTCCTCGGCCAGCGCCGACAGCAGCACGGCAATGTAGAGCAGGTTGTTGTACCCGAGGCCGTTCTCGGAGATCTCCAGCGGCGACACCCGTCCCGCCAGCGCACGCAGCGCCGCGACCACCGGTCGAACTGCGGCTCGGCGAAGGCCAGATCCGTTCGCTGCCCGAGCTGCCCGCGGCCGGTCAACCCGCGGAGACGATCCCGCACTTGGCGCTTGGCCTCGCGGACAGCACCCACCCCGGAGCGCCTGGTTGTCGTGCTCGGCGACCTCCTCAACCGCCGTCCGATCCGGGTGCCCTCGGGAGCGGGCGCGCCCAGCAGCGCCACCAGGCGGTTGTCCCACCAGTCAGGCGTCCACGTACAAGTGCTGAGCGCCTCGGCACAAGGACCGGCGGGAGCGGGACTGGCAGGCTGAGCGCGGATGACCGTCGGTCGGGAATGAGCTGGCCGTCGAACGAGACACCGAGGGAGTTGGTCGCCGTGATAGATCTCCAGCTGAACGATGCCCGGGTGATCGTGAGCGGCGGTGCCTCGGGCATCGGCCTCGCTTGCGCGGGAGCCCTGCTGCGGCAGGGGGCGCGTGTCGGTGTGATCAGCCGGCAGGAGGCGGCGATCGAGCGCGCGCTGGCCGGGCCGCTCGCCGCGTGCGAGGGTCGGGTGCGCACCGCCGTTGCCGACGTCCGGGACGAGGCGTCGGTCTCCGACGCCGTCGTCCGCCTGGCTGCGCAGTTGGGCGGCCTCGATCACGTCGTGGCGTCCGCTGGTGTGGAAGGTGAGATGGGCTCACCGCTCGAGGACGTCACCGGCCCCGGGTTCCGGGACGTCCTGGACGTCAACGTCTTGGGGACCTTCCTGGTCGTCAAGCACGCGACTCCTCACCTGAAGTTGGGGTCGAATCCGTCCGTGACCATCATCGGGTCGGACTCCGGCTTCGTGGCAGCTCCAGGCATGCTCGCCTACAACGCATCCAAGGGCGCGGTCGTCCAGTTGACCCGCGCACTGAGCTTCGAGATGTACGAGGACTTTGGCGTCCGGGTTAACAGCGTCTGCCCATCGATCACCGACACCCCCATGGCACGCCGCGGCATGGGCGTCGAGTCCTTCGACGACGTGAAGTTTCCGGTCAACTCACCGGAAGACGTCGCGTGGTCGGTCCTCTTTCTGTGCTCGCCGCTGTCGCGCGCCGTCAACGGTGTCTCGCTGTTGAGCGACTTCGGGTACAGCGGCCGGTCGTCCTTCCCCGCGTAGCGAGTCCGGACGACCGGGCGTCACGGGCTCGCCGAGGACGCCGCTCCGGGCTGGTTTAGGAGGTGGGCGTTGTCGTTGAAGCTGCGCAGCCGCCACCGGCCGTCCGGCATACGGATCAGCGTCGTGAACGACGCGTTCTCGACTTGGATGAAGGCGAAGCCCTCACTGCCGGTCACCTGGTGACAGCCCTCGGCGATGACGCCACCGTGGGCGACGGTCACCGCGCGACTGCATCCGGCCCGGTGGCCTCTGCAACGCGCTCCAGACCACGGCGCA
>JAABUM010001450.1_pt1 | contig 35596 bp, 70 predicted proteins | sample 5559161 | NCBI WGS metagenome assembly JAABUM01 (sample SAMN10711868, study PRJNA513369) | rock metagenome | isolation source: Antarctica rocks | place: Antarctica: Victoria Land, Siegfried Peak nord
CGCTGCGCCGGCGGACCACAATGAGGTGCGGCAGCGCATGTGTTCCTCCTGTAGGTTTCTCGATGCTGTCTCTTACGACCATTTCGTCCTTTCCATGTTCTCTGATGTCCACTACCGCCTGGCGCTTTGCACCAGCACCAATGAGCAGCACAACGGATATGCGGTCTATCACCACCATCCTTGCTCATGTGGGCAGTAGACATGATTGGCGGACACCGCGCACCGCTGTGTTCGTGGCGGTGGCGGGCGCGGTCCTTGTATGTACTTGATGTGCTTTGGGTCTAGATCTGCGCCGGACTTGGCTTGAAGACCGTGGCAGCAGCTGTCGATCATTGGGTGTCGATGAAGATGCCATGAACGATGTAAAGGAGGTGTCAGACCACTGTCAAGCACACTTCGTGCCTGGTGTCAATGCCGTGTCATGTGGCTGTCAGGCCCCCGTCAATGATCTGACGGCCTGTCGACCTGTGTCACGACGCATGTCAACACACGTCAGGGCAATTGTCACCTAGAATCCCTGACACTTTTCGGGACGGGACACACGATTGACAAACGTGTGACCCATTGTTGCTCCTGACATTCTCGTGACAACATGTCGTGACATTACCATCTGTCAACGTGCAATGTCACAACCTGTCAGAGCAGTGTCAACCTCGCATGTCAATTCATGTCAAGGGACTGTCATGGTCTGCAAATCCGTCAAGCCAGTTGGGACGTGACACTACCATGACACTGCATTGACATGAACCATGACACTTCTGGGGCCCCCGTGACACCATGTCATTCTCGGACACCATATATGGTTGCAAACACACTTCCAAGCCTGTCCTATGCCATGTCCTCCTACTAGGACACCATCCGTCGTAGGCTACGACGGATGGTGCCCCAGCATTCGTCGTCCATCACGGCCGGGCCTACATCATCCTTCCTCCGGCTGCACCAGCGGCGACTGCCCCATGTCGCACCACGGCGTCAGCGCCCGGTCGCAGCCCAGCTGCAGCACTATGCGCGTGGCGTTTCCTGCCGGCTCGACGCGCTGGATGCGGAACTTCGTTTCCCGCAGCCCGGTGTGGAAATCCTCGAACACCTGCAGCCAGAGTTTCGCCTCGTCATGTGTTTCACATGTCGACAATACGATTCCTTCAAATATCAACGACCAAACAGGTGTCAACAAGCAGCTTTCTCTGGATGACACGAAGTGCCGGAGGCACGTTTTCCGGTGCCATTGACACAACTTCAACCAACCCTGCAGAATGAAGGACCCCCACACATGCCACCCATACCTGCGGCTGTAGATTCGCCTCGTCGGTGTCATTGCGCGCCGAGGCGGCACTGCCAATGTGCAACTCCTCTATCCGCGGGTGGTCCAAGTGCCTCCAGTAAAAGCCCTGCATTTCCACCCGACACACACAAGTGCCACGGACTGCAGATCGGGTCTTGTACGCGTTGCTGTGCTGTCCTGACACTGGCATCTCCACTTAGGACAAGGGAAAGTGATGGGTTCTTGTCAGTGCGCTTTGACGCCAAGGCGCTGTGTCATGTAGGTGCACTCCTCCGCTGCTGTCCGAACTCGTTATCGCAGGGTGGGAGCAGGGATCCAGATCATGCGAAGTGGAGGTACCATGTGGTGTGTCTCACCGGCTGATGGAAGGTCGTCGTTGCAGCATTTGGCCACTCTGCCGGCAGCATGCCTTGCAACCTCAGGCGAATCTCTAGATTGTCGTCCTCCTTTCCCCACCCCCAAAATGCATTCTGCGCAGCAGTAGGGGCAGGGACTCATCACAGCGCTCAGGCGCGGTGTTGCTGGCCAAGCGCTGGACTGTTTCAGTTCGTTACATGTGTGCTTGTAAGTAATGTCCGCTGGAACTGCAATATGCTGGCACACAGCGTATGTCACAATGTTGTGGCTGCGTCGCGATGCATCATGTGAGGATCCAACGCCAAACGTCATGACATGTGAGCGGCAGCCCTGGGGCCCATCAAACGTCAGTCACGATGCTCTGAGAATGAAATGCTCGCGCGCCGCTGACAGTGGTCAGGATGCTCCGGAGGAAGATCTCACATGGAAGCCGTTGATGCGGGAAAACTGCTCAAAGGTGAAGACTATGTTGCCGCCGAGGAACGTGGAGTACATCACCCTTGGGTGCATGCCCGGCGGCGTCAGGTGCAGCGGAGCGTTGCCGGAAGGGCACCTATACAACACCTGCATCCGGGCAGCAGCTAATTGGGTGCTGTGCTCCCACGAAGCAGATAGAGCATCACAAACGAAGCATGTGCTGCGGATGTGCTGTTGTCATGTCACAGCACCCTGTGGAAACTCGGACCAGAGCCGCTAACATTTGTGCGGCTTGCTCAATGGTCTGCTTTGTTGTGGTGACGAGAAGCACATGCCTTTTCATGAGCAGTCACGCTGTCATGCACACTGGTCGCTTGCTGCCGATCCATTGATGCTGCACAGATGCAGGGTCACGATGCATGTGCCTCACCTCTTCAGCAGCGCTGCAGACGGTGTCCACATCATGGAACACCAAGCAATCGTACTCGCTGCCAGCCAGCAGCAGCGCCCCCGCATTGAGCAGCGTACCGCGGTTGAACTGCAGCCCGGGCGCCTGGTGTTTAATGTATATACCCACTCAGGCTGAAATTCATTGAAATTTTGATTTGGTGCACCAAAGACAGCTCGCTGCTGCGTCCAGAAGTGGTCAGGTTCTGCTGCATGAGAAGATGTGGGGTCAATAAGTGGTGCAGACAGGCTGTCCTGGGTTTTGAGCGCTGTGCCCGCATGCTGCAGATAAATAATCCTAAGTGATTATGACAGCTCGTGATAGTGAATAGCTCACCTGCTCCAGGATGAAGATGCTGAAGTCTGCGTTGCCGCGCTGCAGACACTCCACCGTGACCGGCAGCATGCGCGCCAGATTTGCCGCGCGGTTGCGGTACGGGATGAGAACCGCCAGGTGCTGCCGGCCGGATTCGCGCCGTGCCTCAGCGTCTGCGGCGGCCTCAGGCAGCAGCCCCAGCCCCGCCAGGCGGCTGTCGTCTAGACCAGTGACAGGCTGCTTGGGTTTCAGAGGCTTTGGGGCGCCGCCGCAGGAGTCGCCGCCAAGTTTGACGCCCAGCAGGAAGGCTGTCGTCAGCGCCATCAGGACGGCGACCGCCGCTGGTAGATGGCTGCCGAGCTGCTGGTGCTGGCGCGGCGAGCTCTTCTGCCCTTCACTACGCATGATGGCCGATGTAGAGCACCTAACACGGTGTGGAATCAGCCGCAAGACTGTTTGGGTTTGCGCTGCCGCTGCCACTGGAAAATCCAGCGTCAAATCTATTCATTCAGACTTCAGTTCAGGCCTCGTTCAGGCCTCGTTTGCTCACTTCCTTCCGCAGAACTGCTCTGCCAAGCGTGGCAGGCGGGGCGGGGATCGGCCCGCTTCGCACCATCGGCTGCAAGGGTCACAACTGTGATACCAGCGACATTTGTTCGCAGAGGAAGGCTGCTGCATTGTTCCGCAGGACGGAACGTGAGAATTCAACTGGATTTGCCGGCTTGCTGGCAGAGCAGTACTCAATGCTTGACCAGCAGGTTGGTTTCGGCGGAAAATTTGGCGGGAGATAGGTCTCTGTTGACCTGGCGGAAATTGATTACGTTGACTACTAAAGGGTTGATGACGAGGAAAAATCTGGTAACTAGCCAGAGAACGGTGTAAGAATTGGAATTAACCAAGCCTTAGAATCACCGTCCGAGCCGCGGGCCTCATTCAGGCGCATAAGGCCCCCGCCGGCCGGACAGCAGCTCAACTCTCTTGCGGTTTGCAATAGAATATATCAAAGAATGGTGCCCTGTACCGGCCGACTCTAGAATGTGCAATGCATAATTGGGTCACGTTGCCCGCTCTGCCTTGGGGGCACATGAAGCAAACTCTGCTTTGCTGCTGATTACGCCTGCGAATATGCCGGCTTGGCCTCCCCCGGCCCGTACGTGCAGTGGAAGCCAGCCTTGTACTGCTTGCCCTTCTTGCACTTCACCACGAAGGCGGTGTTTGTGCCCGTCGGCGCCGAGTACATCTCAGCCTGCGACGGAGACGCGCATGAAGCCGTGAAGAATGCTCCTCGCCTGGCGGCTCAGGGTTTGCAGAAGATACAGGATACACCCAGCGGTTGACAGGTCAGATTTGAGATTGGTCATCCAAGTTGCCCGTGGCAATGCCAGCAGTGTAACCGCCTGGCGGAGCAGCAGGACAGGAAAAGGACATCGGCACCGTGAGAGTCGTGGGAGTGGCGGTCGCGATGATGTTGCCGGTGTAGGAAGCGCCGTCCTTCATCCTCACATTTGAATATTTCAGGTACTTCTTCGGCCGCACCTTGCCGGTGGTCTTGTCCCACCTGCGTCCAGGATCACGATGTTCAGTGTTTGCTGTTTTTTGCAATACTTCATGCCCAACTGAAGATGCCAACATGCTGTAATTCACGCAGGCAATAACAAACTTTGAAGGAGGAACATCCCCGCACCCGCCGTCATTGGGCTCTGTGAAGGAGCCAGCGCCTGAGGCAGGAGCGAGACACCTTTGGGGTTTTGCCGGACAGCCAAATCAAGGGATGGTGATGAGTGACATGTGCTCACCACCCACGCCATAAATGACCAAGACACGGGCGCTAAAACCTCATTTTTGTACTCCGTCTAGGGCTTCACTCTTCAAGCATACAGTCATCATACGGCAGACACATCGTATACTCCAGCCGCTGACCTGAGGTGAAGAACTGCGTGGAGTAGCCGTACTGCTTCGCGTTGAAGTAGCACACCACGTGGTCGTGGCCGTTCACGTAGAAGTGTGGGTTGTATTTCTTCACGAGCTGCGCAAACTGCATGGGCAGAAGCGGAACAGATCAGCACTTCGTCACTTGGGCAGCCAGCACCATACGTATTGCATCCGCGTCATCATTATCATCAGCAGCAGCAGCAGTATCTCACGCCAGGACGTTCATTGATATACCACCAGAGTTTGCAGCCTGTCGCACCTTGCCCCAGGCGGCAGACTCAGGCTTGCCGGTGGTGTCATCGCGGAAGTAGCTCTGGTCACCGCTGAAGCCGGGGTGGTGGCCCATGACTGCGCAGACCGGACGCCGCCACATGGATTTTATGCGCTCAGAGCTGGTATGCCAGTGTGCTCGATGCTACGCGCAGCAGCAGGGTAATGCAAGGAAGTTGAGAAAAAATTCGGACCCTAGAGGACAGCCGGAGCCTGTGCAGCAGGACTCTGGGCAGATTGGCGCTGTGAGGGACAGAGCGGGCTCTGTCCTTGCCGGTTTCAACATGTACACTGGGACAGACTCTGCTTGGAAGTCAATGTGAAATAGAAGACATACCAATGGTCCAGCCGCTCTTCTTGGAGGCAGACTTCAGTGCGCTCTCCAGGAACTTCAGCTGCTTCTCCCGGTTGGCGGCGGTGCTCTGCAGCGCGCGCAGCGCCACGGCGGGTCAGTGCAACGTCATCAGCTGGCAGTACCGAGTCGTGTTGCACCCAGAGTTGCCGTGCAGCTCAGCAGAGCTCATCAGGCGGTCAGAGACGGTGATTCTAAGAGGAGATGCGGCAAATATCCAATCCGTCCCGCACGCCCTGCGGCAATCATTGGCGATCATTTGATCGGTGTGGCTGCTCCTGCTGTCGCCAGGTGTCCGAATGGCGGTAATCCGAAGGTCACAGTTGGTCGTGCGGCTTCCATACGATCCGATGATCTGATGATCTGTTAATGCTGTGCAGACCGTCTGGGCCAAAAGTGCCTCTGTGCAGGCAGCGGACGCTGAAAGAGCCCAGAACTGCAGCCGCAGCCCCACCCGGCAGGCACATGACCAACCTGCTGACAAGCACTACGATCCATAGATTCTTGTGTGCCCCAGCTCACCCGCACACCAAAGACGTCCAGCCGCACGGGCATGTGGCACCGCAGCAGCGTGTGCGTGTCCGCCAGCCAGCTATCCGGCAGCGGGCCGGCCGGCCGCGCCACCTCGCACGCCGCGCCGCTCTGCACGAACCAGTGCAGCTGCCCGCCGGCTGCCACCGCCGCTACCAGCGGTGTCCTGCCGTCCGACTGCCTCGCGCAAGAAAAGCACGATTGCATTGCTTCAGGACATTGTGACAACGACATTTGACATGCCATAGGCCGCTGCGATCGGCATCGCCACATCGAACACGAGCGGCAGACGTCTTGGTGCAGCTGGTAACGACTCGCCAGGGGGTCTTCTTCCGTCATCTGGCGCCGAACCCAGACTGCACTGCGCACAAATCTGTGATGCACCGTCCCTCATTGGCATGTGCAACGCACCAGCTGAGCCGGCACCGCGGCGACGAGCTCGTCCGCCGCCGCCTGCGGCGCCTCCGCGCCGGAGCCGCGGCACTCGCCGTAGGCGCCCAGCACCCGAAGCCCCGCCGGCACCAGCATCTGCAGCTCCTCTGCGGCAGCACCAATTGCGACATGCATCAGTGTTCCACGCATTGCATCAGCGCCGCGCTCACTCTGTCTTGAGGCCGAATGGCGTGCTCTGAAGCCCTTGTCTGGCACATGTGTGTTGCGGTGAGCATGCCTCTGTGGAGCAGATTGTTAGCTGCGCATTGTAATTTGAGGAACAGAAGCGCGTGCGGCACAATGGCGCTGCAGGATATGCTCGATTGATTCGGGCCATCACCTGCCTCGCGGTCCTCGTCGACCGTGCCCAGCGAGGACGGCGCGCCGCGCGGCAGGAAGCTCAGGCACCGCACCGTGCTGAGCACCGCCAGCGTAGAATCCACGGCGGCGCCGATGAGCCAGCCTGTGGTAGCGTCGCAGGTTGTGGGTCGCCAGCCAACAGCAGGACAGCGAAGACGAGAGCCTCTCGTCGATGTGGACGTGAGCACACGTCAAGGCTGGTTTTCATTGCATGTTGTAAGGCATTGCCAGCACACTCAGGCGGTCGCCGCACAGACCTCGCGCAGGCTGCTTGCTGCTGCCCCGCGCATCATCGAGGCGCCGTTGCACAGTCTGGCTAAACCGGAGCTCCCACGCCATGGTTGCAGGCGGCAGCTTGCGAACTATCAGTTGGTGTCAGTTTGTACGATGTGCGACGAATGGCGCACAGGTCGATTTCGTTAAACTGGACCCGGCGGCCGCGCAATGCACAAGCTTAAAAACTTCAAGGTATACTACTGGACATACACGATGCGCAACAAATTTTGCCATGAAGCGAGCAGAAGAAGATGCTGTTTCACACTTGTCAGACAGTTCCAGCGCATCGTTGGTCATCCCGCTTCCAGGTCATTATTGGTCACCGGTCTTGGACGGCCATCAGTGAAGAGCAGCCTAGCAGACACTGTGCAGCAGATAACAAAGGCCTGCTTCATTTGCAGCCGGATCAGTGTCGTCCCTCTTTGATCAGAGCGCGCGGCGAGAGCCTCCTGAGAGCCAGCCTCCCAACAGGTTTGCAGATCAACCTGACGATTGGCACACACAAATGCAAACCTCCGACATTACACTTCCGGCATTCGGCACTGCCTCTGTGTTTTTGTCCTTGTACCGATGTATTTCGCTTATGACGTCTTGATGATTTTTGCGATCATGCTCAACATGGCGCTGGCGGCAGCACTGCCGCAGCAGTCACTAGTTTGACGAAGATGCCGCCTGACTGACGCACTGCCTAAATTAGCCTATGCAAACCATTTGGTCAAAAGCCCGCTTTCTAACCGTCCTGAGGCAACGCGATCGCTTTTCATGAGGGCTGCCCATTGACTGGCACACTTCGCTGGCCGCAGACCCGAGACTCACGGCTGAGGCGCAGCTACACACGTCCACAAGAGGACCAGCCGCATCTCCGCTGAGCGCCACAACCCAGTTTTGCCGCACCAACATGCGTCTGGCTGCCGCTGGGCGGGTTAGCGTCACGCTTCTTGAGACCGCCGCACCGCAGTGCCGGCTCGGCAGCGCCCAGCAGCCAGTCCCTGGCGCCGCAGCGAGGTCGCCAGTCACCCATCGGTGCAGCAACCGGCGGCAGCTGGCCTGCGTCACCATGGCGGCGACAGCGGCGCCATCGCCAAATGTATTGTCCCCCTGGGAGGTGAGCGCTTATATCTTGCTGGCACATGTTTGCCTGGACGCATGGCAGTGAGGGCCGCAGAAGAGCAGGACACCAGAATTTGCCATCAGGCAGGACGTCTGCGCTCCACAGGAACATGCATACAAGACGCATAGCTTGTGTGTGTCCCTGTGATCTCGTGTTCCTGAGTGTGTGACAAGACAGCGGCCTCTGAACCCGCCGGCTCCTGAACCTCCTGCAGGAGGGCCTGAAGACATACCAGCAAGTGCCGCTGGTGGCGGACCTCGGCAAGGCGTACGGCGAAAGCACGTCCAGCCCGCAAGATTGGACATTCTGATGTTTCTGACAGTATCATTATCGCATCCGCAGGAGGGCCTGAAGGCATACCAGCAAGTGCCGCTGGCGGCGGGCCTCGGCAAGGCGTACGGCGAAAACACGTCCACCCCGCCAAAGGGCCGCCGCGCGGGCGTGCTGATGCACCCCACCTCGCTGCCGGGACCCTACGGCATCGGCACCATCGGCGCCGAGGCGCACGCCTTTGTGGACTGGCTGGCGACTGCCGGCATGCAGGTGATCACCGCAGGCAGATGCATGGCAAGTACAACACTGCACAACGGTGCAACAGACGGCGCGAATGGCGGCCTAGAGGGGCTCGTGATGCCATATCCCTTTGGGTGGCCGCCGACTGCTCCCGCCATGCAAAGCTGCAGGCCCCTCTCTTCGCTTCTGTGGTGCACATGGCGCTGTGTCGATGCACACGCTGGTGTTTGACGCATTCGAGCCACCGATGGCCCGCTGTGCTGTTGTGCGCACGCAGCCGTGGCAGGTGCAGCCGCTGGTGCTGCTACACCTGCTGTAGCGTCTTGTCAGGGCTGGACGCTTCGGTGGCCGATCAATCATGGACCATGTGCTGACTTTGGCTTGGTGATGCATGCGCAGCTGTGGCAGGTGCTGCCGCTGGTGCCGCCGCCGGACACCTACTGGAGCCCCTACTCGGTGGGGCTTTGGGCGCTAAATTCTAGCATGCGCTGACTTGTGCTACCTCATGCACGCGCAGCTGTGGCAGGTGCTGCCGCTGGTGCCGCCGGAGGACACCTACTGGAGCCCCTACTCGGGGCTGGACGCGCTGTGCGGCAACCCGCTCATGATCGACCTGGAGGACCTCGTGACCCGCGGCCTGCTGGACGCCGCTGACCTGCCGAAGCAGGTACTCGCAACCTACATGCGCAAGTCTCGTCAAGTCCTGTGTGTTCCGCCTCTGCATGCTTGTATGACGGAGCACCGCTGCTAGAAGCCAGAACAGGGGCATATCCACGAGCCAATGCAGCTGTCGCCCTATGTTCCGCTTGCTAACCTCTGGACCGCAGGCTGCTGCCAAGAGACTGTGCATTGGCATTCGACTCTCGGACAAATGTGCAAAAAGGTTGACCATCTGGGCGCAGGTGCCGGTGGCGGACGCGGTGTTCCAGGAGGTGCGCAAGGTGAAGGCGCCGCTGCTGACGAGGGCTTGCCAGCGTCTGCTCACCGAGGACCGCTTTGCGGGTGCGCCGATGTTTGATGCAATGCGCCGACCCTATGTTGATGTCCTCGCGTCAAGTGATGTAGGCCGCTGAATCCTATGGTGCATGGAGAGCGTGTCAAGAGGCGACCAAACAAGCATATCAATCTACCAAACAACTGCGCCCGGGGCACAAAAATCAACATGCAAAGGCCCAGAAACACGATTGTGTGCGGCCCCGCAGCCCTGCGGACGGAGCTGATGGCGTTCAGGAAGGTCAACGCTTGGGTGGAGGAGTCGGCGCTCTTTTACGCGCTGACGCAGGCGCCTGGCACATCCATGATGGCCTGGTGGGACTGGCCCGAGGACCTGCGCTTGCGGTGCGCCCTTGCGCCCTCGCGTTGAGGCAGAAAAACAGCACCTGATGCAAGGGCCGAACATGATTGAGCAGCTCCGATTGTGTACTGATGAACATGCATGTGCAGGTTGGCCTTCACTTTACAACTCTATCGGCCTCAGGTTACTGATGGGCTGCTCGGTGTGTTGCACAGGGACCCAAAGGCGGTGGCGGCGGCGCGGGAGCAGCACAAGGCGGCCATAGAGCTGTTTGTTGCTGAGCAGTTCCTGTTCGACACGCAGTGGACCGCCATCAAGGTACGCTCATAGATGATGGGTCCCTGCGAAGATTTTCAGTGAGCAGAGTACGGTGCTGCATGCCCTCAAGCATCAAGCCGTTGTAGCTTTCTACAGGACATTTGCGTCATGAGACAGTCCGGCCAGCCTGCAAACGCAGGCTGGCCGGCCCTGGCCATCGACAGCACATCCAAGCTGTTGCTGTGCAGTAGATGCCATGTTCTATTGTGTTGACAATCTGTCATGTTGACAGTGCAGGCGTACGCCAACTCCAAGGGCGTTAGCATCGTGGGCGACATCCCCATCTACGTCGGCGCGCAGTCCGCGGACGTGTGGGCCAACCAGCGCCTGTTCGAGCTGACGGACTCAGGCGCGCCCGCGCTGGTGTCGGGCGTGCCGCCGGACGCCTTCAGCGAGACGGGCCAGCTGTGGGGCAGCCCCCTGTTCAACTGGGCGGTGAGTTCTGGCAAGAGTTTGAGCTTTGGGTTTTAGGAAGTAGTCGGATTCATGTATGGCTGGTGTCGGGTGTGCCGCCGGACGCCTTCAGCGAGGCAAGCCAGCTGCGGGGCAGCCCCCTGTTCAACTGGGCGGTGCGTGGTGCCCTGTTGTCTCGAGGCAGTTCACGCTGTTCCAACGCCGTGTCATTGTGATTTCAGCATCTGAATAGCATACTAGCTTGCTGGTAGATGTAGAGGCACTGTTCGTGACAGCAGTCCTGCACAGCCGTTTCAACGCTGTTTCAGCACTGTTTCGCTGCAGTGCAAGACTACTGCTGATGCTGGTAGAGGACCTCTTCTCATGCATGCCAGTAGTCCTGCACAGCAGATTCACCGCTGTTTCAACACTGTATCAGCGCCTGCAGGACTACTGGCGTGCTGGCGGGGACTTTGTCTCGGTGATGCCCTGCTGACAGTGGCTGTGCTGACAGTGGCTGTGCTGACAGTGGCTCTGCTCAAACGCATGCCCCGGCAGGTGCACGAGGAGGAGGGCCACAGGTGGTGGGCGCAGCGCAGCGTATTCTATGGGTCTGTAATCAATTTTCCAACAACTGCTTCATCATATGCTCTGACATTACGCTCTTGACCTGCGTGGGCAGGCGCATGATGACTACAACTGGTAGGCGCAGCGCCCGGGCCGCATGTTCTCAAGAGAGCATACGATGACACTTTGTCTCCAACATGATCATACCTATATGTACGACCATGCTGCCAGGCGCACGAGGAAGAGGGCTACAAGTGGTGGGCGCAGCGCCTGGGCCGCGTGTTCTCCATGCACAACGAGACGCGCATCGACCACTTCCGCGGCTTTGCGGGCTACTGGGCCGTGAAGGCGGGCGCCGAAACCGCCATGGGCGGCGACTGGCGCAAGGGCCCCGGCAAGCGCCTCTTCGACGCCCTCACGCGGGTGCGCAGGATCCTCGGATGTTGTGGCACTTGCCTACTCGTGCGCTATCCAACATAAGCTCGGAGCACATGCTGATGATCCGGTGAAGCAGTCCAGCGATGCGCACCGGTCTGCGCCTTGCGCGCGGTATACAGCAGCAGCCAGCATGTTGCCATGGGTCGTGGCATCTCTTCACAAGCGCCTTGCGAACCTTGCACTCGATCTTGATGTGCACACGGGAAAGGAAGGCGCCAATGAAGATTTGGGCGACATCGCGCCCTGGCTTTTGCTTTGCTTGCTCATGGTCATCTCCGATTGTGGATAATTGTGTTATACGCTGTAACTGGGGGAGGTGCCCATCACCACAGTGGACCTGGGGTGTCATCACGCTAGGCTTCACATTTGCTCACGATTATATCCAATTTTGACAGATCAGGCGTGTATCATGTGCAGCAACTGGGGGAGGTGCCCATCATTGCGGAGGACCTGGGCGTCATCACGCCGGATGTGGTGCAGCTGCGGCAGGACATCGGCGCGCCCGGCATGGCGGTGCTGCAGTTCGCGTGGGGCTCCGGCGGCGCCAACACCCACCTCCCGCACAACCACTACGAGAACTGCGTCGTGTACCCAGGTGTGTGAAACTCCAAGGGCGGACTCATACATACGCATGAGAATAACACTCCTTGATGTAGCAGATGGGGGATGCCTACTGGCGGCGCCAACACATACTCGCCGCGCAACCACCTCAATGCCGTGTACTCAGGTGGGTGACGCACACTGACGTTCTATTCCCTAAAACACTCTCCTTCCCAGGACAAGCTGCAATAGTGTGATCCCGCTACGAACCTCAAAGCACTTCAACATTGTCGGCCGAGCCCAACAGGTGTTCAACGGCGAGGTTCAGCTCTGTTGCCGTACACAACTTTCGCCTTGTCCGAGAATGTCCGAGCGCCGTCTTCGACAAGCCGTATTTCTCAATCATTTCTGCGCCTGTCGGCGCTAACCCACCCCAACCACCCGAAACCCAACCACACCCACAAAAGCACACGACCCCACCCACGGAAACCCACGCACACCAGCGGTAGGTACCAACCAATGTCAAAATTCAAGAAGCATGGGACACCATGCATTTATGTGTCCTACACTGTCAACTCTCAATGTCAGTGCGCGCCGCGCATGGACGTGGAGAGATCAACCTGGGGACTGATATGTGTGCCCTGACTCCTCTGAAATTTCAGCAGGATTTTGTGCGCTCACGACGCAACGATGCCAGCGGCAACTGACCTCATAGGTTCCAGTTGCTGGCTCACATGTGGGGTGTATCGTGTGGCAGACCGGTATCACACCCATAACTGGCCACCTGTTGAGCAGGCTGAAAAGCTCATCCAAACTAATGCCGGTTGCTGCAGTAACATTCATACCTTTCTCGGCCTATTTGGCTAAGATCAAGTGTAGTATCTGTTCTTATCAGTTTGATCGCTGATATCGGTTCATTGAACCGTTACGATCAAATGAATATTTCTGGGCGGTAGGCTCCATCATGTCCGGCGCTTGCGTCGGCTGGACTTGCCCGCTTGGTCGCGGCACTGCACTACAGCCGCGACCGAGCAGCCCTCCTCCCCCACAAAAATCCCCAATGCACCCCACCCCTCCCCTTCTGACTGATCTGACCCATAACTAGAGGCTGTCAGACGGTCGGAAAGCTTCGCTTATAAACCTTCCTTCCGGCAGTGGTCGGGCATACTTACCTGTCCGGCCGTTCGACCTGATCAAGAAGGGGTCGGCGGATCGATTGACTGCTCGCCTTGCACTCTGCCTGCGGTCCTCGGTTGATCGTCGCAAGCCGGCGTTTCGACGGAATAATTTATGGTAGGCTGAGACTTGCGCCTGCGCATCCTCGGCACCCCCCTCCCCTCCCCACCCCAACCCCCCTGCCCAAACCTCTCCCCAACACAACCGTGAATTTTCAAGGACACGCCCGGCAGCTCTGAAACAATACATGCAATCTCTTGAACCAGTGCTGTGTTCGCCGCTTGCAGGCACGCACGATAATGGCACGGCCGTGGGGTGGTGGGAGGACGAGGCGTCAGACGACGACAAGGCCTTCCTGAAGACGTGAGCATTCCCATCTTGTGTTACTCTGCCCACCCCGCCCGCCTTCTTTGACAGCACTGTGCCCAGCCGCCATTGTGTTTGCTTCCGACCTGCCTCTTCCGTTTGCCTCCCGCCGCCGCGTTGCTCAGCAACAGTGCAATCCTATGTGTCATGCCAGTACGGAAGCTGGGCAAGACTGCTGGCGCAGGGCAGGAGAATAGCAATTAATAGTACGGTTCCACATATCGCAGGTACCTGGGCAAGACGGAGGTGAAGGACCCGGCGTACACCCTCATCGAGTGTGGCATGCGCTCGGTTGGCAAGACCACCATCTTCACCATGCAGGCGAGATTCAAAATGCGGCTGCGATACCCTCCCACCAGAGCGGCAGAAATCTGTGGAGGGCTGGGTACGGCAGCCTGCCGCCATCTCGTGCTGCACATCGCAAGGCCATGCTGATGAGACGCCTGCCATTGTCAGGCTGCCCCAGGATCACGCGGCAGGTGCTGTTCTAAACCGCACTGTCTGCTTGGCATGCACACATCGCAAAGTTGGGGCTATGAATGTCGAAATCGGTTTCTTAATCGGTTTCTTAGGCGAGCGCAGGACGTCATGTTGCTGGGCAATGAGGGGCGATGAAGCGCCTAGGACGCGCTGAGGGCTGCCCGTTGACAGCAAAAACGAAAGTAAAATCTCCCCACAGATTGATCTCAGCTTGCCTCTCAAGTGCAGGACGGGATGCGGCTGGGCAATGAGGGGCGCATCAATAGCCCCAGGCGTGCGACGGTGTTCGGGCTTGAGCACTGCACAAAATGGCGGCAAACCATAATTGTGTTTTGTGTCTGGCTGCAGGACGTGATGCGGCTGGACAACGAGGGGCGAATGAATCGCCCGGGGCGCGCCGAGGGCAACTGGGCGTGGCGCGTCGGCGAGAGCGGCGTCTGGTCCAAGCTGACGGAGGAGGCGGCGTCGCTCAAGGCCATGGCCGAGGTGCTTGAATAGCAGACCCCTCAAAAATATAAATTATATGATATGGGGAGCTGCATTACGTCAGATTACAGTACTCAAGAGGATCCAAGTACAATGACGCGTCGCTCAAGGCCATGGGCCCAGGTACGCAACCGTGCTCTCACGACAGCGCCTCTAGTGTCGTGTTGAAAGCTGCTGCACCAAGGTTTGGGTTCCAGATCATCCGTATGGGTCAAGTGTGTGGTTCCATGGCCCAGGTGTACGACCGGCTGCCGCCGCACGACCTGAACGTGAGCAGCAAGGGCCCGGAGAAGCCGTAGGGATGGGCATGCAGCTGCGCTCGAGCGTCGGCCGGGGGGCTGAGCACTGGGCAGGCTCTTGAGAAGACCAGTCACGGACAGCCGTCAGTCGAAGGGCATTCCCGAAGATTTCGTGGCTGAATGCCGCAGATTGGCAGGACGCATCGCCAGTGAAGCGGGGCTGCACATTCATCGGTACAAGCAAGCAGGTCGAGCCGGGCTTAGTGGCGTCATTTGCAACTGTTTGAGCGTGCTGCCGCTGGTTGGTGGCAGTGTGGAGTAGGCACAGGAGTAGGTACATGATCGACTAAAGATTTGTTCCAGCAATGGCTGCGAAACTTGATGCAAGAACGACTTCTACATTCGGCTGCGCACAAACCCTGACCCGCAGCTGAACACCATCTGCATGATTGTTCCGTCGCGCCTTCCATCCTTCAGCTGCCAGCATGTTCTGCGCTCGATCAAGCCTCAATCTCCGCAAGGACCTGTTCGAGCCACGCAAACAGATCAGCCTCAAGAAACATGAAATCACAAGATCTCCATCGGCAGCCATCCAGGCTTCACTTGCAAACTCCCCCCATCAAAGGACAACCACATCATGAAAGACAATAAGCGAACGTGTCTGAATGCCAATGTAATTTGCACTTGGGCGCGCATTTCTGTCGGCTCGAACAGCGCGCAGACGAGGTGCGCGACCGAATTCTGCCGAAAGAAAACCAAGTGACAGCTCCTGATACACCTACGGTGCGCGACATTACCTGGGCGCGCATCTCGGTCGGCTCGAACAGCGCGCGGACGAGGTGTGCGACTTGGGGTGCGCCGAAGCCGCGCGCCTGCAGCGCCCCCGTCGTCCACCACTCCCGGATGTCCGCCAGCCGCGCGTTGAGCACCTCCAGCAGCACCTGCGTCATATCGGCAACTCAAGTGAAATTGGGAATTTGCCGAGGTGGCAAGGAGAGCCGCATTCTTCCATCGTAAGGCGGCAGAGACATGGCCGTTGGAGGCTGAAATATGTTCAACAAAACAACTCACATTCACGCGGCAGTGTTTCGGGGCCTGAACTTCACCATCGAATACACTGAAGCGCACCTGCAGCTGCAGCAGCGCGGGCGTGGCGTCGCGCACGGCCCCCAGCAGGAGCTCCCGCGCCTCGGCCGGCTGGAAGGGCCCCACCGCAGCCGCCGGCCCGTCGTCCACCAGCATGTGCAGGATCTGCGGCAGCTCCTCCGATTCCTCGACACCGATGTCCCGCATTGCCAGGATGTCCTCTGCGCGTTGAAAACCACTTGTCATTTCGTCTGCACCCTGAATAATCACTTGATCAATGCAGGTGGGATGCACCATCCACCAGCATCTGCAGCATCTGCAACAGCGCTCTGCGATTTCTCGACGCCGATGTCGCGCATCGCCAATGCGTCCTCTGCATATCAAGCATCAACCTGTGAGTTGCCATTGGGGCCGCCGTCTATGTATGTGCATGTGCAGGCTTTGCAGCAGCTCGACGGGAATGTCCCGCACTGTCAGGATGCGCATGTCCATGGGTTTGAATTCAGTCGAGGGCGGTTTTAGGCCTTTCAGGCGTTCTAGCGCACCGATGATGCTGGCGAGCGTAGACTGCAGCTGCGCCGAGGCGACCGCCACGTGGCCCGCAAACTGACAGACGCTTCTAAGCGCAGGTTCTGCAGGGTTGTGCTGTCTCCGATAGCTGTGGCGGAGACCGCTCACAGACACGCAGCAGCGCACCGATGATGCTGGCGAGGGTGGTCTGCAGCAGCGCCGAGGCGACCGCCACGTGGCCCGCCGGCGGCAGCACGCCCGCCAGCACGCTGCCGCAGCGGCGCAGCGCCGCCAGCAGTTGCGCCACCACCTTGCGCGCCGTGATGCCGCGCGCCGCGACTTGCACCTGCGATGTTTGTATCGACCCATCATGGCCGGATGCTGCACTCGGAAAGCACTGCCATAGAATCTCATGCTTGCACGTGCAGGTGTCGCATCCTGCGGAACTGGTCGGCGCCGGCGAGCTGCGCCGCCAGCTGGCCCGCCTGCGCGATGAGCGCCAACAGCAAACCATCCTGAAAGCCTAAAACTCTCTTAACACTCTATAGGTTTGCCATGAACAATTCCAAAAATAGTTGGATATACGCCTTGCGGAAGTGGCCGGCGAGCAGCTCTGCGAGCTGGCCCGCCTGCGCGGCGATGGCGCTGAGAGCGTCCCGCTGGCGGCGCCCAGCAAGTCTCCGGCAGTCGATAAACAAAAGTTAATCACCTTGCGGAAGTGGTCGGCGCCGGCGAGCAGCTCTGCGAGCTGGCCCGCCTGCGCCGCAATGAGCGCCGACAGCGTGCTGCTGGCGGCGCCCCGCAGCGCCGCCGCGTCCCCGTCAAAGTCCAGCGCCGGGCCGTTTCCGCTGTTTTCGTTGCCGTTGCCGACCGAGGCGCCGCCCACAGATGCGGCGCCGGCGTTTGATGCACCGCCGCCGCAGGAGGTGGTGGAGGCGGCGTCGCCTGCGAGGTCGCCCAGGGCGGGGTGGGTCTCCGGCACCGCCGCCAGCACCGCCGCGAGGTGCCAGGCGTCGTTGTGCCGCAGTGCCGCCAGCTGAGGGACCTGTAACGTGAATGCAGAGGCGCCGTCAGTAAGGAACTCCTCAGGAAGCCAGAGCTCCGTCCGTCACTCGAGGTGCCAAACGTCGTTGTGCCGCAGCGCCACCAGCTGCGGCCCCATCTGGCTTCCAGCAGATGGAGGTACATTGAGCAACGTGAGCCATGCCTTGCCATAAAGTAAAGCCGTATCCAAGCGGCGAGACACGGCAGCAAGGACCAGGCAACGCTGCGCCGCCGGCTGCGGCAGCTACAGAACATATGGCATAAGGACACAATCAGCCTCACGCCAGGGGGATCACCCTTCAATGTGGCCAGCAGCGGGTGTGTGGTGGCGATGTTCGCAGTGCAACCGGAGATGTCGTGCGTCAGCTGTTGCAGCACTGCGCGTCAGCTGAGCTACATGCGCTGCATTCGACGTCAGCATAGCATATTGCTCCATGTCAGATAGCGCCAGAGCTGCGTCAGCTCTCTTATGAATGTCGAGACACCGAGGCTCAGTTTCAGGGCGTTCGTGCGTGGCCGATGACCGACACGAAGCAGCAGCCATATCAGTCACTGCGCTGCCGCACAAGCTCCGGGATAAATCCTGAGGTTTGTCAGCGACAAGCTCCCACCTCCCAATCCCAGTTCGGATGGCGGTGCAAAATTGCACCTGCAGCTCCGGCCCGGAGGGCGGCGGCGCGGCCAGCAGCGAGGCGATGTCGCGCACGGCGCCGGCCATGAGGCCTGCGACGGCAGGGCTGCCGGCGGCGACCGCCTCCCCCAGCGCCTCCCGCACCAGCGCTGCCAGCCCCGCGCCGCGGCGTGTGACCTTGTACTGGCCTGCGACGCAGGCGGAAGTCTGCTCGATTGTCTGGAATTGAAACCTTCGCATCGTGCGTCAATGAAAACACAGCGCCTCCAGCAATCAGCGCCGCCAGCACCGCGCCCCGTCGCCCACCTTGTACTGGCCTGCAGGGTGGCATTCTACTCTTTGATTGTGTCTCTCTGTAGGGGTTTGGTATTCAGGCACCGCGCCGCCTGCACCAGCGTCGCTAGCGCCGCGCTCCGCCGCGTCGCCTTGTACTGGCCTGCGGCATATTTGGGGTGGGATCATTGTTGCGGTCGTTCCTCTCAGTGTTGCACTGTCATCGCCTCACTGGAAGCACAATGTGCAGATGGCGAAGCGCGGCAAGGGGGAGGTTTCAGGGAGGGTGAGCACTGTGCAGGTGCCGCCCAATGTGTTAAATCTGTGCTCACCAACGTTGAGGTGCTGCATGCCCTCGGCGCCGCCGCCAGCGTAGACATCCACCCCGCCGGCGTCGCCGTCCGCAAAGCTGGTGTCCATGGCCGTTGCCGCTTCGCTGTCTTCGTCCTGAGACAGAATCAGCAACTGCATGTGACAAAGCTATGTTGTCGGCGACGTCGTCCGCAAAGCTCGTGTCCACGGCCGTTGCGGCTGCATCGTTGTCATCCTGAGGCACAATACAATTAGCCTTTGATTGGCAGATCCACATCGCCGGCGCCACCGCCCGCAGAGCTCGTGTCCGTGGCCGTCGCAGCATTGTTGTCGTCGTCCTGACGTACAGTCAAGAACTTTGACACAACAAATGCCACACCGCTGACGTTGCTGTCCGCAAAGCTGGTGTCCATGGCCATTGCAGCTGCATCATCGTCGTCCTTGGCGCCAGACAGTCACTCATCTGTGACCTTCAGGCAGGTTGAGCAAGCAGCCCACCGCCATCGTCACTTCAGCACGGAACATAGTGTTGCTGGCAAGTGGGCGTTCCAGCCAGAGCTTTCGACCGTGCAGCATCTGAGCGGCACGTGCACAATTCGTGGCTTTGTGTCCACAACTGGGCAACTATGCGGCACAGCCGCTCGCCGCACTGGGCAGCTCCCCTCCATCTGGACTCCAAAACAACCTTGCTCAAGACGTTGCAGCAATTTCCACACCTGGTCGGGGCGCTGCAGGCGGGCCTGGAAGCGCAGTGCGGCGTCCACCCAGGCGGCGGAAGCGGCCGCGCGGTGCGCCTCGCTGGCCGGTAGCGCCGCGCCCGCTGGCTGCGGCGCCTCGTGCCCCTTCCCCCGCATCAGCTCCCTCGCCTCGCTCACCACCCTGCAAGAGAAGATTCATGAACCTGAAAGGCATCCGACAGCTGTCTTGGAAGTTTCCCAATTGGCAAGCCAGGCTCGTGTCCCTCCCCCCGCATCAGCTCCCTTGCCTCGCTCATCACCCTGCCATGATCAGGAGCAGAAACATCCGGTACCCGTCGTCGGAACCATCATCACTCGACAGGCAGGCCATGTTGTCACGGGTGATTGACAGCATGGCGGCAAGCACTGGCCTGCAACAGCTAGGTCGTACAAGAACTGTGAATGCTGGCGAAGAAGCAGCTGTGAGACGTGCCATACAAAAGCGGTCTTGACACACTAGTGCAACAAGACAGGGCACACACCTGAGGCGCTTGGCGTGCAGGTAGCGGTTGAGCGCGTGTTTGATGTAGGAGTGCAGGCGGCCGCCGCTTGCATCGCCGCTGCCCGGATCAACGCCCGGCACCCACCCTGCAGCAGCCGCCGCGTCCTCGAAGGCCGTCGCCGCCGCCGCCGCGGTCTGGAACGCCTCGCCTGCGGGATGGACAGCGGCAGCTAAATAAACCTGCATCTCGCCATCTGCAGCATCTATTGTATCTCGATGCTTTTGGAGACTGTGAACTGGCGATGCAACAGCCAGCAGATGAACGGACATGCTGTGTGAACGTTTCACTGCAGGTCCAGCATTTTCACTGCATCCGCTGCAAGATCATATCACCTTGGGCGCCCTCGGCAGGCGGGTTTGGCGCGAGGCAGCGCTCCACATACGCGGCGGCCAGGCGCGGCCACAGCACTGCCCCCAGCTCCGCCACTGCCTCCGCGTCGTCCTGCAGTATCTGGCCTGCAGAAGCATCCAATGCAAACGAATCAAGTCAAGTTGAATCGAGTCTAGTGAATTAAATTCTCGGCTATAAGGCCACAGCAGCGCTCCCAGATCCGCCACTGCCTCCGCGTCGTCCTGCAGGATCTGGCCTGCAGGGCATTGAATTCTACCGAGTCAACTCAAGTCAAGTCGAGTCAAATGAAGTCGAGTCTGTCGGCTGTGAGACTTTAAGCAGGGATCCCAGCTCATCCGCCGCTTCCGCGTCGTCCTGCAAGATCTGGCGCGCAGGGCAGCCACCGAAAGGGAGCTCAAAGGCCGCCCTGGAGCGTTGGTTGTGGGACTTGCAGTTATGCGCCTGGCGGCTGTACCGCCTGCACATTGTCCCTGCTTCAAACCAGGCTCCCAGCCCTTCACGAGGCGTTATGGATGAGGCGTTCTGGATGTGAAGCAAAGGTTCGGCATTTAATAGTAGTACGGTCGAATGTGGCAGGTGTGCAATGCACGGCCCGCACCCGCGACAAACTGCAGCACGGACAGCAGGGCGCCCGCCGGCGTGAAGTCTTCAGCGTTCTCCACGCCGCGCCACGCAAGCGTCGCGTCGCCGTCGCCGTGCTGCACTGCCGGCCAGCCTCCGGGGCCCTCCTTGAGCAGCGGCAGCAGCGTCTGGCTCTGCGGTCCAGGCAGCACCAACGTCTTCAGTCTTGCTGAGACTTGCTGGACCTTGTGATACTGCTGATGCAAAGTCAGTGATGCGCCTCTGTCTGCTTGAGAGTGAGGGCTCGGGAGCCGGCAACATGCTCCGGCGGCGGATGGCTGCTCGGGAGCGGTTGCCTGGGACTGGCCTACAGCCGTCGGCCCGCTGTCGTACTTGCACACGATGCAGGATGTCGCATTCGACAACGTCCAATCTGCACGAGCCCCACCAGCAGGAGGCCGGAGACCAGGCCAGACGACGGGGCGGGCGCCCAGCGCCTTAGGGGCGCGCCATTGAATTCTTGTTCACTGATTTCAATCTTAAGTGATACTCACGCAGTCAGCGATGCACTTCCACCACTGCCGGCCCAGTCTGCAGGCTGGCCTATCACCGACGTATGCAGAGAGTCATGACCCAGTCGCCGTTCTGGGACGCCTCACCAGCAGGAGGCTCGACAGCCAGGCCAGGCGGGCCGGGCGGGCGCCCAGAGCCTCGAGGGTGCGCCAGGCCTCGCCCGGCGGTGCGCCGGCGGGGCCCAGCCGCTGCGCCGCCCACAGCTGCCCGGCAGCCGCCTCTGCCCAAATGCCTTGATCCAGGGCCTCCTCAACCAGCTGCAAAGGAGCATGCACGATGTTTCTCGATCTTGTCATTGTATTGTATCGCGCTGCATGTCGGCAGCATGGGTGTTGCAGCACTGAAGAGAGATGCTACGCCGAAGCCGTTCAAAGGCGGCTTGACACCAGCGCCGCTTCGGCATGGCGTAGCCAGCGGCCGGGCAGGGTCGGGAGGCAGCGGCGCACCTGCAGCAGCGAGACCTGGCGCTCTGCAAAGGCGGCCTGCAGCGCGGCCACCGTGGCATCGGGTGGCGATTCCGATTCGGCCGCCTCCGCCGCCTCGCGCTCGACCTGCCGCGCCGCCCAGGCCGCGTTGCCATAGGCGCCTGCATGGTCGGGGATCGAGGCGTAAGCACGAGGCAGTGCAAAGAACAGTCAGCTTGCCAGGAGGACCGAGACTGGCTTGATGTGCATTGGTCTGGCGTGCAGGGGTATCATGCAGGTAAGCTGTGTAATCAGGGGCCTGTCGCGCGCCACCGCACTGCACGGGCGTGCATGCCAGCCCGCTCCTGTCCTCATTCTCCTGTGAGCTATGCCGCTTCCCATGGTCTGTTGATTCGGGCAGTCAGGGCGGTCACCTGCGTTGACTTGCGCGTCAAAGTCGTCCAGCCGCGCCTGCAGGTCCGCCGCCGACGTCGCCACCGCAATCTCTTCTCTCAGCGTTGCTAATCGGGCGCCCAGCTCCGCGTGCTGTGACGCTAGCAACGCGATGCCGCCGTCCGGCAGGCCACGCACCACGGTGTCCACGTCCGCGGCCTCTTGCAGCGCGTTCACGTCATCTGTGCGAGTGCAGGGCATATACATTTGATGGCGAAAGATTGACAGCGCACACGTGGCGAGAGTGGATGTCTGTAAGCACGAGGAGAGCAGCAGTTGAGTGGATGTCTGAGTTGAGTGGATGTCTGTCAGCAGGACAGCAGCAGTTGAGCGGGCCCCAGGCGCACCTGGATCCACGGCCTTGGAGTACTGCTGCGCGGTCAGCGTGTAGACGTTGTGCAGCACCTGCCGCCGGCAGAATACAACAACATTAGAGTGTGCGCCGCCACATGCGCCGCGCTTGACTGGCTGGACACACGAGCAGGCGGCAGCATGTGCAATTCGAACTTCAGCGGTTGAATCACTTCTGACTGACGGGTGTCCAGGCGGTGCAGGTACTCCTGCAACAGCGCCGGCGTGAGACCCTGCAGAGAAGTGGCGCGCATTTACACCCCCTGCAAGTGTAGCATCCGGGACATCCTTGCGAAGAAAAGTCGACGGTGACCACCAACTACAGTACTACCTACCTGCTCCTGGGCCCTGGCGGGCAGCAGCTGCTGCAGAATTTCTGTCATCGTGCTGATCTGGGTTGGATGAACTGCAAAGGAAAGCTCGGCTGTTGCGTCCGAGCAGACGATCGCAGGACTGATGGATTTAGTGATCAATGGGAAGCAGCGTTCGTGATGTACGAAATGGGTGCACGCAGTGGGGTTGCAACAGGTGAACAAATCAACAGTGGTGTTTCGCAAACGCTCTGCCCAAACGATGAGCTCACAGCGTCACGGACACGATGTTGCTCAGAATGGTGTCTGTTCTGGTGTTCTGACGCCTTCTGCTGCAAAACTTTTTGTGAGGCCGCTCTCGCCAGCGCTTTTTGCAACGCCCTTTCTGGATCTCGCTGTCAGACAGCGCGATTGCATCCGTTTTGTGCACGTTGCGAGCCTGCATTTGGTGTCGGACAGCCCGTCGACACCTTGCAGCAGCATACAGAGCGGAAAGATCCGCCAGCATGTGCCCATTGGCAGGAGGCCGCGTGCACACCATTCCAGTCGCACCAGCAGCACCCTGTCAGCAGCTCCGGCGCGGCCAGAGATGCTTCGCGCAGGCAGACAGCAGGCATCCTAGGTCTCTCGAGCATCAAGCTCACTGTCGACGCAATGCACACGTGGCACGCGCCCAAGCAACACAGGATACAGACGAGGCGCGGCAACTGACTCTGCGCCTCTCAGTCAAACCACATTGCACTCTGACTTCGCGTCCAATATCAGCAGCTTACCTCAGCTTGCATCACTGCGTCGCATCAACATGTGTCGCACCGCCATGGACAGGAGCATGCCGGCGCCGGCGCACCGCCGAAGTGAGCATGACATGCTGCAACCCGGCCATGCCGTGTCCTCCGCAGGAGACATACGACCTGGACGCACCGCTAGACGAGACGTCGAGGAAGCTCATCGACGCGGCGGGCGCGGGGCGGTCCAACATGTCGCCGGGCTGGCTCACGGAGCTCGGCCGCCTGTGGGGCGGCACCTCGGTGAGGGCGCCTCGAGAATTCGGTTGCTCAGTATCTCCTTGCCGACAAGTATCATTGCCAAAATCCAGAATGTGCCGGAGGCGGATACTGGCAGCGGTGCTGTCCTTGCTATCCTGCGATGACCGGGAACGTAATCCTGAGACAAGAGAAAGCGAGAAAGGCCCATTGATCAATGCAACTAGGGAACCAAACCCCAAGGAAGATATTCGGGATGCCAAGCCAGAGCAAAGCAAGGAGCTGCTGTTGCCCATGTGTTCCAATGCCGTTGAAGGCAGAGTGTCCCACTGATATGCAGCCGCGGCAAAGGCGCCATTGTTATCGCGTGTGCCCACGATGTGTTGGTGTCGACGCCAAGCTGGAGGAGATAAAGGAGCTGCTGGGCAGCGCCCTAGAGGAAGAGTGACATCTCAGAAATAATTTGCCTACATATCAATGTTGCTGTTCCTTTTGCTGCCTATGATCAGGACGTGCCAGTGGCGGATGCGAAGCCGGAGGAGATAAAGGAGCTGCTGGGCGGCGCGCTGTTCAAGGCGCTGTACAAGTGGATGGTGGACACCGGCCCTGTATACCTGCTGCCCACCGGTGCGCTGCCGTTTTCTGTATCAGTTCTTCTTCTGAAGCATCTAACTGTGAAGTGGCAAAGCAGGCGGCACCGTCCCTGCGCCGACACGCTGCTGAGTGACGCAGGCGCATGGTCCTGCTGCCGACGTGGGGCACCGAGCTTTTGAAAACACATATTGGCCATGCAACAACGCGCCAGAATGTGGCAATGCCATGCACGTGGCACCAGCACATCACACACTGACCGCAAGTGCCTTCTGTTCACTGCAGGCCCCATCTCCAGCTTCCTGGTCATCTCGGATCCGGCGGCGGCAAAGCATGTGCTGCGCGCGACTGACAACCCCAAGCGGCCGCTGTACGACAAGGGCCTCGTCGCCGAGGTGCGCCAGAGTTTTGCTTGAGGGGTTTGTGTCATCTGCCGGCACAGGTGCAATTGCTTCGAGCGGATGTGATGGCACTATTGACGCGTCAGGGACCCTGTCTTTCGGCGTGTCGGGCTGGCATCGCTCAGCTCCCCGTTCGCTGGACCGCAGGTGTCAAAGTTCCTGTTCGGGGACGGCTTTGCCATCTCGGGCGGCGACGGCTGGCGCGTGCGCCGGCGGGCGGTGGGGCCCTCGCTGCACCGCGCGTACCTGGAGACCATGATCGACCGCGTCTTTGGGCCCTCCAGCCTGCACCTCAACGACAAGCTGCAGGCAAGGTTGTCGCAGAACTGGCAAACAGCCGAAACTGCGCTGCAGGGTTGCCGGGGTTTTATTGCCACTGCCCCATTCTTTCAGGTGCAGCTCGGCGCACACTGCTGAGTGGGCGAGCTCGGGTGTGACCGTGGCATGACATCATGACATGCAATGGTGATGAAGATATGGCAGAGACCAGACGCAATCGTGGGTTGCTCTTGCAGGCGGCGGCGACGTCGGGGGAGGCAATAGATATGGAGGCCTGCTTCTCGCAGCTGACGCTGGATGTGATCGGCAAGGCCGTCTTCAACTACGACTTCAACGCGCTCACTGCCGACAGCCCCCTCATCCAGGCAAGTCGTAGATTAGCAGGATCCCTGCAAACTTCTGATTCTGACCGAGTCCCGGGCTACGGAATGGCAGCTGCAACCTCATCTTAGAGCACAGGCACTGAAAGTCAAAAACCTAAAACCGCAGGTGGTGTACACGGCGCTGAAGGGGACGGAGTCGCGCGCGACGGATCATCACATCAAACCAGGTTTTGATAGATCCTCCCACCTTACTGAGAACTCAACTCGGAGTACCAAACACTGCCTCATGCAGGCGGTGTACACGGCGCTGAAGGAGACGGAGTCGCGTGCGACGGACCTGCTGCCGGTGTGGAAGGTGCCGCTGTTCTGTGCCCTGGTGCCGCGCCAGCGCAAGGCGACTGCGGCGGTGGACCTCATCCGGCGCACCACCGAGGACCTCATCGCCAGGTATGGGTTGCCATTGGGTTTGTATAGTATTCTCAGGGCCCTCCAAAGGCGCCGCCCGACTGAGAGGAGGGTTCTCAAGAGGCAGTTTGCACGGTGGAGGTGCCTGTCTGCCAGGCGCTGGCTCCTGTCAATCGGAAAGGGGAGACCGGCGGCCTCTCCCGCGATAAAATGACAACAAATAATATCAAAACAAGTACTGTGTGAATCTGTTTCCAAATGTGCCAAATGTCTGTTTCATCTCTTGCAGCAGGAGATGAAACACCATTCAATAACAAATAACAATGCGATAGCACTGCATAAGTAAGCAACAAATGACAGTTTGCATTGCGCGGCAAGGCTGTTTGGCGGCCGGCCTGCGGTGCAGCGGCAGGAGCGGAAGTCGGGCGCCTCTCTGTTGGGGGTTCAGAGCGTCACAGAGACGCATGCTTCCCCCTGTCGCTGTTCCCCATGTCGCTTGCCAGCCGTTGGTTTGCTCCCCTGCCCTCCAGGTGCAAGGCGATAGTGGAGGCGGAGGAGGCAGAGCGGGGCAGGGAGGGTTTTGAGGAGGGGTACCTCAACGAGGCGGACCCTTCCGTGCTGCGCTTCCTCATCGCCTCACGGTGGGTCCGCACCTTTCAGTTTGTCATGTTCCGCTCGCCCTGACACCATGTGTTTCCTCAACGCCTGGAGGCGCGTCGCCGCAGGAACCCCTCCCACCTCTGATCGTGCATCCACGTGCATCCATGCCTTCGGAACAACAACGGGTTTCGAGATGACTTGCGTCCAGAGTTGTGGACAGTCAAACTACCTTGCAGTATCGAGTCCTGGGTCCTCTGAAAGTGGTACGGACAAGGTGGCGGAGGAGCAGCTGCCGGACGACCTGCTGTCGGTGTTGGTGGCGGGGCATCTACAACTCCTGGACATGCTGGAAAACCAGCCCAAACATGCTCCCGGTCAGTGTCTTGCGTCTGATTGCAGGGAGGAGGTGGCGGAGAAGCAGCTGCGGGACGACCTGCTGTCCATGCTGGTGGCGGGGCACGAGACCACCGGCTCCGCACTGACCTGGACGCTGCACCTGCTGGCATCCAACCCCGCCACCCTCGCAAAGGTGCGGCCGCAGTCGGCAGAGTTCTTTCTTTCTTTCTTTCCTTCCTTACTTTGCTGAACGGATGGCTGCAGGGATGCCCTGTCACCCACGAGATCACTGAGATGTCAATAACATCAAGCGCACGAGGAGGTGGACCGGATGCTGGGCGACAAGGCCGAGCATTGCAGGATTTCTCAAAGGACATGCGCCAGAATCGAAATGTAGTACGTTGACGCCAATAAGCGCACTGTGCCCAGTCACAGGCGCACGTGCACGGAGCGTGGCGGACTGCATGCCTTCTCCTCCCTTCGCAATTCAATGAACCCAATCACCAATCTTATTTGTTGCCACGCAAGGAGGTGGACCGGGTGGTCGGTGACAAGGCGGCGCTGAGCATGGCGGACCACATCTGAGGTTTCTTCACCTGGCTTGTGATTTGGTAACCGCAACTGACTATCTGTGTGTCGCTTTCGCTGCCAGGCGCACGAGGAGGTGGACCGGGTGCTGGGCGACAAACCCGCGCCCAGCGTGGCGGACTACATGGCGCTGAAGTACACGATGCGGTGCGTGAACGAGAGCATGCGGCTGTACCCGCACCCGCCGGTGCTGCTGCGTCGCGCCATGGTGCCCGACGAGCTGCCGGGTGCGTGCCCTGAGATCCCAGTTACATTACTCGATCTCATATCCTGCTTTGCTACCCACGATTGAGGTCAGGGCTCACGTGTCACCCGCACCCGCCGGTGCTGCTGCGCCGCTCCAATGGTGCTAAACGAGCTGCCGGGTGTGGCCCTGGCAACTCTAGACCACGCTGCCATTGCTCAGTACAAACATTGCTCAATTCAATTTGTTGGTTTCCACGATTGAGAATGGGGCTCGAAAACCAGGGCTTGAAAATAAGGCAACGGCCGGCACTTTCGCGCTGCGCTGCGGAGCCTGGCCAGCGGCTGCGGCCCGCTGGGCAGCCTGTCAGCGCCGAGCCGCTCCCTGAGGCTGTGCATCTGGATCGGCACCAGCAAGTTGTTGCCATGAGGACGGAGACATCGAATCGCCGCATCAAGTGCCCCGCCGCAGCCTCCAGCGGCTTTTTGTCTGTGCCATGATGCGGAAACACTGAGCACGCCCGCCTTGTCTCCTTGCAGGCGGCTACAAGCTACCAAAGGGGCAGGACGTCATGATCAGCGTCTACAACCTGCACCACTCGCCGGCAGGTGTGCAACGCCGCCGCATCCCAGCTTTCTGCCAGTTTGTGCACATTCCGCTTCACTGTTCAGTGCCGCTCCAGATACTTGCCGCTCCAGCGGCGAGTATCCTGCATGCCAGAGGAAATGTACACTCATGTGTAATGAACCCTGCAGTATGGGACGACCCGGAGGAGTTCAAGCCGGAGCGCTTCCCGCTGGACGGCCCGGTGCCCAATGAGCAGAACACCGACTACCGCTACATCCCCTTCTCCGCCGGGCCCCGGTGCGATTTGCTGCCCCATTCCTGTGCGAGATCCATGTTCAGACGATTAACCAGCTTCAACGAGCAGAATACTGACTGCCACTACATCCCCTTCCGCAGGGGCCCTGGTGAGCTCCCTCCCTCGATGCAGCGCCGAAGCCGCGACTGCAAGCAAGCCCACCCCCTCTGAGTGCAGGCGCGGTGACCCCGCCTCGACGCTGAACGTGTGGCGTCCTTTCCCAGCAGCACCAGAGGGCCCCTAGCCTTGAGCAGGAACCCTCAGGGAGGTGCGTGGCCGACCAGTGTGCGCTGATGGAGGCGGTGGTGGCGCTGGCGACGGATGAACCTGCACCAACGAAGCTGAACAAGCTTCGAGATACATTTCAACAAGACATGCAGGAAATGCGTGGGCGGCCAGGTGCGCTGATGGAGGCAGTGGTGGCGCCAAATACTATAGGGTTACTATATGTAACCCTGACAGGTAATGATACAAGCGGATTTTGATTTGCAGGAAGTGCATGGGCGACCAGTTGCGCTGATGGAGGCGGTGGTGGCGCTGGCGCCAAATCCATGGAATCTTACCTAAAGGACAAGCAACATTTCCAACCGCAGAAAGTGCGTTGGCGACCAGTTTGCGCTGATGGAGGCGGTGGTGGCGCTGGCGGTGGTGCTCAAGCGCTACACCTTCCGCGCCGTGCCCGGCTCCGACCCCGGCATGACCACCGGTGCGCACTTGAACATACGCATGCTTCGTCGCCGCCAGCCCTTCAAACGGGCTCTTGGGCAACATGGCATGACCTTGACAGATTTGTCGATATGAATGCCTTCCGCGCTGGGTCCCACCACGACACAGGATGCGCATTGACATGGGCTGACATACAGCATCTGCGGCCTCCCGACTGCTTCACCACATGAGCAGGTAACAAAACTTGCCTTTGTGACGCCGCGCAGGGGCCACGATCCACACGCAGAATGGGCTCTACATGACCGTCACCGAGAGGAACAGCGTCCAGCAATCAGACCAGGCGCCGCAGCAGCTCGTGTCATCGGGCTGAGGAGTGTTTTTGGGCCAGTGTGTACGGATTGCGTGCGCTGATGCGTGTGTCATTGCTGTGTTTTACATGTTATTGACACGACTTCATTCCTATTCCAGCATTGGGGCATCTGCGTGGGCGTTGTGTGGGTTTGTGGACATTAAATCAGAGGTTGTACACCCTTTACGATGCTCACTAAACAAACATGCTGCATCATCATCACCGCCATCACATCTCGATTGCCATCATCAACCGGTCGCGTTGTACAGGCCTGACGCCCAAATCTCGAGCACACCCGAGAGCTACTGGATCCACCGAACAGAAACCACGAGGTGCGAAACCACGAGATCAGGCCGTCTAAAATAAGGCCGCTACCCCAGCAAGAGGGTGCGCCCACAAGCGTGCAAGGTGAGCTGTTCTCACGTATGGCCGTAACAGCACGGCGCAGCTTTCCGAGGCCTAAAGTGCGCCACAGGCGGCATGGCCGTCTCCCCAGACATGGGAAGACGACCCCACTCTGGGCCACGTCTTGTTCTCCGGCAGCACGGCCGACTGCTGAGATCGCTTGGTGGGTATCGTGCGGCGGACAGAACCGCCGCCACAGCTACAGATCCGCGCGCCGGAGGGCCGCCGCCGCCGCCGCGGCGGCCTTGGGCGTCGGCTCAAATGCAGTCCGGCGCTCGGGGCTCATGCTGCACAGCCGCTTCGGCGGGCCGAGCGGCGGCGGCGAGGCCCATTGGCACTGCCGCTTGGCGGCGCCGCCGCCGTCGCCGTTGCCGGCCTGCAGCTGGTCGCTGCCACTGCCGGTGTCTGCGCCGCTGCCGCTGTTGCTGCCATGGTCGCCACCGCTGCCGTTGCCATCGTCCTGCGCGGCGTCACGATCGGCGGCGTCCGGGCCGCCGGCATCATGGTCGCGGCCGGCCGACTGCCACAGCCCGCCAGAGCTGTGGCCAGAGTCTCTGTTCTGCGTCCAGCCGGAGGCCTTGCTGCTCTTGCCGCTGCGTCTGTCCCGCGTGCTGGCGCCGCTGCCGCCGCCACCGCCGCCGTCAGCGGGCGGGGGCGGCTTGAAGCCTGCGTGCGGGGCGTTGTGCGGCGCCGCCGCCGAATTTGTTGCCGCTGTCGCAGCAGCAGTCGGGCTGATGGCGCTGTTGTTCTCGGCGTTGTCGTGCGCAAACATCGGCAGCTGAGACAGCGACTGCGCCGGCCGCGCGTGCGACGCCGTCGGGCGGTACAGCTTCGCGCCACCAAAGACGCTGAGCTGCCTCGCGGCGTCCTCTGCCGGGGAGGGCTGCGAGGCCTGGCGCGCCGGCCGCTGCTGCAACGAGCCCAGCTGTGCCGTGCTGTCGCGCTGGCCGCCGCTGCCATTCAAGCTGCCTGGCGTGCTGCCATTCGCGCCGCCGCTGCCACCGCCATTGCTGCCGTGCATGCTACCGCCGGCATCGTTGCCGTGCATGCTGCCGGACATGCCGGCGCCGCCCTTGCCCAGCGCGCTGCCAGAGCGGCCCACGAGGCTGCTGCCTTGCCGGCTGCCGCCGAGCGGCAGGCTGCTGCCCTGTGGCAGACTGCCCTCGCCAGACGCGCCGGCGCCGAGCTTGCCGCCGAGGCAGCTGTCTTTGCCGCTCGCCAGGTTCCCGCTCTGGCCGGCCGGGTGCGGCCTGGCGGCCAGCCCACCGCCGTCCAGCCGCTGCCACGGCTGCTGCAGCTGCGGGGCAGCGTCGGAGCCGAGGCGGCCGTCCATGCCGCCGCCCATGCCGCTCGCTGCCGCGGCGTTGCCGCCGGCGCCGCCGGGCCCGCCGTCATGCGGCCCGCCGTTCACGCTGGCCCCACTCAATATGCTGGCCTGCTGGTAGGCCGGCAGCATGTGCATCATGCCGGGCCCGCCAAAGGCAAAGCCCTGGCCGAAGCCCTGCGGCCCGTAGCCGTGCTGCTGCATGAAGGCGGCCATCTGATTCTGCTGCTGCTGCTGCTGCTGATGCGCCAGGAACATGCCGGCTGCTGCGGCCTGCTGCAAGGGCAGCGGTGAAGGTGGTCAGCCATGTAGCTTGATTGGGTATGCCACAGCGAATGGGCGCATGAACTTGAGGTGCTCTAGCACAGGCTCAACAGGGATGAGCAGGCCATTTCGCGCGGCAAGGGACAGACGCGCATCACAGTGGCGTCCTCACCTGCTGCTGCGCCATCTGGAAGTAGTTTGGGAACTGCTGCGGCTGGTGGCCCATGAATGACGGCGGGCCGTTGTGGTTCCAGCCCGCGGCCTGCGCCACGACCGCCTGCATGGCCGCCGCCTGCTGCACTCCATACCCGCCAAGGCCCCCCATGCCTGTGGCTCGAACATGACGACGACATCAGATCAGTGCATGGTGGGTGATGTGCGGATCTTGTCGGCACGGTTGGCGCAGCCGCAGCTGTGGCACATGCTCCAGGGCAGGTGCGAGCGCAACTCCGGCAGCGTACCTGGCATGGCGCCATTGGCGAATGGCGATGCCATCTGCTGCATCTGCTGCTGCATGAATTGCTGCTGCTGCGCCGCCTGCTGCGCCGCCTGCTGCTGCAGCGAGGACGGCGGAGGCGGCAGCGGCGACTGCGCCTGCTGCTGCGGCTGCGCTGGCTGGCCGTCGTGCTCCGCGGCGTCGTCGTAAAGGTCCCGCGTGGCCGAAGACTTGCCGGTGTCCTGCAGGACGAGACATCCGCTGATGTCGCTGCAGATTGAATCAAGAGCACTCGCAATCCAGTCCATGCCGGCCCGCCAAGATAACCCAAGGCAGCTCAGTCGCCATCAAGGTGCAACTCACCGGCTTCAACTCGTCCTCGCCGGTGATGTCAAACAGACTGGCCCGCCGCTTTCGTTTGCTCAGTGTCTGCTGCCGGATGAAGTGCTTCTGCGCGTGACTGGCCACCTGCGTCGGCGTCCGCGTGACAACATAGTGCCGGCTGATGCCCCGCCAGTCGCCCTGCGGTGATTCGGAACGTCCGGTCAGCCTCGAGGACTGGGAGCTGTAGGCCTGCCTGCAACCAACTGCAAGGACGATACTGTTGCTCGAGTGGACAGGCCCCTCAGAGCAGCGCACCTTGCCGAGTTTTTGGAGGCCAAGAAGAAAGTCCTGCAGATTGCAGATGAAAATGGCGCAGGTTAGCCTCGTCTCGAGCTGAGCTTCTAGAACGCGACACTCCTTGACCTGCGGATTGTACAACTTGAGGCAGCACCAATAAAACGCAGCAGGTCGACTCACCCGGTGCTCGGTCTCCGTCCACGGCAGGCCTGCAAGCAACAATGAGCCAGGGTGAGGCTTCTGAGGCTGTGGGAGATACCTGCATGGCAAACAATGGGCGAAACAGGTGGCGTAGGTTCAGAAGCCCGCGGAAGGTTTGCGCCCTGCCGTGGTTTACGGCAGAATGATCGCTCAACCGAAACCGAATTCGGCTCAGGCATATCAGGCGTTGATGCCAAGGCTTTGTGTCTACCGTAAAAAGCGTGGCGCCACCTGATTCGACACGCGGCAACGGCTGCGAGAGAGCGGCCAGGCTAAGTGACAACGGCGCTCAGGTCAGCCCGGATAGGATGAGACCATCCACCGGCTGCACAACGGGCCGTGCCGCTGGCACAATTCACTTCGGGTAGTAGACATTCTGGCCGGCCGATGGATGTCAGATTTCGCAAGCCAGCGCCATCCGGCGTCAGATTGGCGGCCAGGGCACACAAACTGGAGGCAGCGGCAGTTCAGGTGCTCTGCTGGAGCTTCCCGAGCCTGTGGCGGCGCCGGAGCTCGTCCCCACAAAGCACTTTTTGGGGCTTGGATAATGTCCGCGCGGACTGCTCAACGCGCGCACCGCGCTTGCGACTGGGGTGGTCTACCGGACCGCTGGCCTCGCTGCCCTTCTCGCCAACGCCCTGTCGGCCGTCGCAGCTGTGCTCCCTCTCAGCCAGCACCGGTGAACCGGCCTGCTGCCGCCCAGGCGGCAACTCCGGGGCGGCAACCTCCGTGCAGCCACCTGGCGGCCGAGCCGTATGTTCTGCGTCCATCGTTATGACTGTTGCAAGTCCAGACTGGCTTGGTCGCCGCGCTGTCAGTTGAGATGCGTCCTGAACCTGAGGGCAGAAGATACGCAAATCGGAAGAAAGGGGGAACTAATGAATTGCAAGACCATTTTGGTCATCTCAGCAGGGAGATCCAGGGCATATATTGCCGTATATGAAATCGTTTCGTTGCATCGGAAATATATGATCTCTCTCGCATGACACGGGTCATCAAAGTTTCGCTTGAAGTTCACTGTGCGCCTAGCAATCCCCTAGCGAACTCCTCCCAAACCCTGTAAGCTGCCCGGTCAGGCGTAATCGCAGCGCAGCACCGCCTGGTTGAGCAGCACGGGCGCGTCAAAATCCCGCCGCGCGTGCGGCACACCCAGCGCTGCCGCAGCCGCCGCCACGATGCCGTCGGCCGCTTGCCGCGTCATGCGGGTGTCCGCGTTTTTGTAGTCGTCCACCCGGGCCACGCCTGCAGCATGCCATGGTGATTGAGGTTTGACTCGGGTCTGTTGCCGTGCCTACAGTTTCGTTGCGCCCCTGCCACTGCTGCGCACATGCTGTGCACCGACCTCTCCACCCCACCTGCGGGCTAACGTGATATCAAGCCAGAGCAGAGCCGAGCAGGGCGCAGGCGTGTCCACAGGCTTTGAGCGAGGGCGCGTCGAGCTCAGCCACGGATTGGTGTTGCTGGCGTCCTCGGCGTCACCGCCTACACCTTTTCGTATCTATTTCGACGGTGCTGCTGGAAACTCGGGGAGCGCGGCAGCACACATGCAAGTTATGCGAAGCAGGTTGCCATGGGGGTGTCCGTATTGCGGGCGGCGCCTTCGCAGGCAGCGTCACACAGGCGCCTCACCGTATTTCGCATCTATATGCGTCCAATGTCGGTCCCATGGACTAGTGCGTACGTAAATGCGAAACAAGGGTGGGCGAGCGTCGCCGGCAATGCATTTTCGCGTCTACATGCGTCCAGGATGTCGCGCCGGGAGGGGGACACTACGAATCTTATGCAGGTTCCCATCTCGCTTCGATGCTTGCCTTTCTTCCAGCTTGCATCACAGCTTTAGGTTGTGCGAAGAGCCCTGTCGGCTTTCCCTGCCCGCCGTCGTTATGCTGCGTCACCGCCTACCCCTTTTCGCATCTATATGCGACCTGTTTAAGCTCGGGGCCAGTCCATAAACTAGTGCGTACATAAATGCGAAAACAAGGGTTGGCGAGCGTCGCCGCCTACCCCATGTCGCATCTATATGCGTCCTGGTTTAGCTCGGGGCCAGACCATGAACTAGTGCGTACATAAACGCAAAAACAAGGGTTGGCGAGCGTCGCCGGCAACCCCTTTCGCGTCTACATGCGTCGTGTTTTGCTCGGGGCCAGACCATGAACTAGTGCGTACATAAACGCGAAAACAAGGGTTACCTGTGGTCTGACGTGATGTCAAGCCAGAGCAGAGCCGAGCAGGCGTGTCCACAGGCTTTGAGAGAGGGCGACGCACCCGGCGAGCTCAGCCACGGATTGGTGTTGTGCCAGACCAGGTGCGTGCGCAACGCGGCGGCCGCCCAGTTGCCAAACAGGTGGTAGTACAGCGCCGAGGCGTCAAACTTATAGGGACGCAGCTCCACGGAGACGCCGGCCGGCGGCAGCGCCAGCAGCAGCGTGCTCGCCGCGCCGTGCACCGCGACCAGCACGCTGCTGGCGGCGACCGCCTGCACATGAGGTGTCACACTCAGGCTGGCATGCCTCGTGGTTCGTGAGCTGTCCAAGAACAGCCTTGAGTGCACCCCTATGTTCTTCAGCACACGTCGATGGATCTGCACATGCATGATCGCGGCCGGACCACAGCAGGAGCGGGGGGCGATGCCGTGGCAGACGCCGACCGTGAGCAGCACGATGGCTGCTGACCTGCCGACATTTGCCAATGAGGCTTCCTCCGTTTTCGTTACCTGCAGCTGCCCGGCAAAGGGCAGGTCCGCCATGTCGAGCTGCGTCGCATTGAAACCGCACGCTGTCGCCGC
>JAABUM010001451.1_pt1 | contig 35582 bp, 52 predicted proteins | sample 5559161 | NCBI WGS metagenome assembly JAABUM01 (sample SAMN10711868, study PRJNA513369) | rock metagenome | isolation source: Antarctica rocks | place: Antarctica: Victoria Land, Siegfried Peak nord
TGCTGCAGCAGTCGCAGCAGCGGCAACAGTCACGCGAGGCGAATCAGCGCCTGGCTGCTCTGGCTCCGCTGCCACGCGCCGGCGAGCAGGCGGAGGCAGGAGCGGCAGCGGCACAAGCGCAAGAGCAGCCCGTCCCCACCAGCGCGGCGGCGCGGCGGCAGCGGCTGCAGGTGGCGCGCACCCAGCAGGGCTACTACGTCTCGCACCACGAGACAGTGACAGGTATGTGCATCGAGATACAAGTCGAAGCGGGTTTGTCACACTGACTGACATTCGTTGTACGCTGTTCATTCGCTCCATGGATCACATATCACTTGCAAAACGGACTTGCTGTTCCTTATCGATGGATATCAATTTCACCTACAATCTGAATATGGCGCATCGTGTCTGCAGCTTTGTGGGACGAGTTCATGGTGGTGGGCCCGCGGCGCAAGCCGCCAATCATCAAGCTCATGGCGCGCTTTGGGGAGAACAGTTGGTACTGGCAGACGGACAAGCCGGAGGGCCAAAACAACCGCAAAGACATCTGGAACAAGCGGTGAGAGTCAGTCCTGACCCGCAAACTCACAGCCAGTAGCATGGCGTGTGCAATCTACACATGCTCTCTTGTGCCGACTTGCACATTTCTGCACACATTGTTTTGCCTTGAGTATGCTGCTGCCGCTGGTTGTTGCCTTGACGAAACAGCTTTTAGCTTAAGCCACAGAGATGCAGTTCCCTTGGGTTTGCACTGGACTGCAATGCTTCCCGTGAGCCATCGCAGGACGAAGCCGGTGGTGTTGGAGCTGGTGAACCGCATCTCGGTGCTGGGGCAGCCCGCCAGCGATGCCGTTGCGGATCTGGAGGCAGAGCGGCGGTCAACTGACCAAGGCATGTCGTCCTTTGCGCTGGCGCTGCACAAAAAGCACACGGCGGCAGGCATTTCATGGAAGGCGCCCGCAGAGGCGGCGCTGAAGGCCATGATTTTGCTCTTCACCTAGACCGTCCTGGTTGACTTTGACCGCAATGTGACTTTGTTCATGTCCAGTTAATCGTGGCCTTGCCTTGCCGTGTAACCTCTGTGGCCCGCCAGTAAATACTTGAAAGTATTTGGAAAGAGGAGATTGCATTTTGCTGCAGCTGGGACAACGCCGGATGCAACCATCACAGCCAGTGATGGCTGCAGTGCTGCTGGCCAAATAATTCCTGCCTGCCTCTCCAACAATGCTCTGCATCTGAAGCTGCATCACAGCCAGTGATGGCAGCAGTGCTGCTGGCCAAATAATTCCTGCCTGCCTCTCCAACAATCCTCTGCATCTGAAGCTGCATCACAGCCAGTAATGGCTGCAGTGCTGCTCTACACCCGCATGCATCTGGATCACCTCTCTGAGCTTCATTGCATGTGCAGCTATGTAGACATATATGTCAAAGCGAGCTATGCGTGTCCGGCCCGCCAGATGTTATACGTTCGTGCAGTTTTGTCAAGAAGCCAGCACAATGTGTATCCCAAAAAATGTGTATCCCACAGCTCATGTCAGCTGCTCGTGCGTGTGCTCGCTCTGTCCCGCTGAAATATTGCTAAGCGGCCAGCAGAAAGGCGGCGTGCCAGAGAGACCGGAGAGCTGCACTTGCGCGCTGCCTCACATTCATTGTGCTGTCAGCACTGTTGATCGTCAGTGGCCAGGCCGTTGCATTTGTTGTCTAAGTGCAATTTTTTCAGGTGCAATTTGTTCAAATGTGCACGTGCACGAATCTGTGTTTCACTGTGAGATGCCTGAATTGCGCACACGGATGAGCCCATATCGCAGCTCGTCATGTGGCCTGCATGCACTGACTAAGGACTGCTGCCCTGTGAAATACGTCTATCAAGCAGCAAGCTCCTGCGGAGGCTCTGTTGTGCAACACCTGTGTGACATCGAGCACCGGATTTGACGTTGCTCCCGGAATCGAGCTCCATGAATCGAGCACATGCGCTACGCGCACTGTTTGCAGCAAACTGCTCGCACACAGGACCCACATCGCGTCATTCAGCAGCGTCTCGGCTTGCAGAAGGTGCACCCGCACGTGACCATGTGCAGAAGCTTGCCAATGTGTTTGCGGCCTCAGTAGACGCGTGCGAGGATGCTGTGATGCAGATTGATGTTCCAGGGTCGTCGTGCAGCTGCAGTCGGCAATTCTGCTTCCGAGAAGCTCCCGTCTCGTCGACGGCTGTTGCGTTTCGAAGCTGCCACAGCAGACAGACCTCCTCAGCCGCTTCGCCAGGCGCAAAGTGTGCAGCTCCTCATCTGCTGAAACCACGGAGCACCATGTCAAGGTTGGCATCCAGGCAGTCGGCAGGCGCCCAGGGCAGGTGGCACTGCGGCAAGGACGGCAAGTGCAGCACGTCCGGTCAGCAGCTTCAGGGTCCCGGAGACGGCCTGACATCTTGCGCAGATGGCGCAGGGCCATAAGCGTGGTGGGTGAGGCGCGCCGGACGTGCTGTCCTGCCGTCGCAGTCACAACTGCGGCCGGGCGTCGCATCGTCGCCGAAACCCGGGAGATCCGGCCTGAGAGTCCCGGCCCAGCGTCGCAAGTCCGGACGTAAACCTAAGTTTCCGGTTGCCTGAGGCTGGAACTCTCTCTCGAGGAACCCAGGTATGTGCTGGCTGACACCTTGCTTATTCCCTCTTTCCTCCCTGTCGGGAACGTATCACGCACTTCTTATGGTTTTGCAGATTTAATTCAAACGAGTGAAATCGGCTTCCATGACAACAGCTTGCATTCCGTCGGTCGAAGGCGCGTTTTTATGGTTTCGCAGGGATGGACCCAAGTCTTGCGTGAGCTTGCCCATCCAGACCGAGAAGGTTTCAAGCCGGCAGGGATGTGATGGTCCGGGTTAGGACGTTGGCGCGACAATGCAATCGTGCGTGCGACGAATAATTTCAACTTGGAAGCCTCTCAGAATATATTGTCAATTACCACAAGCCACCTAAGCTTTGTCCGGTAGCCAAGTGATCCTATTGTCAATAGATCCGGACATCTAGTCTGGCTAGTTCGATTATGAACGGTCGTGAGCATTGGCTTAACTCTAGACCGACGACAATAGTGCTGACACCAAGTCGTAATGCGAATGCAGCAAAAGCTCGTCTGCAGCACAAGGACTCGACAATCCTTCGTCACAATCAGCTGCAAGCAGTGTGTGCTGTCGTGAACTGTGAACCGCCAGCAACGTGACGACGTCCAATTCTGATCGGAGGCTCCTGAATAAGTAACGCGACCAGTGTTAAAAGGACACTGACCAGTCATAGGAGAACAATTTTGTGATTCAACGGCAACTTCGCCTCTTTGCTGCTCAAAGGGTGGTCGAATGAGCGCGTCAGCGGGTGGCTTTCATTCTGCCATTGCCAAACGGCGCCGCACCAATTTGCTCGCCAGCGGGGCAGCACTCGGATCATGAGACTGCGCCAGGCGCGGTCGAAACAGCTCATCTCGCGCGCGATATTCATCCTGACGGTGACGGCACTAGCCGTCCTTGCATGGACAAATTTGTCGTGGCAGCAGGCGGCCGCGCCGCCCCGCAGCGAAAGGGCAAAGCCGCTCGGCCCTGCGCAGCCAGTGCACCCGCTACTGCGCAGCATCTTCATCTGCATCACCTTTAAGTGGAAGGTGGACAAGACTGTGTACCTCGAACAGGTGCGGCTTCGCCATTTGCCCAAATGCCTTTTTTGATGATGAACCAACTGCAGCGAAGTAATTGGCCAGCTTCTCCAAACACATTTCCAAACACATCACACATTCCTCCATGATTGCAGGTGCTGTCACGAGCAGCGTCGTACCCGACGCATGTTGACATTTGCATCGTTAGCGATGCGCCCGGCAATGTGCAAAACCTGCTGGCCTTTTGGGACTACCCACAAGCGCGCGCCTGCGGCGCCTGGCACGAGGTCAACACCACAGCAGACCCCTTCGCCCTGGTGTGGGAGCACCGCGCAGTGGTCGAGAACGCGACGGCAACAGGTACTAGTGCTCAACTGAGGTCTTGATCTTCGATCTCAGACATCCCAATTGACGCGCGCCCGATGCCAACTTCACCTTGCTGTACCTCTGGCGCACACATGTCGGTTCAGCACCTGTGCACTCCTGCCCTGCCATGCCAGGAGCAAACATGCGCAGGCTGCCTCAACAAACACGCCTGTAGTTGGACGCCTGAAATTGTCTGCAGGCGCGCACACCATGTTCGTGTACCTGGAGGATGACACGGACGTCGGCTGGCCGGCGCTGCAGTCGTGGGCGGCAGACACCGAGGTGCATTTCTTCTTGGAGCGGATTCATCAAAGCGAACGAGATTTGCATGCAATAGACATCCACGGACAGGTTCCAGACAGCCCAACGCTCCCTGGCCGCACCCTGTGCAAATCTGAGCATCCAGAACCCTCGGATCTGGGGCCAAAATCCTGACAACGCCGCGACCCTGCGCAGGTGCTGGAGCCGTTGGGATTCCTGCGCGGCCTGTGGCGCACGGAGATCAGCCTGTTCACGGGCAAGCCGGTCTTCATGGACGTCTTCTGGCAGTGCGACCTGGCGCTGTGGAACCGCACGCTGGAAGTTGAGGTGCCAGCGAGGCGCGCCTGCGCTGTCGTGAATGCGGGCGACAGCATGTGGCGGTGGCGGGAGGCGCCTGCCGGATGCCGCCACCGGCACTACATCAGCCTGCCGGCGCCATACAACGGCCTGTGGATCGCAAGCCGCAGCCAGCTGATGCGCTTTATGGCATCGACCCTGTGGCCCAAAGCAGGGGCGCTGGCATTTGACAAGCCGGCGGTGCTGCACCGGAATCAAAACGCCGCATTTTGGCCGTGGGGGCCGCCCGAGCGCTCGACGGGCATGATCCAGTTTCTCGACGTCCCCAAGGGCTTCTGGAGCCGCAGCGTCGTGCCATATGATCCGAAAAAGCGCGTGCTGCTGCCGGCGGCGCAGGTAGGGCACAGCCGCAACGCCTGGTCCTCGCATGCGAAGCACCAGGTCGACGCGACCGCCTTCTTCCAGTAGTGCCAGGCATTTCAGGTTGGACACGAGTCCAGTACTGTTGTAGGCAGCAGCAAAGTTTGTGGTTTTGACCTCGTCATGAACGCGTGAAACTCTAGCAGGCAAGTCACAGCAATTCAGCGTATGATGGGCTGCGTTATTGGAACCCCAGGATCGAACGCACAGGCCGAGCTCAGATCGTAAGCCAGCATTGCCTTTTCTTACGCACATGAATACATTTCTAAATTCTATTGCAGATGAACTAGCAGTGGCTATACTAACTAGGTTTCAGCTAATCAGCTGTAGCTAATTAAGCTGAAAAAGTTAAACCAGCTGCCAGACGGCTTCACCTATGAACAGTCGTTGAAAAAGGATTAGCCAGCCTGGATTAGCTGATTTGGTACAGAACGAGCTCAGCCGAAGCGGCTTCTTGGCGCTTGCCTCATACATCATTCTCTTGCACCATTACAGAAAATAGGATCAGACACTCCACCGCGGGTGAGGCGCGGCAGACGCGAAAGGGATCGAAGGGCGAGGGTTGACCGGAGAGCCTGTGCCCAGGAGAGCGGACCGCTCCCGGCATGTGGGGTGAGTTCTGAATGACGATCTGAACTTGTCGCGATCCGCCGCAGCAATCGTTTCGCTACAGCGCACAAGGTCGGTTCGCATGCCTGTGACACTCCCTCGCATTTCACTGCAGAGTTCTGGAGGTCTCGCCTCTCCAAGGGCAAGACCAGGCACAGGCGCCGGGACTCGGACCCCGATTCGCCTCAACGGTGCGTTCGACCCGAGGTCTTCCCGCTGCCTGGCTCAATCTGCGCGGAGCACACACCGCCCGCGCCTGCGACGTAGTGAAGCAGCGTGCAACGCGTAGGACCACTCAGCTCTCAGCATATCAAAGGGTTGTGACCCACCCGCCGCCATGGTTCATGGCGATCCAATGCACACAGGGTATCGCAGGACGGCGAGGGCGACAATGATTTCAACTATCCGCCGCCGGCGCCAGAGAACAGCACGCATGTCTACTTCAAGGTGTGACGTCCCATTGCTGCATGTCCTGTCATGCTTCTCCTTGAGATTGCTCCCCGTGTCCTGCCCCGATGGCCTTCACCTGCCTGACGCAGCATGCCTCTAATGCATATGCTGACTTGGGGTCCGCACACCTGCAGGACATCATCCTGCCGGCCAGCGACGAGGTGCGATCATCTGGGGTTTCATCACCGAGGAGCTGCATGCGCATGTCATGGGCAGCAACAGATTCGGCAGAATGTCACAGAGCTTCCGACACCTGCGGCGTCCTGTACTTCTCAACGCGACCACGGCTTGGCAACATACTGCTCCTGCTGCTAATGGCCTTGCTGCAAGCACGTGTCAAGCTGCGTCCTGCAGGAGAGCAGTGACGATGACGGGCCGTCGGCGACGCTTGCGCAGCTCGAGGATGCGGCCGTCGCCGGCGGCGTGGCAAACACATCCGGCAAACGGTCAGCTGCAATTCCCTCAGCATTGCTTGTGCTGCCGCCCCTGCCTGCTGCCTCTGCGTGATAGGCATCTGTACATCGAAGGCACTCATGGGAAGTTCAGTAGATTCCTGCTCGTCAGGTTCAGGCTGCTGGTCTTCCATGCACAACGGGTCACACAGCTTTATGCACAGCAGGCCGGGTGGCTCGGTTCAAACCGCTCACTGCCAAGAGTGTCATCACAACAGCCTGCCCTGTGGCCACAGGCTTTGCATCTGTACTTACTGTCAACATGTCAGTTCACATGCGATGAGAAAACTGCCCATGTATATACACAGGCGGCGCGGCGTGGACCGCCAGAAGCTGATCATCATCCTGGTGGGGCTGCCGGGGCGCGGCAAGACCTTCCTGTGCAACAAGCTCATGTGCTACCTCAACTGGCTGGGTGCGCACACGGCTCAGTGCCTGAACGCCGTGGCATGAGCAAGCTGAGGGCTGCACTCTGCTCGCAGCCCTGAGACACTTGCGGTGACATGCTCGACTTACAGCACTGCTGCTTGCCGCTTCCCGCTCGTGGCAGCCGAGGTGAAGCTGACAGTGATTTGGGGTCCTGCCAGGGCACGAGACGAAGCACTTCAATGTGGGGCAGTACCGCCGCAAGCAGAATGACCAGGCGGACCTGCAGGATGCCTCCTTTTTTGACCACAACAACCCGGTGCGTGCCGTATACTCAAAGCCATTCCAGAGTGCTGCTCCCCGCACATAAGGGCGGCACATGAATGCGTTCACTCGCTTGCGTTCTTTGTTTTGGATGTGGCAGAGCAAGCATGCCTGCTGCCGGCCGGCATGCGACAGTCTGCCCCCTTGCACAAATTCTGCAGCCAGCAGCAGGGCAAGCAGGCGTTGGCAGACCAATGCATGTTGTCAGTTGTCGTTTTTTCCCACTGTCAGGCGGGGCTCCAGATGCGGGGCTGGTGTCAGTTTTCACACCAGCACACCATGGCCCAGCATGTCATCTGACGGCTCATGACTGCATCTCCCAGGCGGGGCTCAAGATGCGGGAGGCGGCGCTGGAAGCCGCGCTGGACGAGATGGTCGCGTGGCTGGAGACGTCGTCCTCGCAGGTCGCAATTTTCGACGCCACCAACTCCACAGAGGCGCGGCGGCAGACGCTGGTGAGAGCGGGCGTCTCACCCGCCACCAGCATTTGCCTGCAGTCAGGGTTTTGTTCTGGTCCCGTTTCTCCGGAAGCCTGTCCCTACGCAACAGCGAGTGGAAAACAGTTTCTCCTTTGGCTGCTCGATGCAGCATGGGGCAAGACGCGGCACACTCTCCAGCCACTGTCTTCTAGAAACCCCTCTCTTGCAGCTCTCATCCTTCCCTTGGAGTGTTGAAGCGCCACATTGCGCTGTGCGCAGAGGAAGCGCTTCCACGGGCACTTCCAGTACCTGTTCATTGAGAGCATCTGCAACGACCAAGTCGTGCTGGAGCAGAACTACCGCTACAAGATGATGTACTCGCCCGACTACGCCAACTTTGACGATGAGCAGGTGCGGCCGCAGTTGTTGATGTCATTTGGGCCTGCACTCTAGGTCTTTATCAGGCCTGACTTGCCTGGGATGCAACAGCCTGCAATGGGGATCACATCAGCTGTGGCGTGCGTGCCGCTGGCCTCTGCTGCTCAGCGGGTGCTCCTCTGGACCTCCGGTCTCTGCTGCTGCGACCATCTTCTGACCGCGTCCTTGTAATTTTCCGCCAGGGGGCGCTGGACGACTTCAGGGCGCGCATCCGCAAGTACGAGGAGGTGTACGAGACCATCACCAATCGCGACCTGCACTACATCAAGCTCATCGACATGTATGAGCCATGATACCTACTTTATATCTACCCAAATAATACCACCCTCATTCACTGCATGTGCACAATGCGCTGCACGTCTGCAAGGGCCGCCTCTTCACGGCTGCCGGCTGTGTGCTTCTGGTGCAACGCCCGGGGCGGCGGTGCCATCTAGTCGTTGACGGCTTGCAGTCAACTCTGCGCAACCATTGCTGCTGCAGGGTGACCGGGCGCGGCTACATGGATGTGAACCGCATCAGCGGCTACATCCCCGGCAAGATCGTCTTCTTCCTCATGCAGGTGCGCTTCACTTGCGCTTTACTATGCAAACGTGATCGCAAGACAGGGCCGCCTGTCTTGCCGTCTCCACATCTACAACTGTTGATGCTGATGCTGATCTCATCACTGCGTACCACACTGGCGGCTGCACCCTGCACTGCTCACTTCAGCCGGCGAGACATCACATCATAGACGACCCTACACGCCGCTAAACATCACACCCTCCCTTGTCACCGGTGCAGGTGTGCAAGGCAGGGCTATCGCGCATGCGCAAGATCTGGCTGACGCGGCACGGGCAGAGCATGAGCAACGTGCTGGAGCTGCTGGGCGGCGACTCCCACCTGTCGCCCCTCGGCGCCGTGTATGCGCAGAAGCTGCCCGATGTGCTCATCGACCGCGTGCCGCTGGTGCGCTTACAGCTTTATTATTTGACCATCATCACTGCTGACTAAATTTCTCACGCTGCTGAACCTGACAGATATAAAAACGACATTCCCAGAAAGTGCCTGACGTGCTCATCGACCGAGTGCCGCTGGCGCGTCAATCAAGAATATGCTCATTCTTGGTCAACGAAATCTGCAATCCACCTTGCATGCGGAGTAAGCAATGGTTGGGCAGAAGCCACAGGTGCTCGGCAATGGCAAGCTATTGCGCCGGGTTTTCTGCGGCGCTCAGCCATGCCTGCACATACAGGAGGACAGATGCAGACGCCCTTCACATGCCCCTGAGACACGAGCAGCAAAGCCAAGTGAGGCGGACATGCTCAAGCCAAAGAACTGCGTCATCACCTAACCCTTGACTGAAACCTTGTTGTGCAGCCTGCAGACGTCGCAGGGCAGCACGATGCCGGTGTCGGTGTGGACGTCCACCCTGCAGCGCACCATCCAGACCGCAGAGCAGCTGCCCTTCCCCAAGCTGCGCTGGAAGGTGCGCCTGCTGAGTTTTCCTCTGTCTCTGCCCTCTGCAATAGTTCCCTCTGCTGGGAGCCGACCAAGCTGCCCTGCGCAAGGTCCCTGGCAGTCTGCAGGGTGCAACTGCCTGCCCGCCTGAAGAAAATTGGGCGCCGCTATGTCTGTAGACCAGTACACCGGCGTCATGCTGCCCTCGACATCTGTAAAAAGGGAAGTGGACAGTTCAAGGCTTATCAACTGCATCTGCGGCAGGTGCTGGACGAGATCCAGGCGGGCGTGTTTGACGGCATGACGTACGCCCAGATCGAGCAGACGATGCCGGAGGAGTTTGCCGCCCGCAAGGCCGACAAGCTCGGCTACCGGTGCGTGCGGCTGCTGTGTTCGCATGTTTGACTGACTACGCCATAGATCAGTCCCCTCTGATGATGGCTGTGAAGGCGCGCCGTGGTATCGCGTTCCTAGCCAGGTTGAGCTCGGCCATGGCCTCTCGGGACGCATCCCTGAACCGGACTGAAACACTAAAACGGCCCGTCATTGGGGACGCCCACACGAACACATGCTGGGGGGGACTGTGGCCACTGCAGGTACTTGACACAGAACACGGCACCGTGACCGGACCCAACATCTTTCATGAGCCGTCCCTCCTGTTATCATTTCAGGTACCCGAGCGGCGAGAGCTACCTGGACGTCATCCAGCGCCTGGAGCCGGTGATCATCGAGATCGAGCGGGAGCGGGAGTGCGTCTGCGTCGTCGCGCACCAGGCCATCCTGCGCGCCCTCTACGGCTACTTCTTTCGCGTCCCCCTCGCAGTGCGCTTGATCCTTCCGAGATGAACTTTCGTAACAGAGGTTTTGAGACGACATCCTGCGCGGCCTGTACGGTTACTTCTTCCGCGCCCCCCTCGTGGTGCGCATGGCAGATTTATGCCCCATTACTTGGAGCGCCAAGCTATGCAAGCCTGCTGTCTCTGTACTAAGGAGTGCTATACTACTTCTTCCGCGTCCCCCTCGCGGTGAGCTTTTGACTATCATCCCACCGCTGGATCACTGAACAGTGCACGGCGCGCGTCGCCTGGGCGAGCCCTGCCTTTCTGCGTGCATCGAAAGCAGCGATGGCTAAGCAGGGCCCGCATTCCAGTTGCGAGCTCAAAGCATGCCGAGGTCGGGCCGGAAGGCGAGTCCAAGCCTCTTGCAGTGCAGACAAACAACACAGGTGAAGCTGCAGGGGCTGCATTCTGCACAACCCCAGCTTGGCCAGGACGCTTCACCACCGCAGCACATGGCTGGCTCTCGGACCTGCACTTGCACGACGCGCGGGTCCCGCGGCTGGCATAAATCACAGCGCGCAAGCCAGATTCGCATTTCATCTGCAGGACATTCCGCGGCTGGAGATGCCGCTCCATACGCTGATCGAACTGGTGCCCAAGCCTGACGGCAAGATGGCGGAGACGCGCATCAAGGTCCGCCTACTTACAAATTATAAAAGTTTTGTAATTTGTGCTTCGAACAAAGCACACCAATCACTGCCATACAAAAACTTGGTTGGCCATCAACTCTGTGTCGCAAATCCGGATTGGAACCCTTGTTGCTGCCTGCTGTCCCCAGCCACTCCTCTCTCATCAAGGATCAGGTATGCCGCCCTCAGGTGCTGTGGAAGCTGTGCCCTCTGTGTGCCGCTTGGGTTGTAAAGCCCTCGCGCCTGCGGCCCATGTGCCAGCTTGATCATGAACGATTGCAGCTGAGGAGGGTTCGCAGTTCTGCCTTGCTTTGCCTTGCTGCGGCAACACGCGGCTGCCCAGCGCCGCAAATTATCACGCAGCATCCTTTTTTGTTTTCCGAGATCCGCTGCCGATGACGACTCCTAGCTGTCCCTTGCACAGGCGGATGTGGAGAAGGATCTGCCGAAGATGGAACAAGCTGGCGTCTTAATGGTCCCCAGCTGATGACGACTTTTCTGTTCTATCTTTCTATGCTGCTTCATTCGGATGTGGAGAAGGACGTGGCAGAGATGGAGGCGCAGTGGAGGGAGCTGCTGGCAGTGTTTTGAGCGCTCTCAGTTACGTGAGGCTTTGTATCCCAGTCTGATTCCCGACATGAGTCCCAACAGGTGGATGTGGAGAAGGACCTGCCGGAGATGGAGGCGCAGTGGAAGGCGCTGGAGGCCAAGTCGCCCGGCTGTGAAGCGCCGACCAGCCCGCAGACCGGCGTGTGGAACCAGCACACGGGTGCGGGCCGCTCACGTTCCCAGGCCCACAGCTTTCAATCAAACAGTTGATGCGAGCCGCCTGTCATGCACATCACCGAGCGCCCTTCTGATTGCAGATAGAGTCTGCTCCTCCACCATTGGCTTTTTTTGCCGGACCCCCAGTGCACTGGCCTGAACGACAATAACGAAATGAAACTGCACTTCCGTCGATGCGCAGGCAAATGGATGACAGGCACGCAGCTCACCAGCCAGCTCAGCAACCAGCTCAGCCTAGGTGCGCGTGCATGCTGTCGTTTCGCACATGCTGCATCGAATATACGCCCAACGCTCAAGGATAGCCATGCCAGATTGCGTGATGATGCGTGAAAACTTTCGGGGTTGCAAGGTTCCTAACTTGTGCATGGCCCCGTTCGTCAGTGAAAGCTTGCGCCAATATCTTTCCAAATGGTTGCCTGCAGGCGCCAATGCGGTGCAGATCCAGCGGGCGATGTCGGGGGTGGGCGTGGACGTGCTCATGCCCGGCAGGCGCGCGCGGCACGCCAACGGCAAGAGTGCGTCTCGTTTCTCCAGCTGTGCTCAGACCCCCAACAGAACCCTCTGCCAAAAGACAGACGAAAAGAAACAAACACTGACGCACCACTGCACATTGGAACACGCCAATGCCACTTCCTCCTGCGCGAATGCTACAGGGGGGCCCGTGATCTTCGCTGCAGGCAACCCCAGCAGCCTGGCGCCGGTGCAGTCGGCGGGCGACCTGAGCCAGGCCAGCGGCAGCGTGCTCGACGACGGCCCCATCACGCAGCCGCTCACCGAGAGGGCACCAGAAATCAGCGTGGTGCGGCCTTGCCTCAAGTGCCTGCATTTTTCAAGTTTCTTTGTTTTCAGTGCGTCAATGATGGCCCCGTCACGCAGCCGCTCACCGAGTGCGCTCTAGAGATCGGCGTAGTGCGGCCTTGGTTCACATATCTGTTTCTGCAAAGTTTATTGGTTCAGTGTGTCGATGATGACCCGTCACGCGCCGCTCACAGCGCGCTCCCGAGCTCGGCTTGGTGAGGACGTGATGCATGTTGCGTGTGCTGCTGTGGCGGGCGCTGCTGCCCCGGCCAGGCTGGCGTGACCGGCCTGATGGTGTCAGCAGCCTCATCTGATGGGGCTTGCACTCCGTGTTGCCAAGAAGACGGGCCTGCAACGCTCGGGTGCGGGGGTGAATGGGTGAGGGCTTGGTGCACACCAGGTTGCACAGTTGAACGGCAAAGCGGCTCAACTTCCAGCCGACTGATCACCTGATGTGTGCGGCGGCCGCACACGGGCATCAAGGTGTCGACGGCGCCGATGTCGATGGCGCCCAGCCAGAGTGCCTCCAAACATTGCCCAAAGGCTTCAGTCCACCCATTCTTTTCATCCACCCCGCAGGCGCACACGGGCATCAAGGTGTCGACGGCGCCGGTGTCCATGGCGCCCAGCCAGAGCTGGGGCACGCGCGACTCCATGGACACCATGCGCTCCATGCTGCTGCCCTCCCGCGGGGTGCGATGGTGCTCGACTGAAAGCACGATTGATTCCCTCCAGTTTGCATGGCTACCGTCTCGGCTGATCGTGCTGCAGCGGCGCCTTCCGTTAAAATTTATTTAGCGAAGCGCATCAATCTGCCACCTTGCCTCAAGGATAGTATGAGGCAGTCAGCAAATTGCCACAAGCTTGCGGCAGCCTTGCCACAGAGGCTGCCAGGCAGCCCCTTGGACGGCTGCGCTGGACTGGTCCGCACACAACCCATATCTCTGCTTTCTGTGACCTCCGCTTTCCGCACCACAGGTGGTGCTGCCGGCCATCCCGCCCAGCCCGTCGGACGCGTCGGAGGGCTCCGGCATGCGCGCCCTGTCCTCCCTGCGTTCGCAGCAGCAGTCGCTGGCGTCCCTGGCCCCCGGCAGCAACCGCAACTCCGCGGACATCGACCCGACACTGTGCAGGTGCGATTTGCATGCCGCATGCGACAATGGTCCTGCCGCGCAGCCCCTTCTGCGATGTGCACTCTCTGGCATGTTGCTGGTTGGTGATTTGTGAAAGGCTGCTGCCATCGCTGGCAACTGCTCGAAGCTGGTGCCTGGGAGGCTGGAGATCTGTGCTGCTCGAACAAGTCTGCCGGCAGGCGTTTCTGCACAGGTTGGCAAGCCATGCGCATGCAACTGACAATGCTCTGCTGCCATGCTGCAGCCGGGAGTGGTCGCGCGCGTCAATATCCGACGCCGAGGGCGCGATCGAGCGGCCGTCAAGCGATGCGGCCGGCGGCAGCCGCCCCGCCGGCGGCCGCGAGGCAGAGGACCAGTCCAAGGGCTCTGCGGCGGCGGGCGCGGCAGGGGTGGTAGGCAGCGGCTCGGGCAGCCCCGCCGCCGCGGCGCCGGGCCACCGGCGCGGCGTGCTGGGCCCCGGGCGGCCTATCGCCGAGGCGGCGGCGGCGGGAGAGGCCGGCGGCCAGGCTTCGACCGCGTCCAGCTTCTCGCACCCGTCGCCCTTTGCGTGCGTCGCTCGACCTGCCGCCTTCCTGTCTGAGACAATCATCAATCATCATCGGATCCAGGCAGCGAAGAGGCCACCTACACGCGCACTAAGTCAGGCAACAAACCCAGACTGATGTTCCCATCACAAGTATTGCAGCATGAGATAGTAACACCAAAGGGCGGAAGCTGACAGCTCAACTACTGCCTGACAGATCCTTCAGCGGCGTGGCGGATTTTGCGGACGATGAGGCGTCCGACAGTGAAGACGCGGCGCAACCCGGCCCGCCGGTCATGCCGCACATACGCCCGGCAGGGGCGCGGCACCGGCCGGCGCCGCCGCCTGCGCCTGACGCTTGATGTGGGTCCCGGAACATTCTATTGAAGGACCACCCGGGGCAGTGGTGCAGAGCTGGCCCTACCTGGCCGGCGCATTGGCAGCAAGCAGGCCCAGCGGGGGCTTGCAGCGCCACAGAAATATGCGTAACCATTCGCACTGGAGTATTATGAACATTTGCCTTCCAGCCAATCTGCGCAAAAGACACTTCTTTCTCTTGCCGTTATTGCTTTCATTCTTTGCCAAAACCGCAGGAACAGTGTGCCAACGCACGATGACGCATCTTGTCTGACTAGCTAGTCGGACACCCGAAATTGCTACCAAGTAGTCCGGCCCAATTTCAATCCACCTTCCACCAATTGCAACACTGCTAAACATGTACACATACACAACGTCCACGGGGATCGTGTCGAATTGATCACGCGGGCTCAGTTTGAAAATACCATCATTTCGATCCAGATGCCTGCAGGCCGGTGAAGCTTGGACAGCCAGCGTAAAAATGGTTTCTCTTGGGTCGCTTTACTTGACCATAAATGTCGTGGCATCTGTGCTCATTGTGTTGCTTAATAAGTTGATCATGTCGTCGCTCGGGTTTCGATTCAGCATCTGCCTTACACTGTTCCATACGGTCGCCACCACAGTAGGCGAGTCCCGCTGCTTCCAGCCTCTGAAGTGATCTGATCGTGTCCTGATTATGCCTGCATTCTACGAGCCTGGCTTGACCTGCCGGCTGCATGACTGGAAGGAATGCTGACGGCGTCTGTGTATGATGGCGCGGACAGCATTCGTGCATGCCTGCGCGCAGCAATGGACGTGTTTGGGCGCACTGGGGTGTTTGAGAGGAAAGAGCTGAGCATGATGGCTGTCATCCCGCTCACCGGCGCATTCACGGCGTACATAGCTCTGAGCAACCTCACCCTCCGCCTGAACTCGGTCTCGTTCGCGACGATCTCGAAGGTGGGTCAGCATGCGATGGCGGATGACGCGTGTGGCCTCTGGATGCGCTCCTGTCGCGCCGCCTCCCTAGCCTGAATGTGGCGGTCATCATGAGGCGTCGTCAACCTCCAACCTGCGTTTGCATGCAGGTGGCTGTGGCGCCGTGTGTGCTCATATTGGAGGTGGTGCTACTGAATCGGCGATTCTCGCCAAAGCACTACGCCTCCATCGCCGTCGTGTGCATTGGCGTGGCGATTTGCACCACACAGGACCTTCAGGTGACCCCCGGCACGAGCTGCGCACTGCCCTGCAAAGCACCGCACAGCAACGGCTTGAGTGTAGACGATAGCTCGCTTTGTGCCCACGGCGTTGAGCTTCCAGCCATGCCTTTCACAGCACCGCCTGATGAAACCGCAGGTCCGGACGAGCACAGTGGGCGCCGCCTGTGCCCTGGCCGCGGTGTTCTCCACAGCACTGTATCAGTTGTGGGCGGGCTCCAAGCAGAAGGACCTGGGCGCCAGCTCTGCGCAGCTGCTGCACCAGAGCTCACCCTACGCGATGCTGCTGCTCATGCTGCTCGTCGCAATTTTCGAGCCGATCATGCCTGGCGCACTTGGCGAAGGTGCGTTCGAAATTTGTGAATTTTGCACTTCGCACACTCTGCAGGCCGCGTGTCTCTCGCCCTGCGTCCTGCCACGTGTTTGCAAGCTGCCCATGTGAGTGCTTGAGCCATGCCTGCGCATTCGAAAATGCAGTCACCGGCAGTGACGCAGCATCCTGACGTGCGACTTTGTGGGTGCGCCGAAGAGTCCATCGCCAGCTACAATTACTCGTCGCTGAACGTGTCGGCGATCCTGCTCAGCTGTGTCCTGGGCACGATCGTGAGCCTGTCCACGCTGCTCACGATCGGCGCAATGTCCAGCCTGAGTTACACAGTGATTGGCCATATAAAGACGGTCAGCAACCTGATCGGCGGCTACATGTTTTTCGGCGACACCTTCACTCCGATTCAGATCATGGGGATCCTGCTGTCCCTAGTGGGCATCTTTTGGTTCTCCACGGTGCGTCAGATACCCCCTGTTGACCTAGAGACACACCCTGTTCAGTTGAGTGTGGACATACCCTGTCCATTGACCCTTCTGCTGTCTGGCTTTTCAAGGCCTGCTCTAGTGGGGACCGCGCGTCCGAGTGCTGACAGTGCTTGTTGCTGTGCGTGCAGCTCAAATCCTCAGAAGGGGAGCCGCCAGCGCATGGCTCAACAGGTGCCGTCTCCGAGATGTCCAACACATCGGTGCCTTTGAGATTTGCGCAACGCGCACATCATACAACATGACTTAGGTACTTACTCCTACTGCTCGTCCGAGCCTGCTGTGTTGGCGCAGTTGCGGCCGAGGACGAACCTCTGAAGTCAGCCAAGGTCGTGAAGGACGAGGCTGAGGAGGTTTGACGAAAAGAATGCAATGCACTATGGATGGGTGCTGAGGCTGCCCGCCGAGGGCGGTGTGTCGGCGCGCGCGTGATGCAGGGGAGATGTAGTTTGTCTGTTTCAGGCTGCAACAACTTGAGCGCGACTGTAGATTTCCTATCTTGGGTTTTGACTCTAGAATCAGCAGCAGGCTAGACCTTGTTCACGCTCAGTCTGCAATTTCGTTGGATGACTTGTGTCATTCGATTTTAGGTCAAGTTCGATATTTAGAAGGTGATGTGGTATACCTTTGCACCAAATTGAGTATGTGTGTCACGAGTGTCCATGTGTTGAATGACACATGATGCACCGTAATCTCCATTTGACTGTGGCCGCACATGCGCCACACACATGCTGTCTGGACGATTGTGCCTGTGCGGCAGCTCCTAATGGCGATTTGCAAGACAAACATTTGTGAAGGGTATGACATGCCTTTAAACATCAGCTGCAAGAAAGCGTGACCAACTGCAAATGCATCTCCTGCCGGCTTGCTGCCGTTCCAGCAAAGGATAAGTTGCATCGGTGCCATTACTTCACATGATTCACAGGTTTCACTTCAGTCGCAATCAGATGCTGTTCCAACACAAACAAAATAATCCCTTTTCTCTAGGTAGCTCTCATAGAAACGACTTGCTACCTGACAGCAAGGTCTGAACAATTCCTGAACAATTCACCCAGATACCGCATGTCCTCCGGCCTTTTCTGATTGTGGATCACGAACGGCGCGGCATCCCTGCTGCAACACGTCTTTTTGGCCGATTCCACACGGGGAAACCCTTGCTCCTGGTGATTGTATTTTACAGGGTCCGTCGCCCTGCGCAAGTAGATTTGAAGCTCGAGCGCGCTTTCTCAGTGCTAGATTGTAGCAGACGTGTCCTGCAAGGGCAAAGTTGCCGGTGCATACACGCACACTTGCCTCATGCCCAACGCAATAGGCAACATATGCACGGTTCGTGCGTACCACCAGCGGGTGGAGTGGATGCGCCGCAGCTTTCCCAGGGTGCTCATGTAGAAGCCGATCGCGGCGTCCTCCACTGGCGTGTTCATCATCTCTGTGTCGGCGATTTTGACGATGTCCACCAGCGCGCGCGTGGCAGGGCCCGACAGCACGTACCCGCCGCCCCGCGCGAAGGGCGGGTACACCTGTATGCATGATGGTTTCTGTGTCTGCTTCGCCCTTTCTTAGTTGTTCCAGCTTTGCGTGTGCAGCTTTGTTTCGTGTTCCGCATGTCGCTCCAGCCGCAGCGTCGCCACAGGCCAGCAGGCCTCGCCGAGCATGATGTGGTTCCTTCCTTCCTACCTCCAGGCCGGTCTGTTGCCAGTAGGAGTCGTGCGAAAACTTGTGTGCGAAGCCGTGTCGCGCCTCCGCCGGCTCCTGCGTTAAGAGCGGCACTACACCTCATCATGATCTGTGACAACACCCTACATGAGTTGAAGATTGCTGCCAGCTAAATTTGCAGCCGCTGAGGAACAGCCCCTACTACGAGCGCTTGCTGTGTTGTAGATTTCGCCAGTCGTTGAAAACATGTTTGGTGATCGTGCAGACTCACCACCCAGCCCATGTACGTCCGCTTCCCGCCGCAATCAGGGCGCTCGCATGCCTGCCGCAGATGAGCGACCAGCGCCGGCACGTTGACAAAGCTGTCGTCATCGGTCTGCAGCAAGCGACACACCTCGTGATGACAGTGGATCGGCCGTGCAGCACGGTGGGTCGCTGTTGCAAGCGCATCTCATCATGCTTTGTTAGGAGGGATCGCACCTTCATTATGAAGGTGATGTTGTAGTTGTCCAGGACGTGCTCGAACATCGCCAGCACGAGCACCTGATGGAGCAATGGAGTCGCCATGTGTCAGTTGAAAAAGCACAGTGGCCACAGCAGCGCTGCAACAGCAGAATAGCAGGTGGTAGGCAAGCCCTAACAGCATGCGTCCAGTATCACCAGCGGCGCACCCCAATAGTATCATACGTATGGTGGCCTGGCACTTCGACGATATCGCTGTTAGCATGCTCCTGCGATAGGCGGATCAGCATTCACAAGCCTGCCACTTCTGGCGCATCCATATCATATGCTCAGCGGTACATGTGGCTGCACCTCATGCGGCAAACAAAAAAATCACCTGGATCTCCTTTTCGCCTTCCGGATCCACTGTCCCATTGGCTGCCATGAAGAACTTTGTCACCACCACCATGCTCGGCTCCTGCGTCATGGATCCAGCGATACAGCAAGGTCGACAGCCGATGTACGCCTCTGCAGTTTGCGCCCGCGTGATGCCATCGCAGACAGCAAGCCTGCATTCACTTCTTGCTAGTAGATGTTCGAATGCGAAAGCCAATTAGCCTTCCAGCTGTGATCCTGAGGCATCAGGAAGGAAATTCTGATGATAATCACGCCCACACCCACATGCCGGGACGCATCGGCCCATGCTGAGCGACATGCGTCGCGGCGCTGATAATAACTGCGCCCAGAGAGCGCCCCTGCATGAGCAGGTCAGAAAGCTGGTCAGAAAGGTTGTCAACAACTCGTTGGCAGTTTTAAGTTGAACAGGTCAAGTTACACCGCTGATCAGGAATAGAAAATACGTCATGCACAGTGACTTGTCAAATCACGGCGCAGTGCTATGTACTGCCATTCGCTATGCGTTGGGGCGGTTGTTCGTGATTTTGCATGGATATGCAGTTCATTATCAGGCACACCACGCGAGGTTATGTGCTCGTGAGGCCAGAGCACGGTAGAGCAAATTTTCTTGCACGACGAGCGAAGGGCCTACCAATAAATAGGTCTGCACTCTGCCTTGTGTGTGGTAGCTGGTTGCCGTCCTGAGGATCCACAGCTGACCGGTGAGCCCTAGACCAGCACAGCAGCAGCAGCACAGAGGCGATTAACCCGGCGACTATCGGGAGGGAGGTCCCGGACCGCATGGCAGGACGACGCGCACAGTTGGTGCGCAAACTCCTTCCGAGCTCGAATTGCACCTCATTGCGATGCATGCCGCTCTGAGCGGCTGCTGCACCTCGTGTCTCGGTAGATGCATTCTTTGATTAGCCCTAGACGAAGAAAATCTCGATGACTAGTCGAGTGTTGATGTGTAACTTTTGAACTTAGTTACATTGATCATCAACCAGCTTCCGGCCGATTCGTCTGATTGGCTTTCTCCGCGCCGCCACTGGTCGACCTGAGGAGCATTTTTTGGCTCCTGATTAGCCCTGCGTTCAGTGTTCAACGTTAGAGTGATGATGATTGGTATGCCTAATGTTCCATTCAAAATGCTGCGTTTGGAGGAAAGCAACTAGCTAGGACGCCTGCAGCTGTTCGAGCCGCAGCGGACAGCGGCATGCGGACTGTCGCTGCAGCCAAACAAAATCACACCAAGCTCAGAGAGTAGCATGGGCAGTAGGTCAGCTGTAAAGTCAAGGGACATAAAGGAAAGAATGAAATCAAGTCTGACCAATTCGGTGTCACCATTGCACCGCTGAGCCACCGGTGGCAGGCCATTTATTACCCACGCTACACGAGGCCGTCCAACTCATTATTGCTAAGCTGTCTGACTATCACAACTGCCTTCAATTCAATAACTATTCATTCCTGATTAAACCACCGCAGCCGCCGCCGCCGCGCCTTTGGCAGTGACACGCCGTAGGCCTCTGCGTGCGTCTTGTCCGTGTAGTGGCATTCCTGCAGGCACGATTCCGCCACACCCGCATTTGGTGACTTTTGGCCAGACTGGGGCTGAAGAGAAGCATTTAAGAAGCCCGTTTGGTGCTGCACGTGTGAGACGAACAGTCAGACAGATGAGCAGGGCGATGCGTGCTCAACTGCACCTCAATGGCAGCCTCAAAATGACATCGGAAGTACGCGTGGATCAACACAAAACTGGAGCAAGATCACAAGTTACTCCAGCGCATGTGTTCGTGTTTTTGCTGCCGCTGCAGGCTGCAGCGCAACGTTGAGGCGGAATTGGGAGCAAGGGGAACCTGAAGATGGCCGATGTCCCAGCCACAGTAGTCCAGATCCTTCTTTGCCGCATTCTGCACAAGACCATGGTCATCTGCGTCAGTTGCTCACAACGTGAAAGGCATCGCAGTGAACTTTGCATCGCTCACGGGCAGCGATCATGATGTGCGCTGGCAGACATAGCCCCTCATCAGTCTGCTCGGCGGTCACAGTTGACAGCCCAAACAGCCGTCGCGGCACCATCCGTGCTGTGTGCCTGGTGCGTGTGTGCCTGCAACTCTCTTGTCTGATGTACACTGCCGACGGGATGTGCCTGCTTCTCAATGCATCTGGCGGTTGCGTTCACTCAGTGGCACATGCCTCACCTCGATGTCTTCGTCCTTCGGGCAGCACAGCTTATTGGGCGAAGCAATCGCTGCCTTCTTTATCTCATCCCAGCCGCCGGGTCCATAGCGGCTCCAGGTCTGCCGCTTTGCCAGCCGTTGACTGCCAGGGTAGTGCGCCCGCACCCAGCTGATGTAGGACGCATACTCGCTAAAGCCTGCAGCATGAAAATTCGTGATAATCAGTGCAGTGGGACGCGACACATTCAGCAGACGAGGCTGTGGGGCATGGGCGCAGGCACCCACCTGGCGCCGGCTGCTCGAACGCAGCGGCAGAAACCGGCAGAATGTTGCATGGAAGCATGTTGACATGCAGAAAACTGTCTGATGGGGCCTCCACAAGGAGGCGAAGTGCCTGCCGGAAGCTGCTGCCTGCTCCGTTCTGGGTGGCATTCATCCACTCTGGGTGGCATTTACCCGTTCTGGGTGGCATTTGTGTGTTCACAGGTATTTTCGAGTACGTCGTTGCGCAAGCGTCCACCTGTCGTGAGGTGATCGCGCGGCAGCTGGTCAAGGATGCTGTCCACCCATGCCGCCGCCGCCGCCGGCGCCGTCGTGTTTGCGAGCTCCGCCAGGAACTGCTCCATGAACGGCTTGTACACCACCTGTAGACAGGTTTCAGGTCCCTTTGTCAGGTTCCCGAGGTTTCGGCATGTGCAAGAGTGTCACTCTGCCGTTTGCGAGCTCCGCCAGGAACTGCTCCATGAACACCGCCCTGCACCAATATGCGCAGGAGCTGTTCAATGCGATTGACTGCAGAAGCGAAACATCATCCAGAATTTGTGGGAGCTCAATGGTCCTGGTGGGGCATTCAACAAGAGTGTGATGAGAATTAACACAGCTGCGGCAAACCTTGCATTGCCAGGCGCCTTCGAAACTACAAGACAAGATGTTGATAGGGGATGTGCAGAAGTGGCGCGGCACAAGATGTTGCAACGCCATCCATTTGACGTGTTCAAGTCTCAGTCCATCCCCTGTCGATGCGGTTGTGTGCCCAGCAAGGGTTATCGGTCACTGGGAAGGGAACATTGGTCAATGGAAGCCAGCGCACGCACCAGCATGTGCGTGACCAAGGAGGAGCCGTCAGGCGCCATCGCCAGCGAGCCGCCGAACATCGCCTTGTATGCCGCCTCGTACCCGCCCAGGGCCCTGTTGTCTCCCCCGACGTTGACCAGGGTCTGCGCTTGTGACGCACGACGTCAACGTCATGTTGTGGGGCGCACGATGTGCTGGGCGCAGCAGGAAGGTCCAGTCTAAATGTGCGCAGCGCTGCGACGTCACAGCAGCGCGCAGGGCCAGGGCGCATGCCAGCTGGACCCCTCATACTTTCAGGCACAGACCTCGGCCGAGCACACATTTCCTTTCGGATGATGCCTCCGTATTTTCCGCACCTGGAAGTGGGCGCCGCCGGTCTCCTTGAAGATCGCCAGGTCCGACAGGTCGCCCTGGGAGGCAGGAAGGACAAAATCACATCAGCTTCGGATAGGCACACTGGCCTGTGGCGAGGCAGCCCGGCGGGAGCGACATGCAGCAGACGAAGCAGAGCTGCATAAGCAAGGCTGCAATATGCAGACAAACAGATGATGCGTTTTAGGCATCAAGTTGGTGCTGAGACGGTGCCTGGGCCGGCGTCAGCAGCTGCATCGGGCGCAGCGGCACCATGTCCAGGTCCCATATCAGAAAGTACTCCGACAGTGTGGGGATTGCGCCGGCGGCTCCCAGCTTCAGGAACTGCGGCGCAACACACGCGCCTGCTTGTCTTTCCAGTATACTCTACAGAAAAGTATACATATCCTAGGGAAAATCACCTTGGCACCAGATGCAGGGCTCTCTGCAAAGGGCGTGCACATGTAGCAGGCAAGCCCGCGCTGGCTTCGTGCGTCAGAAGCACGACTCTCGGCTGGCAAAACAGGATTCCAACAGCGATCAAAGAGTCAAATGTGACGCAGCCGCCGCACCTGTTGCAGGTACCAGCCGGCCAGGCTGCGTCCCATCGACTCGCCCGCCGACTCGACTTTGTAACGTGTGGCCAGCCCGTTGCTGACGCTCTCTTTCGTCACGCCAACCAGCAGCGCATCCTGCGATGCAATATTGTGCAATCTTTATGGTTGGACACGCTTGATGCGACTGCTCTGCGTAACTCGCGCACGTTACTGACGCACCTCGCAGACAGGCCATCTCATAGCAGCACATCGTGCTGGTGGCAGCATGGAGGCGTAGACTGCCGCTCAGACAAACGCACACCCGTTGCACACTCCTTGCACAAGTCTACGATGCATCGAAAACTTGTAGGAAGACACAGTTGGCTGTGGAATGACCTGTGTGTGGCAGTGCACGTTGTCGCCCCAGGAGCGGAACGCGATGCACTGCCGCACGTTGCTAGTGACAATGTAAATCGAGCGTGGCTTCAGGTGCAGCCGCAGCCCCGCGATGGCCGCCTTGTTAATGCACGTCGGCTTCACCGCCAGGCCTGCGTGTTTGCACGGTAGGATTGATGAGGAAAGGTTTGCAGCATGTCAAGAAGAGCCTGGCAGCATTGTGCGCCTGCATCGCATCCAGCATCATGCATTGAATGGCGCTCACCAACTACATCTATTGTCGGTTGCAGCGGCTGGCTCGGCTCCTCCTGCAGGCTCGATCTCCCGTCCTTCACTTGACTGGGGGCGTCCGCTTGGTGCGGAGCGCCTGCCCGGTCGCCATACCGACCGCCGCCCTGGCTGCTGTCCTGCCACCGCGCGTCGCCCAAGAGCAGCTGCACCTGCTGCGCCGTCTCTGGCAGCTGCCGCGGAAAGGCTTCGGTCCTGCAAGGCCGGTCCGCTGTCTCGCCGCCTTCATGCAGCAACAGCGCCTTCGAGCCGCCGCTCTGCAGAGGCTCGCTGCCGTCGCCGGAGTCTGTGTTTGCGGCGCCGCCCCACGCCGCGGCCGCCCTTTGGTACGATGCCTTGAACTGCGGCTGCAGCATCCGGCCCCGTAGCTGCCCGGTGACCCGCTGGTGACCGCCGGAAGACCTGCCCACGATCAGGGCCACCAGCAGGAGGAATAGCAGCAGCAGCGCCGACACCCGAGCGCGGTCCTGCTGTGCAAGCGCCATGCAGAGCAGTCAGGGCCGGCCCCGAGCTGCCTGCCGCGGATCTCGGTGTCGTCTATAGCATTGGCATGTCGCTATTGCGGTGTCTAAGGCGCGAACAACGCTGTCCTGGCGAGCACACAGGACCAATGGCTCCAATGCTGTACACAGCTGCCCGCGACTTGCCGAATGTTTTGGCTATTCTTCCTGACTTGGGCTTGCAGATTGTATTCAAACTTCAATCGCCATGTTACAGCTATGAATTTCAGTGTGTATAAGTCGTCCGCTGGGTTGCACTTTGTCGGATAGGCAGTCGTCGACGTCCCAGTCGATGTGGATTTCAGGATGGTGGCAGTCTGCCGCACAACAATGGCATGAACAATAGATCGCGAATTCGTCGACTGCCACTGCCTCCAACTTTCACCGATGCATTCACGCAACTGAGCAGTTGCACGTGCGTTTGAACCATTGGACGTACCTATCCACGTGTCCTGCTGGCGATTAGGTTGGGGCCAATCATAGTAGTTCGAATGCACGACACGTGATCCAGAGATTGAGGCAGTCTCGTGGACGTTCAGGTGGAAGGGCAGCAGCTTGATGACCGGCGCGTCGGGTCATCTGGGCGGCTGCTTGACGGCCGGCGCGCCACTGTGTGGCGGCGGTTTTGTGGGTGCATGGCGGCCTGGCGGCGGCCAAGCGCCGTTGTCTAGCGGCGGCGGCGGCACGGCGGCAGCCTGGCGGCCGAACCGCCGCTGTGTAGTGGCGGCATTGTGCTCGGCACAGGGACGACCGGCGTGTTGCTGTCGAGCCGCGGTAGGGGCGGCAGCCGCCAGTCCCGGTTTCTGGCGCGCTGTTGTTAGACGGCAGCTCATGGATGCCAAGCAGCGCTCCACCTTCCATGTGTGGTACCATCTATGATGGTGCTGCCTAGATGACACTTTCTACTCACGTTGTAGAGCATCTCCTGCTGTTGCTGGTCTTTGGGGGTTTAGAGGCAGCGAAAGGCTGAGGCCGGTAACTTACCTTAGTAAGCTAGCCATGTGGACGTCCAGGTTGTTTAGAGTCTACATATTTACATCTGGCAAAACGCATGAGGTAAGGTAGCAATCCAATTTGAATGATGCTGCCTAGCCTGAAAATATCAGTCTGAAAACCACAAACACGCCTCTAGGACTGCCTCTAGAATATGAGCTAGGGAAAAAAGTCAAGGTATGGAAACGTGTCGGCTGTGACAAGCAGCATGGTGTCTTCGGTGCCCACCAATCTGGGCTCTGGTCTCAAGCCGCCCGCCAGCGGTTCCGGCCGGTACCCGTCAAACTCAAATACAGCACCAAAGTGCTTGTACCCCCGCTTCTCCCCCCGGCCAAAGGCTATGAGGGCCGAAAACGTTGACAGCTGAACGCCCAGGAAGATGTCAGCTGCTACCATGAGCTCGTAATCAATAATGGCCAGGTGATCAAACGATAAATCAGAAAGGGTCAAGTTCAGGCTAGGCGACTCCCGCTCGAGCAGTTGCCACTTGTCGTACAGGACAAAGCCCTGCTCCTCGGCTGCCTCACGTAGGGCTTGGATGGCGCCGCGGTCCCCGCACGTCACGAAAATGGTGTCGAGGTGCGGCCAGGCCGCCTTGGCGGCCACCGCCTGCGCCAAAAACAGCCGCTGCTGCTCCTCGCGGCTGCCGCGCTGCTGTGGCCAGTCGTTCTCTGCCCTGCAGCAGGGGGGACGCAGATTCTGTCAAGCCTTTTGGAGGCGGGTACCGCGCCAGTATGCGCCCTGACCATGTGCTATCAAGATGTGCTGTTGACACGTGCCATCAATGCACACCAACCAAAAGAACACACCTGAAATGGATGCCCACAAAGCCATGCTGCAGCTGCTTCAGCCCCAGCATCTGCCGGCCCACCCGCTGCAGGTGTGGCGTGAAGGGCATGAGCTGGAACATGTCCCGTCGCAGCTCGTAGGAGTCGTTGCTGCCGCGGTAGTCCCAGCCAAACAGCATGTCTTCATGCGCGATGATGACAGGTTCCTCGATGGTGAAATCCTCCATGCCGGCGTCGGCGAGGAGCGCGTCGGTGACATTGCGAAGCTCGCCGCGCGTGTGCCGCGGCTGTTCCCATGACCGAATCGGCGCCTCCAGCCGCCGCGATGTCCAACGCGGCCAGCCCTCTTGCGGGCGCTTGCAGTCAAGCACCGGCATCCGGGGACATGCGGCCTTCAGCCGCTGAACGAGCTCCGACGTGTCCCAGAACGAATTGGTGCACACCAGCGCCTGGTCGGTCTTCAGGTTTTTGAGGTGTTGGGAATCCCGCAAGGCGATCGGCGGCAGCACTATGCCGGCGCCTGCGTCGATCGCCATGCGCAGGCACGTTTGCACCCGGTTGCGCGCGTTGTTGAGGCCGCCGATCATGTACCCATTGTGGCATTGGATCCACAGCCCGGGGCGCCAGGAGGTGCTTTTGCAAAGCTGCCTGAGCGCGTTCAGCGGCGGCGTGTGCCGCTTGAAAATTACTGTGGATTGCCTCGCTGCACGCAGCGGTGAGCTCTCCCACTCGAGAACCCAGATCAACATCAGCGCGCAGAGCAGTCCGGCGAGGAATCCAAGGGACTCGCGCCTCATGGCCTGGCACTGGCCCTGGCGGTGGGCATCAGCAGCAGTCGCTGCTGATAATGTTCGCTGGCACCTCGATGGCTGGATCGCGGCAGGCAGTGTGAGATCGTGACTTCTTGTCGGCTGATCATGATGTTTTGATGGCACTGTTGTTGTAGGGTACAAAATTTCGGCCGTGACTGCCCAGACGCACCAGGGAAAAACCGGAAGAAAATGGGGAAAGATGAGAGCCAAACTCGTACGCAGTGCACACACAGCCAGTTGGAGAGCGGGCAACTGTAAAGGATTAAATATGCTTCAAACCATAGCTACACCCGGCCACCCGCTCTGTCAGCGGTACTGCACGGGCGGAGAAAAACCCTGTCGTTGAGTTGTTTTGGGCACTGAATCTGAGCCTTCACTCAAGCTTGGATGGCCCGGCCGCGGCCTCGGCCTCAACTGATGCAGAATGATGTGATATCCACAACTGCAGCTTGCATACGCGCAGGCAAAAACCTGATCCTGTATCGACCCCTGGATGGAGGGCGCAACCTGCTCTACACATGCCGCAGCCTGCAGCGCTAAGTGCCTCAGCTGCATCCGATAGGATGCACTTAGCCCTGAACCAACAGCGCAAGCAGCAGATGTCCTTTAATCGTAGATGTGGCAGCAGATGTCCTTTGACCGTAGATGTGGCAGCAGCAGCATGAAGCAAATTGACGATTCTGCCACTTTTGCTGGTTTGCGATCTGACCTACCAGCATCAGGACAATACATGCATGCGAGTGGCAACGAATTGCATTCTATTTCCAAAGATTTATGCCGCGGGGCCTTCTGTCGTGATTCCTTCTCTCAGAAGAACCAACCACATTGAATCGTATTCTAGCACGGCCGCGGCAACAGATGATAAACTCGCAAGGATACACTGGGCCCCGTGGGCTAATGCAGATACAATTGGGGCCTGCAGAACTTTTACATGTGCTCGCCATGAGTGTGCAGAAAATACCTTTCATTAAAGAAGCAGGCCTACTACTAATCCGCACACAAGCGCGCTGGTCACACCAGCCACCGCTCACGTTTGGGGGTTGACATCTTCATGTACGGAAATGCACACCGGCTGGAGTGCACAATCAGGTAACAGAACAGAGGAATGCATGTGAATCGCGTTGAACCGCGGATGCCATTGGTGCTGAAGGCAGCAGCGCGTCACTGCGCCATCACCTGCCGCCGCTCGAACAATTCATCGTCCAGTTTGTACAATGATTTGCATTTTTGATTTGGCGTGGGTACTGGTTGAGACTTCAAAATGAAGAATGCAAATTATTGATGTAATCTTTTTTTGGAACCCATTCAGACAATCTGGGGAATTTCCTTTTTTGCTCCCTCGGGTAGCAATGGCATGAGGCAAGCAGCAGTGCCAAAGTGGTGGCGTTCAACGGTCTGCGTTGCTTTGACCTGGGCTCATGGGATAGCCGCCTGAGATGAGGAGACAGGAGAAAGCATTTCTACTCTGGTAGTTTATATTCCTTGCAGGTACACTTGAGGCACTGCCGCCGGCACAGCTGCACATTCTTCGATCTTATCCAATGTTTCAAATCCCCGTCCCCCAAAGCAGCATGAAACAATGAATCTTCAGCTGCGTCTCCTCTGAAAAGTCCTAGCTACCGCTACTGATTGGCATTAGCTGCTGTTTTGCTCAACGAGGCAGCCGCTATCGCTGCCATGTTCAGGTGCGCGTCCCGGATCTCCGGACGGTATGAGTGCCATATGTGCGACGTCAGTTTGCCGTGTGCGGCGTTCAAGTCGTCATAGGGCACATGCTTGATGTGCGCGACGTACCGGGGGATGACCGCCTTATTGAGAACCCTGCGGGGAACGGCACGTTCAGTTCAGCGGGTGCATAAGTGGGTAGACATCACCAGCAGCAGACCACCAACAGTTGCATAGTCATCCAGCCGCAGCAGCCAGCGGCAGGTCATCCGATACAGCAGGCAGCAAGCCAGCAGGCCGACAGCAGCAGGCGTCCTGGACCATCAGGCTAGAGAAAGAGCTCCGCAGAGCTCAGTATCGCGGCAATGATCGAGGGGTTTAATTAGAGACAGTCCCGCCGCTTGCTGAGAGCGCACTTCTGCTCCCACTTGACGGGGCTGGTCATCAGCTCCGCCAGCTCCTTGTGGTCCGTCTCGGGGGTGATCCACCAGTAGTTGAGGATTTCCTGGATGACGGGCGACCGGCGCGCCAGCCAGATGCCGGCGCACACATACTCGGTGTTCACATTCATCCACTCGCCGGGGTGCCCATGGCCTGTCTGGGGGTCGCCCTGCGCACTCAGACGACAGCCGTTTTTTGTTGCGGCTGCATGACTTTAGAGTCTGTGGCAGCTGTGCCACAACAGCAGCCCGAGGTTGTGTTTCGGGCGACATGTCACAGCGGCACACCCGCCGTCTATGCAGGTAGGCTGGGCGGCACAAGCTGGATGCTCAAACAGGCACATTGTGGGCACCGCCCAGCTGATGGCAAGGAAAGCGAGCCAGAAGGGAAGGGCAGAAAGCTGATCGCACGTTGTCGCCGACGATGATGGAGGGGTAGGTGCTGGACTCCTGCGCGGCCGGCATGATGAAGTTGCTTGCGTCAATGGATTTGAGCCACTCCTCGACGCTGAAGCTCTGGCGGCTAAAGAAGGCGTCTGAGTCCACGAAGAAGACCCATTGGCAGCAGCACTTGAGCTGCTCCGACGCCAGCTTGAGCTTGTACCATGAGGGGGACCTGCGCGGATGCGCAGTAGGGTGTGAGGGGGCGCTGCACTTGCACAAGGACAGTCAACAAAACGCGGGAGGTCATGTGCCTAGCAATATGACAGCAGAGCTTGACGGGGGGAACTTAGATGAAATCGAAAGTTTGCTGTGACGACTATGTGCTCGTGCAACCAGCCACAGTTTTCTTGTAAGAAAAGGAGTGACTTTGTGCTTTGTAAGAGAGTTCAAGGTAAAAGGTTACAGTGTCGTCCCTGTAAGAGAGTCGTCACTGGCATCCTTTTTATTGCAAGCTTTCTTACAAGGGGCGTCCTCGGGCTGAACTGTAAGAAAGCTTCCAATAAAAAGGTTGCCAGTGACGTCCCTGTAAGAGAGTCGTCACTGCATCCTTTTTATTGCAAGCTTTCTTACAAGATGCGTCCTCGAACTCAACTGTAAGAAGGCTATCGATAAGAAGGTTACAGTGACGTCCCTGTAAGAGAGTCGTCACTGGATCCTTTTCATCGCAAGCTTTCTTACAAGGGGCGTCCTCGAACTCGACTGTAAGAAGGCTATCGACAAGAAGGTTACAGTGACATCCCTGTAAGAGAGTCGTCACTGGCATCCTTTTTATTGCAAGCTTTCTTACAAGGGGCGTCCTCGGGCTGAACTGTAAGAAAGCTATCGATAAAAAGGTTGCAGTGACATCCCTGTAAGAGAGTCGTCACTGGCATCCTTTTTATTGCAAGCTTTCTTACAAGGGGCGTCAATGGCACCTTTTTATTGCAAGCTTTCTTACAGCATGCGTCCTCGGGCTCAGCTGTAAGAAAGCTTCCAATAAAAAGGTTGCCAGTGACGTCCCTGTAAGAGAGTCGGAAGCCTTCTTACAGTTGAGTTCGAGGACGCATCTTGTCCTCGAGCTCATTGGACTCGTTTACAAGGCCGTCACTGCACCCTTTCTATCGATAGCTATCGATAGAATAGGACAACATGAGTGCGCCGCTTGTAAGAAAGCTATGGATAAAAAGGGTGCAGTGACGGGTGCAGGCCCGGGTGCCCCATTAGAGCTCTGAAGCTCTACCTGAATAATATATCAAGGCTTCCCTGTTTTCACACTTTGAGTTATGGGTGCGCGCCCAGGCAGCGTGCAGCCCGCGCGCTTGTTTGGTGGGTGACCCCGCTGCGGACGGGCGGGGCCAAAGTGCTGCGATTCAGGGCCGCACCTTTCGGTTCGACCCGACCGCGGCAGCGACGGCCGGGACCGACGGTTCCGAGTGGGGAGGAGCGGGTGGCCTTTCGTGTGGCAGCCTTCGAACAGGCGACGGGAAGGGGGCTGCCGCGTCAAGTTACCATTTGCAGATGGCAGTGCATTAGGGTTGCTCCGGGGCAGGGTTAGAGTGCACTTGCCTGTCGAGCTTGGGCCCAAAGTGTGACTCCGGATTGACCGCCAGGAATGTGTAGCCATGCCGCACGGCGTACAGGCTGTTGATGACCTGGCCGCCTCCCAATAGGGCATCATGGCCGCATCCCCACGCAAGTTGTTGTACTGGATCTGCTCCTCGGTGCTGGTGTTGAACCGGTTGTCCGACATCAGGATGCAGCCAGCCGATGCATTGTAGTCAGGAGCAAGGTCCTACAGCAAACGGCGCCTCAGGCAGTCAGTACATTGCACAGTGTCGCATAGCACAGTCGTATCGGTACAGGACCCAACACATCAGCAGGCATGCGCAGCAAACATGTTTTTCGGCCGGATAGGTCACAGGAGCACCGTGTACCAGGAGGAGCTGCTGCTGCGTGGACGGTGGCGTCGCCAGCGGCTGTTGGGAGGCAAACGCCGCCACGAGGACGATGCAGGCTGTCGCGAAGGCGATCACCCAACAGGGGACTCGACTAGCCTGCTCGCCAAGCCGGTCGGCCATGGGGTGCAAGGCTGCTCCTGCACGCTGGGCTGCTGCCTAGACGCGGAAGCAGAGGGTCTCTGAGCTGAGCAGGACTCGAAACTGAATATGCAGGCGGTGACTGCGGCTGATCGTTCTGCTCACAGGCGTCCTGCACTCGCCTTGAACACCGACATGCATGCACTATCTAAATAGCTTCAGCAAGTGAGAATATTGCGGTGCGGCGGGCTTGTGGTTCGTAATATACTGCTAGAACGTATTCGCAATCGACTGACGCCAGGAAAGCAGGAAAGCGCGCAGTCCATTCACTCGCCCGGCGTCCCTGCAGTTGTTATGCCAGCTGGATCCGTGTTCGTAGACGGGGGGTGAATTCATGCGGAAGTGATTCATTCTCCTCCTCCGTTTCCCTTGAAACAGGGAAACTCCTGATTGAGATTCAAGCAGCAACGGCCAGATGGGCTACCATGACAGTAAGTCCAATCCCTGATACCAACAAATCATGTTTCCCAAACAGCCCTAAAACCCCGCGCACGTGCAGCGCTAGAGCCGCATGCCCAGCCTGACGAAACTGCGCCGCAGGCCACGGGACCGCGCAGGCTCCGGCGCAACACGTAGTGCCGCTGCGGCATCACAGGGCAGCTGAAAGAATGCGCCTCCCGATGGCACAGCGAGCGCTCCCCCGCCACTTCCTCCGGAGGCCGCCTGGGAGCCAGGCTGCGAGCGGAAGTGCGCAGGCGCTGCGGTCGCAGGCACGGCGCCCCAAAAGCTGTGCACGCCAGCGGCGTCAACGCCGCCGCTTCCGAAGGGCCAGTTGCCCGACGCTTCCGAGCTGCACGCGCCGTCAGCGCCTGCGCCCAGCTGCGAGGCGGCGCTTTGCGGCGGCGGAGGAGGGCCACTGCCGTCAGCCGCCGCCCAGCCGCGCCCGCGGAGACTGATGTAAGGCGGCTGCGTGTCGGAGGACTGCTGGACGCCGCTCGCCCACTGCTGCGAGGCACCCATGCTGGAAACAGCTGTAGGCACGCCGCTGCCGGCCGGCTGCGGCGCAGGGCTCCCCAGCAGGGCTCCGGTTACGCTACATACGTGCAGCCGGCTGTCAGTGCCGCCGCCGGTGCAGACGAAGCTGCCGAGCCTGGCTGTGACGGCGAGAGTGCCGCCGCTGCCGTCGCCGCCGCCGCCGCTGCTGCTAATGCGCATATTTGACGCCGCAGACGGCGCGCGCAGGCTGTGGGCTAGGGTGCCGCTGGCGGTTGCGAGGCGGACTCTGCCAGAGCCCAGCCTGAAGCTGACATCGCCAGAGTCGGGTGTGCTGCGGGCGGCGGCTGAAGGCTGCACAGCCTGGTCCTGCGCCGCCAGGCTGGAGTCGCGGCCGGCCCGCACGCGGCCTGTGCCATGCAGCAGTGCAGCTACTGTGTCTGCTGCGGCGTCAACCACAGCCGGCTGTTGTTGAGTGTCATGCACTGAGCGTTGCTGCGGCAGCGGCGGTGGCGGCGCGCGGCTGCAGCTCGGGCGGGGCAGCGGGCACGCCGGGGCCTTGACGACTGGAGCAGGCCGCTGCCGCAGCGGCGTCTGCGGCTGCTGCATGGGCATAGCACCATCGTCTGCCTCCGGCAGCCTGCGAAAATGCAAAGGAGCAGCATCGGCGCAGCGCGGGAGTCTGGATACGGTGGATACCGCAAGGATTGGGAGGTGGCTTCAGGCACATATTGTAAAAACCTTCCTTGCTGCCTCGGTCCAACCAATGATTGTCCATTCAGATGGACCTGTGAAATCTCATATTTGGTTTGGTATTGTTACGTTATAGGGTTTTTGCCTCTTGTTGTTACCGAAGAGGGTTTGCACCTGCAGCCCTTCCCGCAAGCGTGCTCCTCGGCTGCCAGCGGCTGCACAGCCTGCGCCGGGCTTTTTGCCGTGCCCTGCGCTGCGGGGTCGGCCACGCCACCGCCAGCCTGCCGCTCCACCCACCTGCGAGATGGCAGGCCGCAGTTGAGTGCTGAAGAGGCAGGATTGCATTGATACAAGCTATGCCAGATGGAATGATGCACGTGATGCAACACATGTTGGCTGCCGAGCGCCATCATCCACATCATCATCAGCAGTTTCCAGGCGCAAGAAAGGAAAGCACCCAGAGAAGCAGAGAAAACAACACACGAGGACGGTACGATGTGCATGGTCCCGGCCTCTAGCCGCCGCCGCAGCGCCGCCGCCGCAGCGCTGATCGCTGCGTCCTGCTCAGCGCCTGACTCAGCTTCCGCTGGCGCTGACATGGACCTCTGCGCGGCGGCGGTGCCAGCTACCCCGCGAACGCCTGCTGCCGCCCCGGCAGTGGCCGCGCCGCCGCCGCCGCCGCCACTGCTATCACAGTACGCTGGCGGTAGGCTGCCAGACTCGCTGGGAGCCGCCGAGGTTGCCCAGGCAGCCGCGGCGGCCAGCTTGCAGGGCTGCTGCGGCATCGCTGCGGCGGACGGGTCTGAACTGAGCACCGCCAGGTGCGTCGCCGAGGGGTCCAGCGCGTTTACAACGCGGCCGCCGCCGAGGCGCACCTGCAGACGTGGCAGGGCTTTGGGAACATGAGGGTGCATATTGTCATATAGAGCCCATCTGCACTGCAGCTATACGCTCGGGTGACCCTCGGCACACAGCGAGCAGTGGTGTGATTAATAAACACAGGTGCTGCAGCCATCTTGGTGGTCGCAGGCCACTGGTGCATGGGGAATTGCAGCACGCGGCAGCCATGACCGCCCCCGCCTTGTTCTAACTGCATTCATTTGGTTTCTTAGAGCATGTAATGCTTCTGCACGGAACGGTCGCTGCCCACCTGGAGCGCCAGCCGGCGGAGTTGCAAGTCGGTCAGCCGCCGCCGAACCAATGCCGCCGCCGCCGCAGTCGCCAGCGCGCAGAGCTCGGGCCGCGGCGTGCTCGCCGCCGCGCTGCCGGGCGCGCCGCCGCCGACAGAGCTGCCGCCGACTGCGGCGCCGCCGCGGCTGCCGCTCGTGGCGGCACAACCTGCTGCGCCAGTGTCCGCCGAGCTCTGCGGCGAGCCGCTTGGGTGCGTAGCCACCAGGGCGACGCGGCAGTCACTGAAGGGCCGCCACGGCAGCACGCCTGTGGCGGCGGGGTCCTCGCGCACCGAGGCGACGACGGCCGTGGCCTGCCCTGCAGGAACAGCATCTGGCAGTCCGGAGCGGGACAGCAGCGCCTCCAGGTCCACAGGCTGGACGTCCTCGTGCAGCCTGCAGCATGCAGTGAGTTCAATGATGTAGGAGACTCATGCTCGCAAATTTCGTCTGAGCGGGAGAGCAGCGCCTCCAGGTCCGCAGGCTGGTCATGCTCGTCCAGCCTGCAGCGGACAGTGAACAAATGCAGCTTAGCATTCAATTTCCTTTGCCATTCCAGCCTTGCTTGATGACAAAGCTCTGACAGCTGTCGCATTTGAACAAACAGGCATGAAGGGTTTCACAATTCGTCTAGCAGGCTGCATGGCCACCCGACAGACGTAGCCGTGAAAACAGACGCCCTGAGGCTGAACCACCGCCAGCATCTCACTTCTTCTCTTGGCATTATCATTTTTAATGGTGCTCTCCCGGCATCGTCAGCCGACGCACTGCGCTTCGAAAAGGTCTTCCAGGGCCGCGGCGGCGGTGCCCGCCCCCATGTGGCAGTAGTGCCACGGCCGAAGCGGCAGCGCGACGCCCGCGGCTGCACACTCGTGCAACCAGGCCGGGTCGAGAACATCGCGCCCCGCGGCGGCGTGCGCTACGGCCTGCTGGCTGCCTCGCGCCGCGAGGACGTGCGTCACGCTGGGCGCCCACGACTGGAACAGCGCCTGCAGCGGCGCATGAACATCTGAAGGCATTTGGGTTCAGTGCACCGTAAAGCCTGGCCTGCCCTTGACCTGCCCCTTGCCTGGCATTCGGGTTACACGCTGACTCGCCATGTGGTGTCGCAGTATCGACTGCCGCCTGGTGATCGTGCCACCCTCACAGACTCTGCTGGGGTGTTGTGTCCGCAGTGCAATCAAGCTGACCGATATGCATCATGTGACCAACTGACCAGAACCTGCC
>JAABUM010001452.1_pt1 | contig 35574 bp, 39 predicted proteins | sample 5559161 | NCBI WGS metagenome assembly JAABUM01 (sample SAMN10711868, study PRJNA513369) | rock metagenome | isolation source: Antarctica rocks | place: Antarctica: Victoria Land, Siegfried Peak nord
GCTTGAGGCGCTCACCCTGGCGGCATCGCCTTGAGCCAGGTCTCGACCCGTTCAAGGCTGGTGCAGGGACCCTCAACGACGTGGTTGCTGCTCATGTCAACCAGGACGTAGTCGCCAGCATCGGGGCCGACTCGTGTCTTCCTTAACCACAGGTGCCGTCGTTCGGCTACCTGCCGTGCGCTGATCTCGCGCACGTCGTCGGTGTCCTCCATAACTGGCCTCCTGCAGTCCATCCGGCGGTGAGGTGAGGTTGTCGGCTTGTCTTACGGAACGTCAAGAACGATCAGCGGGCTTCTGCCGTGCGCCGGGTGGGCGTGGCGCAGGGAGCCGCGGTAGGCCGGGGCGAAGGCGACCTGATCGCGGCCGGCGTCTTTGGCCCGGTACAGCGCGAGGTCGGCGGCGGCGAGCAGGTCGATCAGGCCGTCGCCGTGAACGCCCAGGACCGCAACACCAATGGAAACGGTGAGCCGTCCGGGCGGGTCGGTACCCGGGACAAGCAGGTCGGCTACTGCCCGTCGTAGTCGCTCGGCGACGCGCCCTGCTTCGCTCTGGTCAGCGTTGGGCAGCACGACGCTGAACTCCTCGCCGCCGAAACGGCCCAGCTGGTCATAGACCCGAAGTCCACCGATCAGGCTGTGGGCAACCGCGGTCAGCGCCTGGTCACCGGCGAGATGGCCGTAGGTGTCGTTGAACGCCTTGAACTGGTCAAGGTCGATCATCAGCACTGTCAGCGGGCGGTGTTCGCGGTGGGCCCGGACGATGTCCCGGCCGGCTTCTTCCTGCCAGGCGGCCGCGTTGAGCAGCCCGGTCTTGGCGTCTGTGCGGGCGGCGGTGCGCATCTGGGCGTAGGTCAGGCTGCGCTGCAGCAGCACCACGGGAGGGAGAAGGACCAGGACCAGTAGCGGGGTGAGGACCCAGGCGGCGAACACGGTGACGCCCATGCACACCTCGACCAGGTCGATGTACAGCGACTCGCGGTCCAGCAGCATCGGGCGCCAACTGACCTCGGCCGTGGAGAGGCGTACGGCGGTCGTGATCAGCGCCGTATTGACCAGGTAGCACATAGCTGCGCAGCCGAGTGCGATCAGTACGGTTCTGGCCGGGTTGGTAAGTAGCGAGGCGCCAACTTCGCCGGTGGGCAGCAGCCGGTGGAAGAGCACCGAGGCGGCGCATTGCGCCAGGCCGATGGTGGCGGCGCTCAGCACCCGCCGGTAGGCCAGGCCGCGACCGAGCCGCAGCTGGCTGAACGCTTTGAGCGGCACGGGTGCCAGCAGTCCGTAGACGGGCGGCAGCAGTAGCGCGATCGGCAGCCCCCACGCCGACTGCAGATCCCTTCCTATTCCGGCTGTCTCCCCTAGGCGGCGGGTCGCCCCCACGCACACCGCAGCGCCGCCCAGCAGGACTGCAAAGCCGGTCAGGTCTTCAAGCGTTAGCGCGGTCCTGACCAGGAGGACCCCAGCCAATGACAGGAACACAGCCACCGTGGCCAGCAGATACCCGACAAGCGTTCTCGAGGCCGTCCACAACCGCCATGACCGCAGCTGCACCAGCGGGTGCCTTGTGATCAACATCGTCGTGAAGACCGCCTAAGACACCTGATCAAGGGTGCTGGAGTAACTCATCCCCTTCACCCGATCGGGTGAAGGGTCACGGTGTTGAGCCCAAGAACCAACTGGATGTCGCCCATTCCCTTGTTTCACCTTGCTGATGTGCCATTTTCCTGGGGTGGCCGAGTTCGTGACTCTTAGTATCGCCAGCCAGCCGCACGTGTCGCAGCAGGTAACTGTCCGGACGTCGGTTTGGAGCGATTCCTGGCTCGGCCCACCGACGCCGAAACCGCACCGGCCGAAACTGCTGCTGCTGCTGAGCCGCCCGACTTCCAGTGCGCCCGTCGGATCTGGCTCCACCTCCGTGAAGGAGCTGCATCGGGTAGGAGCTGGACAGCCGGTCTCACGGCTGCGGGATGGCACGTGGATCCTGGAGAAATCACCGCCGACTGCCGAACGGGGCTTGTGAATCGCTCAACCGCCAGGCTGCGAAAACTCGTCGCGGAAGGCGAACCGCTCCCTGCCCAGGCGAATGGCCCTACCGGCGCCGAGCAGGCGCTGCTCGAGGAGCTGACCGAGGTCTTCGACCGAACCTGCCTGCGGGTGGCTGCCACCGTCGCTGCCCCGGCCGTGGGGCCCTGGCAGGGAACCTGCGCCGTTGTTACCCGGATCCCTAGGTGGCGCCGCTGCTGGGTCTGGCGGGGGCCAACTCGGCTCGGCGTCCGGCCGGTGACAGCTCGGCGTCGCGGACTGGGTCGGGATGGTCGGGCAGGTCGTGGTCGGCGTGGTCGGCGTGAAACAGCGCCTCATCTAGCAGCCGGCGGACGTGAACGTCGGCAGCGGAATAGAAGACGAAGGTGCCGTCCCGGCGGGTCTTGACCAGCCGGGCGAGGCGGAGCTTGGCCAGGTGCTGGCTGACCGCGGTGGGACTCGCGCCAACCAACTCAGCCAGGCATGTCACCGAGGACTCGCCCTGCAGTAACGCCCACAGCAACTTGACTCGGGTGACATCGGCGAGCATCCGAAACGACTCGGCGGCCAGGTTGGCCTGCTCCTCGTTCGGCATCGCGAAGTCCGGCAGCTCGGTGTGCATGCTCCCGAGGCTACGTCCCTTCATGTCTGCGACAATGCGCAGGTAAGTTGGGAAGGTGCGGCGCTGCTCCGCGACACTCGTTGGGAGATTGGCTGTGACCTCGACCCTTTCCACACCACCCCGGGGATCGGTCGAGCCGCGCCCTGCCGCCCGAGCATCAAACTCCCCGTTGTGGCGGGTGCTGTCGATGGCCGAGGTGCGCTGGGCCGTCGCAGCGACGGTGCTGTTTGCCATCGGCGGGGTACTGCAGCTCGCCGGCGCCTCGGCGCCGCTGTGGTGGGCGTTCTACCTGGCCTGCTACGCCACCGGCGGCTGGGAACCGGCGCTTGCCGGGCTCCAAGCGCTACGCGAACGCACCCTGGACGTCGACCTGCTAATGATCGTCGCCGCGCTGGTCGCCGCCATGATCGGGCAGGTCTTCGACGGCGCCCTGCTGATCGTCATCTTCGCTACCTCCGGGGCACTCGAGGCGTTCGTGACCCGGCGGACCGCCGACTCCGTCCAGGCTCTGCTCGACCTGGCCCCCGAGCAGGCCAGCCGGCTCGGAGAGGACGGGGCCGAGGAGCTGGTCCACACCGCCCAGCTGACCGTCGGGGACCTCGTTCTGGTTCGGCCCGGGGAGCGGGTCGGCGCGGACGGGCAGGTGCTGGAGGGCGCCAGCGAGGTCGACCAGGCCTCAATCACCGGCGAGCCGCTGCCGGTGTTCAAGCAGACCGGCGACGAGGTGTTCGCCGGCACCTTGAACGGCACCGGAGCCCTCCAAGTGCGAGTGGCCCGCGCGGCCGCGGACTCCGTCGTCGCCCGGATCGTGGCGATGGTCGAGAACGCCTCGGCGACCAAAGCCCGGACGCAGCTGTTCATCGAGAAGGTCGAGCAGCGCTACTCCGTCGGCGTCGTCGTAGCCACCCTGACGCTGTTCTTCGTCCCGCTGGCGCTGGGCGCCCACGTGCGGCCGACGCTGCTGCGCGCCATGACCTTCATGATCGTCGCATCCCCGTGCGCCGTGGTGCTCGCGACGATGCCGCCGCTGCTGTCCGCGATCGCCAACGCCGGCCGACACGGACTGCTGGTCAAGTCCGCCGTCGTGATGGAGAAGTTCCGCGAGGTCACCGTCGTCGCCTTCGACAAGACCGGCACGCTGACCCAAGGCACCCCCCGGGTCGACGAGGTCCAGCCGCTGCCCGCCGCCGAGATGACCGCAGACGAGCTGCTCGGGCTCGCAGCCGGCGCGGAGCGGCCCAGTGAGCACCCGCTGGCCCGGGCGGTCGTCGCCGCCGCCACCGACCGCGGCCTGAGCGTCGGGCACCCGCAGGACTTCACCTCCGCCCCGGGCCGCGGTGTCAGCGCCACCGTGATCGGCCGGCAGGTACAGGTCGGCTCACCAGCACTGCTGGGGGCCCTGCCCGCGAGCACGGCACTTACCCAGGCCGAGGCGATGGTCGCCGAGCTCGAAGCCGCCGGCCGCACCGCCGCCGTCGTGCTCGTCGACGGTGCCCCGGCCGGCCTGCTCGGGTTGGCCGACCAGCTACGCTCCGATGCCCGCGCCACCGTCGCGGCACTGACCGGGCTGACCGGGTCCACGCCGATCCTGCTTACCGGGGACAACCCGCGTGCCGCCGGCCGACTCGCCGCCGAGATAGGTCTCACCGACATCCACGCCGGGCTGCTGCCCGAGGACAAGGTCACCCAAGTGAAAGCGCTGCAAGCCGCCGGGCAGCGGGTGCTGCTGGTCGGGGACGGCGTCAACGACGCCCCCGCGATGGCCGCCGCCCACCTTGGAGTGGCGATGGGCAGGCACGGCTCGGACCTCGCCCTGGAAACCTCCGACGCCGTCATCGTCCGCGACGAGCTGGCGATCCTGCCCAAGGTGATGAACCTGTCCGGCCGGGCACACCGGCTCGTGAAGGCCAACCTCGCCTTCGCCGCCACCGTCATCACCCTGCTGGTCGCCGCCGACCTGATCTGGATCCTGCCGCTGCCACTCGGCGTCGCCGGCCACGAAGGCTCCACCATGGTCGTCGGTCTCAACGGTCTTCGGCTGCTGCGCCGCGCGGCGTGGCAGCGCGCAGGAGCTGCCACCAGGCAGAGTCCGGTGCCAGCAGCGACCCCAGCGCGGGTGGGAAGCCGGACGTGACACGCCGGCAGGCGGCAAGCGCCGTCAACGCAAACCGGGCGGCTGTGCGTCAACTTTTTGCCGCCACTGCTGACCCGGCTGCTCAGCCACCAACCCCGCCCGGCTGAGCAGAGCGCCTTGCCGTCCGACTACGACCCTCAGCCGTCAGGCGGTGGCTAGGTCGAGCCACTGGGCGACCAGATCCGCACCGCGTGGGTCCGCCGGACCCGTGGGCGCTACCGGTGTCGAGATCCTCCGGCCGCGGCTGGGCCAACACCTTAGCGTCGGCCTTAGGAGGACGCCGTCACTCAGTCCAGGCCCTGCGCTCTTTGGCGTGGCTCGTGACTGCAAGTTGCTCTCGACTCAGCGCTACCTCCTTTCACCTAACCGACAGTCCCTCACAGGACCAACGTGAGATCGCCTGGCAGTCAGTGCTCGTCAGCTGGTCCGCACGCGGTACCGATGCGACGGGCGGCCGGCGGAGCCGTACTGCAACTCCAGATCCAGCAACCCCGAAGCGACCAGCTGGGCGAGGTATCGCTGTGCCGTCCCCCGGCTGATGCCAACGTCTGCGGCGACTTCCGAGGCAGAGGGCTGATGCCTACTGTCCTTCACGGCCTGCAGTACGGCGCTCATGGTCGGCAGCGTCGACGAGGGCGATCCGGCGTCGGTAGGGGAGGAATCGCCGCTTCGCAGCAGGCTGAACAGCTTGTCGACGTCGGCCTGGGACGGCTCGCGCAGGTCGGTCATGCTCTGGCGCATCGCGCGGTAGCCCTCCAGGCGCTCGGCCAGCTGCCGGAAGCCGAAGGGCTTGACGACGTAGTGCAGCGCACCGAGCTGCATGGCGGCGCGGACGTTCTCGACGTCGCGGGCCGCGGTGATGACGATGGCATCTGGCTGCGCCCCGGGCCGCTCGTGCAGCCGATGCAGCAGGGTCAGTCCGTGTTCGTCGGGCAGGTAGAGGTCCAGCAGGAGCAGGTCGGGCTCCGCAGCCGACACCATCTCGTACGCCTCAGCTGCCGAGAAGGCGAGTCCGGTGACCGCGAAGCCGGGCACCTTGGCCACGAACGCGGCGTGGATGTCGGCGACACGACGGTCGTCGTCGACGACCAAGGTGCTGATCACAAGACGCTTCCGGCAGCTTGCCGGGCGGGAAGCGACACCTCGAAGACGGTCGGGCTGCCCGGACGTAGTCGGAAGGTGCCGCCCGCCTGTGTGACCAACCGGTGTACGAGAGCCAGGCCGAGGCCCCGGTGCATCCCCGCCCGCGGTGACTTGGTGCTGTAGCCGTCGTCGAAGACTCTCGCCCGCTCGGCGGGAGGGATACCGGGGCCGTTGTCGGCTACCCGCACGACGAAGCAGTCGGCCTCGGACAGCTCCAGGTGCACCTCTATGCGCCCCGCTGGCTGGCCGGCTACCGCGTCGATGGCGTTGTCGAGCAGGTTGCCGAGCACCGTCACGATGACCCGGTTGTCAACTGCCGCCGAGTCGACCGGAGCCTCGGCGGTGACCACAAGCACGACGCCCCGCTCCCTCGCGATAGTGATTTTCCCGAGCAGCAGCGCGACGATGATCGGATTGCCAACGGTGTCCTTCAGCTGCTCGCCAAGCCCGGCAGGATCCCCCGAGATCTCCTCGAGGTAGGCCGCAGCGTCCTGAGGCCGGTCGAGCTCGAGCAGTCCGGCGATGGTGTGCATTCGGTTCGCGTGCTCGTGCTGCTGGCCGCGCAGGGCATCGGTGAGCGTGGCGACGCTGTCGAGCTCGCGCAGCAATTCGACGTGCTCGGTGCGGTCCCGCAGTGTCACCACCGCTCCAAGGGTCCGGCCCTGCAACCGGACAGGCCGATAGTTGACCTTGAGGCAGAAGGAGTCGGTCAGGACGATCTCGTCGTCGTCCGGGTCGACCTGGCCGGTCAGCACGTCGTGCAGGCGTCCGGGCGGCACGACGTCATCCAGGCGATAACCCGGTGCTTGGTGGCCGATTCCGAGCAGCCGTCGCGCCTCGTCATTGACCAGCGACACCCGTCCGTCGGGGGCGAGGGTGATCACGCCCTCCCGGATGCCGTGCAGCATCGCCTCGCGCTCCTGCAGCAACTCGGCGATCGCGTGCAGCTCGAGGCCGAACGTCTGCCGCTTGAGCCGCCGCGCCAGCCACAGCGAGGCGAGCAGTCCCGTTGCGAGCGTGATCGCGGCGTAGAGCGCCAGGCGGAGCAGTTCGCGGGTCTTGGAGGCCGCGATCTGGCTTTCCAGGATGCCGGCGGAAACCTCTCCCACGATCCGGCCATCCGCGGTGAGAACCGGCGCCTTCCCGTTGGCCGAGCGCCCCAGCCGGCCGTCGTCGAGCCCGGTGTGCGTCTGGCCGTCGAGAGCGATGACGGGCTCCTCGACCCGCTGACCGATCAGGTGCGGGTCGGGGTGCGAGTGCCGTATCCCGCTGCGGTCGATGATCACCACGTAGGCGGCGCCGGTGCGGGTGGTCAGCTGCTGGCCGAGGGCGGGGAGCGTGTGGCTCGGGTCGCCCGCGTCGAGCGAGCGCGCCACTTCCGGTACGGCAGCGGCGACCCGAGCGACAGTCAGCGCCCGCTGCTCGGACTGCGTGTCCTGCGCGTGCCGAGCCGCCTCGGCGAACAGCACCAGGCCGGCGGTGGAGGTAACAGTCAGGATCGCCAGCTGGCTGAGCAGGATCTGAGTCGACAGGCGCCGCCCGACAGCCATCGCCCGCACCCTCCTCATCGCGAGGGTTCATTGTGCCTCTCGGCGGCTTCCCCGAGAACACCGCGTGTTGGCCGCTGCACGTGAGCAGAATGAGCAGAAAGCAAAAAACTCAAACAATTACAAATATGCGAGCAGAAACTCACGTGCTGCCCCGTGTGCGCTAGCTTCCGCCTGTGTCGCCAGTCACACCAGTACTTGCTCTATCTGGAAGGACGCTGATGCAGCCGCCTAGTGCCGCACCCGTCATTTCCTTGACCGATGTCACCAAGCGGTTCGCGACTCCGAAGGGCGGCGCGTACACCGCTATCGAGCACGTGACGATGCACGTCGCCCCCGGCGAGTTCTGCACCGTCGTGGGTCCCACCGGCTGTGGCAAGTCGACGACCCTGGGCCTCATCTCCGGCCTGACCAGGCCGAGCGAGGGCAGCGTCGAAGTCAGCGGACACGTCGTCGACGGCATCAGCGACGGCATCGGCTACGTCTTCCAGAGCGACGCCATCTTCCCGTGGAAGAGCGTGCTCGACAACGTTGCCGCCGGACCGCGCTACCAGGGCAAGAGCGCACGAGACGCCAAAGCGCTGGCGCGGGAGTGGATCGGTCGCGTCGGGTTGTCCGGCTTCGAGGACCGTTATCCGCACCAGCTGTCCGGCGGCATGCGCAAGCGGGTCGCGCTCGCCGCGAGCCTGATCAATCAGCCCACCATTCTGCTGATGGACGAGCCCTTCAGCGCCCTCGACGTACAGACCCGAGTGCTGATGGAGAACGAGCTGCTCAACCTGTGGTCCGAGACCTCCGCGGCGGTCGTATTCGTCACGCACGACCTGGAAGAGGCCATCGCACTCGCCGACCGGGTCTTCGTCCTGACCTCGGGCCCGGCCACCGTCAAAGGCAGCTACCGAATCGACCTGCCGCGTCCACGGAACCTGGCCGAAATTCGGTTTATGCCGGAATTCGTCACATATTACGAGACCATATGGAACGACCTTCGAGAGGAGGTGCTCGTCAGCTATGAGCGTTCCAAGCGCGCCGGCTAACAGCCCCCGGGCTGTCAGTGGGCGCCCGGGCGCCCAGCGTTCACCCAAGCAGCAGTACCGGCGCCGGCAACAGCTCGTGTACGCGTTGCGCATCGCGCTCGCGGTGCTGCTGATCGGAGGGTGGGAGCTTGGCTCCCGCACCGGGGTGATCGACAAGTTCTACTACGGCCAGCCGTCGGGGATCTACGACCAGCTGCGCACCTGGTTCGTGCACGGAACCGCGCAGGGACCGCTGTGGAAGCAGGTCGCCGTCACCATGGAGGAGACGGTGCTGGGGTTCCTCGCCGGAGTGTTCGGCGGAGTGGTGTTCGGGATCATCCTCGGCACCAACCGGCTGCTCGCCGACATCTTCTCGCCCTACATCAAGGCGTTCAACTCCATACCCCGAGTGGTGCTCGGGTCGATCTTCACGATCGCGTTCGGGCTCGGCCTCACCTCGAAGGTGATGCTCGCCTTCGTCCTGGTCTTCTTCGTGGTGTTCTTCAACGCCTTCCAGGGCGTGCGTGAGGTTGACCAGAACCTGGTCTCCAACGCGCGAATCCTTGGGGCGAGCCGCGCCCGGATCACCCGTGAGGTCACCATCCCCTCGGCGTTGTCCTGGATCCTCGCGAGCCTGCACACCAGCTTCGGGTTCGCGCTCGTCGGCGCCGTGGTCGGGGAGTTCCTGGGCTCGACGCAAGGGGTGGGCTCACTGATTCAGATCGCGACCCAGGCGTTCAACGCCAACGGCGTGTTCGCGGCCATGGTGCTGCTCGCCGTGGTTGCCCTAACCGCCGAGTTCCTCGTCACCAAGCTGGAGAACCGCCTCATCACCTGGCGGCCCACCCCCGTCAACGACATCACCATCTAACGGAAAGCGACCAGTCAGATGAACAGAGCACACGTCACGCGAGCACAGCACGTCACCATCGTGGTGGCAGCCGCCACCCTGGCCGCCGCGTGCGGGTCCAGCAGCAGCTCGAAGACGACATCCAGCGGCAGCGCCAGCAGCGGCAGCAGCAGCAGCAGCGGCGGCAGCAGCAGCAGCCCGACCAAGCTCAAGATCATGGTCGGTGGCATCAGCAAGCAGATCTACCTGCCGAACGAGCTGACGGCCAAGCTGGGCTACTTCAAGGAGCAGAACCTCGACGTCACGCTGATCGACGAGGCCTCGGGCCAGTCGTCCGAGCAGCAGGTGCTGACCGGCAACGTCCAGGCCGGCTCGGGTTCCTACAACCACACAATCGAGCTGCAGGCTTCGGGCAAGTCGATGGAGTCGGTCGTCCAGCTGCAGCTCGCGCCAGGTGAGGCCTTGATGGTCAACAACAAGAAGGCGGACAAGGTCCACAGCGCCACCGACCTCGCCGGTGCCAACCTGGGCGTGACCGAGCTGGGCTCCGGCACCCAGACGCTGACGACAGCCATCTTGGGCAAGGTTGGCATCGCAGCCGACAAGGTGCACTTCGTGCCGGTGGGTGCGGGAGCCACCTTCCTCGCCGCCATGCAGCAGAACCGCATCACTGCGGGGATGACAACCGAGCCGACCATCTCCAAGGTCATCAGCACCGGGGCCGGCAAGCCGCTCGTCGACCTGCGGACCCCGGAGACCACAAAGGCCGCGCTCGGCGGCGACTACCCGTTCATCTCCGTGTTCATGACCACCGACTACGTCAACAGCCACCGTGATGTCACCCAGCGGCTGGTCAACGCCTATGTCAAGACGCTGAAGTGGATGTCGACGCACACGGCCCAGCAGATCGCGGACATGGTGCCGCCTGACTACTACGCCGGTGACAAGGCTGCCTACGTGACGGCGCTGCAGGGGCAGAAGAACAGCTTCACCACCGACGGGGTGATGCCGTCCTCGGGAGCCCAGACGGTGGCCGACATCGAGTCCAAGTACGTCCCGTCGATGAAGGGCAAGAGCGTCGACTTGTCCAAGACCTACACGAACGATTTCGCCAGCAAGGCGACCGGCTGACGGCGACCGCAGCGGGTGGGGGGGCCGAGCCGGATGTGGTCCGGCCCCTCACCGTCTCCACGGCTTCGGCCCTCGTGAGGTACCGATGTCGCTGCGGGTGAGCGTTCTGGACGACTACCAAGGCGTAGCCCAGGGGTTCGCTCCGTGGGCTTCGCTCGGGGCCGACGTCGAGTGCGCCTTCGTCCACGAGCATCTGGACGAGCAGGCACTGCTCGAGCGCGTCGCGGACAGCGACGTCCTCGTCTGCATGCGGGAGCGCACCCCGCTGCCCCGCCGGGTCCTCGAAAGGCTGCCGCGACTGCGGCTGGTCGTGACGACCGGAATGCGCAACGCCGCCATCGATGTCACTGGCGCCCGGCAGCTCGGGGTCGAGGTCCGCGGCACCGAGAGCCTGCCGAGCCCGACAGCGGAGCTCACCTGGGCGCTGATCCACGCGGTCACCAGGCGAGTCGAGAACGAGGACCGCGCGGTGCGTGCCGGCCGCTGGCAGACCCGCGTCGGGGACGACCTCACCGGTCGAACGCTGGGAGTCGTGGGCCTGGGGCGCCTCGGTAGTCGCGTGGCACGTGTCGCCGTCGCCTTCGAGATGTCGGTGCTGGCATGGAGCCCCCACCTGACCCTGGAGCGTGCCTACCCCCACCAGGCCCGCTACGTCCCGCTGGCCGAGCTGCTGTCCGCATCCGACATTGTCACCATCCATCTCGTGCTCGGTGAGGGCACACGGGGGGTCATCGGAGCTGGCGAGCTCGCACGGATGAAGCCCTCAGCGTGGTTGGTCAACACCTCGCGCGGGCCCGTCGTCGACGAGAGCGCACTGCTCGCAGCGCTGCGCCGCCGCTCGATCGCTGGAGCGGCGCTTGACGTCTACGGCACTGAACCGCTGCCACCGCCCCATCCACTGCTCGCGCTCGACAACGTCCTGCTGAGCCCGCACGTCGGCTACGTCACCCACGACTCGTACGCGTTGTTCTACCGCCAAGCGGTCGAGGACATTGCGACGTGGCGACAGGGCGAAGTGCTGCGCGTGCTGTGAAAGCTCGCGCCCTGGTCCACGGCCCGTTCGGTTCGACCATCGGGCTCGTTGTACTGGCGGCAGCACTGTCAAAGCTCCTCGCCGTCGCGGGTGCGCCCACCCCCACACTGTTTGGCCCGCTAATCGCCGCGGGCGTACTGGCGCTTCGAGGGGCTCCTGCACACCCGCCGCCGGCGCCCGCGGTAACGGTCAGTCAAGCAGTAATCGGCGTAACCGTCGGTTCCTACGTCAAAGTCAGCACCCTTGCCACCGTCGCCACCAACTGGCTACCAGTCGCTGGAGTGTGCCTCAGCACCCTAGCGATGAGCGTGCTGGCTGGCCTGCTGCTCGGCCGCCGTAGCGACATCGACCGAGCGACCGCGTCCTTCTGCATGATCGCTGGAGGAGCGTCAGGGCTGACTGCCATCAGCCGGCAGCTGGGGGCCGACGAGCGACTGGTCGCCGTCGTGCAATACCTACGGGTACTGCTGGTAGTCGTGATCACTCCGCTCGCCGCCCGAACACTGTTCGCCGCCGGAGCACTGCCCCGCGAGCATCAAGGGGCCCCCGCCACCTACGGTGCGCCGGCGTCGTTTGCGTTCCTGCTGTGCTGTACAGCCGCCGGGCTAGCTCTGGTGAGGTTCTTTCGGCTGCCAGCCGGTTCCCTCCTGGGACCCATGCTGATCAGCGCCACCGCGACACTCGCAGGCGTCAGTTACGGCGGCACGCTGCCAGCGGTGGCGCAGAACCTCGCACACGGCACACATCGCCGTCACCAGAACGGCGACGCAGGCAGCATGACGAGGACACCCCGCTCAAGTCCGAAGAGCCGGCTAAAGAAGGTCAGCCGGGCGGGAGAACGACCCCTTCCAACATCCCTGGGCCAAGGACCGCCTCGCGGCGCTCGCTGCGGCACTGCCAGCCGTCGCAGTTCAGGTCTCGGCAGCTGACCCGTCGACCGAAGAGCCCCCCACACGGTGGCCGAACCCCGCGCGAGCCCAGCGCTGACGAAGCTGGTCGACACTGCCCGTGTCGCCCACTACATGCCGACGGCAGGACCGCTGGGGTGGTAGAGGCTCCGCGGCAGGGCCCGCGGGGCTTGTTGCGGAGCGCCTTTGGGAAGATCTTGACGGTGTCCTGAAGGTCGCGTGCAGGTCTGTCCCGCCTGCCCGTCCCAGGCGGTAAGACGCTAGACCGACGGCGTGATGAGTTCGTCGGCGATCCACTCGGCGACACGGTCGGGAAACGGTGCGGGCAGTATCAGGATGACGTGCCGGAAGCCGGCTTCGGTCGCTGCTGTGATCGCGCGCAGGGCGTCGACGGGCTGGCTGTAGGAGACCGGCAGGGCGATCGAGCGGGTGATTGCGGCTGGGTCGCGTCCGATCTCGGCGCAGAAGCCATCGAGCATTGCGCTGCGGTTGGTCACGTCGTGGATGTCGCCGCCGGCGATGTTCCACACGTCGGCGTGCTCGGCGACCACCCGCAGCGTCGCGGTCGAGCGGCCGCCAATCACGATCGGCGGACGTGGCGCCTGGAGCGGTTTCGGGCTGCAGAACGCGCCGGTGAGCTGGTGGTAGTGGCCGTCGAAGTCGAAGGGCTGCGTCTCGGTCCACAGCCGTTTGACGATCACGCACGTCTCGGCGAGGCTGCCTACCGCGTGCGCGGCGTCGTGGAAGGGCAGGCCGTGTGCTTCGTACTCGCGGCGGGCGAAGGGGACGCTGGGCCGTGAGCCGGCGCCGATGCCGAACTCGAGCCGGCCACCGGAGACGATGTCGACGGTCGCGGCGATCTTGGCGAGCACTGCCGGCGGCCGGAAGCGGTTGCTGGTGACGAGCAGTCCGAGGCGCAGCCGCTCGGTCTGCGCGGCGAGGGCCGACAGCAGCGACCACCCCTCGAAGGTCGGTCCGTTCGGATCGCCGAAGATCGGCAGCAGGTGGTCGAACAGCCACGCGTGGTCGATCTCCTCGATCGCATCCGCCTCCTGCCAGACCCGCAGGACGTCGCGGTAGTCGACTTGGGAGGGTGGTGTCATGATCCCGAAGCTGGTCGCGGTCATCACCGGCGCCGCAACGATGGGTTGAGCAGCGACGGTGGTGTGTCGATCTTTTCCTCCGGCGCGAGGTCGACGCCCGGGGTGACGATGGCGTCGATCGCGTCGAGCACGTCGGGCGAGAGCACGATGTCGGCGGCCGCGAGCTGCGAGCGCAGATGGTCTACCGTCCGCGGGCCGATGATTGCGCTGGTCACGGCGGGGTGCGCCGTCACGAAGCCGAGCGCGAGTTGGATCATCGTCAGGCCCGCGTCGGCGGCGACCTTGGCCAGTTTCTCGACGGCGTCGAGCTTGGCCCGGTTGACCGGCAGGGTGGTATCGAAACGGTGCGGCATGGCGGCCGAGCGTTGTGTCGTGATCTCGCGACCGTCCCGGATCGCCCCAGACAGCCAGCCCGAGGCCAGTGGGCTCCACACCAGCACGCCGAGCCCGTACTGCTCGGTGACGGGCAGGACATGGGTTTCGATGCTGCGCTGCAAGAGCGAGTAGCCGGGCTGCTCAGTGACGTAGCGGCTCAGGTGATGCTCACGTGCTGCCCATTGGGCCTGGACGATGCGGTAGGCGGGAAAGGTCGACGAACCGAAGTACCGGATCTTGCCGGCTCGCTGCAGGTCGGTGAGCGCCGACAGGGTCTCCTCGTCGCTGGTTGTCGGGTCCCACCGGTGGACCTGGTAGAGGTCGACGTGGTCGACGCCGAGGCGGCGCAGGCTGTTGTCGAGTTCGGTGACCAACCAGCGGCGGGAGCTGCCCCTGTGGTTGCGCTCTTCGCCCATCGGCAGGGTCGCCTTGGTGGCGAGCACGAGGTCGTCGCGCCGGCCGGCGATGGCTTTGCCGACCAGCTGTTCGGACTCGCCGCTGCTGTAGAAGTCGGCGGTGTCGATCAGGTTGACACCACCCTCGAGCGCGACATCGACGATCGCGGTCGCCTCCTGTTGGGTGGTGCGCCCGATGGCGCCGAAGTTCATCGCGCCGAGTACGAGCGAGCTGACCTGCACGCCGGTGCGGCCCAAGGTGCGGTAGTGCATGAGCTGGATCCCATCGCTGGTGAACTGTGGGTGTCGCGGCTGACTCGACTGGTCTGCCATCATGAGTTAGCGGAACGACGCTCCGTTCACCATACGGAGCAGTGTTCCGCTTGGCAAAGGACGAGACGACGCGGGGGGTGTGATGGCGGTCGACGCTCCACCGCCGGACCCCTCCTCGCGCAAGCGGGCTGATGCTCGGCGCAACGAACAGGCGCTGCTCGAGGCGGCCGCCGACGTCTTCGTGACCTCCGGCGTCGAGGCGCCAGTGCGCGACATCGCGACTAAGGCCGGCGTGGGGATGGGAACGATCTACCGCCACTTCCCCACCCGGGCGGACCTGATCATCGCCGTGTACCGGCACCAGGTCGACGCCTGCGCCGAAGCGGGGCCGACGCTGCTGGCGAGCCACGAGTCGCCCTACGGTGCGCTCGCGCAGTGGATCGACCTGTTCGTCGACTTCCTGGTCACCAAGCACGGACTCGCCGCGGTGATGCGGTCCGATAACGCCGGCTTCGAGGCGCTGCACGCCTACTTCCTCGACCGCCTCGTGCCCGTGTGCGCCCAACTGCTCGACGCGGCCGAACAGGCCGACGAGATCCGTGCGGACGTAGACGCCCGCGAACTGATGCGCGGCGTCGGAAACCTCTGCGTCGGCGTGGGCATCGACGGCGACTCCCGCTATGACGCTCGCCGCATGGTCGGCCTGCTCATCGCCGGACTACGGCAACCGCAATCGAGCTAACTGCCTGAGCCCCCAGCCCCCAGCCCCGGCAGCTGATGCGGTGCACGCCGGCGTGCCCGGTTCGACGAGGCACTCGGGCGCGAGCTGGCCGGCACCGGTGTGCACTTCGCGACCGCCTACCCCGGCGCGACCGACACCGACATGATGTCCACGAAAGACGCCGGTGAGGACCTCGGCTTCGGCCGCCGCCCCGTCGACGACGTCACCGCTGAGATCATCGCCGGCCTCGAGGCCGACGAGTCGGCGATCAACACATCACTTCCGAGCAGGCGGGGGAAGCAGGAACTGAACGCCCGCGACCCCAAGGCGGTGACCGTCGCGATCAGCGCGAAGCTCACCCAGCTGGAAGCCGCGACACGTCGACACCGCAGCATGTGAGATCACCCCGCAGGCGATCTCCCGGCAGAGTGGAGGACCCGGCATGGCCGTCGTCATCGCCTTCGATGTCAACGAGACGTTGTTGGACTTGCGGGCACTCGACCCGTTGTTCGCCGACGCTCTCGGCGACGCGGCTCTGCGTCCCGCCTGGTTCGCCGCCATGCTGCAGCTGTCCTTCGTCGGAGGCCTGACCGGAAACTACGTCGACTTCACGACGGCACAGCACGCGGCTCTGCAAATGACCGCGACCAGGGCAGGCCGAGAAATCAGTGCCGCCCATGCCGACCACATCGTCGATGCGATGCGGCAGCTGCCACCGCACCCGGAGGTAGCCAGCGCCTTGCGCCAGCTCAAGGACGCCGGCCTCCGGCTGACCGCGCTGACGAACTCGGTCCTGGAGGTCGCCCAGGCCCAGCTGTCGAACGCGGGGCTCGGGGAGCTGGTCGAGGAGGTGTTCTCCGCGGACACGGTGCGTGCCCTCAAGCCCGCCCCGGAGCCCTACCGGATGGTGGCTCAGAGCTGCGGGGTCGAGATCGGCGACGTGTGGCTTGTCGCAGCGCACGCCTGGGACGTGTCCGGCGCGCTGGCCGCAGGATGCCGAGCGGCGTTCGTCGCCCGCCCCGGCGCGGTCCCCAGCCCGCTGGGCCCTCAACCCGACGTGCTCGGCGCCGACGTCCAGCAGGTGGCCGACCGGCTGATGGTTTCGCTGGGCGTCTCGGGTGCCCACGGCTGAGGCCGCACGACATCATTCCTTACGAGTTCGGCTCTTAGCACGGCTCGCCGGCCGCTCGGCGGGCCGCCGCCGACCGACGATCTCCCGCGTCCTCGGAACGGCAACCGACCAGAGCCTGGAGCACCTGGGCCGCGACCGCGACGCGAGAGGCTCCCGTCGCTCTGGCCCGCCGGTCGAGCTCGGTGGCCGCATCGACGGCCAGGTAGCCCTGCCCGAGCAGGGCGCCGAGCGCCTGGTTGACCAGCGAGGCGTCGGACACGGCCGCACTGAGGTCCGCGGCCGGTGCTGATGGTCCGGCACCCGACGCATCCCCGGCTGACTGATCCGCGGTGGTTCTGCTCAGGTGCCGGTCCAGCACGACCCCGAGACCACCGTCGGGCAGCACGAGGGTCGCGTCCCGGGCCAGCTCGTCGAACGCCCGCGGGACGCTCGCCTGCAAGACGACGAAACCCCCGGGCGGGCCGACGGACAGCGGCAGCTGCACCGAGCTGCGCACCGCAGTGCCGTCCTTGTCGTCACCGTCGACGGCAAGCCGGACGGGTTGCATCCACCCCCGCAGCGGTGACAGTCAGCAGTACGCCGCACAACGACGGCACGACGCGGGCGATGCCGTGTGCCAGCAGGCGCAGCTCGGCCAGAGTGTCGTCGGCGAGCTCGCTGTGGTCACGGCGACCGGCCAGTAGGTCCGGCTCTGCCTGAAAGGCATCCATGGTGAGCTCCTGACGACACCCAAGGGTGTGGTCTTACACCTGCTCCACCGTCGCGCATGCTGCCCAGCCCGACGCACGTCCCGGCGCGTACGCCGGATGCTGCCGCTGGTCCTCAGCGGGCCACTGGTCGGGGCCGGTCGGGATCGCGACAACCACGGACGCTGCCTGCCGCTGAACCACACTCTAGCGCCAGGGCTGGGGCCGGCCAACGACAGCCAGCAGCACCCAGTTCGACAACCCCGGGCTGCTACTCGGGCGGCTCCGGTCGCCGCGCGGCACTGGGCGCCTCGCCACTTGGCGGCGGAGCTTGCGGCGGGGCTTGCGTCGTCGCGGCCCCCGGGGGCGTCGCAGTCGGCGGCGTGGGCCGCGGCCGGGCGCGGGCCCTGCGAACTCCGTCGTCGAGCAGCTCCTGCGCGACGACGCGAAGCTTGCGGCCGCTGCGCCGGCTGATCGCCGTCAGCCGCGCAAAAGCCTCCTCTGCGGTATCGCCGTACAACGCCATCATCAGGCCCAGTGCCTGGTCGATGGTGGCCCTGCTGGATAGCGCCTCCGACAGCTGGCCGATCAGCCGCTGGCTGTCCGCAATCAGCTGTGCGTTGACCACGCTGACCGCCGCCGGTCTGGCGAACAGCTCCCCGAGCCGGACCGCCTCGGTGCTGAACGCGTCCTTGTCGTGGGCGTAGACGTTCATCGCGCCCACTACCCGGCCTGGTACCAGCAGCGGCAGCGAGAGCACGCTGTGCACCCCCAGCCGGCCGACCCGGGGACCGAAGTGGGGCCACTGGGCATCACCACCCAGCGAGCCAGAGGTGACCGTCACCCGCTGGTCGACGGCCGTGATGCACGGCCCCTCCTCGATCCCGTACTGGATGTCATCGACCTGTCGCACGAACTCCGCGCTCGCCACGATCGTCTGCCGCCGCTGACCCTCGGCCAGCAGCGTCAGCCCAGCACCGTCCGCGCCCGGGATGGCCTGCACCGCGAACTCGGCGACATGGGTCAGCGTCTCCTCCAGGTTCCCGGGACCGGTGAGCATCGTCGACATCCCCCGCAGGGCCGCCGACAGGTCGTCCTGGTCCTTGTCCTGGTCCTGCGCCATCCGCCCTCGCTCCTTCGCCATCACCCAGGCCCAAGGGACAGGGGCCTGCAGAACAACTAGGCCCCGGCGGGTACGCCGGACCCGAAACGCCGCGGCGTCGCGCAACTGGGTGCGCGCCTGCGCAGTGCCGCGTGGCCGGGTGTCGTGCGGGTCCGGCCCTCGTGCGACGACCGGTCGTCTCGCAGCGCTGCTGCCGAGCTACGCTGAGTGTGGCTTGGACCTAGCCGCCCGTAGCCGGACCGCCGCTCACGTCGCGTCTCCGGCGAGCAGCCGCTCGCCCGGCAGCAGAGCCTGCATCCTGATTGGCTGCCATGAAGCCGCCCGCCCACCACTGCACCCGGACCGCACCAGCCCTCCCGAGCGCGACCCGCCGACCACCCTGCACGGCCATGTCCGCTGACCTCGCACCAGCTGTCTCGGTGGCCACCCGGGCTCTCCCGGTAGCCAGCCGAGCGTCCGGTGAACCGGCGGCGGATCCGCTGCGAAGACCGTTGATGCACAACCAGCCGCCGGCCCGCGTGGCGCCGGCCGAGGCGCCCGACGAGGTGCTGGGCGAGCTGGCGGAACTGTTCCGATGCCGGCACCCCTTCTTCGTGCGGGTGGCGCTGCGTACCGTCCGCGACCGGCTGCTGGCCGACGACGTCGTGCAAGAGGCCTTCCTTGCCGCCTGCCAACACGCCCGGACCCGCTTCGACCCCGCCCGCGGCCCCCTCGAGTCCTGGGTACTGATGCTGGTCCGGCACAAGGCCGTCGACGCCGTCCGGCACGCCGAACACCTGCGCAGAGTCCGTCGCCAGGAACAAGCCGACCCCCGCCGCTTGGACAGCCGCGACCTGCCCGAGGACAACGTCGTCCGAGCAGAAGCCGCCCAACATCTCACCCACGGCCTTGCCGCCCTGCCCACGGCGCAGCAACGCGTCCTGGTCCTGGCCTACTGGAGTGGCCTTACCCAGTCCGAGATCGCCCTCGCCGACCGCACCCCGCTCGGGACCGTCAAGACCAGGACAGCCCTCGGCCTCGCCAGACTGCGAGCCCAGCTCGCCCCCGTCATCGACGAGAGCTAGCCCGATACCGCTTGTCCTGTCCGTACGCGGCTTCCGGCACTAGCTTGCGGCACCGACCTCTGGGACGCGCCACACCGCTCCTGCCCGGGCAGCACATGGCCGGCCCGCGGCGTTCCACTTCCTAGGAACTGGGACGCTGTGAGAGCCCGGCGGAGCGGCTTCGACTCAACCGGATAACGGGGACCGCATGCGACGCTCCTACTTGCAGCTGTGCTGGGAGAGTCCCCTGTTGAGTAAGCCCACGGTTCGCGGCACTGGCCAAACGACGAACCCGGCAGAGCCAGCCCGCCGGTGGCAGACGGTTCACAGAGCGGTTACGGCGCTGCCGCCTCCCACCTTCTGACACGTGTGAACTCATAGCGAGGCGGTGTCGTGGGCGCCGTACGGGTCGTAGGTGTAGATGGCGGTGCGGGCGCCGGTTGGGTCGATGAGTCCGACGACCCTTGGAAGAGGACCTGAGGCATCCCGCAGAGCGTCGAGATGATGAACGCCTTCCTAGACGCCCGTTTGAACCGTCCGACCAGTACCACAAGCGGGACTCGGACCCACGCGCCGGTGCAAGGTGCAGGTACGTCGGCGCCCAGCCGGGCGGCATCGATCAGAGATCGCCGGCTCTGAGCTGCCGTCTGTGAAGCGCGACTGATTCTCCGCTGTGGTCCGTCGCTGTTTCAGGCCCAGCACGCAGCGGCCGATGCATGCAGTCAGGCCGGGAAGCGGCCAGGGACAGGTGCGGGGGCGACCGGATCATGCGCGCCGCCGCCGTCCGTCCGCTGCCAAGGTCGACTTGGCGGTGCACCGCCGGGCTGTCCCGGACCTGCGGCGGGTGGCTGCTGGCGGCGCTGCTCGTCTGCGCAGGCGCGGTCACAGCTTGCACGCCGGCCCCAACGCGGGTGCTGATGTTCGGTGACTCCATCACCATGGAGTCCCAGCACCAGCTGAGCGCGCACGGCATCGAGGTCCACGCCTTCGGCGGCACCGCCATCTGCGACTGGCTCGCCGCCATGCGCACCCAGGCCGCTACCGGATCGGTCCGCAAGGTCTACCTCGAGTTCGTCGGCAACCGCTTCACCGCCTGCATCACCTCTCGGCCCGAGCTGGCGGCCTACGCCAGCGACGCGGTCACTGCGGTGGCGATTTGGCGGGCACACCACGTCCGGGTCGTCTGGGTCCGCCCACCCGAACCCCGGCCGGTCGCAGCTGCCTCGCTTGCCCGCCGCCAGCTCGTGGCCGCCAACGCCGAGCTCCTCGCCACCCCCAGCTTCGATGAGGTGCAGACCGCCGAGCAGCAGGCAGGAGCCGACGCCTACGTCGACACCGACCCCCTGATCGCCCCCGGCCGGGTCTTCACCCCCACGGTGCCCTGCCGCGGCAGCGAACCCTGCGCCGTGCTGGCCCCGGCCGGTTTCGACGCCGCGCGTTCCAGCGACGGGGTCCACCTGTGCCCCACCACCAGCGGCATCATCAACGGGGTGGTCACCGGAGTCTGCACCGTGTACGCAACGTCTGAGCAGCGCTTCGCCGACCAGGTCACCAACGGCTGAGCACCACAAGCTGGACGCGGGAGTCGGCATCCGCCTTCCCGCGCCGAACGCCGCAGCGACCGCTCCGGCAACCGCATCGGGAACCAACAGCAGTGCCTATTAGTCGGACGTCCGTCGGGGCCCGGCGCCGCTTCCGCAGTCCAATCACCGCCACCCACCCCCTCACCCGGATACGTGAACCCGCTAGCGCCGGACCAGCATCCACTCATACATTTGGATCATGAGTTCGGAGCAGCACGCTGAACCACCGGACATGGCGATGTCTGCCGACCGCTCACCGTCATCGACGCCAGCCAGCTAGCTCGCCTACGAGTCACTCCCGGCGCCGACCTGTCCGTCGTCCCTGTCCTAGCCCCAGCCTCCGCAGCCAAGCGTCGCAGTGTCCGAGTTGTGGTCGCCCACCTTGGGCAGGTCAGCCCCACATGGGCGGACTTTGAGGCAGCCAGCGAGGCCGCCTCAAGGTGGCCAGCGTGGGCCGCGCCAGTGTGCGTCGACGACGACGTAGGGGCGGCTCCACTGAGCAGCCGTCACCTCAGTCCGAACCAGTCCCCCGCGGAGGTCCTCGACCTCCGCCCTGAGGCGGAGGCGGCGGCGCCTAGAACCGAGCCCGATCCGTTGCGTCCGACTGGCGACAGGCCCGCACGCTCGGCTGGCCTCGGTGGGGTCGCAGCCGATACTGGCCTGGTGGCAACGCACCATCGTCGTGCACCCGCGGTCCTCGTCGCCGCCGTCGTCGGCCTGGCCGCTTGCGGCAGCACCAGCTCCGCCCATCGGGCGAGCGGACCGCTGGCGCCTGCCTCCCCCCAGGTCAGCGTCAGCGTCAGCCCCTTATCGGTGCCGTCCTCGGCGTCCGGGGCGTCCAGTCCCAGCACCCCGCGCAGCGCGATCGGCCTGGTCGTCGACGGGTCCGGCAGTGACCTGACCAAGCCCGCGTCGCCGACCACCAAGGCGCTGGCACCGGGCTCGTCGGGCTACCCGACCTGCTTCGGGTTGCGCGACGACGGCTTCACCATCAGCTACTGCCAGAAGTTCTCCAGCCCGCTCGGCACCGCCGTCGCCCTCGTCGAAGACCGTGCCACTGAGGAACGCACCCTCATCTGGACCGTCTCCGGACGCACCGCCTCACTGGCGCTGCGCCGCGTCCGCACCCTCGCCGAGCCCGCAGGCAGCGTCAACGCCCAAGACGGCGGCGCCGAGGCCAGCCGGACCCAGCTCAGCGACATCAACAACGACAGGGTCACCGCACTGATCGTCCAGACACCCGCCGCCGCTGGCGCGCCCAACCCGCCGCTCGCGGCACTCGACATCGTGCAAGCCAGCGGCATCGTCGGGCTGCACCGCAACCTGCACAACGGCGTCGCCCGCAAAGCCCTTGGCGGCGGCCTGGAGACCTGGACCCCCACTGGAGCTGGGAACGCCGAACACACCGTCTTCGAATACCGGGCCGGCGCCTGGCGGGTCGTCGCCGACACCCCCGAGAGCAGCGACCGCATCCCCTACAGCACCTACGGACAATTTTGATCGCCGAGCCGGAGTCCGGAATCCCGCCGCCCCCCGGTCGTCCCGCCTCCGGACTGGTCCCGAGCCCACCCGAGCCGCTCCTTGCCTGCTACTGCGCAGCCTGGTAGGCCTCGCCCACTGTGCGCGGGATACGGCCGTGGCTGGCGACGTCGAAACCCGTTCTCCCGGGCCCACACCCGTACCGCCGCCAGGTCCTGCAGGGGCGACCCGGCTGCCCCGCCTTTCGCTCCGGCGCGCCTGGTGGCCCGCACCGACGGATGAATCTCGTCTACGCCCGCAGAGCCGGGCATTCTCTCGTCCTTCCGGCCCGCCTGGCGCTGGGAGGATGCGGTGCGTCTAGTGGGCGGTTGGCTGGGTGAGCAGGTCGCGCACGGTGCGCGGCTCGCGACCGAGGAGTTCGCCAAGTAGCGGGTCGACCCCGGCGAAGTAGCCCTCGTGGGCGGCCTCATACATCCCGAGCATGAAGCGGGCCGCGAACTCCTGGTGCCCCGCGGCGACCCAGGTGGCGACCCATTCGTCCTGGTCCATGACGACGCTGTTGACGTCGCGGCCCGCGACGTCCGCAGCGACCACGGCTATGTCCTCGAACGTCGGCGCGCTGCCCGCCGTGAGAGTCGTCGGGCCGTCGTAGGCGCCGTCCGAGGCGAGGATGACGGCCGCGGCCTCGGCGGCGTCCTCGCGCGCGGTCCACGACACCGGTCCGTCGGCCGGCACGGCGATGACGCCCGTCTCTTTCCACGGGCCCATCAGCCAGGTAAGGCTGTGCGCGTAGAAGCCGTTCCGCAGCGACGTCCAGGCGACGCCGCACTCGGCGAGGAGCCGCTCGGTGGCGGCGTGATCACGACCCGGGCCGAACGGGCTGTCGAGTGCCGCTCCCTGGTGGCTCGTGTAAAGGATGCGCCCGACTCCTGCGGTGACGGCCGCCTCTATCGCAGTGCGGTGCAGGCTCACCGCGTCGGCCCTCGGGTCGCTCGAAGACACCAAAAGCAGCTGGTCGGCGCCCTCGAAAGCCCCTGGCAACGAGTCCCGGTCGGCGTAGTCACCGCGCCGTACGGCCACCCCGCGATTCGCGAACCGCTGCGCCTTGGCCGGGTCGCGCACGGCGACGACGATCTCGCTGGCAGGCATGCGGTCCAGCAGCTGGTCGACGGTCGCGCCGTTGAGTGCACCGGTCGCTCCGGTGACAACGATCATGTTCAGCCCCTTCTTTGGTAACAGCGGAATTGCTTTCAGCGTACCAGTGGAAATACCGGCGATGGCAGTCGCGCGTTATCGTCGCCTGATGACCGACTTGGCGAGCAGCCGGAGCGACACTCGGTCGAGGATCGTCGACGTCGCGGCACGACTTCTGCGCGAGCAAGGGCCCGCGGCGCTGACCACGCGCGGGGTTGCCGAAGGGGCAGGTGTGCAAGCACCGGCGATCTACCGCCTGTTCGGCGACAAGGACGGGCTGCTCGATGCCGTGGCTGAACACGTGATGGCCACGTACGTATCCGCCAAAGAGGCGATCGTGGAGACGGCGTCGGCAGACAACGTCGATCCGCTCGACGATCTACGTAGCGGCTGGCAGATGCAGATCGATTTCGGCGTCGCCAATCCGACCCTCTTCCGGCTCTTGAGCGATCCGGGCCGAGGGTCGCGCTCGCCCGCGGCGCAGTCGGGCAGACACGTCCTGGAAGCACGGATCCACCGGGTCGCCGTGACCGGCCTGCTCCGAGTCAGTGAGCAGCGCGCCGTCGACCTCATCCACGCTGCCGGAACCGGCACCGTGCTCACGATCCTGTCGACGCCACCCGAGCAACGCGATCCCGGTCTCGCCGAAGGCATGTACGAGGCCGTCCTCCGCCAGATTCTCGCCGACGCTCCCCACCAGGCCGGAACCGGGCCGATCGCCGCAGCAGTCACCGTGCGGGCCATCACGCCCCACCTCGACATGCTCAGCGACGCCGAACGCCAGCTCCTCGCCGAATGGCTCGACCGCGCCATCGACGCCCTCTAGGCCGACCCCGATCGCCCCGCCCGCTGACGGAGGCAAGGTAAGGCAGCGTCGAAGCGGGGCTAGGTTCACAGCGCAACGGCGACCACTACCGCCGTCAGCGTCATCTCACGATCGGGCGCTCACGAGACGGCGGGCCGGTCGCTGCTTCAGCTCGGCATGTTCCGGTTCTGTGAAGCACTCGAACCGGTCCGTCTTGTCTCCCCCGGCACGGCGCCGAACCTGTTCCGGGCACCGGGAAGCGACTGGTCCCCCTGGGTTGAGGCGCTGGCCATCAGCGAGGGCTTGACGCCGCTGAAGCGTTCGGTTGATCCCAAGGACCGGACCCACCTACAGTCGCTCGGCTACACGTTCGTGCTGCCCTAGAGCGCCCGTCGGTTGCGGCTGGACCGGTGGCAGCCGAACCCGTCAGAGCTGCACTCCACGAGTCAGGGCGCCGTCGACGACGAGGTTGGTACCGCTGGTAAAGCTGGAGACGGGGCTGGCCAGGAATACGACCGCGCGCGCCATCTCTTGCGGTGTCCCCATCCGGCCCATCGGGTTCAGCGCGAGAGCAGACTCGTACAGCTCCGGGTTGCCCCGCTGCGTTTGATCCCAGACACCGCCCTCGAAGAACGTGTTGCCCGGGGAGACCGTATTGGCCCGGATCCCCTTGCCGGCGTGCTGGTAGGCGACGCCCTGGATGTAGTGCACCAGCGCCGCCTTCATCGTCCCGTATGGCCCGGCGGCGAAGTCAACCTCGCGGCCCGAGACGCTCGAGACCGCGATGATCACGGCTGCATCGCTGGCTTCCAGGTGGGGCATGGCGGCGGTGACCATGCGGACGGCCCCCATCAGGTCGACTTCAAAAGACCGCTGCCAGCTGTCCTCGCTCTCCGAGATCGCGAGGGCGCTGACGTTCGACACGACGATGTCGATCCCGCCAAGCGACTCGGCGGAGTCGGTGACCCATTGGGTCAGCCGTCGCCCGTCGCCCACGTCGACGACCGAACCGCTGACGGCCCCGCCGCGACCGGACAGCGACTCCTGCGTAGCGGTGATCTCGGCCTCGTCGCGGGCACAGAAAGCGACGTGGGCGCCCTCGTCCGCGAACGCCTCGACGGTCGCCCGCCCGATACCCCTTGTGCCACCGGTCACGAGCGCCCGCCGCCCGCTGAGCTGTAGATCCACCCGAGACGTCCTGTCAGAGTAGGGAGGCCGCCCGGCGGCGCAGGTCGATGTGCAGGTTGTCATACGCGGCAGCTGGCGGCAGCAACTCCTTGCGGGCCTTCACCACCGAGCTGTAGTTGACGTCGACGACGTTGGCCAGCGGCGCCTCGGTCAGTTGCGAGAGCAGCTGGTAGGCGTCCATCGGGTGCAGACCGTACAGCTCGCCGAACCAGCGCACCAGCTCAGCCTGACCGATCCGCCAGGCGTCCTCGAGCGGACGGCTGGACCCCACGGTCATCCAGGACGCGTCGTCCTCCAGGCGGGGCCAGGCGGGGGCACCACCCTTGATCAGCTCAACGATGAGGGTGGTCGTCATGGCGCCCTCGACGGCGGTGCCACACGCCTCGCCCTCGCCTTGGCGGTAGTGGCCGTCGCCGAGGGAGAACAACGCGCCCTCGACGTTGACGCCGAGGTAGCAGGTGGTGCCGGCCCGCATCTGCGTCGTGTCCATGTTGCCGCCGAACCGGTCCGGCACCAGGGAACTGCGCACCTCTCCGCCGGCTGGGGCCACGCCGACGGTGCCGAGCATCGGCTCCACCGGGAGATCGATGCGCAGGTCGCTGTGCTGCGCCGCGAAGGTGACGGTCCCCCGGCCTCGGTCCAGCTCGTAGATGTAGGTGGTGTCGGGCAGCGGGTCCTGCAGGCTCACGGTTCGGTCGGTACTCGTCATCCCGCCAAAGAACGGGATGTGCGCGGAGGCGCCCCAGTCGCGCGCCGGCTCCAGGCTGACCAGATGCAGCGCCAGGGTGTCGCCCGGTTCCGCGCCCTCGACGTAGAAGGGCCCCGACTGCGGGTTGACGAAGCGCAAGTCGACCTTCTCGATGGACAGGTCGGTCACGGCGCGCAACCTGCCACCGAAGGCGTCGTCGGACCACACCCGCAGCGCCATCCCGGGACGCACCCGCCGCAGCGGCCCGACGCCGCCGAAAGTAAAGGCGTATTGGTCAACGGAGGGCTCGAACTCCTCGACGTCCACCGGGCGCATGCTAGCGCCTTCGCAGTGACCACCACGTTCGCGGACAGACGCCGGCTGGGGGGCGCGGAGCATCGTCACCTGCCCGACAAATTGCGTTCCCGACGAGGGCCTTGCAGGGCTGCTGGCCGGCTGGTGGACAGTGGGCACATGACCACCGACAACCTCGAGCGGCCCGACCCGATCCTCACCGACCCGCCCGGGACCGCCGACGAGCGCTTTCCCGCGCCCGAACTCGCCCCCCGCGCCAAACTCGGCCAGCGCATCCGACACGAGACCCACGTCTGCGGCGGGACGATCAGCCTCTCCGGCGCGGCAGCATGGGACCACTCGAGCCGGTGGGTCTGCGACGAGTGCGGACACACCGCCCGTCGAAACGTGCTCTGGACCCGACCCTGAACACCGGCCACCCCGTGGGCGTCAGTCGGCGCACTCCGAGCACACCATCGTTCGGGCATCCGCCAGCCGGCTGCGATGGTGCACCAGATAGCAGCTCGTGCAGGTGAACTCGTCATCCTGACGAGGCAGCACAAGCACCACCGAGTCCTCGACCGAACCGTCCGCTCCCGCCAGATCCAGGCCGCCCTCCAACGGGTCGGCCTCGTCCCCCAACGCAGCCGCCGCCTGCGCCCGACTCGCCTGCAGCGAGGCGACCGTCTGCTCCGGCGGTCCGTCGACCTCACTGGTACGAGGCGCGTCGTAGTCGACCACTCTCGCTCTCCCTCCTGCAGGCCGAAGCTCGACGCTGCGAACCGCACAACGCCTCACGGGCGCGGCCTGTGCCCAGGCTGACCGAATGGCTCCCGAGCGGCCCACTTGGGCCTGCAGGACGGGCGCCGGACCACGCCGGCGAGGCCGCGTCATGCGAGCGCACCTTCCGCCGAGCACTTCACGCAGCCGGGCGAGGCCCGTCCTTCAGGCACGCGCCACAAGCTGATCCGCCTGGGCATCAACAGGGGCCGGCTCGCCCTCGAGCAGCGGTTCGCCGTCGTCCCCGAGTGGATGCTCAACTCCGCCGTCTCCGACACCGCCTTCCGCCTTCCGCCTTCCGCCTTCCGCCTTCCGCCTTTACGCGATCCTGGGCCGCTACGGCAACACCAGCGGGGTCCGGATGCCGGGACGGGCGCTGCTGGCCCGCCGGCTGCACCGATCGGTCGACACAGTCGACCGTTCCCTCAAAGAACTCGTCGCCGCCGACATCCTCACCATCGAACGACGTAGCCACGCGGGGCGGACGTTGACCAACCGCTACCACCTACGCACCCACGACCCCGACGGCGCCTGCGAGCAGAGCCGCACTGCTGCGGCCGCTGCTTACGCAACCACCCAGGCACCGTCCGCCGCCCTTCCCGGTGACGAGGCGGCGATCGGAGGCGCCAAGCTGCCTAATCTCGAAGTCGAGGTAACCACGGTCGAGGACCGGCAAGCGATGACTCGGAGCCGGAGTGCCTCAACCGGTCGTCACTACGCAGCGCTGTAGTGCGGGTCCGTCCGGTACGTACGACACCGGTTCGTACGGCACCGCGATCGCGGTGGCGGAGGTGGCAGAGTTCGTCCGCGGGTATGAGGGCGTGAAGCTGGCCCGCGTCGAGCGCTACCGAGCGCGCAGGTCGCAGGTGGAAGTCCCCCTCGGTGGGGCAGTGGCGCGACTCCTGGGCTGACCCGGCACCCCGGACCCGGCCCCCCGGAGCCGAGCCTCAGCCGGCAGGCGCAGACTTGCGGCCGGGCCAGGCGCGTGCTCGACCGGCTCACCGACACGCCCGCGCAGGTCGTCACCGACCTCGGCGTGACCCTTGTGCAGAACCGGCTCGCCGTCGCGCTGCTTGGCGACCAGACGTCACACGACGGGCCGGCCCGCAGCGCCTACTTTCGCTGGTTCCTCGGCGACCCGGCCGAGCGCGCGCTGCGGGCGGAGCGCGAGCACGCGGCGCAGAGCCGGCTCTGGGCGGCGGACCTGCGCGCCGCCACCGGCCGCGGCACGCCGGGTGCCGACGCGCTCGTCACACAGCTGCTGGCGGGGAGCCCGGAGTTCACCGAGATCTGGGCACGCCATGAGGTCGCCGCCCACAGCGAGCAGCGCAAGACGCTCGTCCACCCCGACCTCGGCGAGGTGGAGCTCGACTGCCAGGTTCTCTACAGCGATGACCGCGGGCAGCGCCTGCTCGTCTTCACGGCGACGCCGGGCACAATCCACGCCGACCGCCTCGAGCTGCTGTCGGTCGTCGGCCGCCAGTTCACCGGCTGACGATAGGTCGTGCGGCGTGACGCTTGGTGTCGTTCGTCGGGCTCGTTGCCGTCCTCACTGCCATCCCGGGCCCGGCCATCCTTCTGATCATCAGATGCGCTCTGGTGCGCGGGCGCCGCAGCGCCGTGACTACCGCGCTCGGCCTTCTTTGTGGGGACTTAGTCTGGGTAGGTGCGTCCCTTGCGGGCCTGAGCGCGGTGCTTGTTGCATCTCGTCCAGCATTTGAGGCTCTGGAGTGCCCCCGGGTTCTCGGACTGACTTGAGGCGACGATGGTTGCGTCGAGAGGAGTCCGGATGCCTGCTGCACGTCCTGAGGAGTTCCGTCGCCGGGCGGTCGAGCTTGCCCGCCAGAGGGACAAGCCGATCGCTGCGATCGCCAGGGATCTGGGGCTCGCAGAGTCCGGGCTGCGCCGGTGGATGGCGCAGGCCGACAATGACGAGGGCCGACGGGAGGGTCTGAGCAGCGACGAGCGCAAGGAGCTCGTCGCGCTGCGTCGCCAGAAGCGGGTGCTGGAGATGGAAGTGGAGATCCTCAAGCGGGCCAGCGCCTACTTCGCCAGGGAGAACATCCTCCCAAAATGATCTACCCGGTGGTCCGTGAGCTCGCCGTCGACGGCATCCCCGTCGCTACGGCCTGCCGGGTGCTGCAGGTCTCCCCGTCCGGCTTCTACGACTGGGCCAGCCGCGGCCCCAGCGCCCGGGACTGGGACCAGGCGCTGCTGATCGAGCGGATCCGCCACGCCCACAGCGCCTCCCACGCCACCTACGGCCACCGGCGGGTGCATGCCGAGCTGACGCTCGGACGGCGCCTTGCGGTCAGCCACGGCCGCGTCGAACGGCTGATGCGCGCCTGCGGGCTGGCCGCGTGTGACCCGCCGGCGTCGCTACGGCTGCACCCGCCGTGACCCGGCGGCCCAAGCGTCAGCCGACTTGGTCGAGCGCCGGTTCCGACCGGCCGAACCGGACCGGCTCTACGTCGCCGACATCACCCAGCACCGCACCGACCAGGGCTGGTACTACCTGGCGGTCGTGCTCGACTGCTTCAGCCGGCGGGTCGTCGGCTGGGCCATGGCCTGGGTCGACGGGCCCACACCCGCCAGCTGACCGGCCGGCACCGTCGGCGGGACGGTCGTCAGCCGCCCAGGAGCCGCGACGGGTCGACGAGCCGGTCCCCCAGCAGCAGCAGTCCGTCCCACTCACCGTCGCGCAGCTCGTCCAGCAGCCCCGGCGCCTCGGCCCCGGCGGCGACGAGCGCGGTGGCGAACGCGTCGGCGAGCGCCGGGTCGGGCCCGGTCACGGTAGCCGACAGCACGTCCGTCGCGGTCGCTCCGGTCCGCGGGTCGAGGACGTGCTCCCCGCGTTCGGCCGGCCCGGAGGTCGCGACGGCCCGCACGCCGGAGGCGCCGGCCGTCACCCGGGAGCAGTCGAGCGCCCCGAGCAGCCGCCCACGCGCCCGGGGGTCGGCGATCCCGACCCGCCACTCCCGGCCCGGCTCGGGGCGTCCGGCCACCGCAAGGTCACCCGCAGCATTGACGACGTGGTCGCCGACGCCGGCGGCCCGCAGTGCATCCGACGCCCGCCCAGCCGCCCAGCCCTTCACCAGCCCGGTCGGGTCGAGCGTCCCGTCGCGGCGCCAGCACACGCTGAACCTCCCGCCAGTCAGCTGCTCGGCCCGGTCGCAGAGCCGCAGCACCTCCACGACGTCGGCGGGGCAAGCGTCGGGCGTGACCTCGCCGCGACGCAGCCGGCTTACCCAGGACGCGTCCTTCCAGGTGCTGAAGGTGTCGTCGGCGGCATGCACGACGGCCTCCGCGGCGTCCATCGCCGCGGTGCGACGGCTGTCGGTGGACTCACCGCGGGCGTCGAGGCTGACAACCGTGCCCATCGCGTGCACCAGCCGGGTGCCACCCGTCACGACGCCCGACGGGCCGCATCGAGGGCGGCCTGCACCGACTCGGCGTAGCCCTGGCTGGTGTAGGAGGCTCCCGAGATGCTGTCGATGCTCGTAGACTGGGCGGCCAGCACCTCGCTCCGCAGCTGCGGGGCCGCGTAGGACGCGATGTCGCTGGAGCGGCCACCTCTAGGCAGCTGGACGGGCGTGACGTCGACGATGCGACTGCCGGCGAGCGTGACCCGGACCTGGACGTAGCCGTAGGACACGTCGACAGCGGGGCCGAGGATGCTGCGCCGGGCGGTGCTGGCGGAGGCGGATCCTGCACTGGAGCCCGCGCCCGCGTGAGAGGAGCCGGACCTCGCTCCGCCGCCGGACCTCGCTCCGCCGCCCGTCCCGCTGCCCGTCCCGATCCCCAGGACGATGCGGTGCGGCGGGGGCGTCGACACGGCTTTGGCGCTGACGACCGCGACGGCCGTCCCGAGCAAGGCCACGAAGCCGGCGGCGCGCCGGGCGCGGACGATCTCGGGCGTGCGGAGGGCTGTCATCGCAGCACCGCCCCCGGGTCGGCCGCCGCGGGGGCGCCGGGCGTGCGGGTCATGAGGTGGAGAACTCCTCGACGTGGACCTGCCGGGCGGGGACGCGCAGCTGGTCGAGCGAACGCAGCACGGTCGCGGTCATCCCGGCCGGCCCGCAGACGAAGACGTCGCGCTCCGCGACGTCGGGGACCAGGTCGCTCAGCGACGCCGCGGACAGCGGGTCGTACCGCAGGTCCGCGCGGCGGCCGACGAGGTGGCGGACCCGCAGGAGGCCGTCCGCCGCCAGGTCGTCCAGCTCCCCCGCGAGGGCGAGGTCGCGGGCATCGCTGACCCGGTACAGGACGGTGAGGTCCGCGGGACGACGTCGGCCGTTGTGCTGCCCACCTAGACGCTGCCGGGACGCCAGGTCCTCGGCCAGGGCCCGGACCGGGCCGATGCCCGAGCCGCCGGCCACGAGCAGCGTCCGGTCGCGGGTGACGGCGTCAGAAGTGAAGTGCCCGAACGGACCCTCGGCCAGCACCGGCACGCCGGGGCGCAGGCCGGCGAGGGCGCCGCTGTGGTCGCCGGCGTCCTTGACCGTCACCCGCAGGGAGGTGGCGGTCGACGGCGCCGAGAGCGAGTACGGGTGGGCGGTCCAGAGGTGGCCCGCAGTCGCGAAGCGCCAGAGCAGGAACTGCCCCGCCCGGCCGCCGATCGCGGTCAGGTCGTGCCCGCGGACCCACACGGAGACCACGCCGTCGGCCTCGCGCACGACGCGGTCGACGACCATCCGGTGCCGGAACCAGCCGCGTACCGGGCGCACGACCCGCCACCACAGGACTGCGCCCGCGACCGCGAGGTACATCGCCGTCCAGACCAGGCGCGCGAGCAGGCGCCGGGGGTCCGAGCCCCGGAAGTCGGCGCCGGCCGAGACCTGGTGGAAGAAGGTGAGCCCGACGGCGACGTAAGCCGTCAGATGCAGCCAGTACCAGGCCTCGTACGACAGCCGGGGGCGCAGCCGACGCCCGGACGTGGCCCCGACCAGCAGAAACAGGGCGAGGCCAACCGCCGCGCGCAGCATCGCGGGGTAGGTGCTGAGCACCGTCCACCCCTCGGAGAGGGTCGCGTGCCGGTCGGTCAGCGCGTACCCCTCGACGATCAGCAGCACGTGGACGGACAGGAGGCTGACGACGCTGGTCCCGAGCCCCCGGTGCCAGGCGGTGAGCCGGTCCAGGCCGACGGCCCGCTCGAACCAGGGGAGGCGGGCGAGCAGGAGCACCTGGACGAGCACCAGGTAGCCGCCGAGCAGGCCGGTCACCCGGCCGACGGAGGTGACCCATCCGCCAAGGCCGGTCGTCGTCCCGCCGCTGGTCCCGAGCCACCACATCCCGAGCACGGCCGCCGCGCCCGCCGTCAGGGCGGCCCGGACGGCGACGTGCTCGGGGACGGCCGCGTCGGCCGGCCGGACAGGGGCGCGCAGGGGCGCCGGCCGGCGGGCCGGCGGGGGACCGGCCGGGCGCACGGGGGTGCGGGTGGACATGCCCCCACTGTCGGCGGCGGGTCTTAGCGCGGCATCAGTGAGCGGCGCCGGGGCCGGGCGGGCTCGACGCACGGCAGCTCGATGGTGAAGCGCGTGCCGGACGGGCCGCTGGTGACGCGCACCGTCCCGCCGGCCCGGTGCACCGAGTCGGCCACGAGCGCGAGGCCGAGCCCGTAGCGTCGCCGCGGCGCCTGGCTCCCGCTGTCCGCGGTGCCGGCCTCCTGGTCGCGGAGCCGGTCGCCCGTGGCGAACCGGTCGAACAGCCGGTCGCGGAGCTCCGGCGGGATGCCGGGACCGGTGTCGGTGACCGTGAGCAGGGCGCGGTCGCCCTGCACAGCGAGCCCGAGGGCCGCGGTCCCCCCGGGCGGCGTGTAACGCACCGCGTTGTCCAGCAGCGCGACGAGGCTGCGGCGCAGCGACGCGGCGCCCGCGGCGACCAGGACCGAACCCTGCTCGTCGCGGTCGAGCCCGGCCACGTCGAGCCGGACCTGCTGCGTCTCCGCGACGGGGCGGAGCGAATCGGCCACCTCGTGCGCGACGGCGACCGCGTCCGTGCTCTCCCCCTCGGGTGCCGGCTCGCTGGCGGCGAGCAGGTCCTCGACGACGTCCCCGAGACGAGCCGCGTCGGCCACGAGGCGGTCCCCCTCATGCCGCAGCCCGTCCCGGGCCCTGTCGTCCGCCGGCGGGGCCTCGAGGTGGCGCCGCAGCAGCTGTGCCCGGGTCGCGAGCACCGTCAACGGTGTGCGCAGTTCGTGGCTGGCGTCGGCGACGAACTCACGCTGGCGGCGCAGGGTCGTGACCAGCCCGCGCACCGTCCGTCGTCCGATCACGGCACCGAGGGCGGCGGCGAGCAGGAGGGCGAGCGCTCCCGACGCGGCGAGCGCCGCGAGCAGCCGCTCCCGCTCGTCGTGCAGCGGCCGCAGCGAGGCGGCGGCGCGGACCACAACCCGGCCAGCCGGCTCCGGGCCGACCTGGGTGAGCACCCTCACCTCGCCGCCGCGCAGGTGCACGTCGACGGTGCGCGTGCCGTCGCCGCCGGCGAGCGCCGCGTCGAGGTCCGCGCGGCGGACCAGCGCGGCGACGGTGCCCGGGCTCTGGACGACGCTCCCGTCCGGACGGCGCAGGACCAGGACGATCCCGTCGGGCGGGTCACTGACGTCGTCGGCGCGGCCGGCGGCGGCACGCAGCTGGCCGTCGAGCGATGTGCTCTGCCCGTGCGTAACCAGAACGAGCAGCAGGCCGCCGCAGAGCAGGAAGCTCGTCGCAACGAGGACCGCGGCCTGCAGCGCGGCGCGGCGGGCGGCCCGGTGGACCAGGACGAGGTCGGGGTCGGCCCGGGCGCTCACGGGCCGCGGTCCCCGACGCGCGCGGCTCACCGCGCGCCGTCCTGGCGGCCGAGCTGGTAGCCGACCCCCTTGACCGTCCGGACCACCCCGCGGCCGAGCTTGCGGCGCAGGTAGTGCACGTACGTGTCGATGACGCCGACCGCCTCCGCGTCGGGGAAGACGCGCTCGACGAGCTCATCTCGGGAGAACACCCGGCTCGGCCGGCCACCAAGCAGCGCCAGCAGGGACGCCTCCCGGTCGGAGAGATCGACGGTACGGCCGTCCGTGAGCCGCACGGTGCGGCCGGCCGGGTCCAGCACCCCGCCGGGGACGGCGGTCCGCTCGGCGATGTCGGCGTGCCGGCGCAGCAGCGCGCGCAGCCGGGCGAGCAGCTCGTCGACGTCGAACGGCTTGGCCAGGTAGTCCTCGGCCCCGGCGTCGAGCCCAGCCACCCGGTCACGCGCGGAGCCGTAGGCCGAGAGCACCAGCACGGGCGTCTGCCAGCCGTGCCGGCGCAGGCGGTAGAGCAGCTCCAGGCCCTCGACGTGGGGCAGGCCGCGGTCCAGCACCGCGACGTCGAACGACCGGGCGAGCGCGAGGTGCAGCGCCGACTGGCCGTCCCGGACCGCCTCGACGGCGTACCCCTCCTGCTCCAGCAGCTCGACGAGCATCGCAAGCAGCTCGGGCTCGTCCTCCGCGAGCATCAGCCGAGGGGCCTGCCGCTGCAGGTCGCTCACCGGCCAATCTCCACCAGCCCAGTCTCCCCCAGCGGCGTCCGGCCCGGCCCGGTCGGGCGGCTGCTGCCAGCCGGGGCACCGGGCCGCCAGAGCGGCAGGACGGGTACGCCGGGCGCTCGAAGCCCATCACCTGGCCGTAGAAAGACAGCTCCGACTCACGCACGTCGACGATCGTCGATGAGCGGCGGAAGCCGTGCGACTCCCCCTCATAGGCCCGGTAGGCGTGCGGGATCTGCTTGCGGACCAGGGCCTCGCCGGAACATCTCGGCCTGGGACGCCGGCACGGCGGGCGACGAGCACTACCAGCAGACCGGCGCTTTGCGGTGCCCTGCCGACGACCTGGCTACCTGAACGAGCGCCGAGGAGCCGCCCTGGGATGCGGGCACGAGCCGCCTCGCGGCAGTGATCACAAAACCGTTCGCGGTGCACGATGCGCCGGGCGGCCCTGACACGGGCCCAGCCGAGGTGCGCGTTCGCTGGAGTTCACCGTCACTGTCCCGGCGGTGGACGGACCACCCGAACACCCGCGGGTGGGACGGCGCGGTGACGGGACCGGAGGCCTCGCCACCGCGCCGGTGGTGCACAAGGTCAGCTCAGGCGCCCGTCGTGGCTGGGAACCGGTCCCAGACGCGGTGCTCGCCCAGCAGGTCGACGACCGAGCTGAGCACCCCTTCGGTTGTGCTGGCCGTGACGATGCCCGGCTGCTGGTCGTAGCCCAGTGCACCGAGCAGGGCTGCCCCAGGGCCCCATCCGCCGATCGCCTTGGCGTGCCGGTAGGCCTCGTTGAGCATCAGCGCCACCCGG